>WNFM01128597.1_pt4 | contig 50350 bp, 50 predicted proteins | sample 5400271 | NCBI WGS metagenome assembly WNFM01 (sample SAMN13153352, study PRJNA577476) | soil metagenome | isolation source: 60 cm saprolite on Douglas fir-dominated hillslope | place: USA:California | collected 2013-09-17
AAGACACTTTACGGGGAGTTGAGACGGCACCTCGGGGAGGTGTTCCGCAAGCTGGCGCAGCAAAAGGAAAGCCGGATCGAAGAAGGTCACCTGATGCCGGATCACGTTCACATGATGATTTCGATTCCGCCGAAATATGCGGTCTCGCAGGTGGTCGGGTTTATCAAGGGCAAGAGCGCGATCCATTTGGCCCGGGTATACGGAGAGAAGAAGCGCAATTTTGTGGGGCAGCATTTCTGGGCGAGAGGGTACTTCGTCTCGACCGTCGGTCGAGACGAAGCGGTGATACGGGAGTACATCAGAAACCAGGAGCAAGAGGACAGCCGCTTGGAGCAAATGAATCTGTGGCGTTGATCGGCCACCTTCAGGTGGCCAACGAATGTAGGGTCGCGTCAGCGACCCTGACCGCCGCTTCGAGCGGCCAAATTCCTAAAGCCCCCGGCTCTGCCGGGGGATACTTACTCCTTCGGCACCAAGCGGCCCTTGCAGGCGGTCTTCCCCTGCCGTGCTCACGTTGAGCAGCTGTAGTATTTCTGAACCTTGCCGGTTGAAAAAATTGCCTTCAACATGGACCAGTTTGGTGGGTCAGGATCGCCGGGAGACATTATCATCTCGAAAGTTTTCGATCGGGGCGACTGGATTCTAACGCGAGATGATCGTGAAATCGTGTCGAGCGATGGCCCAGCTGTCGTTCATGGCGAGGAATTTGTAGTGCCGCGGGATGGCGAATGCCTTCGCCTCACCATCAAGCATTCCGAGCCGGCGTGCTATATGCTCGTGTGGAGCTAATGCTGGGAAGGTTGGTGAGCTGATCGCGTATTTCGGGTCGTCGATGCTCTGACTGTTTTCCTGTCGAACAACTGTCGCTGCATCAGATAGCTTTTGACCGATAATGAGTAAGTTCGGCACGTTCGTGGTCAACCAGTCGCTCTCGGCGTTCGGACACGACAGTCGCGGGCGAGTTTCAGGGTTATGGATCATCCTCATATTGTTCCAGACCAGGTGCCCGGGTGGTGTTTACCCGTGTCAACCTGCATGTTGCCATTAATCATTGAGGCGTTCCGAGAGCGCCGCGCGTGGTGGCGTTATGCTTTCAAGAGGCGTTCTCCATCAAGGTGTTCTTCGAAAACACGCCAGACGATTCTCGGGTCAGCGTCGACAATGATCCGTTTTGTCCTTTCGCAAACGGCAGGAGTGTAGCCATAGGCCTTCCCACTTGTCAGCGGCCAAGCAAATTTTCCTCAAAAAAGAGCAATCCGCCCTGTTAGTTGGCTTGCAAAAATTAAGCTGGGAGTTGCGAATCCTGCTGACTAGCAGCAGTCACAGCAACCGCCTTGATTTAGAGCTTTTGCTAATCTAGTAGCAAGCGGGGATGTTAAACTTGGTTTGAGAGAGTTTTCGATGGCCCGCGGAGGTGGTTTGCAGGTTCGGCGCTCACAAGTTGAGCGCCGCGAAGAGTCTGATAAACTCATGCTGAGATCGGCTATCAAGCTCATTGCCCGTCAGGGCGTTGGAAACACGACCCTAGCGGAAGTTGGTCTGGCGGCAGGGTATAGTCGTGGGCTTCCAATTGACCGATTTGGAAGCAAAATAGGACTGGTTGAGGCCGTCTTGAAGTCGATGGAAGTGTGGTTCGACGAACAGCTATCAACTTCTTTGCGAGAAATGAAAGGTCTCGATGCCGTCAAAGCACGTATAAAGGCGCATCTCGACAGCGCTCGCAAAAGCCCTGAAGGGCTTACCGCCCTGTTTTCAATCTACATAGAATCTCTATTTGGTCTTCCAGAAATTTTGCCGCAGATTAAGCGCGTTATGTCTGGCTGGCGACGTGGTCTCATCAAGAATATTCGCGAAGGCCAAGAGATGAACGAAATTCGACTTGAGATCGATTGCAATCAGCAGGCAACAATCATCTTGGGAATGCTTCGCGGTCTTCAGATTGATTATCTACTCGGTGATCGGTCCGCTGGTTTAGATGCAATGGAAGCCGCGTTAGACGTTGTGATCAAAGAGATGATCTCTGCGAAATATGTCGCAAAACAAACAACGCCGCAAAGGAAACCCCGCGCGATTGCAACCAAGAGCCGGCCATCTCGATAGTGATGTTGCGGACGGGCAGCGCACGGTCGAATTGAAGAATTTCACGCGTCCTTCAGCGTACGGGGAACAAGACGCTACGGAGTGTAGCACGTATCGTCGGCTAGATGTGAATTGCATGCCCCAGCGCGCGCAAAGCCGATTCATGTAGAGCTTCGCCCAAACTCGGATGGACATGGATTGTACCCGCGATGTCTTCGAGCACAGAACCCATCTCTAGCGCTTGCGCAAATTGTCCCGAAAGCTCTGCGACATGCATGCCAGTCGCTTGAATTCCAATGACGCGATGATTGTCGCGGCGGGCGACGATGCGCACGAATCCCCCATCGCTGCCACCTTCCATAGAGAGCGCCCGCCCATTCGCCGAAAAGGGAAACATGCCAATCACTACATCGATGCCAGCTGCCGCCGCTTCACTTGGGAGCAGACCGGAAGTTATGATTTCCGGCTCGGTGAAGCAGACGGCCGGGATCGTTGTCGGCTGAAAGTGCCGGGCCATTCCGGCAATCTTCTCGGCAACCATCTCCCCTTGAGCGCTGGCCTTGTGCGCAAGCATTGGCTCCCCGACGAGATCGCCTATCGCCCAAACGTTCCTCACCGAGGTCCTACATTGATCGTCGATCCGTACGAAGGCACCCTCGAGGTCGACCGCCATGTTCTCAAGACCCCATCCGATCGTTCTCGGCCTGCGGCCAACCGTGACAAAAACCGCATCGACAGACAGATCGATCTGTGAACCCTCGCGCGTCTTAATTCGGATCTGCTTTTTCTGCCCATCCTCCCGAAACCCGGTCGCAGTCGCTCCAAGATGCAATTTGACTCCTTCTCGCTCAAGCCAGGTATTGACAGGACGAGTGAGTTGCTCGTCGTAGAGCGGGAGGATTTTGTCGCAGCTTTCGACGATAGTGACGAACGAGCCGAATTTCTTGAATGCCGTTCCCAGTTCCAAGCCGATGTATCCCGCACCCACGACCACGACGCTTTTGGGCAGGTAATCAAGCGAGAGGACTTCGGAGGATGACAGCACAGAACCTCCAAAGGGGAGGGCCGGCAGCTCGATAGGTATTGAACCCGTTGCGAGAATGACATGCTCCGCCGAAATCGATATCGGGCCGTCTGAAGTCGCTACGCTGCACGTTTTTGCATCCGAGAACGTCGCCCAGCCGAACACCGTTTTCACTTTCGCCTTCTTCAAAAGGGCAGAAACGCCGCCGTTAAGCTTGTCAACGACACCCTCCTTCCATCTGATGGTTTTGACAAAATCTAGCTGCGGCGGTTCACGAAGCGAAATTCCCAGCGGACTTTCGCCGACAGTCTGGCTCATACTGTGGAATTGGCCTGCGGCGTGGATGAGCGCCTTGGATGGAATGCAACCGCGGATGAGGCACGTTCCTCCAAGGCGGTCGCCTTCAACGAGTACACAATCCAAGCCTAGCTGCCCGGCGCGAATTGCCGCCACATAGCCCCCGGGACCGCCGCCGATGACGAGCACGTGTGTCTTTATGGATTCTGCCATTATCCTCAGTCCAAAATCAGTAAAGCGGGCTGCTCAAGAAGCGCGCGAATGCTCTGCACGAATTCCGCCGCGATGACCCCATCGATTACGCGATGGTCGAAGGAAGACGAGAGGTTCATCATCTTTCGAATGACGATTTTGCCATTCAGGACCATCGGCCGCTCGACGACCTTGTTCACTCCCACAATCGCCACTTCGGGAAAATTGATGACCGGCGTCGTCGCAAGTCCTCCCAACGATCCCAGACTTGTGATGGTGATTGTCGAGCCGGCTAGTTCATCCCTGCTCGATCGATTCTCTCTTGCAGCATTCGCAAGCCGCGCAATTTGAGCCGCGGATTCCCAGAGCGTAAGCGTCTCCGAATGCTTGATGACCGGCACAACCAAGCCTAGCGGCGTTTGAGTCGCGAGCCCCATGTGCACGGCATTGTGGCGCGATACAACGCCGTTTTCGTCGTCGAAGCGCGCGTTGACTTGCGGGAAGTCGGCAACGGCTTTGACGATTGCAGCGATGAGGAAAGGAAGCAGCGTCAGCTTGCCACGCTCGGCGCCCCATTTTTCATTTAGCTGGCCACGAACTTCGTTCAAAGCTGTAACGTCGATCTCTTCGATGTAACTGAAATGAGGAATGCGCCGTTTCGCTTCCTGCATGCGCTCCGCAATAACTCGTCGAAGTCCGATGATCTTGATGTCTTCGACGCCACGCTTCTTTGCTTTGGCTGCTGTTGCTTGGGTTTGCTCGTGGCCCCCCGGTGCGACGTAGCTGTCCAGATCGTCATGGGTGATACGTCCGCCGGGGCCGGTCCCGGGGACAAACTGCAGTTTGACGCCGATCTCCAGCGCCTTTTGCCGGACGGCCGGCGAGGCGATAGGACGCTCGCCCTCTGTCCTTGTGACGAATCCCGGACCATTCCGATTTGCAGTACCGCTACTCGCCTTCGAACCAACCGCACTAGCCGCCGGCGAGCCGGCGGGCGGTGATACCGCTTTCGTACTTGCCGAGGCTGGATGAGCTATTGGCGGGGCACCAGGTCCGACCGGCGGCTCAGCATAAGTCGGGTTGCCGTCCATTTCGGTTTCGAACACCAAAATCTCGCTGCCGACCGCGAGAATTTGGCCCGGCTCGCCGCTCATGGCAACGACCTTCCCGGACACCGGCGAGGGTATCTCGACCGTTGCCTTCTCCGTCATCACGTCGACGATATGCTGGTCCTCATCGACCACGTCGCCGACCTTGACGTGCCAGCCAACAAGTTCCGCTTGCGTCGTGCCCTCTCCCATGTCCGGCAATTTGAAAACATACCGGCTCATCTCAAGCCTCCATCGTACGGCGAAGCGCCTCAGCCACCCGCGATGGTCCGGGAAAATAGGACCACTCAAGGGAGTGAGGATACGGTGTATCCCAACCGGTTACGCGTTGAATGGGAGCCTCCAAATGATGGAAACAATGCTCCTGAACCAATGCGGACAACTCTGCGCCATAACCGCAAGTTCGGGTTGCTTCGTGGATGATGACGCACCTCCCGGTTTTCTTCACCGAAGCCACGATTCTCTCAATGTCCAATGGAATAAGGGTACGGAGATCCAAGATCTCGGCGTCAACCTGTGCCTGGGCCACTGCGGTCTGCGCGACATGCACCATGGTGCCATATGCGAGGATCGTAAGATCCTTGCCTTCCCGGATGACTGCCGCCTTCCCAAGTGGCACAGAATAGTATTCGGAAGGAACGTCGCTCGATGGATGCTTTGACCAAGGAATCGCAGGGCCGCCCTGCTGTCCATCGAACGGACCATTGTAGAGCCGTTTTGGCTCAAAGAAGAGTACGGGGTCCTCATCATTGATCGCACTAATGAGGAGACCTTTGGCATCATAAGGGTTCGAAGGGATAACCGTTTTCAGGCCGGCGACATGCGTGAAGATCGCTTCCGGACTCTGGCTGTGTGTTTGTCCACCGAAAATCCCGCCTCCAAAGGGCGCGCGTACCGTGAGAGGTGCAGTGAATTCTCCGCCGGACCGATAGCGCAGGCGCGCCGCTTCGGACACCAACTGATCAGCCGCTGGATAAATGTAGTCAGCGAACTGAATTTCGACGACAGGACGAATGCCATAAGCCGCCATGCCGACGGCCGTGGCCATGATGCCTGCTTCCGTGATCGGGGTGTCAAAGACGCGCTTCAGGCCATGTTTTTTCTGAAGCCCTTCGGTGCAACGAAAGACGCCGCCAAAGAACCCGACATCTTGACCGAAGATTATCACGTTCGGATCTCGCGCGAGCATAATGTCCAAGGCCGAGTTGATGGCCTGGACCATATTCATCGAAGGCATATCGTCAAAACCCCAACTGCTGGCGCTGTTCGCGCAGATGCCACGGCATCTCCTCGAACACATCTTCAAACATCGTGCTTGGACTTTGGGACGGTCCCTGTCCGAGAGTTCCGTAGCTCTCGGCTTCTTTCGCCGCGGCAAGCACGATGGAGTTGAGCTCCTCGCCTAAAGTCACATGTTGCTCGTCCGACCAGACGCCCAATACGATCAAATGTTGCTTGAGGCGCTCGATCGGATCACCCAGAGGCCAGTGTTCTGCTTCGCCCTTTGCCCGATACTTGGTCGGATCATCGCTTGTCGAATGGGGCGCTGCGCGATAGGTGAAATGCTCGATCAGCGTAGGGCCAAAGTTCTGACGCGCCCGCTCGGCAGCCCATTTCGTTACTGCATAGACCGCGAGGAAATCGTTGCCGTCGACCCGCACTCCGGGAATTCCGTATCCGTGAGCGCGCGCCGCGAAGGTCGATTGCTCGCCGCCAGCTATCCCCTGAAAGGTCGAGATAGCCCATTGATTGTTCACAACGTTCAATATGACCGGTGCGCGATACACGGACGCAAAAGTAAGGGCGTGATGAAAATCGCCTTCCGCCGTAGCACCGTCCCCTATCCACGCCGCGGCGATGCGGCGATCGCGTTTGTAGGCAGAAGCCATGGCCCAACCGACTGCTTGGCTATATTGAGTTCCAAGGTTTCCAGAAATTGAAAAGAAACCCGCCTCTTTGCTCGAGTAGAAGACGGGCATCTGACGACCTTTCAGTCTGTCATGCGAATTCGAATACACCTGACACATCATGTCGACCATCGACCAGTTGCGGGCGATCAACAGCCCTTGCTGCCTGTAGGTCGGAAAACACATGTCGTCGTATTCCAGCGCGGATGCCTGCGCGACCGCCACGGCCTCCTCTCCCGAGCATTTCATGTAGAATGAGGTCTTGCCGGCCCTTTGCGCCCGAAACATTCTGTCGTCATAGGCTCTGGTAAGCATCATGGCTCGCAGACCGCCGACAAGAACGGCTTGATCCAACACCGGATTCCAAGGACCGACTGCCGCAGCCGATATGTCCAAGACCCTGACTAATCCGTTTGCTAAATCGGCGGTTTCCCGCGCGGCCACGGTGATGCCCGGTCTGCGAGATGAGCCGGCGTTCGGGAGATCAAGATAGGAGAAATCTGGTGTATCGCCCGGGCGAAACCTCGGCTGCGGAATATACAGATCCAATGTGGTTGTATCGCGCATGCGTGACCTCGACAGCGACACCATCGAGAAAGCGTGCTCCAATGGCTCCGGCGTTGCCTGAATATGCCCTTGCGCTGACGAATTTACTTTCTGAAGATTCCTGCAGCGAGCAATGCAACAGAAGAAAATGCGTCGATATCGGGTATACTCGAGAGTTTATTTTGTGGTGACCGCAGAATAGAAGTTTGAAGAACGCTGTCGGTATCCATTCGGCCGTCCTCTCTGAAATGTTAACTTCGGGGCTGCTTCGTCGTTCTCAATTGCATCGGGTCCACCGAGACCGCGCGTTTCAGCGCACGCAAACCGAAACTGGTTCGCGAATGACGAATGCCTTCGATTTTATAAAGAACTTCCCGAAGAAATCTCTCGTAGTCGTCAGGGCCGCCAACCGCCACCTTGATAAGATAGTCGTAATCACCGGTGACCAAATAGGCTTCCAGAATCTCGGGGGTCTGGGCGAGAGCCTCCCCAAAGCGGGTCAGTACATCGTTGTCGTGTTTGTCCAGTGTGATCTCGACAAATACGATATTGGGAAGTCCCAGCGCCGCCGGGTTGAGAACGGCAACATATTTCTCGATGACGCCGCTCGTCTCCAATTTTTTTACTCGCGTCCAGCATGGCGAAACCGAAAGCCCTACCTGCTCCGCGAGTTCATTCATTGTGAGCCGACCATTGGCTCCAAGAACAGAAAGAATTTTGCGATCGATGAGATCGTGACCCGCAGGCAATGCGGCCGACGATTCCGAAAAACTCTTCGGCTTTTTAACGTTTTTTGCCATTCTTATTCTGCCCCCTTGTCAGTATTGAAGAATATTCGGCAAACGTTGGTTGCGGCAAGCAGTTAGAATATAGGCCGTTTCAACCAAGTTGCGATTGGCCATGCCGCAGACGGTCGACCAGACTTTCGACTTCGAAGCAACAGTCCACGATCCTTACGATGGCGTCATTCGCTTGCTCAACGATGCGCAACGATACGGATGCGAACTAGTCCGACTTCAGCTTCATGTAAACAAGCAAGATGAGACAGTTCTATCAGCGTCTCTTGCATTGCCGAAAGGCGTAGATCGAGGAAACGTCCTGGACCGCATAAGCCGACATTACGCTGTTCTAGTTAGGACAAAGGAGCCGGCCTGAACTCAATCGATGCGGCTGTGGCCTAGATGTTTAAGCGGTCCGATGCTCTCGCCACAAGGTGAAGAGCCTCGCCTGGTTATTGTGCATTGCGTTAGACCATGACGAACGCCCGCACCTGCAGAACGACCTCGATAACCAAAAACCAAATGGTCGACCCGGCCCCATGCTGTGGCTCAAAGTATGCACGTAACCTTGCCTTTCGGGAACGCAATCTCGCGCAGGGTCTATGTCCAGTGTGTGCTAGAAAGTTACTTGCTAACAAGTTAGTTTTAGCATATCGCTGCCTGCGATCGGTTCAGGGATCAAAATGGGTTCTCTTGAAGAAACTCGAATGGTTGAGTTTGCAGACGCGGGCGTTCATCTTGATCGCGTGTACTTCGCCCTCATCGCCATCGCCATCGCGCTGGCCGTGACGGAGACATTGCACGATTTGCGGTCATTCACGGCCGAAGGCTCGCCAGCCGAACTGCTCTCGGGCGATGTAGTCCGTCGCGCCAATCTCGGCGATGCCGCGGTAGTCGAGAAGGAGGTCACGTAGTGGAAGCACCTCTTGTGCTTGGTCTACGGCTCCTACACCAAGCCGGGCGCGAAGCGTTGATGTCGCGCTACCGGCTCGTCGAGCTCGACGACGTCACCCAAGTCGGCCGCTGGATCAGTGAAGCCGATGCGCTCTATGCCTATTCCCCGCTGCAGGTGGATTCGGATCTTATTACTCGCGGAAAACATCTTAAGGTAATCGCAGCGGCCGGCTCTGGCGTGGATCACATTGATCTTGAAGCCGCCTGGAAGTCGGACATTGTCGTAACCCATGCGGTCGGCGCTGGTGCGATATCGGTGGCCGAGCATGCGGTAGGCCACATGCTGTGCTTGGCCAAGAAGCTGGTCGATATGGATCGGGCGGTGCGTGAAGGCCGCTTCGAGCAGCGCACAGAGAACCGGCACCATTTTGGGGAACTGTCAGGTCGTACGCTTGCCATTGTCGGTTTCGGGGCCATTGGTCGTGAACTTGCCCGCATCGCATCGCGCGGCTTTGACATGCGGGTTATTGCGGTCACGCGCGATGGTGCACCCGTAGAGGACGAGAACGTTGGACAAACGATGTCGCTGCACGAGGCACTAGCACAAGCAGACGTCGTTTCGGTCCACACGCCCCTAAGCCGTACCACTCGAGGTCTGATCGGCCACGCGGAATTCGCGCGTATGAAGAGTACCGCATGGCTGGTCGACACCTCACGCGGCGGCGTAGTGAACAGCGACGCGCTGTACTCGGCGCTCGCCGAAGGTCGGCTCGGGGGCGCTGCCTTAGACGTCTTCGAGCCCGAACCGCCTCCGACCCAGCTGCCGCTGCTAAGCCTGCCGAACGTGGTCCTCTCGCCGCATTGCGCCGGTCTCACGCGCGAAGCATTGCAGCGCCTGTCCTTAGCTGCTGCGCACGATATCGATTGTGCGCTGTGCGGTCTACCGCCACCCGGGCTCGTGGCCCCTAAAAGCTGGGTGGGCTCCCGAGCCGCCGCCCTTTCACCCCGATCCGAACCGATCAACCAACTTGGAAACTCTCAATGAAGATTACTAGTGTTAAGGCTCATCTGCTGAAGTCGCTCGATTATAAGTTCCGCTGGAAGGAGGAATGGCCGCCGCTCACTTTGCCCCACGTTCTGTTACGCATCGGGACTGATGAGGGACACGAGGGCAACTGCATTACATGGACGATGCCATCTGGCTTAATGGAATCGGCGATGCCGCGTCTGCGAGCTCAACTGATTGGGAGGGATCCGCACGACGTCGAGGCCATCTCGTATAAGCTGACGGATAAACTTCAGTCGCCCGACAAGGTGTCGAGTACAGTCGACATCTGTCTGTGGGACCTTCTGGGCAAGTACCATCGCGAACCAATCTATCGCCTTTTGGGTGCAGCACGCGACCGAATCAAAGCTTATGCCAGCACGGTCATGTACGATACGGTGCCGGAGTATGTGCAGTGTGCGCAGGAAGCCTATGATCAAGGTTTCAGGGCGCTAAAGCTCCACGCGTTCGGCGTGCCGGACAAGGACATTGAGGTTTGCCGAGCTGTGCACAAAGTCTTCGGCGGCAAAATGGATTTAATGATTGACCCGGTCAATGCATACGACCGACAGGGTGCCTTCAAGGTTGGAAAGGTGCTGGAGGAACTGGAGTTCACTTGGTTCGAGGCGCCGATCGCAGATTCCGACCTCAACGGCCTGGCGGACCTGACGCGCACCTTTCGCATTCCCATCATCGCTGCGGAAAGCGTGCTCGAAGGTTTGCGCGGCTATCCAAAATTCTTAACAAGTCACGCGGTCGATGCCATTCGGTCGGTGGGCGACTGGATGGGCGGTATCACCGCGATGCGCAAGTCCGCTGCCCTCTGTGAAGCGTTCAACGCCAACTACGAGCCGCATAGTTACGGCACCACGCTCGTACAGGCAGCGCACCTGCACATAATGCTGTCGATCCATCACTGCGACTTCGTCGAAATTCCGGTGCCACAGGGAATCTTGGATATCGGCATGAAGGATGTGATTCGCGTTGGTGCCGACGGTTACGTTAATGCGCCAACGAAGCCGGGGCTTGGCTACGAGCTTGATTGGGATGCCATCAAGGAGCTCACGGTGCGTGAGTTCTGAAGAAGATCGACTTCCCCTCCAGGTTGTTCTGACGTCGCCCGACGCGCCGGCGCCAGCGACTCGAGCCCTAGTAATTCGAGAAGCAAATCCAATCCCGCAATGCAAGATGCGGGGATTCAAAAAAACTGGAAACGCCATCTGGCGCTGATGCGCTGCATTAGAGTAGAGGAGGCCTATATGATGCGAACTACAATTATGACCGCAGTCCTGCTGCTGTCACTGTTGCCGGCGCAGATGATGCAGAGGGTAAACGCGGCGGACGCCACCGGCGTTACCGCAACCGAAATTACGGTGGGATCGACATTTCCCTTTAGCGGCCCTGCCTCAGCGCTAGGCAACGTCGGCAAGGGCTTTATGGCTTATGTCAACTCTATCAACGATAAAGGAGGCGTGAACGGCCGTAAGATCAGGCTGATCGCTCTAGACGACGCGTACTCGCCAAGCAAAGCGGTCGAGCAGACCCGTAAGCTGGTGGAAAGCGACGAGGTTGCGATGTTGTTCAGCTCGCTGGGCACCGCGAGCCTTTCAGCAACCGTCAAGTACCTCAACATCAAGAAGGTACCGCAGCTTTTCATCCTCAGCGGCGGAACCAAATTCACCAACTACACGGAATATCCATACACCACCACCGGAATGCCGAGCTATGACGCCGAGGGGAAGGTCTACGCGAAATACATCATGCAAAAGTTGCCTGGCGCGCGCATCGCCATCCTTTATCAGAATGACGACATGGGAAAGGATTATGTTAGCGCGTTCCGTTCCTACATGAGGGATGACTACGACAGGTTAGTGGTTGCTCGGCCCTATGAAGCAACTGATCCTACAGTGGATTCCCAGGTGGTGAATCTAAAGAGCACGGGGGCAGAGGCGCTGTTCATTGGGGGCACGCCAAAATTCACGGCGCAGGCCTTGCGAAGGGTCGGCGAGATCGGCTGGAAACCGCTGACGATTATTAACCTTTCGTCAAGTTCCATTGCCGGTACGCTCGTGCCTGCGGGATTGGAAAATTCAAAAGGGATCATTTCCGGCGGGTTCCTAAAAGATCCAATTGACGCTCGTTGGGCTGACGACCAGGCGACCCAGGAGTATCGCGCATTTCTTTCAAAGTATCTTCCGGCCGGCGATGTTGCGGAGTTGACATATGAGCTGGGTGCCGCCCAGGGAGAGATCCTGGAGCAAGTGCTGAAGCAATGCGGCAGCGATCTGTCACGCGAGAACATCATCAGGCAGGCGCGTAACCTCAAGGACTTCACGCCGAGAATGACTATGCCGGGCATCTTGATCAACACCGGCCCGAACAACAATCAGGCATGGACCTCGCTTCAGCTCAAGCAGTTCAATGGCAAGAGCTGGGAGGCTCTTGGGGAACCCGTCCGCGCCGGGGACTGACGACGCAGGGCGGCAACAGAAAGGCAATCGCTCTTGCGCGGATGCAGATAGAACGGCACGCCCAGCCGCTCGGTCTCGGCCCAGAACGACCAGAACGCCTTCATGTCGCAATAGACCGCATCGTCATGGTCGCCGACCTGGCTGAAGCCGTTGCAGAGCGGAGCCTCAGGATCGGTACGTGTCATCGTCATGCTCTCAGCCATGGTAAAGAGAAGCACTTGCCTTAGCGCAATTGCTAAAGCGATTGCGTGCGGGGGACGTGCCCGAGACATTCGCCAAAGCCCTCCCGCGCCGCGCCCGGCTTTTCGCACCAGCCGCGCAGGATGACTGCGTCGTGATCTTCGAGAAAGGTGCGCATCTCGCCATTGGGCAGCTTGATCGGCTGCTCACCACCAACCGAAAGCTCGAGAAGCGGCCCCGCTACCTGTGACGTCGGACCTGATTCCGTGCCGCTTCTCGAAAATTCCGCGACGCGCAAGATGCAGCCGTTCACTGTGTGGTGCGTCACCATCTGGTCAAGTGTCCAATGGGCATGTCGGAAGCTTGTTGCCGATAGTCGCACCGCGGGTCGGACGCTTTTGCGCACCCGCTTGCGGCCCATCACGGCCATCGCCTTGCCTTTGACGTCGATCACACAACTCCCCTTGCTGGGCTATTCGACGTCAGGGACGTTGTGCAGCGCCGGCAGGTGCAACTCGTCTTGCGCCACTCGCCGTCTCTGAAGCGCCGCTCGTGCTGCAAAGTACAACTGCCCGGCAATCAGCAGCCCGGACACAGACATGAACCCGATGCTGATCGGCTTCTCGAAGAAGACCAGAAGGTCGCCGTTGGACAGTAGGAGGGCACGGCGGAAATTTTCTTCAACGAGCGGCCCGAGCACAAAGCCCAGGAGAATGGGCGCGATCGGAAATTCCAGCGCCAGGAGGATCGCGCCGACGATGCCGAACAACAGGACCTCGTAGATCTCGAACACGCTGTTGTTGGTCGAGTACACGCCGATCGCGATGAAGAACAACGCTGCGGGAAACATGTAGCGGAAAGGAACCGCCAGGAGCTTGACCCAGATTCCGATCATCGGCACGTTCAGGATTATGAGCAGGACGTTGCCGACCCAGAAGCTCGCAATCAGTCCCCAGAACAGGTCGGCATGCTCGGTGATGAGTTGCGGACCGGGCTGTATGCCCTGGATCAGCAGAGCGCCGAGCAGCAACGCCATCACGGCGTCCCCCGGAATTCCGAGGCTCATCGTCGGGATGAAGTCGATCTGCGTCTTCGAGTGCGTCGACGCCTCTGGGCTCGCTACGCCTTCGATCGCGCCTTTGCCGAAGCGCTCAGGCGTCTTCGAGATCTTCCGCTCGAGCGCGTAGGCGATGAACGTTGTGATGGTTGGGCCAGTTCCCGGCATCGCGCCGAACAGAGTGCCGACGAGCGTGCCGCGCACCATCGGCATGAAGGACTGTTTGAGTTCGGCCTTCGAAGGCCGCATGTCCCGGAAGCGGACCTTTATTTTGCTGCCGACGTACTGCAAGCGGTTCACGTTGATGAGAAAGTCCGCGACTCCGAAAAGGCCCATCGCCAACGCGACCATCTCGACCTTGTCGGTGAGCTCGGTCAAACCGAAGGTGAAGCGCTGGGCGCCGCTGTTGACGTCCGTGCCGACGGTGCCGACCAAAAGCCCCACCGTCGTCATCGCGACACCCTTGAGCGGTGAGCCGCGCGACATCGTCGATCCGGCGAGAAGCCCCAGCAACATGATCGAGAAGATTTCAGTGGGCCCGAACTTGAACGCGATCTGCACGAGCAGAGGCGAGGCGAAGACCATCACGAGAATGCCGAACGACGCCGCGAAGAACGACGCGATCATCGTGATGCCCAGCGCGGTGCCACCCTTGCCCTGCTTCGTCAGCGGATAGCCGTCCAGGCATGTGACCGCGTGCGGCGGATGCGACGGCATGTTGAGCAGAATCGCCCCGATCGCACCGCCGTACTGCGATCCGTAGAAGATGCCGGCCAGCATGAGGATCGCCGGCACCGGCTGCAGCGTATAGGTGAGCGGCAACAGCATGGAGATCGCGGTCAACGCACCCATGCCGGGGAGCACGCCTATCAGGTTCCCGACCAGCACACCGAAGAATGACCACCAGAGATTGTGTGGCTGGAGTGCAACGCCGAATCCGAACCAGAGGTCCTGCAGCGCTTGCCCGATCATGATCCACTCCACGTAAAGAGTGGAAACTGGATACCCAGTCCCCAAACGAACACGAGGAGACACATCGCGAGCACGCCCAGGCTCAGCAGGAGTGCGTTCAGCAGCGAGTTCGACCGATCGCCCAGTGCGGAGATGAACGTGATGGCGAAGGTGGCGGGGATGAGGCCGCCATATTGCCCGATCACGACGAAGGCGATGAGGCTCGCTATGATGCAGAACCAACCCCGCCATTCGGGCGGGAGCGTCTCTTCTTCACTGGACTCGTGGGGCAAGGTCGCGGTAACCGCGATGGCAGCGCCGGCCAACACCAGGATGCATCCCAGAGCGACGGGGAAAAAGCCTGGTCCCATGCGACTGAGTTTGCCGATCTCGTATGTCCGACCGATCGCGACGGCGCCTGTGCCCAGCAAGATTACCAGCGCGCCGCCGATATAGTCTTTCTTGATCCCTGTAATTCCAGACTTCATGGTTTTCCTCCCGGTAGCTATTAGTCGCTCAGAGCGTTCCGTCGCTCATCTAAACCAAACATGTCTCTTCAAATCCGAAGCGCTCTGTCAATGATTCGACCCGATCAGCGACCGGGTCCTCCATCGACGGGGGATCGTAGGATCGCAATGGGCCGTGCCGGCGAAGCCTCTCGAATGACGGCTGCCAGGTCTAGCGCCGCCTTGCGACCTCATCGAAAGGCCGCTTGGTTCGCCTTGACAGCGACGCCGTTGATCTCGATCGCACTCATCAGCGACTCATCGGGCAGCGGAATGCTTCCCTTCTGGAACGCGAGGCCAAGAAGAACGAGATTCGCCGCGATGGCGTCCCCCATCAAGCGTGTGGCGAGGCTTGTCGCATCCAGGAAGTAGGCCTTCGTCGATCCGGCGCGCGACCTGGGCAGCATCATCGAGCTCAACCAGCCGGGTAGTGCGCCGTTAACGCCTCGCGTCCGGCCTGATGCAATATACGGAGCCCCAAAATAAGAGGCGCGTCCACTATGCGGCCTTGGTCTCGACGACCGCATCATCTCCAAGACAGACAGGCCGAACGCCGTCGCTGCAGCGACACGCGGTGCACCACGAACTCTCGCTGGGACGAGGCGCAAGTCCCCGGCGTTTCGAATACATCGCTTGCTCCTGTACTTGAGAACCTGCTTGCGGTCCTGTGGCGGCCCGCGAGCGCCTTCGCAGCTTAGGACGGCGTACCAATTCACAAATGTCTAAAGTTGACAATTTGCGGGTATCTCCTAGGCTCGAGTCAAATCGTGAGACCCAACATGAATATCGTCCAAGCGCGTCATCCGGCCGGAGGGACACCCAATGCCATCGCCATTCGGAAGCTGGAGCACAACGATTGGTTTGTGTCGTTGCTTCCCGAAGTCAAGCAAGAGATTCTTCAGCGCAGCACGGTCCGACACTACGCGGCCGGGGCGTTGGTGTATGCGGTGGGCTCTACGCCCAGTGGCTTCTACATGGTGCTATCAGGCGAAGTGCGTCTCGAGCACGTCACTGAAGGCGGGAATTTTGCCTTTTACAAGTCGCTCGGTGTAGGTGACATGTTCGGCCTGCTGTCCGAGATCGATGGGACGACGCGCTTCAGCGACGCCCGTGCCTGGGGTCCAACGAAGCTGCTCCACCTGCCGCACGCCGGGTTTCGGGATCTATACCGAACTCATCCCGCGGCTCGCGAGTCCTTCGTAAACTACCTGTGCCGCACGCTTCACACAACGCTGAATGCGTTGGTAGAGACACAGAGCGCTCCGCCGCGCATGCAAATCGCAAACATACTGGTCAGGGCCTTCCGTCGCGAAACGCTTGATGGACGGGAAACACCTAAGCTGACCCAGGAGGCGATTGCGGCTATGGCGGGCGTCTCCCGCCAGACTGCGAGCAAAGTCCTCCATGAGTTCCGCGCCGCCGGACTCATAAGGATGCAATATGGCAGCGTAACGCTGCGGGACCTTTCCCGTCTCCTCGCACTCACGCAAGGCTGAGCGCTCTCATATCGGCAGAATCCTCGGGTGTCTTCTCGGGCCATATCGCGACTTGGTCGTCCGTGAAGAACGCGTGCGCAGACTGATTTAGGCAATTTGAGGGTTCTGATCGCTGTCGATGAGTGCGGTGATCAGGGCACACAGAAGCTCTGCCGAGCCAGCGCAGGAGGAGGCCGAAGTTGTAGCCGGCGGCGGCGAGGACGGCGTTGATGCGGTCGCCGTCGCGACCCTTGAGATGGTTGCGGCCCATGCGGTGCTCGGCCTTGAGATGACCGATGACCGGCTCGACCGCGGCTCTGCGCTTCATCTCGCGGCGGATGGTTTTGGTGACGTGGCGGACCTGGCCGCTGATCCAAACCCTGAACTTGTGCGGATGATTGTGGCCGCGATAGCCCTTATGGATGCGGCGGGTCTCGACGCCGGTCAGCCGCTCCAGATCGGCGACGACCGGCCCGAGGGTGTGGCCACCGAAAGAATTGCCGTGCAGCGCTTGGGCATGGAGGACAAACTGGCCGCCCCTGGGCTGGGTCGCCGGCGTCGCCACCGAGACCTTGCATCCGAACTCATAGGGAGCCCGCGCCTTGCCCGTGCCGATGCATTCGACCTCGGGCGCGTGCAGCGCATAGACCTTGGGGCCACGCTGGCGGTGGTCCTGGAAGCGGACACGCAGGGCAAGATCGAGCAGCGGGCCGCAGCGGCTCTGCAGCTCGGGATTGCCGTCGATCTTGCGGCGGATGTCGCGGATGACGCGGCCCGAGACGGGTGCGCAGGAACTTGAGCTGACGCCGGGCGCGCTTGAATTGATGGGCGTGGATGTAGCGGCCGACCATGATCGCGGCGCGCTTGGCCAGGCGCAGATAGCTCTGACGTAAGGGGACATCGTTGCGCTTGGCGAAATCGACGAGTTTGACGATCGTGCATCAGCCGCGCATCGGTCGGATGCGCGATCGCCTTCGGCTGCACCGTCGTGTCGACGACAACCCGCTCGAGATCCTTGGTCGCGATCGCGCCCGTCTTGTGCGCCACCGAAAGGCTCTCCTGGATGAGGGCCACCAATTGTTCCTCGCCCAGGCGTTGGCGCCAGCGTGTCAGCGACGAGCGGTCGAACGGGGCCTCATAACAGAAGCTCAGTTCGCCGCAAAAGAACTGGAAATACGGATTCTCGATCCACCGCGCGCAGAGAACCTCATCCGACAGGTTGTGCATTTGCTTGAGGGTGAAGAGGCCCGCCACCAGCCGGGTCGGCAAGCCAGGTTGACCCAGGGCCCGGTTGGCACATCGAGCCAAAGCGCCCGTTGAGAAACTCCCAGTCGATCCGTTCGGCCAACCGCACCAGCGGATGACCCATGTCGATGATCTGATCGAGCGCCGGACGAAGCAGGTCCTTCTGGCGATCGTCGCGCGGTCTTGCCATCGCCCCCAATACCGATGACCGACCATCAGGGAATCACGAACCGCGAAAAACCGAAATCGCCTAGGACATACCCGCAAATTGTCAACTCTAGACATTTTCGAGGCGGGAGATCGTCCTAGGCTGCGGCAATGCTCGCGGGCATCAGGCCAAGCCAAGGACATAGCCGATTGATCCGATGCCCCCCGCGAGCTTTAACTAGCGGACGTAACAAGGTCATCTCGTCTATTGCAAATTCGTGGGGATATATCTTTGAAACTCGTTAAAGGTCTGCGACAGGTTGTCAGCGTACTTATTGCGATAACCACAATTTCGGCGACTTCCACGGGACTTGCCGCTTACCCCGAGAAGCGGATCAAGATCGTCGTTGCTTTTGCTCCCGGCGGTGCGGCCGATATGCTTTCTCGCACGATAGGCCAGAAGCTGGCAGTCAATTGGGGCCAGGTGGTGATCGTGGAAAACCGCCCCGGTGCCGCGGGCAATATCGGGGCGGAGTACGTGGCCAAGTCGGCGCCGGATGGCTACACCCTGATGCTGGCCCCCGCCGGACTGATGTCGGTTAACCCGCATCTCTATCCCAACATGCCGTTCGACACAATCAAGGATTTCGCGCCGGTGACGAACCTTGTTCTAGCCCCGCTGCTACTCGTTGTGAATACGTCCGTGCCTGTAAATACCTTCCAGGAACTCGTGCAACTCTCGAAAGCGCAGCCTGGCAAAGTAACTATGGGCAACGGCGGAATAGGGACAGCACAGCATTTGGGTGGCGAGTATTTGAACATGGTCGCCCATATCAAGATTTTGCAGATTCCCTACAAAGGCAGTGCGCCCGCGACGAGCGACTTGCTGGGTGGTCAAACACACTCAATGCTCGACAACATGGTTACCCTGCTACCGCACATCAAGGCAGGCAAACTCAAACCACTCGCCGTGACTTCGTTGGCGCGGGTGGATGTCCTGCCAGATGTACCGACCATGTCCGAATCCGGGTTGCCAGACTTCGAGACGGGCACATGGTACGGAATTGTCGCGCCTGCCGGCACGCCCAAGGAAATTGTCAACAAGCTGCAGATTGAAATTGCGCACATTCTGGCGCTTCCCGACGTGCACAGGATGCTAGTGCTTCAAGGGCTGCAGCCCGTCGGCAGCACGCCGGAAGATTTCGGCAAATTCATAGCGGCGGAGCGCCTGAAAGCCGGAACGATAGTCAAGGCCGCAAATATCAAGGTCGACTAGCTTGGCGACAACATGCGCCGGACAGCAGGAGACATTCAGATGACAAGCACAGCCATCCCCGCGCCGCTTGGCGGCTTGGGCTCCGATCTCAAGATCATCAATATCGAGGCTTATGCGACTTCATATCCCTTGGCACAAACAGGCAGCGTAACCCTTGGAGTTGGCCGGGCGATCAAGCGCGACGCGGTGGTGGTTAAGGTGACTACTGCGGGTGGCTTGGTCGGATATGGCGAATCCCATCATGGCCGCTCGCACACGGCGATTGCAAACCTGGTCAACGTCACTTTGCGCCAGCTCGTGCTGGGCATGGACGCCTCGGACGTCACAGGTGTCTGGGCGAAGATTTACAAGATGCAGCTCAGCGGGCATGGAATGGGTGCAGCAACCAGCATGGCGATGAGCGGGTTGGATCTCGCTCTTTGGGATATCCGCGGCAAGGCCGTCGGATGGCCACTCTGGAGGTTGCTGGGTGGATCGCGCAAGCCGATCCCAGCTTATGCGGGCGGTGTTGCCCTTGGATACCAAGAGCCGCTCGCGTTGGTCGAAGAGGCGCGCTCGTTGATAGATAAAGGGTTCAAAGCTGTCAAGTTGCGCATAGGTGACAGTGTGGCGCGCGACATCCAGCGCGTCGCGGCAGTGCGCAAGGCATTTGGTGAAGAACTTGTGATCTTGACCGATGCAAATACAGGCTACACGATCAGCGATGCCCGTGCGGCCATGCCTGCCCTCGATGCCCACAATGTTGGCTGGCTGGAAGAACCATTTCCCGCACACGATCACCGCAGTTACCAAACGGCGAAATCCTACGGCCGGGTCCCGCTAGCTGCTGGTGAAAATCACTATACGCGGTATGAATTCAATCGCGTGATCGAAGACGGCAGCATCGCGATTTTGCAACCAGACTTGGCCAAGACAGGAGGCCTCACTGAAGGCTTACGCATTGCGGCCATGGGGTCGGCTTACAAGCTTCCGATCCACCCGCATACCGGGATGTCCGGTCTTAGCATGGCCGCGACCATTCATTTTCTGGCGGCGATCGACAACGCCGGCTATTTCGAAGCGGATGCCAGCAAGGTCAACCTCTTGCGTGACGAGCTTGTCAGCACGCCATACCAGATCAGCGGAGACGGGTTTGTCTTGCCTTTGGATAAGCCGGGCCTTGGCCTTGAGGTGAATGAAGAATTTCTGAAATCCTTTCCCGCCATCGAAGGACCTGCGTACGTATAGCGGGCGCGACAGGGCTTGGCCGCCGCCACTCAGTTCAGCGGTATCGCATTCACGGCGCACTAAGCTCGCCCGCCTTTCATTGATAGGGAGACGAATAGGTGCAGTTTCGTAGCTTGTTCGCGGTTACCAGCATGGTTCGCACCGTAGCGGCGGGTCCCCGCCAGCCCGTCACGATGGCGGAGCCTTTTCTGTCCGGCGGCGCAGCCGATGCAATGGCGAAAGTCCTGACGCAAGGATTAGGAGAGCGGCTGGGGCAGGCCGTTGCTATTGCCGGTCGGGCCGACGGGGGAGACAAATGATGGAGTTCGACTATGTCGTCGTCGGTGCCGGAGCAGCCGGCGCCGTGATTGCGCGACGGCTCACGGACAATGGCGACAGCGTCTTGCTTCTGGAGGCCGGATCGTCGGACCGGCATCCGTACATACAGATTCCCGCGGGGTTCATCTACCTGCTGCGCGACAGCTTGGTGAGCTGGGGCTATTCGACGCAAGCCGAATCCGGCATCGGAGGACGTACGCTGGTCTATCCGCGCGGAAAAGTTCTGGGTGGCAGCGGCTCCATCAACGGAATGATGCAGTCATGGGGGCTGCCCTATGACTTCGACCGCTGGGCGTCGGAGGGCTGCCCGGGTTGGTCGTTCAACGAGGTCCGGCCTTACTTCATGAAGTCGGAGTCGTACGCACACGGCAATCCCGAAACGCGCGGGCGCAGCGGGCCGATTGCCATCGCCGACTTCGCGACGCCGCATCCGATCGCAAAGGACCTCCTGCGAGCTGGGCAGCAATTGGGTTTGCAGACGCTCCAAGACTACAACAGCGATTTCCGCGAAGGTCTCGGTCTGGTTCAGCAGACACGACGCGGCCGTTTTCGCGAAACAGCGTCGACCGCCTACCTGCGGCCGCTGCGCAATGCGTCCAATCTCCGCATCGAGACTTCGGCGAAGGCGGTGTCGATCGATCTCAAGGGCGCGAAGGCGGTCGGCGTTACCTACCGCCAAGGCTCGGCGATGAGGACGGTACGTGCGCGCCGAGAGATCATCCTTTCGGCGGGTTCGATCAACTCGCCGCATCTGCTGAATCTTTCCGGCATCGGCGACGCGACGCAACTCCAGTCGTTAGGTATCGCGGTCAAGCATCATTTGCCGGATGTGGGGCTGAATCTTCAGGATCACTACGTCACTAAGACTGTCAGGCGGATCGAGGGAAAGCGCACACTCAACGAACAAGGCCGCGGACTGAACTTGCTGGCAGAGATTGCGAACTACGTGCTGCGCGGAAAGGGCATCCTGACCTATTCCTTTGCCTGCGCGACGGGCTATCTCAAAAGCTCGCCAGGGCTTAAGACGCCCGACTTGCAGATCTCCTTCGCGCCGGGGAGCTTCACGCCCGGCAAGGGATACGCGCTCGACCCGGATCCCGGCATGACATTGGGCATCTGGCAGATGCGGCCGGAAAGCCGGGGGCGCGTGCAAACCCGTTCGGCGGATCCGTCGGTAGCGCCCGCCATCACGCTTGGCTATCTGCAGAGCGAGGCCGATCAGCGCGCTGCGGTCTCCGCCGTTCGCTGGAGCCGGCGCCTGCTGTTCGCCGACGTCTTCGCCGCCTATGGCAGGGACGAAGTGTTTCCCGGACCGGGCGTGAACACTGACGACGAACTGCTCGAGTACGCGCGCCGGACCGGCGGCACGACCTTCCATCCGGTCGGCTCCTGCCGCATGGGCAGCGACGAGCGCTCGGTGGTCGATCCGCAGTTGCGCGTTCGCGGCGTCGCCGGATTGCGCGTAGCGGATGCGTCTGTCATGCCGCACATCACCTCGTCGAACACGCACGCACCCACTGTGATGATCGCTGAAAAAGCTGCTGATATGATCATCGGGTCCGCACGCGAAAGCTGATGCGCTTGCACCGACCTTTCTCACAACCTTCAATACCCCGGAGACAAATATGACGATTCCCAAAATGCGGTTTGCAGCCCTGGTCTGCGCGGCAATGGTGGCGGGCCAGGCGATGGCCGCGGACCCGGTCAAGGAGGGCGGCGAGCCGATCAAGGTCGGCGCCATCCTCGCGCTAAGCGGGATGTCGTCAATCTATGGTGGCCCCGCGGAGAAGGCGTTGCGCCTGATCGTCGCGAAGCTGCCGAACGGCGAGTTGGAGGGGCATCCGCTGAAGCTGATCGTCACAGACTCCGAAGGCAACTCGACCAAGGCCGCGCAGTTGTTCCGCAAGCTCGCGGAGCTAGACGAGGTTGATATCGTATTCGGACCGACACTTAGCGGCGAGTCAATCTCAATCGCTCCGATCGCGAATCAGCTCAAGCTCACGATGGTGTCCTTCGCCGGCGCCGAGCCAATTACCAAGCCCGTGACGCCGTATGTGTTCTCGATGGGACCGACGGACCGCATCGTCGTCCACAACCTTATGACAGCGCTGCGCGACCGAAACATCAAGCGCATCTCGCTGATTCACTCGGTCGATGCGTTTGGCCAATCCGGCGGTAGCATCGTGAAAGAGCTGGCATCGCAGTACGGCGTCGAGGTGGTCTCGGTCGAAACATTTAACCCGCAAGACACCAATATGTCGCCTCAGCTGTTGCGGATCAAGGAGGGCAAGCCCGAAGCGCTGGTCATCTGGGCACTGCACCCGGGGCCGACTATCGTGCTGCGCAACGCCAAGGAGATCGGTATGCCGATGCAACTGTTCTCAAGTTACTCTAGCGCTTCCACGACGTTCGCGCAGCAGACCGGACCGGCGGGCGATGGCCTGCTCGTGCCTTCCTATCCGATTCTCGCGCCGGAAGTGCTGCCCGACAGCGAAGGTCGCAAGGCCATGATGCTGCAGTTCAACAGGGACTACCAGGCGCTCTGGGGCATCGCACCCGACCAGACCGCATCCCATGCAATCGACGCCATCATGAGCTTGCGCCAAGTGCTCAAGGAAATGAAAGGTCCCTTGACGCGAGAGAAGCTGCGTGATGGCTTCGAACAGGTGAAGATCTGCGGCGCGATCGGGTGCAGGAGAATGTCGCCGCAGGATCACCGCGGCCTGGACCAGAGCGCGCTGGTCCTTATGCAGGTGCGCGACGGGAAATGGCACGCCGCACCGGCTGCCACCAAGTTGCAAAACGGCAAATGACCCAGCTTGCGCAAACCGTCCTGGCCGGGCTGGCCACGGGCGCGATCTATAGCATGGTGGCGCTCGGCTTCACCATCGTCTTCAACGCGACCGGCGTAACCAACTTCGCCAATGGCGAATTTGTGATGATGGGAGGCCTGATCTGCGCAACGCTGACGACCACCTTCAACTGGCCGCTGCCGGCCGCCTACCTGGGAGCCGTTGGCGCGGTGGTCCTGCTCGCGGCCGTGCTCGACTGGTTCGGAATCAAGCGAGCTCGCCGAAAGACAGTGCTCAGCTTCGCGATGATCACCATCGGCTTCAGCGTGCTGTACCGTGGTCTAATGCAAATCGCGATAGGGCGCGATATCCTGTTCATGTCGGAATTTGGCGGCCTGTCAGAGATCCGCGTAGACGGCGTCTTCTTCTCGTCGCAGAGCCAGTGGATTGTCCTGGTTCTCGCGGCGGTCAGCGCCCTACTGTCGTACCTGTTCCTGAGTACACGCTTGGGCAAAGCGATGCGGGCAGCGAGTCAGAACCCACGCGGTGCGGCGCTCTGCGGGATCGATCCGGCTAGGATGGCGTTGATCTCCTTCACCATGGCTGGCGCGGTCGGCGCGACAGCCGGCGCACTCATCGCACCGATCGGCGCGGCCTTCTACGACTACGGCTTGGTGTTTGGTCTCAAAGGCTTTGCCGCAGCTGTATTGGGCGGGTTCGGAAGCCCGCTTGGCGCGGTGCTTGGCGGCATGTTGATCGGCCTAGCGGAGAGCCTTTCCGCAGGCTACCTCGCCTCGGAATACAAGGAGGCGATATCGCTCGGAATCCTTCTTGTTCTGCTGGTCGTGCGCCCAAGCGGAATCATGGGCCGAATCCAGGTGCGGCGCGTATGACCCACTCCTTTCTCACGAAGCGATATCGCCTGAATCTCGCGTGCGTTCTCGCCCTGGCGATCATTGTCGGCCTCTGCGGGGTGTTCGTCGAGAAGTCGTTCTATCTGACGATGATGATCTACACCGGCATCTACGCCATCGCCGCGCTCGGGATGTTCGTGCTGTTCGGCTGCGCTGGCCAGATATCGATCGGCCAATCGGCGTTCTTCGGACTTGGCGCCTATGCGACCGCGTATCTGGCCGCCAAGGCCGGATGGCCCTCGCTGGTCGTCGTGCTGGCTTCGGTGTCGCTTTGCGCGGCATTCGGGTGGCTGGTATCCAGGCCGCTGCTGAGACTGTCGGCGAACTATTTGGCGATGGGAACGCTGGCGTTCGGTGCCATTTGCTTCATCTTCTTTGTCCAATGGAGATCGATCACCGGAGGACTCGATCCCGGCATCATCGCTGTGCCCCCCTTCGACCTCTACGGCCACGCGTTGACGGGCGCGCGCCAAATGTACTGGCTCGTCTGTGTCTGTCTCTGCCTGGCGATGTGGGGAGTGCTGAACATTCTCCATAGCCGGATAGGACGCGCGCTGCGCGCGCTGAACGGCTCCGAGGTCGGAAGCTCCGGAATCGGGGTTGATGTCGTCAGGTACAAGGTCGGCGCTTTCACGCTCGCTGCCGCGATGAGCGGGTTGGCCGGGTCGCTTTTCGCGTTCTACCAGAGCTCCTTCAACGCCTCGAGCTTTAACGTCGATCTTTCCATCGAACTGCTGGTGATGGTCGTCGTCGGTTCAGTCGCGAGTCCGTGGGGAGCGCTGGCAGGAGCGTTGTTCGTAACAGTCTTGCCCATCGCTCTCGAGGACTTCGAACAGTACAAGTTACTGATCTACGGCTTGATCCTGACGGTCGTCATGATCTTCCTGCCCGACGGCGTCGGCAGGGCGCTGGTCGACCTGATCGTCGGTGCAACACGCCGGAGGTCCCATGACGCTGGTCGTTGAGGCGCTGTCGAAGCATTACGGCGGCCTGAAGGCTGTGGACGGCGTCAGCTTCGAGGCGCGGCCTTCGCAGATCACGGCACTGATCGGGCCCAACGGCGCGGGCAAGACGACGCTGCTCAACCTCGTCAGCGGCGTGACCCGGCCGAGTTCCGGGCGGGTCACGCTGTTCGGCACGGACGTCACGCAAACGACGCCGCACGAATTGGCCGCCCACGGCCTGACCCGCACCTACCAGAGCCCTCAGCTCTTCGGCGAGATGAGCGTGCTCGAAACCGTCATGGTCGGCGCGCACCTGAAGGGGCGCGCCGGCTATCTCGCGGCGATGTTCAGGTTCGGCGGGGTCGGCAGGGAAGAGGCGGCGCTGGAAGCGCGTGCGCGCACGGCACTCGCACGCGTGGACATGCCGGAGTCGCTCCACGCGCGGCCGAGCGCCGAGCTGTCGTACGGTTTGCAGCGGCGTGTCGAGATCGCGCGCGCGCTGGCAACGGACCCCAGGATCATCCTTCTCGACGAGCCCGTCGCCGGCCTCAATCCGAGCGAGACCGTGGACATCTCGGAAGTAATCCAGGGCCTGGCGAAGACCGGGCACATCGTGTTGCTGGTCGAGCACGACATGGACATGGTGATGGGCATCTCGCAGCAGATCGTGGTGATGAACTTCGGCCAGAAGATCGCCAACGGCACCCCCGCCGAAGTGCAGGCCGACCCGTCGGTCCTGGAAGCCTATCTGGGCGTTGCGCAAGGAGACTCATGATGCTGCAGGTACGCGACGTGAGCTGCGGGTTCGGGGGCATCAGGGCCCTCGATAAGGTGTCGCTCGAGGTGAGAAAGGGAGAGATCGTCTGCCTGATCGGCGCCAACGGTGCCGGCAAGTCGACGCTCCTCAACGCGGTTTCCGGCATCGTGCCGTTGCGTTCCGGCGAGATCGTGTTCGACGGAAAGCGTCTCGATGGCCGTTCGCCGAGCGCGGTCGTTCGCAGCGGACTGGTGCAGGTGCCCGAAGGGCGGATGATCTTTCCCGATCTCACGGTGCTGGAAAACCTGGAGATGGGCGCTTTCACGCGCCCGCGGGCCGCGTTCGCCGCGGCGCTCGCACCCGTGCTCGAGTTTTTTCCGAGGCTGGCGGAGCGCCGGTCGCAACTGGCCGGGCTGATGTCCGGCGGCGAGCAGCAGATGCTGGCCATCGGCCGGGCGCTGATGGCCGATCCGCGCCTGCTGTTGCTGGACGAGCCGTCGATGGGACTTGCGCCGCTGCTCATCCAGGAGATCTTCCTGAAGCTCGCGCAGCTTCGCGACGCCTTCGGCTGCACGATCCTCCTGGTCGAGCAGAACGCGAGGGCCGCGCTGTCGATGGCCGCCCGCGGCTACGTGCTCGCCAACGGACGGATCGTCGACTCCGGCGTCGCGTTCGAGCTGCTCAAAAAGAAATCGATCGAGGAGGCGTTCCTCGGCAAGCGGCGGCCGGCGGAAGCACTCGCGGATCGCTGAACGGGGCCTTCACCGGTTCGACAGAGGTCGGCCGCCATCTCGGTGCGCTGGTGGGAAAGGTGTTGAAGAGGGTCACGTTTGAGCTCGGCGGCCACGCGCCGGTGATCGTGATGAACGATGCGGACATCGAGCGCTTTGTCGAAGCCGCCGTGGCGAGCAAGTTCCGCAATGCAGGACAGATCTGCATCTCGCCGACGCGTTTCTTCGTGCACGACCAGATCTACGACGAGGTGGTCGGCAGGTTCGCGCGTCGGTCGTCGCAGCTCGCGGTGGGCGACGGCATGGATCTGGCGACCGACATGGGGCCTCCTCGCGCACGATCGACGCCAGCCGGTCATGGCGGCATTGACCGAAGATGCGTTGACCCGCGGCGCTAAGCTCATGGCCGGCGGGCCCCGCAGCGGCGGCGGCTTCTTCTGGAACCCGACGGTGCTCTCCGACGTTGCCGCAGACGCGCGAGTCATGCAGGAGGAGCCTTTCGGACCGCTGGCTCCCTTCAGTCGTTTCGACGATCTGGATACGGCGCTGCAGCAGCCCAATTCGCTGGACTATGGGCTCGCGGGCTATGCGTACACCTCGTCCACCCGCTCGGCGCGGCGGATCCAGGAGGGCTTGCGTGTCGGCATGGTGGCGCTGAACACCTTCTCGGCGACGGCGCCGGAGATGCCCTTCGCGGGTACGCGACCGCCTACGATGTAGCGCTGCGCCCACCGGCAGTAGTTTTCCGACTTCGCGGTCGTCTCGATGCTCCTCAATGGACACGACGCCGAGCCATCCTTGGGATCGGTGGTATGTCCGTTCTCGGGGTGACTGGAAGTGGCTCGCAGAGGGGCAGACGGCCGCATTTGACCCATTAGAGACCTTGGACAGAACGACGCGGTCTTAATAGAATGCTCAGAATGACTTAAGCTCCGCCACGCACTATTTTCCATTATGCTTGCCCAGGGTTCGGCCGCCTCGGCAATCGCTCAGTCGCCGCAGAAGCTCCCCGGAAGCTGGTACGCCGCAGACAACAAATTTGGCTGGGTTATTGAGAAGGGCGACGATGAGCCGCATTTCGCGTATGGCGAGTGTGACAGGCGGCAATTACATCCACGAGCGAAGTTGACTCTCGAAATCGATCCGAAACTCTTCGGCGATGCGATTACTGCTGGAAAATATGTCATCGTACGGTGGGCCGACGATCGTTCAACGGGTGACCTGATCGCGGATGGAGTGGGTCTAAATGAAGTCGGGCCCTATTTGTGGTCACTTCTGATGATGGTCAATTTGGATACACTTAATCACTGGCTTTCGAGTTCGTACCTTGTGCTGACGATTGGCGTTAGAGAGCTAGATGGAAGTGGGTTCAGATCAAGACACAGCTACATTATGCCGGAGGACAATCGACAAAAGGCGTTGGCATCTTTCATCCGCTCTTGTTTTAAGGGACAGCACAATTGAGACTGTCAACGACCATGGTAATGTCAGCTCATGGCAGAAATGCGCAGCTTATTGCTTGCCCGAAGCACGTGACTTGTGCCACGGCCCGGCGCAGGCTTGCGCTTTACCGACTACAGGAGGTGCCAATGCTGAGCCGTCTGACTTTCGCCGCGCTTGTCCTTGCTGTCTCCGTGTCTGGCGCGTCGGGCCTGGCGGCGTTGATCGGGGACGCGTTCGTCACGCTGCCGCCGCCGGCGGGCTTCTGCGAACTCACCCCCAGGTATGAGTTCGACGGCCGCACTGTCGCGGTCGCCTCGGCGTACCTGAGAGGCGCGGGCATCAGGCTCCTCGCTATGTCCGCTGATTGCGACCAGCTTGCCGAGGCGCGCGAGGGTAGGCGGCGGCAGGTCGACGACGTGGCCCAGTATCAGGTTGAAATCGCAGACATGAAGTCGCCGCCAGTGTTCTCGATCGAGCGGATGTGCTCGATCCTGCGCGTCCAAAGCAACAGCCCCATTGGCGCCGATATCGACGCACGCCTCGCGAGCACCATCGAAAAGATCAAGGTAAACGAAGCCGGCTCCATCGGTGTAATCGCTGAGGATAAGAACGCCTGCTACACCGCGACGCTCCAAAAGGTTTGGACCGAGACCGGCACGGAGAAGATGCTGGTAGGTTTGCACGCAGCCACCGTTATCAGCAACAGGGCAATTGGTGTCCGCCGCTACGCGGTCTATCAGAATCCGGATACGATCAATGCCATGCTGCCAAAGCTTAGAGGCGATGTCGCCGCCCTGGTCGCGGCAAACCCTTGAGCTGCTGTTGGACTGCTTGAGAGGGCGGCAAAAGCGACCTGACCATTCGGCACTACTGTTCTGTCGCTATCGGGGGCAAAGCGGACGTACCCATCGCGCGGCCCGAGGGTCGAGTTTGACCCTGAACAGACTTCAGTCTGTTTCCAGAAGGAGTCCGCTGGCCAAAGGATGCTGCCTGAAGGCCACGTCGATTGGCCTTTTGGCGATCACGAGGTCAGCCAAACTGCAAAGTCCAAAAAGCGACGATCACGAATGCCCAAGCCACAAAGACAAAGGCCAGTATGAAGGACCGACGGCGGTACAATAGGCCAAGCTCAGTAAATTCGCTGCTTGGTACGATATTTATCTAACCTCTAGCCATCCTACCAAGTCTTGGCCATTTGGACTCTGGCTTCAAGTTATTGGCCGCCTGCAAACTGTAATATAGGCCCCAAAAGCCAATGATACATGCCGGTATCACAGCAAGTGGGACACCGATGATTGTTAGTGTTTGGGCCGTAAGGTGCATTTACTTGACGCGCTTTCGCAGGCTGCCTCAGTTCGCGAGGTTATTCATTCATATCAGGTCAGGCTTGCGATGTCGGCTATTAACGCGGTGCTTACGTACCAAGGATACTGGGACGCTTACTCATCACAGTCGATATCAAGGTATGCTGCGGAGCTTGCCTATAATATCACAGCGAATGGCGACGCGTCGGTTTCGATAGGATACGAGCGCGGAACGAACAAGGATACGATGACCTGGCTCAACCAGTACGTCATTAGGTTGAACTACAAGTACTGACCCCGGCATATTGCCGGGTCAGGTCGGAGATGGACAGAATACGTACGCGCAATCGCGCGCGGGGAATGTTTATGGCATCAGAAGCGATTGTCCGCTCGTCAGGTGAGGCGCCTCGCGTCGAAGGCGGAGCGGAAGCGGAGGACAGACAGATCGGCTTCGTCAGAACCGTGCTACCACTACTTCCGTATGCCGTTTATCTCGTTCTCACATGGAAGCGCCCGTCTCAATATGTTGAGATACTGGCGATCGAAGCCCATGATTTTCTGCATCTAGGGTTGGTCTATCTGACATTCAAACTGTGCCTTGACATGGGGCTCGGTTTAACGACAGCCGAGAGCGTCATGCGGGCGGTCAAGCAAATTCGATGGCGAACGGGATGAATGCGTCGACCTCGCGGTAGTCCGGAGGGATACCGTACGAGGCTGGCGCGAGGCGAAGCGTGGCGTGGAAACGGCGGAGGTCAGCGGCGTGCTTGCCACGGTGACGAGGACAACCATTTCGCGCTTTGGTTGTGGTGGCGAAAATTGGACCTGCGACGATACTCGCCTGTTTGCTGGAAAAACTTAACGGGCGATCGGAAGTATACGAACTCGCAAAGAGGCACCTTTAGGTTTGTAGGCACTATATGATCTGGTCCGCTCGGTATAGCACTGAAATTACAAGATAATGCTCCGCCCTCCGAGCGTCCTGAACAGCCTCGTCTGTACGTGAATCACTCATCGCGCGGCCGTTCTTTCAGTCAATTGTACCTCCCCACAAAATGGCCAAGTTCGTTGCCTTCGACCGGGTTCATCACATTATTTGGATTGATTAGTATTTTCAGACCGTGGGCGGCAGCCTGCTCTTCACCATACTCTTCGATGTCGTCGACGGCGGGCCGTACATCCAAAGGCGTGAAAGAAGTCGAGCGATATCGCCACACCGGGTCGTTGGTTGGCTCAAGTGTGACCTTGACACTGTAACTGACGGCAGCATCGCCCAATTTGCAGTTATTAAAGTAGAGGGTATCGACGGAGCCCACCAAACCATCTTCGCCCAGAGTTTGAAACTCGAAATAGGCAGTAGGCACCGGATTGCACAGCACATCGACGGCGAATCCTGCACCTGGTGAATCGCAAATCTCTTCCATGGAAAAGGTGGCACTTGATTTTACCCCTGCCATGCTCAGCAGTTTCTGCCAGCCGTCCAAAAACTGAGCGAGTTGAGGCAGCTGCTCGATGCATGGACCTTCGATCGGTTGCTCCACAGGAAGCGTTATCCTGGGAAAGCGCCCCGATTCAAAAATCGTGATGACGCCCCGGCCTGTGGCCATATGAGACAGGGCGCGAATGAGTTCGGTCCATCGCTGAAGCGGTCGCAGGCTAATGTCAAAGGCGCCGGTCGTCTCGAAGTTCATCCCATCGGCTCTGAATTTCAGCGTGAAATCAGGATGGCGGATAAGGAGCTGCGGGCCTCCAATGGCTTCGATCGGCGGCCCGATGTACATTTCGGCAGTGAAAACTGCCGCGGGCGTAAGGCCAGGACCGCGGATCGAGACATCGCAATTGCCGACATGAGGCGGGGCGATCGTCAGTTCCATAATATCATCGAACAATGGCCCCACATAAGGAATTCGAATCCCAAACCGGGAATCGAAGGCACGAAGGCGCGTTGGCTTAAGAGGGATAAGTCCGAGCAAAATATTGTTCAGGTGCTCCGGTCCCTCGAGCCAGACGAGGGCCTCGGCTTCCAATCTACCGTTTTCATACCCCAATTCGTCGAGCTGGCGCTGCTTCTCGACCACATATCGAGCTGGATCATTGCCGCATACACTTATGAGCGCGTCACGAAGTCCCTCAGGAGTTAGCGCGAACTTGGTCCCGACCTTGCGATAGTCAAAGCTGATCGAGGCCTGATTGACGTCAAACGCCTTCCTCGCCTGTGCGGCGCGCAGCCGTTTCAGAACACGCGCTAGCTGCTCGCCGAGCAAATGAACGACATAACCACCGACACCTTCACCATCCGATCGAAGGCGAAACACTACGATGAGGGCGGGGCGCACATCCTTCGCCAAGCGCTCGATCGCGGACAGGCGAAGCGCGACGCGGCCTGTACTTTCGCCCGCAGTTGACTTTAACTGAACATGGCATGCGGCCGTCGGACGCTGGTCTAGCGCGACCGCAGGGCCGGGTTCTGTCATGGGAAACTCGACGATGAAATCCCATCCCGTCAGATCGCGGCTGCTTTTGTTGCAAACCAACTTCGCTTGGCTGCAAAGCAGTTTGAAGTTGGACTCGCCCGCGTCACCGAGTTCGTCGGGTGTCAGCTTCAGAGACATCTATGTGCTCTCGACCCGCGAAATTGCTCTGCCGTTGTCGCGAGGTTCGGGGAACACATCAGAAAGGCTCCTCATCTTCATCTGCGACCCTAAACACCGTCACATCTCGTGTGATATCGGAATATCCGACCTTGCCGACAACTCGTTCTTCGTCGTCGTCCTGGAATGTGTCGCCCCACACCTGCCGAATTAGGTTTCTGGCGTATTCCGCTAGGTTCGATTCACGCGGCTTGGCCTGTCCGGTAATGGATCTCGGCCAGCCATTGGTAGTAGATTTCAAAATCCCCCCGTCATGCTTGAGAACCAAAGCAATATTGTCGGAGACTGTGAAATCCTGGCGAAACTCCTTTGGATGAACATCGTCGCGATCTTCATCATAGTCGAACTCACCGTTAAAGCTGATCGCAATCTCCGTCGACGAACAAAGCCGTTCTCTGAATTCGCTCGTGTCCAGCCAATCGGCCCCCCATTTGAGGAACTTCAGGCTCCCAATATCACCGCCGCATTCAAGGACGACCTCCGCAGAGCGCGCTTGGCGTTCCTCATCCTTGACTGACGCCATGATCAGCTCAGCCTGTTTCGACGCCCAGCGCGCGAGGGCCTCCCGTGTTGCGAGAGGTTGAGCGGCATCGCGAGCAGCGGTGACTGCTTCTCCCAACAAGATTCCCTCCACATTATGAAGCCGGCCGGCGCGCAATCCAGAAATCGTTACCCAGCCTCCATCTGGTGAAAATGACCATCGTGATGGAGATACGAAGGCCCGACCGAACACCTTGCCATCCTCTCCCTCGATCGGTTGCATCAGCGTCCGGTCTGCTTTTGGAGTATCGGTATCGGCAGGGTCGACAGGTGGATTGATTCGGCGCACAAGATCGCGATCGCTGATTTGCAGCCAGTCGCCTGGCCGCGCCACCGGTTCCGTGCCGTCCTTCGCCAGTGTTGCAATCGCTACATCCAGATTGGGGGCGACCGCACCTACAAGCGTCGCTAGCGGCATAATTCGCTTGGGATAAGAGTTTATATGGAGAAGTCCGCCAGCCTGATGCGGATGGTTCTTCAACAAGACCTCGACGCGCGTGCCACCATCAATCGGGACTGGATCGCCGGGAGCGGGGGAGAGGATGGGCCGAGCGCTCGTTCCACCACGAAATTCGAGCAGCCGCCCCGTGTCCTGTCCCTTGTCGCAGCGTCGCGAATAAACCCGGACAACGGGTCCGAGCATGAAAACCGAGAAGAAGCCGATCCCAAACCGGCCGATCGCGTGCATGCCCGCGGCCATGAGACCAGGAAATTCCTCCATCGCTTGTGGCGATCGCCAGAATGACGTTCCGAAATCCAGAAGAGGACCGGTGAGTACCTGTTCCGACATACCAATGCCGCTATCCTCGACGACCAGCCAAACATTATCGCCTTCGCGGAGCAGGCCGACCGTGATAAGACCCCAGTCGGTTGCACGCTTTTGATATTTTCGCCTCGCCTGAACTGCATCGGCTGCGTTTTGGATGAGTTCGCGAAGAGCCACGGTCGGATCATCACCATAGAGCTTCGACCCGCCAAGGTTTTCTACAATGCGCGGGACATCCGACACTTGAAGGCGCGCATCGACCGGGCGCCAGCCTCGCGTCTGGACCGAGCGAGCAAGTATTTCGGGCGACCCTGCTCCCTTAACACGTCTCGCCTTCAAGATCTCCTTGCCGCGGGCTTGCAGGAGCAAATCGACATCGTGAAGCTCTCGATCAACAGAGTTCAACGTGTCGTATGCAAGCCACCAGGCTTCAGCATCCTCTCTGCCGAACGGCTGACCAGTCGTGAACACCACTGCATCTAATTCGATATGCGGCCGAGCCAACCGCTCTTGAAAGGCCCAATGAAGGGCGGAGAGGCCGGCCGGATTGGTGATCGCACGAAGGAACCTTGGCGCGCGACGGCTGTCGAGGTGCAAGGCATCGGCGACCCGCAACAGGCAGGCGAGCTTTACTCGATCGACGCGATTGAGCGTCCGATTGGCAAGGGCCCCCAAATCCTCCGAGAGCTCCTGCTCAACCTTCTGCACCGACCACCAATGGCTGTGAGCAATCTGGCCGATTGTCGGCCCGTAGAAGCGACGCAATTCGGAGTCCTCCATGAGGTACACCTGTGACCCGTCCGCGCCGCGCCAAGCCTGTTCGGCAAGTTCCTCGGCTCGCTCCGCGTGTAGACGGCGAAGGACATCCGGTATGATCCGCTGTACAATCTCATTTGGTGGGTTCTCGGTATCAAAACTCTCGCCACCGCTCTCCTCGGAGGCCAAGGCGAGGCGTGCAACGGCATCCTTCCATGCAACGGTCGTCCTGACGTCTGCTAGGCCGCCGGGGTAAGCCGCCAGACTCATCGCTGCATCGTGCAGGAGAATGCTCGCGCCAAGAACGAAAGCCTCGACTGGATTGACATTGACGGCCCCCTCGGCGACCGAGGAAGCCGTATCCCACAGAGCATCCAAATGACTGATGTCGTGGACCGTCATCCCCGGCAGATCGACCGCGATCCTGGAAACGAGTTGCGCTGCGCGCTCCCGAATTGAGAGGTGTTGTGTCCTGAAGAACTCTTGTTCCTCAGTCGTACTATCTGAGCGCGGAGTTTGAAATGCTTGTCGCCAAAGCCATGTTTGACGAAAATCCGGCCCGTTAACTGTCATACAACCCTCAATAAGAAATAGGATTCACTGTGCTAACGGTGCCGGTGCCGGCGTTGCTGCGAACTCGAACTGCGCCTCGCAGCCTTCATGCGCGCAGACTGGCTTTTTGAGGGTGAAGGGACGCTGGAATTTTGTCCGGCTGCACTTCTTGCAGACGAACTGGCCGCGGAAAGCCTTGAACTCCTCCCAGCGCGCCTTCTCGTCGCCAATCGAGCCATCGCCATAGGGTGCATCTTGAAAATGGCTGCCGAAATTCTCAATCTCGCCCTTCATCAAACTGTCGAGGAATCGGTTGTTGACGCCCGCGACCAGCGCCGGCGCCAATTTGGCATCCTTAAGCAGGCCGGCGAGCGCCCACGCCAGTTCGCTGCGCTCGTAGGAATAGGCTTTCTCCAGCGCCCGAATGCGAACGCTGACCCCGAAATCCCGACAGACGCCGAGCAGCCATTCCTCTTCCGCCTGGCGCATCTCGTTGGCTGCCGGCTGGCCATCTGCCCATCGCGCCTCGATCATTTCGTCGCTGACCTTGTGGTCGGCAAAACGCGGCCCATAGGTCGGATCTAAGCCGATGATTCGCGTGAAGTGCCACGTCTTCGCCTCGAGCTGATCCTTCAAATAGTTGAAGAACCGCTCGTCGTGCGTCGTGATTAGAATCTGGCATCCGCTGAACATTGCGGCGATGAGCCCGGCGATGGTGCGACGGTGGTCGGCATCGTAAGAGGTGACGATGTCATCCAGCGCGATGATGGGTGCGCTGGCGTTGAACTGCTTGATCGCCGCCATCCGCAGCGCCAGCGCCAGCGAATGGATTTGTGAATCGCTCAAATAGCCGCCGGGCTGCACGCCAGCTCGGTTCTTCGCAAAATCGATCAGCAGATTGAGCCGCTGCTGGTTGGTGTCGTCTTCCGCCGGCAGTTCCAGCCGGATCGGCTGGGCGCCAGCGCCCTGGATCAGCTTGTAGATGTCGTTCATCGGTATCTGAAGCTTGTCGAGCAGCGCCTGCACTTTCTTGCGTATTTCGCCCGAGATCGTCGCCGCCAGTACGGTTAAGGCGTCGGAAAGCTTCCCCAACTCGACTTGCGTCCGCAGCGCCGAATCGCGCTCAACCTGCATCTCCAGCAGCAGATCAATTTTCGCCTTGGCCTTAAGGTAGGTGTGATCGCCTTGCTTGGCCTCAATGTCGGTGATGGCTTGGTTCAGGCTGGCCAGCAGCTTGGCAACGGCCGTGACGATGTCGGCGGAGACCGGCACACCGCCTTGCGCCCAGCCAGCGATGCTCGCCTGATATGCAATGAGATTGGCTTTCAGCGCCGCTTCGCCGTCGCCAAGGAGGCCGATCAATCCCGGGAGTGCCGCGACAAGTTGGGTGTGAGCCTTGCTCGCCGCCGCCTTGGCCTCATCGAGCGCCATCTTCGCGGCCGCGTAATCACTGAGTTCACCCAGATGCTTGGCGATATGTTCCCGGATCGCTTCGGCGCTGCCCGCTGCCGTCTTGGCGAGCGGCGTCGTGCAGATGGGGCAAGCATCAGGCCACGAAACACTTTCGGCAAAAAACGGCTCCGCCGCTTTCCACAAAACCTGGAACGCGGTGTTCGCCGCCTTGCCGCGCTCTTCCGCTTCCTTGCTCTCTGCCGCCGATAGCGTCGCGACGGCCGCATCAAAGATCGGAATCGCGCCGCTGACCGCGGTCTCGCCGCTTTCTGCGTCCGTTGTTTCGGTCCACAAGGCGGCGGCGGCATTGCGGATCTGGCGCAGACCCGAGAGCCCGATCTTATTTTCCTCTGCCGCGGCGCGAGCCTTCATTTCCGCATAGGCCGGATCACCAGCGGCCAGAGCCGCAAGCACCAGGGCAGGATCGAGCGGCGCAAGGACCGACGTATTGGCATAGGCCAGGACCGCCGCCGCGTCCCAAGCCTTCACCACCTGCGCCGTCTCCCGGGCGAGCTGGGTATCCACTCGCCGCAGCGCCGTCTCGTCTTCTGCCGTCGCCTTTACCTGCATGCGCAAGGCCCGGGTATTTTTCTGGACCTCGACCAGGGGGCCGAGTTGCAGCCAGTTGGCGACGTCCGCATAGCGTTGCTCGGGCGTATGGATTTCGACGAAGGTTCGCAGCGCATGCCCGCGAATGATAGGCGGCACCGCGAAAAAGCCGTTCACGGTCGTCGCGATCGCCGGAATCGGCCGCTTTGCTCCGGCCGCCGGGCGGTCGCCGCTGGCGGTTTCTTTGCCTGAGATGACGCCGATTGTAACCGTCGGCGCAATCTTGGCCTCCTCAGCCAGATTGTGTGCGAGCGCCAGCGGGCCGGCCTGGTTGTTGATGGCGCGCTGCCCGAGTCGATCGAGCGTCCCATCCTTGGAGAACATGAACTCCAGGGCGTCGATGACGCTGGATTTGCCGCTGCCGTTCGGCGCGAAGATGGCAAGGCATCGCTTCTTGCTGAAATCGAAGGTCTTCGGCTGGAGGTAAGCGCGGAACCCGGTGAGACGCAGCGACTGCAGGAAGTAAGGGTCAGCCATTGGTAACCACCGGCTTCGGCGGATTGGCCCGTTCGCCAGCAAGCTTCACGATGGCGTCCTTGGCCTCAGCGACAGCGTTCTGAGCGGGGGCCGCTTTCAAAATATGCGTCTTCAGGATGTCCGCCAGCCCGATATCGATACCCTCTTTTCCCTTCAGACTGTCCCCCAGAGCCTTGAGGAATGCTTCCGGCGTTTCCGCCGGTTTTGCTTCGCTGTCCACGCGTTTACCCCCCGGCTTATTGTTGTCGGATAGTACATTGAGATCATGAATAAGACTAAGAAAATGGCGCTTTCCGTTGAACTTAGATGCTTTTTCGGGGGAGGGGGACGCTTTCCCCTGCCTCCCAGCAAGGTCTCAGCCGCGCCCTTCTGCGGGGCCCCGCAATCGGCAATCCAACCCTGCCTTTGTACCCGGCTCCTGCTTGCGCTTACGCCGGGCAGGTTCGCTACGGGCGCTAAACCTGCCGCGCCGAGGTGATCTTACCGGGCGAACAAGCGGCGCCTTGCGCGGCCATGTATCGACGGCGACTTGACGCACGACAAATCCGCCACATCAGGGCGCGCAATGGTCCCGCCTGACAGGTCGAACAGCGCTCGGATATGACCGCTATTCGGTCGGCGAAGCGGATTTCATTCGGAATTTCGCAATCTCCCGAATTTGCCCGATGTAATTCCGCGCCACTTCTTTGGCGCTGCCACGGCCAACTCCGTCCTTACGCGCTCGCTTGAAGACAGCGTCGAAATAAAGCTTGTCCCAAACCGCCCGAATGCCGGTGTTTGGGACTTCGATCAGCATTTTGGGCCGATCAACATCATGTTTCAGGCGGTCACCAACTTTGCCCGCCTGGAGATAAAGCGCGTTTGATTGAAGGATGTGCTCGATAAGGATGCCTTGTTTGGCGATGTCGAACTCGATAACGGCCGCGCGCTCGGTTGGACGCTGAAACTTGAGAACAAGTGCAATGTGATCGTGCCGTTTGGGCAGTGAGCCCCACTGCACAACGACATCGCCTTCCGGGAGGTGAGCTTGCGCCCGGATCACCTCAGCTAAGTCTGGCCGATTTGTCGTATCGATGATGATCAGAGGGATGAGCCGTCCATGTCCGACGCCAACAGTGGCGATCGCGGCGTCGCCGACGATAGGCACGACCTGCGCTTCCTCTGCGCTATTCATCGGGATGGATTGATATCGGCGTAGCCTAAGTTTCATCCCGATACTCCTGCACGAGAATGGGGATGATATTGGCCGTTTCGCCATGGGGGTCGGTGAGCGTCAAGCGATAGGATTCAATGTCGCGGTTGGCCAGCATGGCGGCCGGAACATGAAACTGCAGCCACCCCGAAATGGCGTTATGGGCCGAGACCGCCGCTGGAACCGCGAGCGCGTCGTCCTGATCCTTCACGAAGGATTTGGCAGTGCGTTCGTTCGCACTAAGCTTCATCGTCATCTGCACGCGATCCGCAGTTTGGTACGTGATCGAGAGTTCCGCTGTTGCGATAGCGTTGTTGCTGTCAGTCGGGTTCGTGACCGTGACGCGGAAGGCGTAGACGCGCCCGCTATTGTCTTTGCCGTCTTGGTAGTATCCGTGGACCAAGGTCGGGATCAGGCGAGGAAGACGGCGCTTTTCCTGCGCCAACGTCAGTCGGCGGTTCTGCCAAGTGAAGTATAAGCTGACGAGAGAGATGACAAAGCCCGCGCTGGCGAGTGCCCTTGTGAGATCAAACCACCCAATAATCGACGGAAGCATTGAGTGCTGAATCTCCTGACGCTTTAGAAACTCTCTGTTTATCGCGAATCACCCGCACATAGAAGATGCCCGGTGAAACAGGCCTGACGCCGAAGCGACGAGACGCATCACCGGGATCGAGGTAGGGCAGCGAAATTTGCTTACTCAATCGAGATCGCCGAGAGCCGGCGCTCAGTCGGCCGGGTGCAAACCCGCCAGCTTGAGCCGCCTCAGCGGGCTCAAATGGCTCCCATCCGAAGGATCCGCCACAGGCCATTCGCCGCGCTGGTCTGGAAGGCCATGGGGTAGGGCGCCTGACTAACCGGCGCTGACTCTTCCAAAATGCTCGCCATTATGATATGCTGATCCACATTGGCTCCCGGCAGGAGCCAGCCGCCCGTCGTAGCGAAGCCGTTGAGGCGCTGCTTTATTCATCGTTCCCGTCATGTCATGTCGGGCTCGAGAGGTGGTTGACGGGCGACGCTTCGCTAAGAGCCGGGAGACTTGACGTGTCGAACGATCACATCCGTCCATCCTCGATTGAGGGAATTAAGCAACTCGCCAAACGCTTCAAGAGGGCCGAGGGGATCCAGCATGTTGTTGCGCTGGATAAGGCGTCCCTGGCGGCGGGCTTTCAAAACTACAAGCATGCGCTTCGCGGACTTGACAATATAGTGTTGCCGCCGGCGTCGGCGCATGTGCTTTACATCTCTGTGCCGTGGCGCGACCGGGCGAACAACGCGACCGGGCGCGAGGTCCTCAAGATACTGACCAATAAACCCCTCGACGCGCTTATAAGCCCAGCGAAGTATAAGGCAGCGCGTGCACTGACTGCCATGCGGCGTGAAGGCCCTGACCATATCGCTGACACTTACACCGCATCATCTCAGCAGGCGGCGCGAGAGGAAGCGTGTGCCGCCGCGCGCACGATCCAGTTCATCGAGACGACTGGTTTGGTCCCCTCAATTGCGAAGCGCTCATTCCCGCGGGGGCAGTTCCAGAACCGAATGCCCGGGTCCGACCACGATACGGCATGGTTCGATCCTATCGCGAAGGCGTACCTTCGTGCGAACGAACCTTATAGCCGCGGCGGTGTCACGCCCGAGCAGCAACTATGGGCCACTCAACATGGTTGGGCGGTAGCCGCGGCGCCCTGGAAAGGCATGTATCGCCCTGACGGCGGCTCGTCGCTCTTCCTCGCCGCCGACGCTTCGAAGGGTTATTCACTGGACCCGATCATATCGAGGCTGGCTGACGCGCCCGCGCCAATTGTGGTTGCAAATTGGGATGGGGAATCGAAGCCCTTCCTGCCGCAATTCATCAGTCCAGGCCGTTCGGCCGAGATCGATGGAAGCGCGGCTGCGCCGAAATCCGAACAACGGCCTCGCCGGACCAACAACTCAATTAAATATCGTATGTTCCTGTCGGGGACACAGCGCCGGCCCGAGGCACGAATGCCGGTGGAAGGGCACAAAACGGCCGGGCGGCTTTTGAAGTCCGTGCTGATCGGCACACGCGGACGCGCCGGAGTCTACCGCCGGGTGGACGCAATCCGTTGCGAGCTCGATAACTGGGTCCAATGTGAGTACAAACGCGACGAGCTGTCGGACGAGGTTTTCTTCGACCTCTATTATCATGAGCTGTCCGAGAATGATCCGCTTGCCGCTCCTGCCGTCAACCGCGCTCGGCACATTGCCTCCCTTGCGGAGGTCGTCGCGACGCTCGCTCGTTACTATCCCGAATGTCCTCCGCTGCGTGCCCTGTTGAGGAAGGCGGATCTTGCGATCGCCTCTCTTCGCGCTTGGAATTAGTGCAAGACGCGCCCAATTGCGGCAGTTGGGCGCGTCCATCAATCGTCTGAGTGCTGGTGGTGAAATGAGATAGAGGCCGTCGACAGTGCTTACGGGGCAGGTGCGCATCTCGTCGAGACTGAGCAACCGCGTAGCCCGATCAGGCGAGAGCGTGGTCGGGGGAAACGGTGATCTGATAAAAGATTACGCCAGTGCTGGCGGCCGAGGCCGCGTTATCAAGCTCGTGGTTACCGGCCTGGCGGAGTCCGTGGCGCGAACCTTCGAAGCCGCGTCACAGGTCTGCACTTACGTCTTCGGCTCCAATCCGCCCTACGCGATGCAACACATACATGTGACGCTAATTCTGGCCGTTGGCGCCAAGGCGCAGAAACTGCCGCTTCCTCGCATTGACCTTGGCGAGATATGCAGCGACGAGGTGATCGCCGCAGCGCTTGCCGGGGATCATCTGAAAACCACGGTGCACGAAGGCCGAGGCGGCGCCTGCGCCGCAGAGATGGATGAATGCGGCGAGATCCTGCTTCTCCTGCGGGCTTGCCGCGGCGTCTGGCGCGCGGGAAAGAACCGCCGCGACATTGTGGTCCAGGTACACGGCCGCGAGCTCAATGGCATGGCTCGGGACCGTCCGGGTGTAGAGGCCGGTGAACCCACAGTCGGTATCTACCACAGCATTCCTTCGGATACAGTAGCGTGCCGCCTCGGCGTAAGCAGCATCGGTCATTTGGTACATGCCGACAGCGCTCGAGGCGGGCTTGTACACAGCGAAGGGATTCCAAGTGAGCTGCCAGCGCCAGTAGGTGCGCGCCACCGGATTGCCGGTGCTTTCGACCTGCGCCAACGCGGCCAGCAGCTCGGGCGTGATCGTGCTCGTGGAATAGGTGTGGAAGAGCGATCCGTACTGTCGCCACGTTTCGATCGGTTCCTTATCAAGCGCCCCGCCGACGAAAAAGAGCAGTTCGCTCGGCTTGCGGACAACGTGGTAAACGAGGTTTGTCAGCGATAATGCCGCGAGGACGAGCGCCGCGAGGCTAACGATCCGAACCGTCCGCGGTGCTGCGGTCAGCGTCCGTCGCACCAAGGGCGCGCCTCGCCAGCGGCTGACGCCGCGGAGCAAGGTGTTCCAGCTTTGCCTGACGCGCGTCTTGCGAGAACGGGACTTGGCAGTGCGCGGCGAGGGCACGCGGATGTTTGGCCTGTTGTGCGCCGATACGCGACAGGCGGCCGGCGTGGTGTTATAGCGAGTGGTGTCCTGAGTTCCAGCGCCGGACGATGTCGTACGCCGACATGGGCATCGTAGGCGCGACGACCGACGACTTCATTCTCTTCGAGAACGGTCTTGGGCGCAACGGGCTGGTATTGCGCTTCCCGGATTAGAACTACTCCAACAAAACGTGCAACACGCTTTGCTTTCAAAGCGCTTCGAACCCTTGCCAGGCCATCGAGCTCACCCGTGCTGCCGACATGGACGCGCAAAAAGAGCCTCTGATGGGGATCGCCGCCGGACCCTGCGGCCGCCCGCACCCCAAAAAGCTGTGCATTTCCAGTAACTTCTCTTCTCCCGGGAGCGCGGTAGCCTATATAGTGCAACCAATGAGCGAGGGCACGTTACTGGATGCGGGAGCGAAGGACGCCGACCTGAAGTCGGCGTTCGCTGCGCTTTCCAAGGACTATGGCAGCTTAACCGCGCGCGTCCGGGCCTTAAGTCATTTGGTCGTCTGCACGTGCTCGGGCGTCACGCTACGGCTTCACTTTCCCGCGTTCCGCCAGAGTAAGCCGACCCTTTCCGAACTCGTCGATGCGATCGCGGTCTACCTCGTCCATTTCGCGCTGCCACGGTCCGAGGTTGAAGCGCTAAGCGAGCTCTATAAAACGATAGACGCGGCCGAATTTATGAAGCGGTACTCGCTACTGGAATCGCGGGCGCGCGCGCTTTTTATCAAGGCGAACGAGACGACAGAGCGAAATGGCGAAGCGGGCGAGCTTTTACTTTACCTGCTGACAGAGTGGATTCTTGATGCGCCTCAGCTCATCGCAAAAATGTCCCTCAAAACGAACCCGCGCATGCCGGTTCACGGGGCTGACGGCATTCATGTTCGATATTCAGAAAAAGACCAGAAGCTTCTTCTCTACTGGGGCGAGTCGAAGCTGCACGCAAATGTGGGCAACGCCATTGCAGCCGCCGCTAAGTCCATCAGCGAGGCGCTGGAGCCGGACAAGCTCAAGCATGAAATCGATCTTGTTCAGCAAAATATTAGCTTTTCAGGCCTTCAGGCTGCCGAGAAGGAAGCCCTGCTACGCTATCTGAATCCGTTCGAAGAAAAATACAACGAGCGGCTCGATGTGACGACGTGCCTGATTGGATTCAACTTTGATGGTTTCGTAAAGGTGGCAGCAGTCGATCCGAAGCAAGCGGAGGCGGAATTCAGGAGGTTGGCTGAAGCCGAGCTTGCGAAGGTGGCACCGAGGCTCGCCAAAGCGTTGACCGACAAAGGGCTGGCGACACAGCCCATCGAGATATTCTTCCTTCCTCTTCCATCGGTCAGTGACTTCCGCGATCTCTTTCAGGAAAAGATTGGTTGGAAGGCATGATTGCAGAGCTTGTAGAACGGGTGTGGGAAAGCCCACGCTTTCATGAGGCGGTCCAGCTCGTCGAGGTCGCTTGGTTGAAGCGAGAACTTGGTGTCACCGACCACGACGACGTTCCAATCGGTGAGGCGCGAAAGATCATCCGTGCCGCGGCGATCTTGGCCTGTTCCGATACGCAACTCCACCGTGAAACCGCCTTCCGTGCCGCGACCTGTGTGTACGATCTGATTGGCACGGATGAACTTCCGATGGATCAGGCTCTGCGCGTAGTCTTATCCCGGCTCGGGAACTTTCCATCGCTCGCGACGAAACATGACGTCGAGGCAGCGCTGCCGGCACTTCCTTTCAGCCTCGTCACGGAGGAGCTCGAAAAGACGGCATCACGCGCCGTCATGGTCAACGAAGAGCAACTGGTTTTCACAAATTTCCAGTACGACCTCTGGAGCAAGCTCGCGGCCAAGGAACGGGTCGCGTTGTCGGCCCCAACGTCGGCCGGCAAATCCTTTGTCCTGCAAAATTACCTCGTCTCGGTATTCTCCGAGAACAAGCCACTTTCGATCGTTTACATCGTCCCGACCCGCGCCCTGATTACACAAGTGGCCCTCGATCTCGGTCTGTTTTTTCGAGAGGCCGGAGCGAAGGTTGCGCCAGAAATCGTGACCGTTCCGCCTGACGCGGACACCCCGCTTCCAAAGCAGGGGATCTACGTTATGACTCAAGAGCGGGTTCAACTGACCTTGGCGAACCATCCGGAATTCAGCGCGGCCATCGTTGTTGTCGATGAGGCGCAGTCCATTTCCGACGGCGCGCGCGGAGTGCTGTTGCAGTGGGTATTGGATGATTTGCTCGCCCGCAAGGCAAGCGCTCAAACGCTGTTTGCCAGTCCCAACGTTCGAAACCTCGACGTTTTCGCGCACTTGTTTGGCCTCGACGACATCAAGCAGGTCTCGTCAACCGAGCCGACGGTGGCGCAGAACTTCCTGGTTATAAAGATATTGTCTGCGACCAAGGGACGCGTATCGGTTCTTCGAACATCTCCGGGCTCCGAAGCGGAGGTCACGCAAATCGAGATTGGCCACGCGTTGGCGAGCCGAGTCGAAATGCTGGTGCACGTGGCGGCAAAGCTCGGGCGGCACCACGCCAATATTGTCTATGCGAATGGTGCGGCGGATGCTGAAAAGATAGCCATGCAGCTAGCCGATTTGTTCTCGGACCGCGAACCAACGCCCGAGCGGGTCGCCTTGTCCGAGCTTGCGCATGAGGTTGTGCACCCGAACTACGTACTGGCGGAAAGTGTCAAGCGAGGCGTGGCGTTTCACTACTCAAACATGCCCACACAACTGCGACGGGCCGTCGAAGAGGCTGTTTCAAAAGGGCACGTGGACTACCTTGTTTGCACAAGCACGCTCCTCCAGGGCGTGAATCTCCCGGTCCGCAACATCTTTATGTGTCGACCAGAGCGCGGAAAGTCGCACCCGCTGGATTCGACGGATTTTTGGAATTTGTCCGGTCGCGCCGGGAGGCTCCGAAAGGAGTTCCAAGGCAACATCTTCTTGATCGATTACGCGCGCTGGAAAACGAAGCCCCTTGAAGGGCCCAAAGACGCGGTCGTGACCCCCGCGATTGAATCCACGATGCGGGATCAACAAGAGAAGCTTGTGGCGGTCATGCGGAATCAAGGGCAGCCGGGGCGCAGTGATGATCCGGCTGTTGAAACAACCTTTGGGCGGCTCTATTCCGATTATAAGCGCGGGCTGTTGAGCGGAACGCTTTCCCGCGCGGGTGTAGCCGGGAGCGCGGCGGTGAACGCGTTTGCAAGCGCGCTTGTGGCCGCTGATGAACAGATCACGCTGCCGCCAGAGGTTATCCGGCTAAGTCCCAACATCTCGGCGCACAAGCAAGAGCGGTTGTTCGGCACGTTAAGCGCGGAGATCGTCAAGGGGCGAGACCAGGCGGCAAAACTAGTCCCGGATCATCCGCGGGATTCGGATGCATTCGAATCCTACGCGCGCATTCTCAAGCAGTGCCATGACTTAATCCTTGGGCTCGATACCACGCGAGCACTTCATAGGTTTCATGCGCTCATGGCCTTGAAGTGGATGCGCGGGTTGCCGCTTCCCCAAATCATCGACGAGCAAATCCGGCGAGACACCCGCGGAAAAGATCAGCGAACGATCATTCGAGAGACGCTCGAACTGATCGAGGGGCAAATTCGTTTCCAGGCCGTGCGGTTGTTCGGCTGCTATAACACGCTGCTGCGGCACGCATTGATGATCAATCATTTCGAGGATTTGGCTTCGAGCATTCCGTCGCTGCCGCTCTATCTGGAGGTCGGAGCCTCAGACAAAACGATGATCAGCTTTATCGCTCTCGGATTATCCCGCGTCACGGCCATGAAGCTGAACGATATCTCGGCACGCAAGGACCTTGATACCGCGGGCGCCCTTCAATGGTTGCGATCCCGGCAACTTGAGCAGCTTGGCTTGTCGCCGTTGCTGCTTGACGAACTTCGGTCGATGCTAGCGGTGAAATAAGCATCTCGCGGAAAGACGAAGGCGCAAACGTATTGTAATAGTCCTGGAACGCGCCCGGAAACGGCCGCCTTACCCGCCTAAGGCGATGCGCAGCCGCGTCGCGCGCTACCGTGCCGTCGTGTTTGTGGAGCAGGATCGGCGACGGAAAGTACCTGCTCGCTTAAGGTGCGGAGTTGCTTGAGCCGATACATCAAGCCGCGCATCGCGGAAAAGAAAACGGCCCAGATGAATCCCATGATGCCGGACTTTTCCCACGATTCGAAGATTTCCGCCTTTTCGGGGTTGGAGTGCGCCAAGCCGCCGTACACGACAATTTCCACCAATTCACACACGCCCATGTGGTGGTCGCCGAATATGAGAGTCGAATGCGCATCGAGTTCTTCGTTGAAACGCGCGCGGATTTCCTCGAAACGTTCTCGTGCGCCGGGATGCATCCATGGCTGCTCGTAAACTCGTGCTAGTGAACTGAACGAAATGGCGTCGTTTCTTTGCGTGTACTGACGGTAATCGAGGACAAAGGCTGCGAACTCGTCCTGGTTAAAGTCTTCGAGGAATGAGTGAACCTTGCCGTGCATGACGAAGTTCGCAGGACCCGTCATTTCGATGGTCATGTTATCCATGCGCGAAACGGCGTTCGGAATCTGATCTGCGTAGCGCCTCCAAAAGGCGGATTGTTCGGTGCGGGTGACCCGCCGGTTGAAACGTCGCAGCACCTCGAAATCGCGCCTCATCGCCGGCGTCAGCGCGCCCATGAGCGGGCCTTCGAGCACCTGCACCAAATGGCTCACCTTTCGGATCATGCCACGAATTTCCGGCGAATCGGGCAGCAGACGTGCACGGCGGATACCGTTGAGGCCAAGTCCGATCAGCGTTTTCCGTTGCAGTCCGCGCCGCCGGATTGGGGCTTCGCATCTGAACGACCATAATCCAGTTCTTCGTCATAAGGCCGCTTCGCTTTTCTCGCATGCGCCTGCTAGGCGGTGTCTTATAGTTCGGCCTCTCGGGCCAGGATAAACGACCAACATTTCGTCCAATAATGCGCACAGAGATCTAATCGATGCTGGATGGTTTGTTCAAAATAAATGTTTGATCGCGCTGACGAAAGCCACGAGCATTTGGCTCGCAACTAGGCGCTTCGCGCTGCCAGCTTTGGCACTTCACCCGCTCCATTTTTTTCCAATTCAACAGGCCGCGATGCGTCCACACAACCCCGCAAATGGCGCGGACAATGTCGCTTGTCACGACCCTGCTTGGAAGTGATCGGCTGCGGGACGCCGTCACTTGGACACTTATCGGCTTGCCGAAAATGATATGACGGCGCGATCGGGTGAATTTCCGAACTCGTTTCAGAGCGCTTCGCCGCGCCTGATGAGCTCGTCGGTTTTGTCCAGCCAATGTTTAGCCTCTTGGGACGCATCGGCGGCGCGAAGTCCAGCCACCAGCCGGGAAAGGACCGGCAAGGAGCGTTTGAGGATTTCTTTTAAATCGACTTCGCTATCCGGGTCGGGAGACAGCTCCTTCGTGAGGTGGGCAATACCTTTGTTGATATCGTCGCGCTCTTCCGTCGTGAGAAATTTCTCGCCGATGTCGCCGAGTACCACGGGTACGTCGATTCCGAAGTTGGTGGCGATGAGATCGTCCGGCTTTGGCTTCACGCCGCCAAGGAAATCGTCCAGTTTTCGTAAGGCGAGGAAACTCTGTAGCCGGGTCGCGTCGGAAACAAGCTCAGCGGCCCGGTCCAGCCCCCAGATCATATCATCGGGATCGAGGTACGGGGCAAAGTCTTCGCACCAAATGGAAAACGCAAAGCAATGATCGATGCATTCGGAAATCGTCGCGATTTGAGCGGATCTTTCGTTCATCTTCTGCTGCCTCGGAATGAAAAATCAGAAACTGCCGCGGCGATTGTGGCTATTTGCAGGGTCAAGGAGAGCCGGCCCCGGCGCGTCAGAACGGCCGGCGCCCCGTGAGGTTCGAAGCGGTGCGGCGGCACCGAAGCCGTAAATACCTTTGAGCTACGCAAACGGCTTCCTATATGCCATGGCACCGATCGATCAGAAGCAAATAGGAAGTCATTCTTTGCGCTTGAGAGCTGTCGACGATGTTACAGGTCAGCACCGGCAAGTTCTTCAAGCACGAGGCCTATGAAACGCTTCGTCGCGCGATTTTTTATACCAATTACCGGATGTTCCACGACGACGTCCGCCTCGAAAGCCTTGTGGGTTCGCTGCAGCCCGCATTCGGGGCCCACGGCCTCGGGGCGCTCACCTGCGAGACCATCGAGCGGATTCAGAAGATACCAGGAGGACCCTATCCTGGCGAGATGGTCGCGACGAGCGGCGTCACGCTGATCAATGACTATGCGGCTATCGTTTCTTTCGCTCTCGATATTACCTGTACGACCGATCTCGACCTTGCGCGTCGGCTGACATCAAGCGAGCTGCCCAGCTTGGGAGCCGACCTCGTGCCGCAAAAATACATTCCCCGTATGTTTGATCGATCGGTCCATTGGCGGCCGGTTGATCCAGATCGCCTGCAACGGTTTGTGGCCGACCTCATGGCCCTGGAGCGAAGTGTTATGAAGCCGCGATGCGCGCTATTCGGCGCTACGTCATTGGAGCGCACCGGATATCGGATGACGTAGGTCTTGCCTACGCCTTGTTCGTTATGTCGATGGAATCCCTTGCCCAAGAATTCGATGAATTCGACCCAGCATGGAGTGACTATGACCAGACGAAGCGGCGTCGGATCGATGAGGCGTTGAGCTCGGCCGACGAAGGACGGCCGACAAGGTGCGAGCGGCCATTCTCGCCAACGAGCATGTCGCGCTCGCGAGGCGTTTCCGCGAATTTGCGCTGGCACATGTCGGTCCTAGCTTCTTTCGGGAGGAAGCCGAGACGGCGGTAGGAGCGATCAGCCGCCCGGATTTGTCCATCGCCCTCCGGCAGGCCTATTCCATTCGGTCGAGTTACGTCCACCATTTGAAAGACATCCCGCGCCTTCTTGTGGGCATCGAGGGATTCCATGAGGCGATGGAGGTCGATGGCCAACCGACGCTGACGTTTGCGGGTTTGTCACGCGTGGCGCGGCACGTCATCAACGCGTTCGTGGCGCGTGCGCCAAAGGTTGAAACGGAACAATTTGATTGGATGAAGGACGCGCCGGGCAAGCTGACCATGCGGGCGGCGCCCGAGTATTGGATCGCCAATCCACAAGGTTTCGACGTAGCTACGGCCCAGCAATATCTTGAGGCATTTATGGGACAGGTTGTCGGGCGTCTGATGCAGCCTTCGGCGACCCTTACAGATATCCGGCCGGTATTGGCCAAAATCGAAACGCTCGTGCCAGGTTTGGCAAAGCCGGCGCAGCGCCTTCCGATGCTCGCTCTCTACTTCATGTTTAACTCTTTTGCCCCGGAGGACGTCCGGAGCAGTAACTATCCCGGGATTGTCGATACCTACAAGGTAGATTTCGAAGCGCCGTCCATCCCGAGTTTGGTGGCGCATCTGGTAACCGGACAGGATCCAAATTGGTCGTTACCTGACATGGAAGCCCTTCATGCAAGATATTTTGGCGAACGTCACCACGCCGACACGCTTTCGCTCGGCCGCCTCCTGGAGGCGGCGTTCACATTGCGCTTGGCCGAACAGAACCGCGCGGCAGGCAATGTCGCCCGTGCAAGGGAGCTGATCGCCTTTGCAGCAGAGGTCTGCCCCAAGCACAAAGCGCTTCGCAATTTCGAAACGTCGCTCGAGCCGGACGGTATGGCGGAAATCCGTTGGCAGGCCCTTTTGCTGCCTGCGGCTTTTTCGGCCGGACAAAAGGGCCAAGTGGATGTGGACACACGCCCTTAGCTGGAGCACCTTTGCGGGCACTACGGCATCGCCTACCTGGATGCGATTAGCGTCACAGATTCCGCGTGCTCGATCGACCAGAATTCTGGGATACAGTTCGCGACACAAACTGTGATACATTGTCTTGAGATGGGCCTGAAAAGGTTAGTAATATCAATACACTGGAGAGTGGTTGTAGGCGCTCCGAGCGCACCAAAGGCAATAAGCTATTGATGCGAAAAATATTTTCGCGATTTCTACTCCCACATTGTTACTCACAGCGAGCGCTAGTTTTTGTTCCGCGTAATCTTCCCTGTTTGATCTCGCGCGTCTTGGTGCAGTGCTTGCTCTTGCGGTCGTCGCATCTTTATTTGAACCAACGCCCCGCGAAAACGACCATCTCCACACGAGAGGGTAGTGGCGTAGCCCAGCGTAGAAATCGGCGGGCC
>WNFM01072026.1_pt4 | contig 50157 bp, 42 predicted proteins | sample 5400271 | NCBI WGS metagenome assembly WNFM01 (sample SAMN13153352, study PRJNA577476) | soil metagenome | isolation source: 60 cm saprolite on Douglas fir-dominated hillslope | place: USA:California | collected 2013-09-17
GCGTGAGATTCGATCACCTCGAAGATACGCCGGATGGCTTCGCTTTTTCTCGAGCTCCAGTCCGCTCCAGGATCGAAATGCTGGCAAAAAAGGCTCGCGACATGCGCGCCTTTCGCGGCATGCGCCGGATCGACCAGCGTGGAATCGAGCGTGCTCGAGATCACCATCTCCACGATGGGCGAGCGCGACATGCCCTCCTCGCGGGCGTCGACGTAGGCACGGTCCATGTATTTCAGCGAGGGCGCGAGGACGATGCCCGACGCATGGTGCGGGCCGTCTTCGGGCAGGCAGCTGAACCGCGGCAGCCGCGACATCGCGACGTTCATGCGGAAGCTGCCCGAGCCGCACTTGTAGCGCTTCATGCGCGCGACGAAATCGGCTGGCAGGTCTTTTTCGTCCATTAAATTCAAATAAAGCAGCTTCGGATTGACGTTGGCGACGATGGCGCGCGCCGCAACCTCGATGCCCTTCTCCAGGACGACTTTTCCTGCGGTAATTTCTTTTACCGCGGCATTGCACTCGATCTCGACGCCCAGGCGCCGGGCCTCGGAGGCAAGCGCTTCGCTGATCGCCCCCATGCCGCCGATGGCGTGGCCCCACGCGCCCCGCTTGCCGTTCACCTCGCCGAAGACGTGGTGCAGCAGCACGTAGCCGGTGTTGGGGTGGTAGGGACTCGCGTAGTTGCCTACCACGGCGTCGAAGGCGAACGCCGCCTTGATGCCGTCGGACTCGAACCAGCCGTCCATCAGCTCGCCCGCCGAGCGAGTGAAGAATGCCAGCAGGTCGCGCCTGCCTTCCATGTCGAGCATCTTGAACAGGCTTCCGGCTTGAACCGCTCTGACAATGTCCATCAGCCCGCCGCCGATGTTGGGAGGGCACCGTAAGACCAGTGAGCGGAGAACATCGGCGACCCGCTCTACCGACCTGTAGTAATCGGGAAGCCGCGCCGCGTCGCGCTCCGAGAATCTGGCGAGCTCGTGCTGCGTCGCCTCCAGCCCGCCCCCGACCTTGAGGTAGCCGTTTTCCAGCGGCAGGAAGTTGGCTAACGGGCGCTCGACGATCCGCAGGCCGTGCTCCGCGAGGCGCAGATCGCGGATCACCTTCGGCTGCAGCAGGCTCACGGTATAGGCGGCGACCGAGTTGCGAAAGCCCGGATGGAACTCCTCGGTGACCGCGGCGCCGCCGACCACCGCCCGGCGCTCCAGGACTTTGACCTTGAGGCCGGCCTTGGCCAGATAGCACGCGCAGGTCAGGCCGTTGTGGCCAGCACCCACGATGACTGCGTCGTACTTCATCAATCGATCCGCTTGCCGCTCTCCGGATCAAAATAGTGCACGCGCGAGGCGTCGTAGCGCAGCGGGAGCTTCCCGGCGCGCGCGTCTATCGAAGTATCCAGCCTTGCCGCGATCCGCGCGCCGCCGTGCGTATCCAGGTGCCCGTAGACGAGCGTATCGGAGCCGAGCGGCTCGATCAGGTCGATCTCGGGCGTGAGCATCGCCTCGGCCCCGCTGCAAGGCTGCAGGTGCTCGGGGCGGATGCCGAACAGCACCGGCTTGCCATCGCGATCCTGTGGGATGAGGTTCATCGGCGGCGAGCCGATGAAGCTCGCGACAAACGTGGTGGCGGGCCTGGCATAGACCTCCAGCGGCGCGCCGATCTGCTCGGCGCGGCCGGCGTTCATCACGATCATGCGCTGCGCGAGCGTCATTGCCTCGACCTGGTCGTGGGTGACGAACAGGCTGGTCGTCCCCAAGCGCCGGTGCAGCGCCTGAAGCTCGGCGCGCATCTGCACGCGCAGCTTGGCATCGAGGTTCGATAGCGGCTCGTCGAACAGGAACACCGCGGGCTCGCGCACGATGGCGCGGCCCATCGCCACACGCTGGCGCTGGCCGCCGGACAGCGCGCGCGGCTTGCGGTCCAGAAATCTCGTCAGCTCGAGGATTTCCGCGGCCTTTTTCACCCGCGTGTCGATCGCCTTCTTCGAGAGCTTCTGGATTCGGAGGCCGTACGACATGTTCTCGTACACGCTCATGTGCGGATAGAGCGCGTAGTTCTGGAACACCATGGCGATGTCGCGGTCCTTGGGCTCGAGGTCGTTGACCACGCGCTCGCCGATCACGATCTCGCCCGAGGTGATCGTCTCCAGCCCCGCCACCATGCGCAGCAGCGTTGACTTGCCGCAGCCCGAGGGCCCGAGGATGACGATGAACTCGCCGTCCTTGATCTCCATCGACACGCCGTGGATGACCTGGAGGTCCGAGGTGTAGCTCTTGCGCACATCCTTAAGCGATACGGCAGCCATTATTTCTCCGTCTCCACGAGTCCCTTGACGAACCACTTCTGCATCAGGACCACCACCAGCGCGGGGGGCAGCAGCGCCAGCATGGCGGTGGCCATGACGACGTTCCACTCGGTGAGCGCGTCGCCGCCGACGATCATGCGTTTGATTCCGATTACCGCCGTGTACATCGACTCCTCGGTGGTGACGAGCAATGGCCAGAGGTATTGGTTCCAGCCGTAGATGAACTGGATGACGAACAGCGCCGCCATGCTGGTCCTGGAAAGCGGCAGCACCACGTCGACGAAGAACCGCATCGGCCCGGCGCCGTCGATTCGCGACGCCTCGGCAAGCTCTTCCGGGATGGTGAGAAAAAACTGGCGGAACAGAAAGGTGGCCGTCGCCGAGGCGATCAGCGGCAGCGTCAGGCCGGCGTACGAGTTCAGCATGCCGAGGTCCGAAGCAACCTTGTAGGTGGGGATGATGCGCACCTCGACCGGCAGCATCAGGGTGACGAAGATCATCCAGAAGAAAAAATTCCGCAGCGGAAAGCGGAAATAGACGATCGCGAAGGAAGCGATCAGCGAGATCGCGATCTTGCCGAAGGCGATGGCGAGCGCCATGATCAGGCTGTTGAGCATCATGCGCGCCACCGGCGCCGCAGCGCCGCCCTTGGCGCCGGCGAGCAAGGCCTTCGAATAGTTCTCCCGGAGTTGATCTCCCGGCACCAGCTGCATCGGCACCTGCAGGATCTGCTCGAGGCTCAGCGTCGATGCGACGAACGTGATGTAAAGCGGAAAGGCGATGACAGCTATCCCCGCGATCAACACCGCATGCGAAACGAAGGTCAGCCAAGGTCGGTTTTCGACCATCAGTACTGCACCTTGCGTTCGATGAAGCGGAACTGCGCCACGGTGAGAGCGATGACGATCACCATCAGGATCACCGACTGCGCCGAAGACCCGCCCAGATCTCCGGCCTTGACTCCGTCGTAGTAGACCTTATAGACCAAGATTTGCGTCGCCCCGGCCGGGCCGCCCTGGGTCGTGGAGTCAATCACGCCGAAAGTGTCGAAGAACGCGTACACGATGTTCACGACGAGCAGGAAGAACGTGGTCGGGGAGAGGAACGGAAAGACGATGGTCCAGAAGCGGCGCGCAGGGCCGGCGCCGTCGATGGCCGCGGCCTCGATCAGGGAACGCGGGACGGACTGCAGGCCGGCAAGGAAGAATAGAAAGTTGTAGCTGATCTGCTTCCAGGTCGCCGCCATGACGACCAGCAGCATGGCCTGGTCGCCCTGCAGCACCCAGTCCCAGTTGTAACCGGCCTTCCTCAGGACGTAGGTAACGATGCCGATCGAAGGCGCGAACAGGAACGCGAACAGCACGCCGGCCACCGCGGGTGCGACGGCGTAGGGCCAAATGAGTAGCGTCTTGTAGGCGAGCGCGCCGCGCAGCACGCGGTCCGCCATCGTGGCCAGCAGCAGCGAAATTGCGATGCCGAATCCGGCGACCAGCAGGCTGAACACTGCCGTCGTCTTGAAGGACTCCAGGTAGTGCTCGTCGCTGAAAAGCTCAGCGAAGTTGCGCAGCCCGACGAACTCGGTGCTAATGCCGAAGGCGTCCTGGACCTGGAACGAGAACCAGAAGGCCTGTGCCGCGGGCCAGAAGAAGAAAATGATCGTGATCGCGATCTGCGGCGCGAGCAGTGCATAGGGCAGCCACGCCGAGCGGAAGACGACGCGCTTTTCCATGCCGGGGAGCGGACAGGGGGCTAGGCCCCCTTTTCCTCCTCAGTTCTTGTTCGCCGCCTGGAACTTGCGCAGGATGTCATTGCCGCGTCGCGTCGCGTCGTCCATTGCCGTCTTCGCGTCCTTCTTGCCGGCAAACACCGCTTCCATTTCTTCCTCGATGACTTCACGTCCCTGTACGAAGTTGCCGAAGCGCAGGCCCTTCGAGTTGGCAGTCGGTGCCTTGTTGGTGAGCTCGCGGACTGCAATGTCGGCACCGGGCACTTTTTCGTAGTAGCCCTCTTTCTTTGCCATTTCGTAGGCAACGTTGGTGATCGGCACGTAACCGGTGGACTTGTGCCAGTCCAGCTGCACCGCCGGAGAAGAAAGGTACGTGAAGAACTTGGTCACGCCCTTGTACTCGGCGGGCTTCTTGCCGCTCATTACCCACAGCGTTGCGCCGCCGATGATGGAGTTCTGCGGCGCACCCTTGATCTCGTCGTGGTAGGGCAGGAAGTTCACGGAGAAGTCGAACTTCGCATTGCGCCGGATGTTCGCCTGCGCGCCCGAGCTCGAGGTGAGCATCGCACATTCGCCGCTGAAGAAACGCGCCTCGGCCTCGTTCTTGCGCCCGGAGTAGGTGAACAGGCCTTTCTTTGCGAAGTCGGCGAGCATCTCGATGTGCTTCACATGCTGCGGGGAATTGATCTTGAACTCGGTATCGGTCCCCGCAATGCCGTTTTCCTTGGTGCCGATCGGCAGGTTGTGCCAGGCGCTGAAGTTCTCCACGTGCACCCAGGAAGGCCAGCCCGTGGAGTAGACGCACTGTTGCCCGGACGCCTTGAGCTTGCCCGCGACCTGCGCGAACTCCTTCCACGTTTTTGGAGCAGCGCCGTCGAGGCCGGCTTTCTTGAGCGCGTCCTTGTTTACGTAGAACACGGTGGTCGAGCTATTGAAGGGCAGCGACAACAGGTTGCCCTTGGTGTCGGCGTAGTAGCCGGCCACGGCGGCGAGATAGTTCTTCGGCTCGAAAGGCTCACCAGCCTCTTTCATCATCTGATACACCGGCTTGATCGCGCCCTTGGCGCCCATCATCGTGGCGGTGCCGACCTCGAACACCTGCAGGATGTGCGGCGCGTTGCCGGCGCGGAAGGCCGCGATGGCCGCGGTCATCGACTCGGGGTACTGGCCCTTGAAGACCGGGACGATCTTGTATTCCTTCTGGCTCGCGTTGAAGCCGTTGGCGAGCTCATTGACCTTGTCGCCCAGCGCGCCCTGCATGGAATGCCACCACTGGATCTCGACCTGGGCGTAGGCGTTTGCCGAAAACAGGCTCGCGGCGAGCGCCGCGGTGGCGATTTTTCTCATGGACATTGCACCCCTCCTCAGAAGGCAACGAATGTAGGACGAAAAGATTATTCTACTGTGACCGACTTCGCCAGGTTGCGCGGCTTGTCGACATCGGTGCCGCGCGCCAGCGCGGCATGGTAGGCGAGCAGCTGCAGCGGCACGACATGAAGGATGGGCGAGAGCAGTCCCGCGTGGTCTGTGAGCCGGATGACATGCACCGCCTCGCTCTCTTCGATCCGGGTTTGCTGGTCGGCGAATACATAGAGCTCGCCACCGCGCGCGCGCACCTCCTGCAGGTTCGACTTCAGCTTTTCCAGCAGCGCGTCAGACGGCGCCACCGCCACCACGGGCATGTCGCGGTCGACGAGAGCGAGCGGCCCGTGCTTGAGCTCGCCGGCGGCGTACGCCTCGGCATGGATATAGGAGATCTCCTTCAGCTTGAGGGCGCCTTCCATGGCGATCGGGTAGTGAATGCCACGGCCGAGAAACAGCGCGTGCTGCTTGCCGGCGAACCGCTGGCCCCAAAGCTTCACCTGAGGCTCGATCGAAAGGATCGCCGAAAGCGCGGCAGGAAGATGGCGCAGGCTGGTCAGAAGGTCCCGCTCGCGCGAAGCATCCAGCCGGCGCCGGCTCTTCGCGAGCGCGAGCGCGAGCAGGAATAGCGCCGCCAGCTGGGTGGTGAACGCCTTGGTCGAGGCGACGCCGATTTCCGGCCCGGCGCGTGTCATGAAGCGCAGGTTCGAGGCGCGCACCAGCGAGCTCTCCGGGCTGTTGCAGATCGAGAGCGCGTTCGCATAGCCGAGCGATTTCGCGTGCTGCAGCGCCGCCATCGTGTCGGCGGTCTCGCCGGACTGCGAGATGGTGACGAGCAGCCCCGAGGGATCGGGCACCGTCACGCGATAGCGGTACTCGCTCGCGATCTCCGCGTTGCAGGGCAGGCCGGCGAGCTCCTCGATCCAATAGCGCGCGACAAGCCCGGCGTGGTAGCTCGTCCCGCAGGCGACGATCTGCACCGAGGTAGCGCGCGCGAGCGCGTCCGCGGCCTCGACGCCGAAGAGTTGCGGCGCCACGGTATTGGCACCGCCGAGCAGCTCGAGCGTATTGGCGACCGCGCCCGGCTGCTCGAAAATCTCTTTCTGCATGTAGTGCCGGTATGGCCCGAGCTCGGCAGCTTCCGAGGAGAGTTGCGAGACGTGCACCTCGCGCTCCACGGGCATGCCTTTGGCGTCAACGATACGCACCCCGCCCGGCCGGATCTCGGCGCAATCGCCGTTGTCGAGATAGATGACGCGCCGCGTCGCCTGCACCAGCGCCGAGACATCGGACGCAGCGAAGTTCTCCCCTTCACCCAGGCCCAGGAGAAGCGGGGGGCCTCTTCTCGCCACCACCACGCTGTCGGGATCGTCGGCCGAAACGAGCGCGATGGCGAACGCGCCCTCGAGCTCGGCTGCGGCGCGCACCATCGCGCCAAGGAGGTCGGGCGAGCTTTTGCGGTGCTCGGCGACAAGATGGGCGATCACTTCCGTGTCGGTATCGGAGACGAAGGCATAGCCGGCCTTTTTGAGCCGGTCGCGAATCACCTCATGGTTCTCGACGATGCCGTTGTGCACCACCGCCAGGTTTCCGGAGACATGCGGGTGCGCGTTGCCCTCAGTCGGCGCGCCGTGGGTCGCCCACCGGGTATGTGCAATGCCGGCGGCGCCCGACAGCGCTTTTTCGCTCACTTGCGCCGCGAGCTCAGCCACGCGCCCCGCGGCGCGCAGCCGGCTCAGATGCGGTTTCGCCTGCGCGCCGTTGAGCACCGCGATCCCGGCCGAGTCGTAGCCGCGATACTCGAGCCGCCGCAACCCCTCGATCAGGAGCGGGACGATGTCGCGCTTGGCGGCCGCGCCGACGATGCCGCACATGGGGCTAGCTCTTCTTCCTGGGTGGTTTCCAGGACGGAATCGATACCTGCCTGGCGCGCGCCACAGTCAGCTGCCCGGCCGGCGTGTCCTTGCTGATCGTCGAGCCGGCGCCGATATAGGAACCGCGCGCGATGCGCAGCGGCGCCACCAGCGTCGCGTCCGAGCCAATGAAGCACTCATCTTCGATCACGGTGCGGTTCTTGTTGGCCCCGTCGTAGTTGCAGGTGATGGTCCCGGCGCCCACGTTGACCCGCGCGCCGACCTCGGCATCGCCGATGTAGGCGAGATGGTTCGCCTTCGAGCCCGCGCCGATGCGGCTCGCCTTCACTTCGACGAAATTGCCGATGTGCACGTCCTCGGCGAGGGTCGCGCCCGGGCGCAGCCGGGCATACGGACCGATGCGGCAGTTCGCGCCGATCTCTGAATTATCCAGAAAACAAAAACCAAAAACCTCGGTTCCGGCCGCAATGGAGACATTGCGCAGCACGCAGTTCGGCCCGATGCGCACCCCGTCACCGAGGCGCACGCGGCCTTCGAAGACGCAGTTCACGTCGATCGACACGTCGCGCCCGCACTCCAGGGCGCCGCGCACGTCGATGCGCGCCGGGTCGGCAAGTGTCACGCCGGCTTCCAGCAGCCGCTGCGCTTCGCGCGCCTGAACCGCGCGCTCGAGCGCAGCGAGCTCGCCCTTGGAGTTGACGCCCGCGACCTCCCAGGAGTCGCAAGCCTTGATCGCCGAGACCGTCGCTCGCGCCGACGCGGCAATGGCGATCGCATCGGTGAGGTAGTACTCCTTTTGCGCATTCTTGTTGCTTAGTTTTTCGAGCCAGCTCGCAAGCGGCTTTGCCTTCGCGGCAAGAGAACCGCAGTACCATTCGCGGATGCGGCGCTCCTTCGGGCTCGCGTCCTTCTCTTCGACGATGCGCCGGATGCGCCCGCGCGCGTCGCGCACCACGCGGCCGTAGCCCGAAGGATCCGAAAGATCCGAAGTGAGGATCGCCAGGCCCTTGGCGGCCGCTGCCTCGAGCTTGCGCAGGGTATCGGCGCGCGCGAGCGGCACGTCGCCATTCAGCACCAGCACCTGCGAATCGGGCGCGATGCGCGGCAGCGCTTGCAGGACCGCGTGACCCGTGCCGAGCTGCTCGGCCTGCAGCACCCATTCGATGCCGGGATCAGCGGCGAGGGCTGCGCGCACCTTTTCCGCGCCGTGGCCATGCACGACGAAGATCCGCCGCGGCCCGAGCGCGCGCACCGTGTCGAGAACGTGAGCGAGCAGGGGCTTGCCGGCGAGCGGGTGAAGAACCTTGGGAAGGTCGGAGCGCATGCGCTTGCCCAGACCTGCAGCGAGAACAATGACTTCTAGAGACATCGCGCGTGATTCTAGCGCGGTCCTTGTGGCAATCCCGAGGCGCTACCGGGGCAGCTCGGAGAACCCCATAAGGAACTCATCCACCGAGCGGGCGCATTGCCGGCCTTCGCGGATCGCCCAGACGACGAGCGACTGGCCGCGGCGCACGTCGCCGGCGGCGAAGACCTTCGGCACCGACGTGGCGTAAGCGCCCTCGCCGTCGGTGGGCGCCTTGGCGTTGCCGCGGGCGTCCTTCTGCACGCCAAACTCTTCCAGCATCGACTGCAGCGGCGAGACGAAGCCCATCGCCAGCAGCACTAGGTCGGCAGGCATCTCGAACTCCGATCGGGGCATCTCGCTCGGCTTGCCGTCTTTCCACTGCAGCCGTACGGCCTTCAGGGCCTTGACCTTGCCGCCCTCCCCGCGGAATTCCTTGGTCGCAATCGACCAGTCTCGCTCGACGCCTTCCTCGTGGGAGCTGGAGGTCCGCAAACGAAGCGGCCAGTTCGGCCAAACGGGGTTGTAATTCAAATCTTCTGGTTTTTCCAAAACCTCTATCTGCGTGACGGACTTCGCGCCGTGGCGGTTGGAAGTGCCGACGCAGTCCGAGCCGGTGTCGCCGCCGCCGATGATGACGACGTGCTTGCCGCTCGCCCGCAGGTCGCGCACGCCCCGATCGCCGGCGACGCGCTTGTTCTGCAGCGGCAGGAATTCCATGGCGAACTGCACGCCGTCGAGCTCGCGCCCCGGGATCGGCAGGTCGCGCGGCTGCTCGGCGCCGCCGGCCAGAACCACGGCATCGAATTCAGCCCCTAGTTTTTCAGGAGAAACACTTTCACGGGCGTCGCTGACGATACCCTTGCCCGGCGAACGCACACCGACGAAGACGCCGGGGCGGAACTCCACGCCCTCCTCGCGCATCTGCTCGAGCCGCCGGTCGATCGATGCTTTTTCGAGCTTGAAGTCGGGAATGCCGTAGCGCAGCAGGCCGCCGATGCGGTCGCTTTTCTCGAACACGGCGACATCGTGCCCGGCGCGCGCGAGCTGCTGCGCGCAGGCGAGCCCCGCGGGGCCCGAGCCGACGACGGCCACTTTCTTGCCGGTCTTGTGCGCCGCCGGCTGCGGCCGCACCCAGCCTTCCTCCCAGGCCTTGTCGATGATCGCGTGCTCGATCGACTTGATGCCGACCGGATCCTCGTTGATGCGCAGCACGCAGGACTCTTCGCAGGGCGCCGGGCAGATGCGGCCGGTGAACTCCGGGAAGTTGTTCGTCGAGTGCAGAGTCTCGATCGCGCCTTTCCAATCCTGGCGGTACACCAGGTCGTTCCAGTCCGGAATGATGTTGTTCACGGGGCAGCCCGACATGCAGAACGGAATGCCGCAGTCCATGCAGCGCGCGCCCTGCACCGCGGCATCCGCGTCCGAGAGGCGCAGGTAGAACTCGCGGTAGTGCTTCTTCCGCGCCTCGGTCGGCTCGTGCGGCTCCTCGAGTCGCTCGTACTCGAGGAATCCCGTGATCTTGCCCATCTAGGCTGCGACTTTCTTCTCGGCGAGCTCGGCCAGCGCGCGGCGATATTCCTTCGGGAAAATCTTGACGAACTTCGCCCGGTACTGCGACCACGCCGACAGGATCTCCGCGGCGCGTCTTGAATTCGTGTATTTCAGGTGATTCTCGACGAGGCGCTTGACCCTGGCTTCGTCTTCCGGCTCGACGAGCGGCTCCAGATCCACCATCGCGAGATTGCACAGCTTCGAGAATTCGCCCTTCTGGTCGAGCACGTAGGCGTAGCCGCCGGACATGCCGGCGGCGAAGTTGCGGCCCGTCGTGCCGAGCACGACTACCGTGCCGCCGGTCATGTACTCGCAGCCATGGTCGCCGACGCCCTCGACCACGGCTTGCGCCCCGGAATTCCTCACTGCGAAGCGCTCGCCGGCGACCCCGCGAAAATACGCCTCGCCCGCGATGGCACCGTAAAGCACCACGTTGCCGGTGATGATGTTCTCGGTGGGCTCGCCGCGGAACTTCGGCGACGGCTGCACCGAGATGCGCCCGCCCGAGAGGCCCTTGCCGCAATAGTCGTTGGTATCGCCGACCAGATCCAGGGTCACGCCCTTCGCGAGGAACGCGCCGAAGCTCTGGCCGGCCGAGCCCGCGAAGCGAATATGGATGGTGTCATCGGGCAGCCCCTCGTGGCCATAGCGCTTCGCGATCTCGTGCGACAGCATCGTACCTACGGTGCGGTTGATGTTGCGGATCGGCGTCTCGATGGTCACTTTGTCGCCGCGCTCGAGCGCCGCGCCCGCAAGCTCGATGAGGCGGTTGTCGAGCGCCTTTTCCAGGCCGTGGTCCTGCTTTTCACAATGAAAGCGCGCCACCTCCACCGGCACCTTCGGCATGGCGAACACCCTCGAGAAGTCCAGCCCCCTCGCCTTCCAGTGCTCGAGGCCTTTTTTCGTGTCGAGGAGCTCCGTGCGCCCGATCAGCTCTTCGACCTTGCGTATGCCGAGCTTCGCCATAAGCTCGCGCGCTTCCTCGGCGACGAAGAAGAAGTAGTTGACGACGTGCTCGGGCTTGCCCTCGAACTTTCTTCGCAGCAAGGGATCTTGCGTCGCCACTCCGACCGGGCAGGTGTTCAGGTGGCACTTGCGCATCATGATGCAGCCTTCGACCACCAGCGGCGCGGTGGCGAAGCCGAACTCGTCGGCGCCGAGAATCGCCCCGATCACCACGTCGCGGCCGGTTTTCATCTGGCCGTCGACTTGCACCGCGATGCGGCCACGAAGCCTATTTAAAACTAACGTTTGTTGAGTTTCTGCAAGTCCGAGTTCCCATGGCGTCCCCGCGTGCTTGATGGAGGACCAGGGCGAGGCGCCGGTGCCGCCGTCGTGGCCAGCGATGGTGACGTGATCGGACTTGCCCTTTGCGACGCCGGCCGCGATGGTGCCGACGCCAACCTCGGAGACGAGCTTCACCGAGATGAGCGCGCGCGGATTCGAGTTCTTCAGGTCGTGGATCAGCTGCGCCAGGTCCTCGATCGAGTAGATGTCGTGATGCGGCGGCGGCGAGATCAGCTCCACGCCGGGAGTCGAGTAGCGCAGCTCGGCGATGTACTCGGAGACCTTCTTGCCCGGCAGCTGGCCGCCCTCGCCGGGCTTGGCGCCCTGCGCGATCTTGATCTGCAGCATCTCGGCGCTCGCCAGGTATTCCGCGGTGACGCCGAAGCGGCCCGAAGCGACCTGCTTGATCTTCGACTTGAGCGAATCGCCTTCGCGCAGCGCGATGTCGACCTCGACCCGGCCCTTGCCGAGCCGCGACTGCAGCGTTTCTCCGGCCTTCACCAGGGCATAGCGGCGGCGATCTTCGCCACCTTCGCCGGTGTTCGACTTGCCCCCGATGCGGTTCATCGCCACGGCGAGCGTGGTGTGCGCCTCGGTCGAGATCGAGGCGAGCGACATCGCTCCGGTCGAAAAACGCTTCACGATCTCGGCGGCGGGCTCGACCTCCTCGAGCGGCACCGGCTTGCGCTGGTCGAACCGGAATTCGAACAGCCCGCGGAAGGTCATGTGGCGCTTCGACTGGTCGTTGATGATCTGCGCGTATTCCTTGTAGGTGGAGGACTTGTTCTCGCGCGCAGCGTGCTGCAGCTTGGCGATCGCATCCGGCGTCCAGGCGTGGTCCTCGCCGCGCACGCGCCACGCGTACTCGCCGCCGGCGTCGAGCATGGTCTTCAGCACCGGGTCCTGCTCGTCGAACGCCGCCCGGTGGACGCGCAGCGCCTCGTCGGCCACCTCGAACACGCCGATGCCCTCGATGTTCGAGGCCGTGCCGGTGAAATACTTCTCGACCAGCGAGCGGGCGAGCCCGACCGCCTCGAACTGCTGCGAGCCGGTATAGGACATGTAGGTGGAGATGCCCATCTTGGACATCACTTTCTTCAGTCCCTTGCCGATCGCCTTGACGTAGTTCTTGACCGCCTTGGACGCTGCGGTCCTGTCTATCGAATTCAATTGAAGAACTGTTTCCAGGGCGAGGTACGGGTGTACCGCTTCGGCGCCATAGCCGCCGAGCAGCGCGAAATGATGCACTTCGCGCGCGCTGCCGGTCTCCACGACCAGGCCGGTGCTGGTGCGCAGCCCTTTGCCGACCAGATGCTGATGGATCGCGGACAAAGCGAGCAACGCCGGGATCGCCACGCGCTCCCTGTCGACCAGGCGGTCGGAAATCACGACGATGGAATATCCGGAGCGCACGGCATCCTCGGCTTGCGCCGCAAGCGAAGCGAGCCGCGCCTCGATCGCCTCCTTGCCCCAGCTCACCGGGTAGGTGACGTCGAGCTCGCAGGACTTGAATTTGCCGCCCGTGTAGCGCTCGATGTGGCGGATCTTTTCCATCTCGTAGAAATCGATCACCGGCTGCGACACTTCGAGCCGGAGCGGCGGGTTCAGCTCGTCGATGCCGAGCAGGTTCGGCTTCGGGCCGATGAACGACACCAGCGACATCACCAGCTCCTCGCGGATCGGGTCGATCGCGGGATTGGTCACCTGCGCGAACAGCTGCTTGAAATAGTGGTACAGGCTCTTGTTCTTGTCGGAGAGCACGGCGAGCGGCGAGTCGTTGCCCATCGAGCCGATGGCCTCCTCGCCCGCCGCCGCCATCGGCTGCATGATGAACTTGAGGTCCTCCTGCGTGTAGCCGAAGGCCTGCTGCCGGTCGAGCAGGCGCACCGCCGACTTGAGCGGCGCGGTTTTCTCGGTTTCCACCTCGTCGAGCTTGACGCGGATGCGCTCGATCCACTCCGCGTACGGCTTGGTCCCGGCGAGGCCGTCCTTCAATTCCTTGTCGTCGACGATGCGGCCCTTCTCCAGGTCGACCAGGAACATCTTGCCCGGCTGCAAGCGCCACTTCTTGATGATTCGCTCTTCCGGCACCGGCAGGCACCCGCACTCCGAGCCCATGATCACGAGATCGTCGTCGGTCACGATGTAGCGCGACGGCCGCAGCCCGTTCCTGTCGAGCGTTGCGCCGATCTGGCGGCCGTCGGTAAAGGCGATCGAGGCCGGGCCGTCCCAGGGCTCCATCATCGCTGCGTGGTACTCGTAGAACGCGCGCCGTGCCGGGTCCATCTGGCCGTGGTTCTCCCACGCCTCCGGGATCATCATCATCATGGCGTGGGCGACCGAGTAGCCGCCCATGACCAGCAGCTCGAGCGCATTGTCGAACGAGGCGGAGTCGGACTGGCCGTCGTAGATCAGCGGCCAGACCTTGGCGAGATCCTCGCCGAGGATGGGCGAGGAGATCGCTCCCTGCCGCGCGCGGATCCAGTTCACATTGCCACGCAGGGTGTTGATCTCGCCGTTGTGGCAGATCAGGCGGAACGGGTGCGCCAGGTCCCACGACGGGAAGGTATTGGTGGAGAAGCGCTGGTGCACCATCGCGAGCGCGGACTCCACGCGCGCGTCCTTGAGATCGAGGTAGTACTCGCCGACCTGGTAAGCGAGCAGCATTCCCTTGTAGCAGACCGTGCGCGCCGACATCGACGGCACGTAGAACTCCTTGCCGTGCTGCAGGCGCAGCGACTGAATGGCGTGGCCCGAGCTCTTGCGGATGATGTAGAGCTTTCTCTCCAGCGCATCAGTGACTGTGACGCGCCTGCCGCGGCCGATGAATACCTGCCGGATCACCGGCTCGAGCTTCTTGGCGGGCTCGGCAAGATCCGAATTGTCGACCGGCACGTCGCGCCAGCCGAGCAGCCCCTGGCCTTCGTCCTTGATCGCGCGCTCGATCTCGTACTCGCAGGCGATGCGCGACGCCGGATCGCGCGGCAGAAACACCATGCCGACGCCGTACTGGCCCGCCGGCGGCAGCTTCACGCCCTGGCGCGCCATTTGTTCGCGGTAGAAGCGGTCCGGAATCTGGATCAGGAGACCAGCGCCGTCGGATAGCTTCGGATCCCAGCCGACAGCGCCGCGGTGCGTAAGATTTCGCAGCACCGTGAGGCCCTGCTCGACGATGGTGTGCGACTTCCTGCCCTTGATGTGAGCAACAAAGCCGACGCCGCATGCGTCGTGCTCGTGAGAGGGGTGATAAAGCCCTTGCGCCTGCAAGCTCATGATCGAAAAGAGCGAAATCCCGCTGTCGAATCTCCTTGAATATTACAATTATTGCGCTGCAGCGACAATGGCCTCACGCACCAGCCGGGAGTCGATGTCGGCCGACAGCACGGCGCGCCCGATCGCCGTGAGAAGGACGAACCGCGTTCTTCCTTTCGCCGCCTTCTTGTCGACGGCCGCCAGCTCGAGCAGCCGGTCGGGCGACAGGGCCGGCCCCTTCACCGGAAGTCCCGCCCGTGCCAGCAAGGCGCGAACGCGCGCCACGTCCTCTTTTCTTATCGATCCGGCAAGAAAGGACAGCTCGGCGGCCATGACCATTCCGGCCGAGATCGCCTCGCCGTGCAGCCAGCTGCCATAGCCGGTTGCGCCCTCGATCGCATGGCCGAAGGTGTGGCCGAAATTGAGCAGCGCTCGCTCGCCCGCCTCGCGCTCATCGGCGGCCACGATCCGCGCCTTCAGCTCGCAGCAACGCCGTACGGCGTGAACCAGGGCATCACGCTCCCGCGCCAGCAGCTTCTCGATGTGCCGTTCCAGCCAGTCCACGAACTGAGCGTCCAGGGCAAAGGCGTGCTTGATGACTTCTGCGAGCCCCGCGCGCAACTCGCGGTCGGGCAGCGTGTCGAGGGTCGCGACATCCGAGATCACCGCCCGTGGCTGATGGAAAGCGCCGATCATGTTCTTGCCGCGCGCATGATTGATTGCGGTCTTGCCGCCGACTGAGGAATCGACCTGGGCAAGCAGGGTCGTCGGCACCTGCAGATACGGCACCCCGCGCTGATACACGGCGGCGGCGAATCCCGCGAGGTCACCCACCACGCCCCCGCCGAGCGCCACGATCAGACTGTCGCGCCCGCAGCGCGCTTCGAGCAGCGCGTCGCATACCCTGTCCAGGGTCTGCCAGCTCTTCGCCTGCTCGCCGTCCTCGACCACGATTTGCGCGACACGCGCTCCGGCCTTTTCCAGGGCGGTTCTTACGTTGGAAAGATAAAGCCGCGCCACCACCTCGTTGGTCACGATGGCGACGCCGCCGCCCGCGAGATGCGGCGCGTACAGCTCGGGTAAGCCGATGATCCCGCCTCCGATTTGGATAGGGTAGGAGCGCTCGCCGAGCGCTACGCGGAGGCTTTCCATCGCTCCTCCAGCTTCTCGAGCAGGGCGCGCGCCAGCGCCTGCACGCTCTGCGTTCCCGTCTCCATGACGACCTCGGCGACCTCGCAGTACAGCGGGTCGCGCTCGGCATACAGCATGCGCAGCCGGTCGAGCGGCGCGGCCGTGGAGAGCAGCGGGCGGTTGCGATCGTGGCGCACGCGCGCGTACAGGTCTTCGGGTTTCGCCCGCAGATAGACCACGGTGCCGCCGGCAGCAAGCCGCTGGCGGTTTGCCGCGCTCAGCACGGCGCCGCCGCCGGTGGCGAGGACGATGCCTTCGAGCGCGGTGAGCTCGGCGATCGCCTGCGCTTCGCGGCTGCGAAAGCCTGCTTCGCCTTCGATCTCGAAGATCACCGGGACCTTTACCCCGCAGCGGTTCTCAATCTCGTGGTCCGAGTCGACGAAGCGCAGCTTCAGGCGCCGCGCGAGCAGCCGCCCGATAGTCGTCTTGCCCGCACCCATCATGCCTACGAGGTAGACGTTGGGGTAGGCGTTCGAGCCTGTTGCGGCGGTCGAGCCTGCGCTCATTCCCGCATTGTAGAAACAAAAACGGCCGGGAGGGCCCGGCCGTCGTACCGCTCAGCGAAGAACAGACCGCGGCAGCTGGCGCCGCGGTCAGCGAATATTCAGGCGCTCGTTGACGATCCGCGGGGTGATGAACACCAGCAGCTCGGTTTTCGAGTTGCTGTAGGTCGAGTTCTTGAACAGCCAGCCGACCAATGGCAGGTCGCCGAAGAACGGCACCTTGGTGACGTCGGTGCGGTCGCTCTGCTCGAAGATGCCGCCGATCACCACGGTGCCGCCGTTCTCGACCAGCACCTCGGTCTTAACGTGTTTCGTGTTGATTTGCAGCCCCGCCGCGGTAGCCGCACCCGGCTGGTCCTTGTTGACGTCGAGCGTCATGATGATGTTGCCGTCCGGCGTGATCTGCGGCTTTACCTTCAGCGACAGGTTGGCCTTCCTGAAGGACACCGAGGTCGCGCCCGACGATGTTGCCTGCTGGTAGGGAATCTCCGTGCCTTGTTCGATCAGCGCCTCGACCTGGTCAGCAGTCAGGACCCGCGGGCTGGAGATGATCTTGCCCTTGCCGTCGGCTTCGAGAGCTGAAATCTCGATGTTGAGCAGGCGGGACAGCGTGCTGTTGAACAGGATGAAGGAAACCTGTCCGGCGTTGAAACCGTTGAGGCCGCTCGCGGGAAGGTTCGAGTTCAACCCGGGGCCGTTGATGACGGGCGTGCCCGTCACGATTCCCGCCGCCTGGCCGGTATTGACGAGCTCGGCGCCGACGTTTGCATTCACGCCGACTCTCGAGCCGAACGGCGCCCGCGGCTGCAGGCCGCCCTCCAAAATGCCGAGCCTTGCGCCAAGGTTCTTGCTGAAGGCGTCGTTCGCCTCCACGATCCGCGCCTCGATCATGACCTGGCGCACCGGCACGTCGATCTTGGCGACGAGCTTGCGCACCTCTTCCAGGCGGCTGGGCGTGTCCTGCACGAACAGGGTGTTGGTGCGGGCATCGACCACGGCACTGCCGCGCTTGGACAGCAGCCGCTGCGCCGGATCGGACAGCAGCTTCGCCACGTCGACGGCCTTCTGATAGTTCATCTGGAACGACTCGGTGCGGGTCTGTTCGAGATCGTTGATCTGCTGCGCCGATTCGAGCGCGAGCTTCTCACGCGTGGCGAGCTCGTCGCGCGGCGCGATCCAGATGACGTTGCCGCTGCGCCGGCTGTCGAGGCCGCGCGTCTGCAGAATGATTTCGAGCGCCTGGTCCCACGGCACGTCCTTGAGCCTCAGGGTGATGCTGCCCGTCACCGTATCGCTGGTGATGATGTTGAGATCGGTGAAATCGGCGATCACGTTCAGCACCGCGCGTACTTCGACGTTCTGGAAGTTGAGCGAGAGCTTCTCGCCGGTATATCGGCCGCGCTGAGCGGAACGCGACGGATCCTGCACCACGGGCTTGACCTCGACCACGAACTGGGTATCCGACTGGTAGGCGTTGTGCTCCCACTGCCCTTTCGGCTCGATCACCATGCGCACGTTCTCGCCCTGCTGGAACAGGCTGACCGCATCAACGGGCGTGGCAAAGTCGGTCACGTCCAGGCGGCGGCGCAGGTTGTCGGGAAGAGAGGCCTTGAGGAACTCGACGACGATGTTCGACCCCTGTGTACGGATGTCGATGCCGGTGCTGGTATCCGAGAGATCGACGATGACGCGGCCTTCGCCGGCGCGACCGCGCCGGAAATCGACGTCGCGCACGGCGTGCTTGGCGTCCCCCCTGCCTTCGGCGAATTGCGCCGGCTGCCCGCCCGGCGCCATCTGCACCGCGGCGGCCGCCGACAGGCTGATCACCACCGTGCGGCCATCGACGCTCGCCTCGTGCGCAACAGAGCGGCGCAGATTGAGCACCAGCCGTGTGCGGTCGCTGCCTTGCACGACGTTCATGCTGCGCAGCTCGCCCTGGCCGATTTCCTGGGCCGCGCGGCCAAGGGAGTTCACGCTGTTCGGAAAGTCGAAAACGATGCGAGCCGGGTTGGCGGTGGAAAAGTTGGGCGGTACGCTCGTCAGGGGCTCCTTGGTGGTAACGCGAACCACAATTTTGTCGCCCAGCTGCGTGACGTCGAACGCCTCGATGCTGTTGGTTTGCGCAGCCGCAATCCCGGGTGCGGCGAGCCACAGCGCAAGCACATAGAAAGCGGCATAGAAAGCGGTGTTCGTTTTCATCGTTTTGCCTCCACCAGTTGCAGCGCGCTCGAGCGCTCTACCCAGTCTCCGCCGGCGTCCTGCACGAGCTCCTTGAGGCTGATCTGGGCGTCGTCGATTTCGGTAATGACGCCGAAGTTCTGCCCCATGTAATTCCCCTTTTTCACCCGGTACAGGTTTGGCCCGGCCTTGACCAGGGCAAAGGTCTGCTTGCTCTGCGTGATCGTGCCGAGCATCTGGATCGACTCGAGCGGATACGCCTCGAGCGGCTCCTTGGGCCGGTTCGGATCGGGCGCGAGCTTGCTTGCGCTCGCGGCGACCCCCGCCTTCGCGACGTCGATGCGCTCGGGACGGAACGGGTCGATTTGCGACTCCGCGGTATAGGGGACCGGCTCCCTTCGTCATCTGATTGAGCTCCGCCTGCAGCTCGCGGTGCTCCTCGCCGCCACATCCGCCAACTGCCGCGGCGAGCGCCGCTGCCGAAAGCGACAGCGCCTGCAGCAGGATGCGTTTCGCGCGCGTGCCCATTACCATTATTTAGCCGCTCCCTTCTTCGCTGCCTGCTGCGTCTTGCGCTGCGCCGCGACCTCTGTGTCGTCCAAGTAGCGGAAGGTGCGCGCGGTGGCGTCCATGGTGAGGACGCCGCCCTTGCTTGTCTGAATCGCGACGTCATTGAGCGTGACGATGCGCGAGAGCTGGCCGACGTCGCTGGCGAACGCGCCCATGTCGTGGTAAGTGCCCACGACTCTCACCGTAATGGGCAGCTCGGCGTAGAACTCGCGCTGATTCTCGGAAGGGGCAGGCCTGAACAGGTCGAACTGCAGGCCGCGGCCGAGTCCCGCCTGGTTGATGTCGACCAAAAGCGCGTCCATCTGCGACTTGTTCGGCAGCTGGCGCAGAAGCGCGCCGAACTGCGTATCGATCTCGCGCAACTGCTGGCGATGCAGGTCGAGATTGACGGCCTGCTTTTTCTTGTCGAGATAATCCGCCTTGAGCTTGGTTTCATCCGCCGCGCCCTTCTCCAGCTCCTCTATCTGGCCCTGCGTGTCGGCGAAAAATCCTGCCACGGGCAGGCCGACCAGAATCGCCACCAGCACCAGGAGTTTGGGCGCAACGTGCCAGGTGCCCGGGTCCTTCCAGTTCGTGCGCTTGAATTCCTCGACGATGGCGTTGAAATTGATCGCGATGGGTTACCCCTTTTTCCCCGCGACTTTGACCGGGGCCTTGCCCGCGTACTTGGCAGCCGCCTTGCCGCCCTTGTCCTCGGTCGCCACCCGCTTCAGCGAAAGATTCAGGTTGAATTCCGAGACGCGCCGCTTGTCGACGTTCCCCGCCTTCACCTCGACGAGCACCGGTAGTTCCAGCCACGGCGAGGCTTCGATATTGCGCATCAGGGTCGACACACGCGCGTTCGACTGCGCGTAGCCGAGCAGATTGACCCGCAGTCCTTTCTGCGTCACGGCTTTCAGATACACGCCGTCGGGCATCTGGCGTACCAGCTCGTCGAGCAGGTGCACGGTCTGCGCCCGGTCGGCCTGCAGGGTTTCGATCACCTGCTTGCGCGCGAGCAGGGCCGCGATCTCGTCTCTCAGCTTCTTGATCTCGGCGATATCCTTGTCGAGCTTGACGATCTCGTTCTTCAGGAACTTGTTGCGGTCATTCTGGGTCTCGATCTTTGCGGCGTAGAACGTATGCATCAGACCCACGACCAGAATGCCGATGACGGCGGTTCCGCCCGCGACCACGAAGTAATGCTGGCGCGCGCGCTTGCGGCGCTCCTCGCGGTGCGGCAGCAGGTTTATGTGGCTCATGCGGGATCGAACCTGCGCATGGCAAGCCCGCAGGCGACGATGAGCGACGGCGCGTCGGCCATCAGCCGCTTCAGCTGGATGCGCGGCGAGGTCTGCATCGCGGCAAACGGGTTGGCGACGCTGGTCGGCACTTGGGCGCGGGTATTGACGACCTCCTCCAGGCCGGGGATCACGGCCGAGCCGCCGGCAAGCAGGATATGGTCGACGCTGTGATACGCCGTGGAAGTGAAGAAGAACTGCAGTGCGCGCTGCACTTCCATGGACAGGTTTTCCATGAACGGACGCAGCACCTCGGCCTCGAAATCGTCCGGCAATCCGCCCGAGCGCTTGGCGTTCTCCGCCTCTTCAGGGCTCATGCCGTAGCGGCTGATAATGTCCTGCGTGAGCTGGTTGCCGCCGAACGCTTGCTCGCGCGTGTAGACCGACTGATCGTTGCGCAGCACGCTCACGTTCATTACGTTGGCGCCGACGTCGACCACCGCGATGTTCTGGTCCTTGCCGCCGCCAGGGAGCTGCTGCACCACCAAGCCGAGCGCAGCCTGCTGCGCGAAAGACTCGACGTCCATGACCAGCGCCTTCAGGCCGGCCGACTCCGCGACCGCGACGCGGTCCTCTACTTTTTCCTTGCGGGTCGCGGCGATGAGGACTTCCTGCTCCTCCGGGCTGGTGGGCGAGGGGCCGACGACCTGGAAGTCGAGATTCACTTCCTCGAGAGCGAACGGGATGTACTGATTCGCCTCGCCTTCGACCTGGACTTCGAGCTCTTCCTCGCGCAGCCCGGCGGCCACCACGATTTTCTTGCTGATCACTGCGCCCGATGGCACCGCCATCGCGACGTGCTTGGTGCGCGTCGCAAGCCGCTTGTAAGCGCGCTTGACCGACTCGGTGACGGCTTCGAGATTGCTGATATTGCCGTCGACGATTGCGTCGCGCGGCAATGCTTCTATCGCGTAGCGCTCGACGCGATAGGCGCCCTTGCCGGCGTCGACGATTTCCAGCATCTTCACTGAAGACGAGCTGATGTCGAGCCCGAACAGCGGCGGTGCCTTTGGCGTAAAAAGGTCGAACTCCATTTATTTTCCCTTTGTGTATCGGCTCTTAGGCGCGATACGTAGAATTCGCGTTAAATGCTAGCAACAACCCCTCCCGCTGTCTAGTTAATCTTCCACAGGGGGTACGGGGTATCATGCTACGGTTGCTGCGCCCTCTGCAATAGCGCCTTGCCTGAGGTCCAAATCCCTTGATGTGGCTCCGTTTTCTAGCCTTTCCGCTGGCTGTGCTGGCGGGCCTGGTCGCCGCCGGGCTGCTGGTGATTGGCCTGGTGATAGCCCTCGCCTTCCCGAACCTGCCGTCGCTGCAGGCGCTGACCGAATACCAGCCCAAGGTGCCATTGCGCGTCTACAGCGCCGAGGGGGTGCTGATCGGGGAATTCGGGGAGGAGCGACGGGCCGTGGTCTCGATCGCGGAAGTGCCGCCGCAACTCAAAGCGGCGATTCTCGCGGCGGAAGACGAGCGTTTCTACCAGCATGCCGGAATCGACTATGTCGGCGTGCTGCGCGCCGCGTATACCAACCTCGTCGCGGGCGGCCGACGCCAGGGCGCGAGCACCATCACCATGCAGGTGGCGCGCAACTTTTTCCTGTCGTCGGAGAAGACGCTGACGCGCAAGCTTTACGAGGCGCTGCTCGCTTTCAAGATCGAGCACAACCTGTCCAAGGACCAGATCCTCGAGCTCTACGTCAACCAGATCTATCTGGGGCAGCGCGCCTACGGCTTCGGCGCAGCGTCGCAGATTTACTTCGGCAAGGCGCTCGGCGAGCTCAACCTCGCGGAAATGGCAATGCTTGCCGGCTTGCCTAAGGCGCCCTCGCTCTACAACCCCGTGGCGAATCCGCAACGAGCAAAGCAGCGCCAGCAGTACGTATTGCGCCGAATGAAGGAGTTAGGTCATATTTCCGCAGCGCAGCATGACGATGCGGTAAAGCTCCCGCTGCGGGCGAAGCGCGAAGCGAATGAGTACTCGCTTCACGCGGAATACGCTGCCGAGATGGTTCGCCAGGCCTTGGCCGAGATTTACCCGGACGATGTCTATACGCGGGGCTTTCGCGTTTACACCACGATTCGTAAAGTGGATCAGGAAGTGGCCTACGTGGCTCTGCGGAAAGCCGTGCTCGAATACGACCGCCAGCAGGGCTATCGCGGGCCGGAAGGTTACAAGGAGCTGCCGGCGGCGGCCGACGATGACGATTTCGACGAGGCGCTCGCCGAGCGCCCGGACAGCGACGATGTACTTGCCGCGGTGGTGCTCGGCGTCGACGCGAAGCAGGTGCAGGCGGCCTTGCGCACCGGCGAGAAGATCAGCATCGCGGGCGAGGGCCTGCGCTTCGCGGCGCGCGCTCTCGATGCCAAAGCCTCTCCGCCGCAGCGCCGGATCCGGCGCGGCGCGATTATTCGCGTGCAGCGCGAAGGCAAGTCCTGGCGGATCCTGCAGCTGCCGGAGGTGGAGGCGGCATTCATCTCGCTCGACCCTCAGGACGGCGCGATCCACGCGCTGGTGGGCGGCTTCGATTTCTGGCGCAACAAATTCAATCATGTGACGCAGGCCTGGCGCCAGCCCGGCTCGGCGTTCAAGCCGTTCATCTACTCCGCGTCGCTGGAGAAGGGGTTTACCGCTGCCACCGTGGTGCCCGACGAGCCGGTGGTGCTGGAGGCGGAGCAGACCGGCAGCCAGCGCTGGGAGCCGAAGAATTACGACGGCAAATTCGAAGGCCCGATGCGCATGCGCACCGCGCTCGCCAAATCCAAGAACATGGTGTCGATCCGCGTCCTCGAGGCGATCGGCCCGAAGTACGCCCAGGACTACGTCTCGCGCTTCGGCTTCGAGCCCGATAGGCACCCGCCTTATCTCACCATGGCGCTCGGCGCCGGCTCGGTCACCGCCTGGCACATGGCGCGGGCCTACGGCGTGTTTGCCAACGGCGGCTATCTGGTGCAACCGTACTTCATCCAGAAGATCGTCGACGATCGCGGCAACGCGGTGGCGCTCGCCAGCCCGCGGCGCGCGGGCGACGAGACCCTGCGCGTGCTGGATCCACGCAACGCGTTCATCATGGACAGCATGATGCAAGACGTGATGCGTTATGGCACCGCGGCGCGCGTGGCGCGTCTCGGGCGCAGCGATCTCGCCGGCAAGACCGGGACCACGAACGAATTCGTCGATGCCTGGTTCGCCGGCTATCAGCCGCATCTGGTCGGCATCTCCTGGGTAGGCTTCGATCAGCCGCGCACGCTCGGCAAGAACCAGACCGGCAGCATCGTCGCGCTACCGATGTGGATCGGGTACATGGAGAAAGTGCTGAAGGGATTGCCCGAAGCGCACCGCACCGTGCCGTCAGGCATCGTCAGCGTGCCTCTCGGACCGCTGCCCGGAATGCCGAGCGAGGCCAAGACTCTTCCTGAATATTTCTACCGCGAAGCGGTGCCGCCGCCCGACGTCCTCAATCCGGCGCCCGAGCCGGAGCGGCCACCGCTCGTGGGCATGCCGGGCCTCAATTAGGCAGGCGGCGCCCCTCGCGGCGCGAGTACAACCGGCTCGCCGCTCTGCGCCGATACCAGTTTCGACAAGGCGGCGAACAGCTCGGTGCCATCGCGCGTGTCGCGCCACGCCGAGCCGTTCCAGCGAAAATGGAAGCCGCCTGACCGGGCGGCGACCCAGAGCTCGCGCGCCGGGCCGTGACGGTTGATCACCATCCTAGAGCGGTCTTCGAATGTCAGCTCCATGACGCCGTCGGCTTTCGCCTCGATGTCGGCGTCGATCCCGCTCGCTTCCAGCGCGAGCTGAACCTGCTCCAGGGCGGCGCTGGCGAGGGCCTCGAATTCCGCTTGCTCCATTTAGTCCGTAACCCCGCGTGTTAACATGGAATTCTAGCTTTTCACGACTGGCCTTCGAGTCATGCGCTCCCTTCTTTTTAGCGCCGTACTGTCGCTCGCCGCGTTCGGTTGCGGACAGAAGGGCCCGCTTTACCTCAGCGATAACCCGCCGCCGGGGGTGAAGCCGCCCGCCATCCGGGATTACAAACCCGTCCCGTATCCGAAGGATGCGCAGCAAGGCTCGGAACGCGACGGCGCCGTTGAGAAGTAGAAGGCCATGTCCTTCGCCTATCGCCACGGCGCACTGTGCGCCGAGCAGACGCCGCTTTACGAGATCGCGCGCCGCTACGGCACGCCATGCTACGTCTACTCGCGCGCGGCGATCGAGAGCGCCTACAAGGAGTACGCGAGCGCCCTCAAGGGCAGGGACGCGCTCGTCTGCTATTCGGTCAAGGCGAATTCGAATCTCGCGATCCTGGCACTGCTGGCGAAGCTCGGGGCGGGCTTCGACATCGTTTCCGGCGGCGAGCTCGCCCGCGTGCTGGCCGCGGGGGGCGATGCGCGCAAGAGCTTCTTTTCCGGCGTGGGCAAGAGCGCAGCGGAAATCGAGTTCGCTCTCGGAAAAGGCATTGGATGCATAAACGTCGAGTCGGAAGCGGAGCTCGATCGCGTCGATGAGATCGCGCAGCGGCTCCGCAAGCGCGCGCCGATCGCCTTGCGAGTCAATCCGGACATCGACGCCAAGACGCATCCGTATGTCTCCACTGGACTGCGCGAGAGCAAATTCGGCGTCGCGCATGAAGAGGTCGAGCGGCTCTATGCGCGCGCCGCCGGCATGCCCGGCATCGAGCTCGTCGGCATCGGCTGCCACATCGGCTCGCTCCTCTCGGAAGCCGCGCCCTTCGTCGCCGTGGCCGAGCGGCTCGCCGCGTTCGTCGACCGCCTCGGCGCCGCGGGGATTGTGCTCAAGCACATCGACGTCGGCGGCGGCATCGGCATCCGCTACAAAGACGAGGCGCCGCAGCCCATTGCCGCGTTCGTCTCCGGCGCCCTCGCCGCATTGGGCAAGAGGACCGAGCGCGTCGTATTCGATCCCGGCCGCTCGATCGTCGGCAATGCCGGTGTGCTGCTCACCCGCGTCGAGTACGTGAAGCCCGGCGCCGCGCGCAGCTTTCTCGTGGTCGACGCGGCGATGAATGATCTCATCCGGCCGTCGCTGTACGGCGCCTGGCACGAAGTGCGGCCCGTTCGCGAAGCGGAATCCGGGTCGCGGGCGGCTGTTTACGACATCGTGGGGCCGGTTTGCGAGAGCGCGGATTTCCTTGCCAAAGACCGCAAGCTGGCGGCGCGCGAGGGTGACTTGCTCGCCCTCATGTCGGCGGGGGCATATGCGATGGCGATGAGCTCCAATTACAACACCCGGCCGCGTGCCGCCGAGGTGCTGGTCGACGGCGAGACGGTTCATTTGGTGCGCCGCCGCGAATCCGCCGAAGAGCTGTTTGCCCTGGAACGCGTTCCGGGCTGACAATCTCCGCCGCATCCAAATGACCCAAGCTAGCCGCCGTTTATTCGCCGCCGGAACCGTCCTGATCGCGCTGGTCGCGGTCGGACTGGGCATCTATTTCATCGCCGACGGCAGGGCGAAGGAGAGCCGCAAGGCGCCCAAAGGATCGCCCGCGGTGCCAGTCAGCGTCGCTCCGGTGCTGCAGGAGACGGTTCCCATCCGTCTGCAGGCGATCGGCAATGTCGAGGCCTTCCAGACGGTCTCGGTCAAAGCGCGCGTCGACGGCCAGATCGTCACGGTGAATTTCCGCGAAGGCGACCCGGTCAGGAAGGCGGAGGTGTTGTTCCGCATCGATCCGCGCCCCTATGAGGCGACGCTGCGTCAGGCAGAGGCCAACGCGTTGCGCGACAAGGCCGCCCGCGACCAGGCGCGCTCGCAGGAGAAGCGCTATCAGGAGCTGCTCGACAAGAACTTCATCTCGAAGGAAGCGTACGCGCAGATCCGCACCAACGCGGAAACGGCTGAAGCGACCGCGAGAGCGAGCCAAGCCGCCCTCGAAAACGCGCGATTGAATATCGAGTACTGCACGATCGTGTCGCCCCTCGACGGCTACGTCGGCAAGGTGCTGCTGCAGGCGGGCAACATGGTCCGGGCGAATGACGCCAATGCGCTTGCGGTGATCAACCAGGTGCGCCCGATCTACGTGAATTTCGCGGTGCCCGAGCAGAATCTTCCCGAAGTGCGCAAGTATCGCGCCGCGGGTCCGCTCGCGGTCGAGACCCTGCCGGATCCGGGCGCACCGCCGATCCGTGGCGAGCTCATCTTCGTCGACAACGCGGTAGACCCGAGCACCGGCACGATCCGGCTGCGCGCTCAGTTCGAGAACGCGGACGCCGCGCTCTGGCCGGGGCAGTTCGTCAACGTCCCTCTGAGGCTGTACGAGCAGGTCGATGCGATCGTCATCCCGTCGCCCGCCGTGCAGAACGGGCCCGAAGGGCAATACGTGTACGTGGTCGGGCCGGACTCCGTCGCGGAGGTCCGCAAGATCTCGGTGCTGCGCACGGACGGCGAGCGCACCATTGTCGCAAGCGGCCTGGCGAAAGGCGAACGCGTGGTCACGCGCGGGCAACTTCGGCTCGGTTCCAAGACGCGGGTCCAGATCGGCAAGCCGGCAGCAGAAGCCTCATGAATTTCTGCGAGCTGTTCGTGCGCCGGCCGGTGATGACCGTGCTGGTGATGGCCGGCATCCTGATCTTCGGCCTTGCCGGCTACCGGCTGCTGCCGGTGTCGACGCTGCCGAACGTCGATTTCCCGACCATCCAGGTAACCGCGGAACTGCCGGGTGCCAGCCCCGAAACCATGGCTTCGGCCGTGGCCACGGTGCTCGAGAAGCAGTTCTCGACGATTGCCGGCATCGACGAGATGAGCTCGGTAAGCGGACAGGGCGTGACGCGCATCACCATCGTGTTTGCCCTCGACCGGGATATCGATGCCGCGGCGCAGGACGTGAACTCCGCCATCGCATCTTCGGCGCGCCAGCTGCCGGCGACCATGCCGGCGCCGCCGTCGTTCCGCAAGGTCAATCCCGCCGACTTTCCGGTCTACTACCTCTCGCTTACCTCGTCGCAGATGCCGCTTTCCACGGTAAACGAATATGCCGAGACCTATCTCGCGCAACGCATCTCCACGATCAACGGCGTAGCGCAGGTGCTGGTGTTCGGGCAGCAGAAGTACGCGGTGCGCGTGCAAGTCGATCCGAACGCGATGGCGGCGCGCGGCGTCGGCATCAACGAAGTTGAGTCAGCGATCTCAGGCGCCAATGTGAACCTGCCGACTGGAACCTTGTACGGCAAGGACCGCATGTTCGCGGTGCAGGCGACCGGGCAGCTCAACGATGCCAAGGCGTTCCGGCCGGTGATCGTCACCTACCGCAATGGCTCGCCGATCCGCCTGCAGGAGCTGGGTCGCGTCATCGACGACGTGCAGAACGACAAGGTGGCGGCCTGGTTCAAGGGCAAGCGCGGCATCGTGCTCGCCATCCAGCGCCAGCCCGGCACCAATACCATCGACGTGGTTGATTCCATCAAGAACCTGCTGCCGACGTTCCGCGCCGAGGTGCCGCCGGCCATCGACATCGAGACGCTCTACGACCGCTCAGTCACGATCCGCGCCTCGGTCAACGAGGTGCAGTTCACGCTCTACCTCGCGCTCATGCTGGTGGTGCTGGTCATCTTCATTTTCCTGCGCAACGTCGCCGCCACGGTCATTCCGGCTATCGCGCTGCCGATGTCGATCGTCGGCACGTTCGCCGTGATGTATCTGTTCGGCTACAGCCTGGACAACATCTCCCTGATGGCGCTGACGCTGTGCGTGGGCTTCGTGGTCGACGACGCCATCGTGATGCTCGAGAACATCACCCGCCACATCGAGCAGGGCAAAAGCGTGATGCAGGCGACGCTCGAAGGCTCGAGGGAGATCGTCTTCACCATCATCTCGATGACCATCTCGCTCGCTGCGGTGTTCATTCCGGTGCTATTCATGGGCGGCATCCTCGGGCGCCTGTTGCACGAGTTCGCGGTCACCATCATGGCGGCGGTGCTGATCTCGGGCTTCGTGTCGCTCACGCTGACCCCGATGATGTGCAGCCGCATCCTCAAGCCGCACCGCGCGGATCAGCGACACGGCCGCATCTACATGGCGTTCGAGCGCGGCTTCGACGCCTGGAAGAACGCCTACGACGTGTCGCTGCGCTTTACGCTGCGGCACCAGCGGGCCGTGCTGCTAGGGTTTCTCGCCGTCTGCGTGGCGACCGGCGTCCTGTTCGCGCGCGCCCCGAAAGGCTTCCTGCCGAGCGAGGACTCGGGGCAGCTGTTTTGCTTCGTGGAGGGGCCGCAGGACGCCTCCTTCGTGGCCATGTCGGAGTTGCAGAGCCGCGTCGCCGAGATCATCCGCAACGATCCGAACGTCGACGCCGCGATGTCGTTCGTCGGCGCGAGCGGGCAATCGCCGTCGCTGAACCGCGGCCGCATCACCATCACGCTCAAGCCCTTCAAGGAAAGGAAGCCGGCAGACCAGGTGGTGCGCGAGCTGCGTCCGAAGCTCGCCAACGTCATGGGCGCCAAGGTGTTCCTGCAGAACGTCCCGGCGATCCGCATCGGTGGCCAGCTCACGCAGAGCCCTTACCAGTATGTCGTGCGCAGCGCGAACATCGAGGAGCTCTACCAGTGGGCGCCGGTGATCGAGCAGAAGCTGAAAACGCTGCCCGGGCTGGTCGACATCTCGAGCGACCTGCAGATCACGCGGCCGGAGGTCACGGTCGAGATCGAGCGCGAGAAAGCCTCGGCGCTCGGCGTTTCGGCGCAGCAGATCGAGATGGCGCTCAACAACGCCTACGGCGCGCGCCAGGTATCGACGATCTATACCGCCACCAACCAGTTCTGGGTGATCCTCGAACTCGCGCCGCGCTTCCAGACCGATCCCTCCGTGCTGCCGCTGCTGTACGTGCGCTCCTCGACCGGCGCCCTGGTGCCCCTCAATGCGGTGGCAAAGCTCGCCCACGGCGTCGGGCCTCTTCAGGTCGCGCATCTGGGGCAGCTCACCTCGGTGACCTTCTCCTTCGATCTGCGCCCCGGCGTAGCGCTGTCCCAGGCGATCAGAGAAGTGGAAGTCGCGATGCGCGATCTGCAGGTGCCGGCGACGCTCACCGGAACCTTCTCCGGCACCGCGCAGGCCTACCAGAGCTCGCTGCAGGGCATGGGGATCCTGCTCCTGCTCTCGATCGTGGTGATCTATCTGGTGCTGGGCATCCTCTACGAGAGCTTCATCCATCCGCTCACCATCCTCTCCGGGCTGCCGACCGCGGGCCTGGGCGCGCTGCTTACCCTGATGGCTTTCGGCATCGAGCTCAACATGTACGCCTTCGTCGGCATCATCATGCTGGTCGGCATCGTGAAGAAGAACGCGATCATGATGATCGACTTCGCCATCGAAGCGCAGCGGAAGGAAGGCATGGCGCCCGAGCAGGCGATCTACCAGGCGGGCCTGGTGCGCTTCCGCCCGATCATGATGACCACAATGGCGGCGCTCATGGGCAGCCTGCCGATCGCCATCGGCTTCGGCGCCGGCGGCGGCGCGCGCCAGCCGCTCGGCCTCGCCGTGGTGGGCGGCCTGGTGCTTTCGCAGTTCCTCACGCTTTACATCACGCCGGTGATATACCTGTACTTCGAGCGCCTGCAGGCTTGGCTGAACAGAGGCAAACAACCCGAGGTCGCGCCGGATGCCGCTCACCCCTGAAGCGCGTAGCCTCGCCGTGTTCTGCGACTTCGAGAACGTCGCGCTCGGCGTGCGCGAGGCGAAGTACGCCCACTTCGACATGCAGAAGGTGCTCGAGCGCTTGCTCGCGAAGGGCTCGATCGTGGTGAAGAAGGCCTATTGCGACTGGGACCGCTACAAGGAATTCAAGGCCCCGATGCATGCCGCCTCGTTCGAACTCATCGAGATCCCGCATCTGCGCCAGTCGGGCAAGAACTCGGCGGACATCCGCATGGTGGTCGATGCGCTCGACCTCTGCTACACCAAAGGCCACGTCGACACTTTCGTCATCGTCAGCGGCGACTCCGATTTCTCGCCGCTGGTCTCGAAGCTGCGCGAGAACGCGAAAACCGTCATTGGCGTCGGCGTCAAGAATTCGAGCTCGGACCTGCTGATCGCCAACTGCGACGAATTCATCTACTACGACGATCTCGTGCGCGAGGACGAGCAGAAGCGGCGCGCCACCAAGAAGCGCAGGGAAGCGGCGCCGGTCGGCGCGGGCGAGGACAAGAAGCAGGAGGCGCTCGACCTGATGCTCGGCACGCTCGAGGCGCTCATCGCCGAGCGCGGCGCCGAGGAGAAAATCTGGGGCTCGATGGTGAAGCAGGCGCTCAAGCGCCGCAATCCGGGTTTCAACGAGTCCTACTATGGGTATCGTGCGTTCTCCGACCTCCTCGAGGAAGCCGAGAAGAAAGGCCTCATCAAGCTCGAGCCTGACGAGAAGTCGGGCGGCTACGTCATTCGCCCGGCCTAGCCGGCGCTAAGGTTCGAGCTGCTTGTAGACCATCGTCGCGACCGTCAGCAGCTCCTCCTTGCTGAGGTCTGCCGAGGCAATGGCATAGGCACAGTCGCGTTCGATCCAATAGAAAACGCCGACGTTGTTCTCGCGCGCATAGCGGAAGGCGGTTTCCCGGTGCGGCGTGCTTTCGGCGCGGACATAAAGCGTCATGCGGCGCCCTTTTTCCGTCTGGTACATGAACTGCGCGACCGGGCCGACCTCACCGGGCAGGAGCCTGCCGCCGACGAGCGCCATGCCGACCTCCTCGAGCTTCGGCGCCTTCAGCTTAAGGCCGAGGCGCTTGGATAGCCAGGTCACCAGATGCTGCTCCTGATCGGCGCCGACCTCGACGGGATGGCGTACTTCGGGTGAGTAGACCGCATGCGCGACGGCCGCGCGCCGCGCAATCGCACCGCCGTCTGCCAGGGGCGGCGGCGTTGCCCGGCTGGCATGCAGCTGCCAGCCCGCCACGGCGCCGAGCCCGGCCGCGATCACCGCAGCGCCGGCGGCGAGCGCCGCGGCGCGCCAGGACCGTCCGCCGCGGGAGCGCGGCTTACCGCTCGCGGCGCGCTCGAGCGGCTCGGGCGCCGGCTCCGCGAGCACCGGATCGTAGAAGGCGCGCAGCCCCTCGCTCACGCGCCGATAGGCGGCGATGCGTTCGGCTTCCTCGGGGCGCGCGGCCAGCCAGGCCTCGATCTCGGCGCGCCGGCCCGCCGCGAGCCGGCCATCTGCATAGGCCTGCAGCTCGGCCTCGGTGATCGGCAGCTCTTCGCTCATCCCTACTTCACCAGCTTGAGCTTCGATGCCGCCGCCTGACCGAGCATCAGGGCGCGCAGCTTTTCGCGCGCGCGGGACAGGCGCGACATCACGGTGCCCATCGGAATGCCAAGCGCGTGCGCGACCTCCTCGTAGCTCATGTCCTCGAGCGTGACGAGCAGCAGCACGGCGCGCTGCTCGCCTGGAAGGAGCGCAATCGCGCGATCCAGATCGCGCACGACGAGCGCATCGCCTTGCGGCGCCCGCAGCGCGAGCTCGGGCATCTCGTCGTCGAGGCTGTCCGTGGGGCGCGTGGCGCGCACTTTGTTGACGTGTACGTTGTGCATGACAGTGAAGAGCCACGCCCGCAAATCTGTCCCGCGGCGGTATAGATGCAGCTTCGCCCAGGCGCGCTCGAGGGTGTCCTGCACCAGATCGTCGGCGGAGGCGCGATCTCCCACGAGCGCGCGGGCGTAGCGCCGCAGCCGCGGGATGAGCTCGACCAGGCGCTCGGCTTCGTTCATAAGGGGAACAGGCGGTTGACGCCCGCTATTCCACGCTATTTCTTCTCGTCAGGCAACGGCGGCAGCGAGCGCAGATAGGCCAGCAGCGCACCCAGGTCCGGTGGCGTCAGCTGGCTCGTAGTGTTGCGGATCACCTCGCCCATGCTCTCGGCGACCACATCGCCGTCGACGGTCTCGCCGGTTTGCCAGAAATCCTTCAGCTCCTTGTCGCTCAGCTTCTTCAGGCGGGTGGGCGTGAGATTGGGAACGCTGCCGCCGCCAGGCAGCTTGCCCCCCGCGAGATAACGGCTCCTTTTCGGGCCACCGAGGAAATTGCGCGGCGTATGGCATTCGCCGCAATGACCGAGCGCGTCGACGAGATACGCGCCGCGGTTCAGCGCGGCGCTGCGCGAGGCGTCAGGCAGAAACGGGCCAGGCGCGAAGAACAACCACTTCCATATCCAGATCAGGAATCGCCAGCCGAAGGGAAAGCGCAGGTCATGCGGCTGGCTCGCGCGGGCGCTGGGCGGCAGGCTTCGCATGTAGGCCCACAGGTCTTTCAGATCAGAGTCCACGATGTTCGTGAACGAAGGATAGGGAAACGCCGGGAAATAGTTGGCGCCATCGGGACGCAGGCCGTGGCGCATGGCCTTGATGAAGTCCCCTTCGCCCCAGCGCCCGATGCCGGCATTCTGATCGGGGGTGACGTTCGGGCCGTAAAAAGTCCCGAAGGGAGTTTTCAGCGCACGACCGCCGGCAAAGGGCACTGCGCCCTGCTTCTCTTCGGTGTGGCAGCCGACGCAGCCGCCGGCCTTGGCGAGGTATTGCCCGCGCTTCGCGTCGCCTTGCGCAAGCGCAGGCTGAAAGGCCACGAAGAAGACGAGCGCGAAAAGCAAAAGCCCCGCTCCAGCGGGGCTTTTGCGAACGATCGACAGACTACTGCTTCTCGCGGAAAGTCTCGTGGCAACCGCCGCAGGCCTTGCCGGTCGCGCCGATTTGCGCCTTCACCGCTGCCTCGTCGCCGCTCTTGCTGACTTGAGCAAGCTTCGCCGCTTCATTCTGCAGGCGCTCCTGGGCCTGCTTGAACTCGCTCGGCTTGTCCCATATCGCGGGAAGCGCGGCGCTCTTCACGCCCTTGGTGTTCTCATTGAAGCCGTCCCAGGGCATCTGGCTCAAGGCCTCAAGAAAGCCTGCGTTGCGCTGAACGACTTTAGCGTCATAGGGAATCTTGCCTTGCGCCATGGCGCCCATCGGGCCCATGTACTTGCCCTGCAGGGTCATTACCGCCTGGCGCTGCTTGACCAGGACTTCCGGTTTCGCCTGCGCTACGGCGTCGAGCACAAATCCGGCGCCGACCGCAGTTGCCAAAGTAACTGCCACGAGCTTGCGCTTCATCATTTTCTCCTCAGGGAAAGACTCTTCCTGTGAACAGGCGAAACGCCGGGGTATTCCCTAGCGCAGCCCGGCAGCATACTCGGCCACCGCCCGGATCTCACGCTCGCTCAGGCGGGCCGCGACCCCGCGCATCATGCCGTTCTGATCGTTGGAACGCGCGCTGTCGCGGAAGGACCTGAGCTGCGTCGCGATGTACTCGGCGTACTGTCCGGCAAGGCGCGGATACTGGCCCGGGATGCCGGCGCCGGCGGGACCATGGCAGCCTGCGCAGGCCGGCATACCGGCAGCGGCATTGCCGCCTCGCCACAGTTTCTGGCCGAGCGCGGCGAGTTCCTTATCCGCCGCGGCCGCGGGCTTGAGCTTCTGGCCGGCGTAGTAGGCGGCGAGGTTCTTCATGTCGGCGTCGGAAAGGTTTGCGACCATTCCGGCCATGACCGGGTTCTCGCGCGCCGCCCTCTTGCCGGGCAGCGGCTTGAAATCGGCGAGCTGCTTGCGCAGGTACTCGGGGAACTGGCCGGCGATCTTGGGGTTGGCAGGAGCAGTGCTGTTGCCGTCGCCCGCATGACAGGCGGCGCAGACCTGCGCCGCGATGCTTTGTGCCTTGGCAAGATCCGGCTTCTGCGCCAGGGCCTGTCCGGCGCACAACAGAAGCATGCCGGTGGCGAGCGCCCGGGCGCGAATCATTTGTGATTTCCCCTAAAGAAAGGCGGGATTTTATTAGAATTCGCCCTTCCACGGGCAGACATGCACGCTTTCTCCCAAGCCAAGTTCCTGCGTGCCGTCGGCCGGCCGGCCGACCTGCTGCCTCCGGGCCCTCCCGAAATTGCGTTCGCCGGGCGCTCGAATGTGGGCAAGTCGAGCGCCATCAATGCGCTCGCCGGGCGCCGCGGCCTGGCGAGGACCAGCAAGATCCCGGGACGCACCCAGACCATCAATTTCTACGAGCTCGGCGACGGAGCGCGGCTGGCGGATCTTCCCGGCTATGGCTACGCGCGGGTTTCGCAGGCGCTGCGCGCGCATTGGGCGCAGCTGGTCGGGCTCTACCTGAAGGATCGGCGCTCGCTTGCGGCGGTGGTCGTGGTGATGGACGCCAGGCATCCGCTCACGCCGCTCGACCGGCAGCTGCTCGCCTGGCTGGATGGCCTCCGGATCCTCGCGCTTCTCTCCAAGGCCGACAAGCTGACGCGCGCGGAGCAGGCCGCAACCGCGAAGAAAGTAGGATCGGCGGTGAAAGCCGAGGTCCGGCTTTTCTCGAGCATCACGCGACAGGGCGTCGACGAATGCCGCGAGTTGCTCGAGGGATGGCTGGGGGCTGCCGCGACCTAGCTACGAAAGAGCGGGCCGCCGGGTTTTCACCCGGCGGCCCGCAAATAAAAAACCCCCGGTAAAGGGGATGTAAACCGGGGGCAAAACGCCTTAATTTGGATTAAGGCACCCGCTCAGGGAGGAGAAGCGGGAGACGATAAACACCGTCTAAAGGTAAGATTGCACTCCCGGGGGAAAAGTTCCACGCCGGGAATCCACCAAAAGAATCAGCGCGATGAAGATCTACGGCAGCTTCCCGGCGGTGCGCATGCGGCGTATGCGGCGCGCGGATTTCTCGCGCCGGCTGATGCGCGAGAATGTCCTTACACCGAATGATCTTATTTACCCGGTGTTCGTACTCGACGGCAAAGCCCGCACGGAGATTGTGGTTTCCATGCCGGGCGTAGAGCGGATGACGCTGGACAAGCTGCTGCCTGTGGCCGAGCAGTGCCTGAAGCTGCGAATTCCCGCGCTCGCTCTCTTTCCCGTCATCGAGCCACGGCTCAAAACCGCCGATGGACGCGAGGCCTTCAATCCGAAAGGGCTGGTGCCGCGCGCCGTCGGCGCGCTGAAAAAGCGCTTCCCGGAGCTCGGCATCATGACCGACGTCGCGCTCGATCCATACACTTCGCACGGCCAGGACGGAGTGATCGACAAGACGGGCTACATCGTCAACGACGTCACGCTCGAAGCGCTCGTCAGGCAGGCGCTGGCGCAGGCTGAGGCCGGCGTCGATATCGTGGCGCCTTCCGACATGATGGACGGCCGCATCGGGCGGATTCGTGCCGCCCTCGAGAAGGCGGGGCACATCCATACCAGGATCATGGCCTACTCCGCGAAATATGCTTCCGGCTTCTACGGCCCGTTCCGCGACGCGGTCGGCTCGGCGAAGAATCTCGGCAAGGGCGACAAGAAAACCTACCAGATGGATCCGGCGAATTCCGACGAGGCGTTATGGGAAGTCGGGCTCGATCTCGCAGAAGGCGCCGACATGGTGATGGTGAAACCGGGCCTGCCTTATCTCGACGTGCTGCGGCGAGTGAAGGACGAATTCAAGGCGCCGACCTACGTCTACCAGGTGTCGGGCGAATACTCGATGCTGCGTGCCGCGATCGCGAACGGCTGGCTGCCGGAATCCTGTGTCATGGAATCGCTCGTCGCCTTCAAGCGCGCCGGCGCCGACGGCATCCTTACGTATTTCGCAGTGGACGCTGCCAAAGCTCTTAAGAAAATTTTATAGATTCTATTTTCTAGGGGGCGGTGGCAAGTTGCAGCGTCTTTAGAAAACGCTCTGAGTTCTGGTAGCCGATGACGCGCAGGCCCTTTATCTCGCGGCCCTGCGCGTCGAAGAAGATGATCCCGGGAGGACCGAACAGCGAGTAACGCTTGAGCAGCGCTCGATGCTCCTCGTTATTTGCCGTGACGTCGACCTGCAGGAGCAGCATGCCATCGAGCCGCTTGCGCACCGCGGCATCGGAGAAGGTGAATTTCTCCATCTCCTTGCACGAGACGCACCAATCGGCGTAGAAGTCGAGCAATGCCGGCTTGCCGGGCGCGCGCAGCTTTTCATCCAGCTCGGCGATCGAATTGACGCCCACGAAGCCCGCCGGCGCGCCACCCGGCGCGAGCACCGGCCAGGCAATCCACGCGGCCAGCGCGAGCATCAGAACGCCGAAGAACTGCTTCACACGATTCATCCATGGGCCGGCTTTGGGAAGCAGGGCGCCTTCTGAAACTCCGATCGCAAGCAGCGGTATTCCCATGCCGATCGCCATAGTGAACAGAGCAGCGCCGCCGAGCACGACGTCGCCGCTGCGCGAAATCTCCAGCAAGGCAGCCGCCAGCGGCGCAGACACGCATGGACTGACAATTACAGCCGACAGCACGCCCATCGCCGCTACCGATGCAAGCTGGCCGCCCGTAAGCCTGCGCTGTACCGCATCAAGCCGCTGATGGACGAATCCCGGGAGGCGCAGGTCGTACAGGCCGAACATCGACAAGGCAAGCACGACAAACAGCAGAGCGAAACCGATCAGCACCCACGAGTTTTGCAGGTAAGACGCGAGCATCGAGCCTGCGTACGCGGCGGCAACGCCGATCGCCGCGTATGTCGCCGCCATGCTTAGCACGTAGGTCCCCGACAGGATCAGCGCGCGGGATTTCTTGATGCTCCTGCCCTCACCGGCAATGATCCCGGAAAGAATCGGAATCATCGGCAGCATGCAGGGCGTGAACGCGAGCAGCAGCCCGAATCCCAGAAAGCTCGCAAGCACTAGCGTCAGGCTGCCCTGGAACAGGCGCGAGATGTCGACGTCGCTTGCAAACAAGGAGAAGCCCGGCCCGCCGTCCGCCCCGGGAGTTGCCGCGAGCCCGACGGGACCAGCGCCAGCCGAAGCGAGCACGATGCGCGCTTTGGATTCCATCGGGATGTAGCAGACGCCGACATCGGCGCAGCCTTGCGAGGTCACCTTGAGATCGAGACTGCCGCTGCCCTGCGCGGGGATCCGCACCCGGACTTCTTTGCGATAGGTTTCCACCTCGCCGAAGAATTCGTCCTTGTGCTTCTCGCCGCGCGGGAACTCCGGAGTGCCAAGCCGCGCCCCTGCTCCCTCCACCGCGAAACGGAAGCGCTCGCGGTACATGTAGTAGCCGTCGGCGATCGTGAAGCGCACCTCGATGGAGCCCGCGTCCAGCGCGCGTACCGAGAAGGCGAACGCCTTCTCGGGCTCGAGCAGGTTGTCGGTCGAACCGCCGAGCTTCAGCTGCCCGAACGCGGGGGCGCTGAGAAGAGATGCCAAGAGCAGCAGTAGAAGTTTTTTCACGTCTTCGTTTCCGCGGACACCCATTCGAGATACTCGGGCAGGCCGTGCTCGATTGGGACCGCGATGATGCTGGAGCGCCGCGTAGCGCTCCGCCGTGGTCTTGATCAGCAGCGGGTGCTCCTCCTCGTGCTGCAGCGCGCCTTTCCAGCGGTACACCGAGCGACAGGGGGCGAGGATATTGACGCATGCAGCGAGTTTTTCTTCGATCAGGACGTCGGCAAGACGCTCAGCCGCGGCGCGGTTCGGGAGATTGGTCAGGACCAGTACCACGCTCATGAAGAATATTGCAGCGGCCTAGTAAAATCCGGCGCTTCTCGCGTCATCCGGGTATTTTAGCGACATGCACAGAGTCACCCTGCAGCCGAGCGGCCTGCAGTTCGATGTCGAGGAAGGCGAATCGGTTCTGACCGCGGCGCTGCGCCAGGGATATGTGCTGCCCTACGGCTGCAAGAACGGCGCGTGCGGCAGCTGCAAAGGCAAGCTGCTGGAGGGCGCGCTGGACTACGGCGTCTATCAGAAGAAGGCGCTGCCGGACGAGGAAAAGGCGCAAGGCAAGGCGCTCTTCTGCCAGGCCAAGCCCCTCACCGACGTGGTAATCCAGGCGCGCGCCATCGGCGCTGCGAAGGACATTCAGATCAAGACGCTGCCTTGCAGGGTGCAGAAGCTAGAGCGGCTGGCCGACGACGTAATGGCGATCTTCCTGAAGCTGCCGGCGAACGAGCGGCTGCATTTCCTCGCCGGGCAATTCATCGAGTTCCTGCTGAAAGGCGGTGCGCGGCGCAGCTTCTCCATGGCCAATTCGCCGCAAGAGGACGAGTTGCTCCAGCTGCACGTGCGGCACGTGGCGGGCGGCCAGTTCACCGACCACGTGTTCGGCAAGATGAAGGAGCGCGACATCCTGCGCTTCGAAGGGCCGCTCGGCACCTTCTTCCTGCGCGAGGAATCTGACAAGCCGATGGTGCTGGTCGCCTCCGGAACCGGCTTTGCACCGATCAAGTCTCTAGTCGAGAACGCGTTTCACAAGGGCGTAACCCGCCCGATGGTGCTCTACTGGGGCGGTCGCCGGCCGAAGGACCTCTACATGAACGATCTGCCGCTGAAGTGGGCTGCCGAGCACGCGCAGCAGTTCAGGTATGTCCCGGTAATTTCGGACGGGCTGCCCGAGGACGCCTGGACGGGCCGTACCGGATTCGTGCACCGCGCGGTCATGCAGGATTTTCCGGATCTCTCGGCGCACCAGGTGTACGCCTGCGGCGTTCCGATCATGGTTGACAGCGCGAGGCGCGACTTCACGCAGCAGTGCGGGCTGCCCGAGGATGAGTTCTACGCCGACAGCTTCACCACTCAGGCGGATCTGGCGGCGGCCTGAACGATCGATAGCCGCTAGCCGGCGTCCTCCCCCAGGTAGGCCGCGCGCACCTTCGGGTCGGCGAGCAGGCGCTTCGCGTCGCCCGACAGCGTGATCGCGCCCGATTCCATGACGTAGCCGCGGCCCGCCAGCTCGAGCGCGAGGCGCGCGTTCTGCTCGATCAGCAGGATGGTCACGCCGCGGCGCGCGATGTCGCGCACGATGTCGAATATCTTGGCGACCATGAGCGGCGCAAGACCCATCGAGGGCTCGTCGAGCAGCAGAAGCCGCGGCTCGCTCATCAGCGCGCGAGCGATGGCGAGCATTTGCTGCTCGCCGCCCGAGAGGGTGCCTGCGACCTGCTGGCGGCGCTCCTTCAGCCGCGGAAAGCTCGCGTACTGCGCTTCGATGTCCGTTTGGATACCGCGGCCGCCCCGAGCGTAGGCGCCCATCGCCAGATTCTCCTCGACGGTCAGCTGCAGGAAAATGCCGCGGCCCTCGGGCACCATGACCAGGCCCCGGCGCGGCAACTCGTGAATCGGCAAAGCAGCGATGTCCTCGCCAGAGTATCGGATCGCTTGCGGGTGAGAGGGAATCAGGCGGCAGATCGCCTTCAGCGTCGAGGTCTTCCCGGCGCCGTTGGCGCCGATCAGGCAGACCAGCTCGCCTTCTGCCACCTCGAGATCGATGCCTTTCACGGCCCGGATCCCGCCGTAGCGCACCTCGAGGCCCTTCACCTCAAGCAGCATGGGGCGCTCCCAGATAGGCCTCGATGACTTTCGGGTCGCGCTGCACCTCCGCGGGCCGCCCTTCGGCGATTTTCTGTCCGTAGTCGAGCACCAGCACCCGGTCACACACGTTCATCACCAGCCGGACATCGTGCTCGATCAGCAGCACGGTGATGCCGCTCGCGCGGATCGCCTCGATCAGCTTCCGCAGCCCGAGCGACTCGGGGGCGTTCATGCCGGCGGCGGGCTCGTCGAGCGCCAGCAGCTTCGGCTCCGTGGCGAGCGCGCGCGCGAGCTCCAGGCGCCGCTGATCGCCGTACGGCAGGCTACCGGCCGGATCGTTGGCGCGCGCGCGGATGCCGACGTAGTCGAGAAGGTCCAATGCGCGTTTTTCTATCTCGTTTTCTTCTTTGAGAGTCTTTCTGTTCTTGAGAATTGCACCGATCACTCCTGCACGCGTGCGCGCGTGGCGCCCGATCATCACGTTCTCGAGCGCCGACAAATTGGCGAACAGGCGGATGTTCTGGAAGGTGCGCGCGATGCCCGCGATCGCGACCCGATCGGGCGCGAACCCGGTGATGCTTTGTCCATCGAGAAGAAACAGCCCCTGATCCGGCGGGTAAATGCCGGTGAGCAGGTTGAACAGCGTGGTCTTGCCCGCCCCGTTCGGTCCGATCAATCCAAAGATCTCGCTGCGCGCGATCGAGAACGAAACGTCCTGCAGCGCGCGGACGCCGCCGAAGCGCTTCGAAACGTCCTTGATCTCCAGCAGAGCGCTCATGCGGCAGGCACCGAGAGCTCGCGCTTTCTTACCGCCGAGGGCAACAGCCCGGCGGGACGGAACAGCATGATCAGCACCAGCGCGAGGCCGAAGATCAGCATGCGGATCACCTCGGGATCTATGAGCTGGCGGCCAAAGAGCGCATCCTGCAGCGGCGCGACAGTCCAGCGCAGGATCTCCGGCACGAACGACAGCAGCAGCGCCCCCAGGATCACGCCCCAGATGTTCCCCATGCCGCCGAGCACCACCATCGAGACCACCATGATCGATTCGACCAGCACGAAGCTCTCCGGCGAGATGAAGCCCTGGATCGCGGAGAACATGCCGCCTGCCAGGCCGCCGAAGCTTGCGCCCATGGCGAAGGCGAGGAGCTTGAGGTTGCGCGTATTGATGCCCATGGCGCGCGCCGCGATCTCGTCCTCGCGGATCGCTTCCCAGGCCCGGCCGACGCGGGAGTTCTGCAACCGGATATTGACGACGATCACTGCCACGACGACAGCGAGCAGAAAGTAGTAATACTTGATAGGGCCGCTGAAATCGAGGCCAAGGAAGCTCTGGCGGCTCGAGAAGTCGAGCTCGCCGAGCGAGAACGGATCGATGCGCGCGACCCCCTGCGGCCCGTTGGTGATGTTCACCGGCCGCGACAGATTGTTGAGGATGATGCGAACGATCTCGCCGAAACCTAGCGTGACGATGGCAAGATAGTCGCCGCGCAGCTTGAGCGTCGGCGCGCCGAGCAGGACGCCGAAGAACGCGGCGAACGCGGCCCCTATCGGCAGGATTATCCAGAACGGCAGGTGCAGATTGAAATGCGGGCTCGCGAGCAGCGCATAGACATAGGCGCCCACCGCGTAGAACGCGATGTAACCCAGATCGAGCAAGCCAGCGAAGCCCACAACGATGTTCAGGCCCAGCGCGAGCAGCACATAGAGAATCGCGAAATTGGCGATCCGCACCCAGGCCGTGCCGGCATAGGCGAGAGCGAACGGAAGGCCGAGCAAGGCTATTGCAACGAGAACAATTCCGACCCAGACGCGATTGGGGGTCTTCACGCCCGATCCCCCACCCGCTCGCCGAGGAGACCAGAGGGGCGAAACACCAGCACGAGGATCAGCACCAGGAAGGAGAAGACGTCCTGGTAATTCGAGCCCGCCAGGATGAAGTGGCCGCCGTCGGCGCAGCGCTCGCCGAGCGCGCCGGCGAGCAAGTCGTAGGCGCACAGGTCGGTGACGTCGCCTATGTAGCCGGCGCCGAGCGCCTCGACGATGCCGAGCAGCACGCCACCCAGCATTGCGCCGGGAATGTTGCCGATGCCGCCGAGCACGGCGGCCGAGAACGCCTTCAGTCCAAGGATGGAGCCCATGGTGTATTGCGCCACGCCGTAGTAGGTGCCGTGGAGCACGCCCGCCACCGCGCCCAGCGCCGCGCCAATCAGGAAGGTGGAGGCGATGACCTTGTTGATGTCTACGCCCATCAGGCCTGCGACCTGGGGGTTCTGCGCGGTGGCGCGCATCGCCGTGCCGAGGCGCGTGCGGTAAACGAGCAGCGCCAATCCAGCCATCATTGCGACGCAGGTCGCAATGATGGCGACTTGCACGTCGGAGATCGACGCGCCGCCGAAGGAATAGGTCGTGGTGCGGATGATCTGCGGAAAAGCGAGCACGTTGCGGCTCCACACCAGCATGGCGAGGTGCTGCAGGAGGATCGAAACGCCGATCGCGGTGATGAGCGGCGCCAGGCGCGGCGCACGCCTGAGCGGCCGGTAAGCGAGCCGCTCCATCGAGTAGCCGACCAGCATGCACACCGGTATCGCGCAGCCGGTGCCGATCAGCACCACGGCGAGCGGCGGCAGACCCGCCGGGACAAGCAGGTTGATCATCGTGAACGCCACCATGGCACCGATCATCACCACTTCGCCGTGCGCGAAGTTGATCAGCTGGATGATGCCGTAGACCATCGTGTAGCCAAGCGCCACAACGGCGTAAACGCTTCCTGCGGTGACCCCGTTCACCAGCTGCTGCAGGAAGGTGTCCATGCGGGGCTAGAGCCTAGCAGAAACAAAAACGGCACCCGCAGGTGCCGTTTCGCCTCTTGAAGAGACCGGATCTACTTCTTGGGTTCGGCTGCAGGTGCCGCAGCGCCTTTCACAAAATCGTCGTAGGCGATCGTCTTGCCGCCCTTGATGACCGCGATCGGGGTGATCTTGCCGCCCTTCATGGTGAAGATCGTCATCTCGGCATCCTGCCGGTCGCCCTTGGCGTCGAAGGCGATCTTGCCGGTGGCGCCGTCATAGCTGATCTTCGCGAGCTCCGGGAGATACTTCGCCGGATCCGGCGAGTTTGCTTTTTGCATCGCTGCGATCAGCAGATTTGCAGCGTCGTACGTGAACGGCGCATAGAGGATCGGATCGACATTGAACTTCTTCTTGTAGGCGTCGAGAAACTTCTTGTCGGCGGCCTGCGCGGGAATGCCGGCCTGCGAGCACAGCAGCCCTTCGGCCGCCGGCCCCGCGAGCTTGCTCATTTCGTCGGTGCAGGCGCCGTCGCCGAATGAGAACACCGCCTTGATGCCGAGCTCGCGACCCTGCTTGACGAGCGGCCCGCCGGTGGCGTCCATGCCGCCGTAGAACACGGCGTCCGGTTTGCGCCCGCGCAGCTTCGTAAGCACGGCTTTCCAGTCTGTCGTCTTGTCGGTGCCCTTCTCGCGCGGCAGAACTTTGATATTGGCCGCCTTCAGCGTCTTCTCCACCTCGTTGGCGATGCCCTCGCCGTACGCCGTGGCATCGTCGATGATGGCGACCAGTTTCGGTTTGTTGTTGCTGGCGAGATAGCTTGCGATGGCGGGTCCTTGCTGGTCATCCCGGCCGACGACGCGGAACTGGGTCTTGAATCCCTGCTCGGTGAGCTTGGGATTGGTCGCAGACCCTGAAATTACGGGAATCCCTGCCTGGCTGTAGATCGTCGAGGCGGGAATCGAGGTTCCGGAATTGAGGTGACCGACCACGCCCGCGACCTTGGCATCCACCAGCTTCTGCGCCACGGTCGTGCCGACTTTCGGGTCTGCCTGGTCGTCCTCGGGGACGAGCGTGAACTTTGCGTCTTTGCCGTCGATCTTGATCTTGCCTTCGTTCGCCTGCTCCACGGCGAGGCGGGCGCCGTTCTCGTTATCCTTGCCCAGATGCGCGATCTGTCCGGTGAGCGGGCCGACGTGGCCGATCTTGATCTCGACCGCCGGCGGCGGCGCCTCGGTCTTCGCTTCGGGTTTCGGAGCAGGCTTCTGCTCGCCGCAGCCGATCAGGGCAATCGCCGCTGCAAGCGCCAATGCAGTCTTGGAGTTCTTCATGGGGGTCTCTCTGGGGGAAAAGGGGTGTTGACCGGGGCGCTATGATACCGCGGTGCCCGCAAAGCAATCACCCCGGCCGCGAGGGCCAGGGCGATTTCGAATTCTGCTCGGTTTAAGGACGCCGGCCAGCGGCTACTTCTGCGACAGGACCCACTTCACCAGCGCCTTGATGTCCGCGTCGGGCACCGTGGCGTTCGGCGGCATCGGTATCTGCCCCCATGTCCCTACGCCGCCTTTCTTGACCTTCTCGAAGAGCTTGGCTTCCGCGGTCTTGTCGCCGCGGTATTTCACCGCCACTTCCTTGTAGGACGGGCCGACGACCTTCTTGTCCAGGCTGTGGCAGGCGAGGCAGTTGTGCTTTTTGGCGAGCTCCTCGCTTGCCGCCGCGGGAAATGAAGTCGACACGGCCACGGCGGCGGCCGCCAGAATCGGTGCAAATTGCTTCATACGTTCTCCTTTAGGGCTTTCTTCAAGTTTACAAGATTACTGATGGGCGGCAGACAGGTAACGCCCCGGCATAGCCAGCCGTTGACCGGCTCGGGGCGCAGCGGCTTGTCGAGCGGCGCCGGCAATCCGCGTGTGCCGTCAGGAATCGCGAGGGTGGATGTGTCTGGCAGGTATTCTCGCGCCAGCGCCGAACGCCACTCGGCCAGCGGCCCCGCCTTGCCGCGCAGCACCAGCACCTTCGGCGGCTCGAGAAACTCCTCCAGCGCGATCGCCATCGAGCCGAAGCCTGCGGGGTAATCGCGCATCGCCGGATAAAAAAGCTCCAGCGCGCGCCCTGCCGCCTGCGCGTAGCGCTGCTCGCCGGTCAGCGCCGCGAGCCGTCCCAGCGCCCAGGCTGCCACTGCGTTGCCCGAAGGCGTCGCATTGTCGTGGCCCGGTTTCGGACGGTGGATCAGCTGCTCGTGGTCGCGCGCCGTAAAGAAGAAACCGCCCGCCTGGGCGTCCTCGAACTGATCGAGCAGTACGCCGGCCAGCTCCTTGGAGAGATCGAGGTCGCCGGACTGGAACTCGGCTTGCATGAGCTCCAGCAGCGCCGCGATCAGGAAAGCATAGTCGTCCAGATAGGCATTGAGATGGGCGCGGCCATCCTTGTAGGTGGCGAAGAGGCGCCCCCCGCGCCACATCTTTGCACGGATGAAGTCGAGCGCGCGGCGCGCCGATGCGATCCACTCGGGGCGACCGAACACGCGCCCGGCGCGCGCCATGCCGCGGATCGCGAGCGCGTTCCACGACACCAGCGCCTTCTCATCGCGCCCGGGCCGAATCCGTTTTTCCCGGGCATCGAAGAGCTTTCGTTTTGCTTCTTCAAGCAGGTTTTCACGACCTGATTCGAGAGGACGGGAAACATGTAGATGCCAATGCTTGTTCTCGAAATTCGGCGGGCGATCCAGGCCGTAATGAGAAGAGAGCGCCAGGTACTCCTCATGCGACAGAACCGACTGTGCTTCTTCGCGGCTCCAGACGTAGAATTTGCCCTCTTCGTGCTCGCTGTCCGCGTCGAGCGAGGAGTAGTAGCCGCCCTCGGGGGACTGCATCTCGCGGATGATCCAGCCGGCGGTCTCCCCCGCGCAGCGCGCGTACAGCGCATCTCCGGTGACCAGCCACGCGTCGGCCAGCAGAGCGAGCAGCGGACCGTTGTCGTAGAGCATCTTCTCGAAGTGCGGAATCATCCATTCCGCGTCGACGCTGTAGCGGCAAAAACCACCACCGAGTTGGTCGTAGATGCCGCCCTCGCACATGCGCTTCAAGGTGGTGTGCGCCATCCCGGTTGCGCCTCTGCGCAGGCACAGCTCGAGGTCGGTGGGATGAGGAAACTTCGGCGCCCCTCCGAAGCCGCCGAGGCGCGCATCGAAGCTGGCCTGCAGCGTCTCGAGCATTGCGTCCACCGGCTGCGCCGAGAGTTCCGAGCGGTGCGCGCCGCTGCGCGGCACGGTGCGCGAGAACGCCTTCAGCACTTCCTCGTTCTGGGTGGCGATGTCGGTGCGCTTTTCGCCCCAGATGGCGGCGATGCGCTCGCACAGCTGCGGAAATCCCGGCAAGCCGTAGCGTGTGTCCTTGGGAAAGTAGGTGCCGCCGAAGAACGGCGTGCCATCCGGCGACAGGAACATGGTGAGCGGCCAGCCGCCGGTGCGCTGCGAGAGCATTTGGTGGGCGGTCTGGTAGATCTGGTCGAGGTCGGGCCTCTCCTCGCGGTCCACCTTGACGTTGACGAACAGGCGGTTCATCACTGCCGCGACTTGCGGATCCTCGAAGCTCTCGTGCGCCATCACATGGCACCAGTGGCACGCCGAGTAGCCCACCGACAGCAGGATCGGCTTGTCCTCGCGGCGCGCGCGCTCGAGCGCCTCGGGCCCCCACGGATACCAGTCGACCGGGTTGCCGGCATGCTGCTGCAGGTACGGCGAGGTTTCCTTCGCCAAACGGTTCGTCACGCGGGCATTATTGCAGCTTATGGATGCGAAAAACCCCGAGGCGGCGGAGGTCATCCGGTTCTGGTTCGCTAGTGCAGACCGCGACACGCGCTGGTTCGAAAGGAACACTGCTTTCGACGATGAAGTGCGCGCGCGTTTTCTCGCGCTCCACGGCGAGGCCGCGGCGGGAAAACACGTGCGCTGGAGAGACGCGCCGCGCGACTGCCTCGCGCTGATCGTGCTGCTTGATCAGTTCCCGCGCAACATGTTCCGCGGCATGGCGCGCGCTTTCGCCACCGATGCGCCCGCCCTGGAAGCAGCGAAGCACGCGGTCGCGCGAGGCTACGACCGCGCCATGCGGCCGGTCGAGCGCATGTTCGTATATCTGCCTTTCGAGCACGCCGAGTCGCTGGCGGAACAGGATCGGGGCTGCGAACTCAGCCTGCCGCTCGACGCCTTTCGGGAAACCGCCGACGTATACCGCTACGCGACGCTACACCGTGACATCATCCGGCGCTTCGGCCGTTTCCCCCATCGCAACGCCGCGCTCGGGCGCGCCAGCACGCCCGAGGAAATCGAGTTCCTGAAGGGGCCGGGATCGAGCTTCTGAAGAGCTGCTATTCGGCGCCGGCGTCCGTAACAGCGCCGAGCGACGCGGTCGAAACGAGCCTGCGGTATTTCGCCAGCAGGCCGGTGGTGTAGCGCGGCTTAGGGGCCTTCCACTTCCTGCGCCGCGCCGCCAGCTCCTTCGCCGGCACGTTGAGCTGGATCAGCCGCTTACCCGCGTCGATCGTGATCGAATCCTTCTCCTTCACGAGGGCGATCGTGCCGCCGACGTAGGCTTCCGGAGCGACGTGGCCCACCACCATTCCCCAGGTGCCGCCCGAGAAGCGACCGTCGGTGAGCAGGCCGACCGAATCGCCCAGCCCCTGGCCGATAAGGGCCGAGGTCGGCGCCAGCATCTCCTGCATTCCAGGACCGCCTTTCGGCCCCTCGTAGCGGATGACGATCACATCACCGGGCTTGATGCGCTCGGCGAGTATCGCCTTCATCGCCGCCGGCTCCGAGTCGAATACCCGCGCGGGGCCGGTGATCGACGTGCTCTTCAAACCGGTGATCTTCGCCACGCAGCCCTCAACGGCAAGATTCCCCCTGAGGATGGCGAGGTGGCCCTTCGGGTACAGCGGCCTGTCGAGCGGCCGGATTACGTCCTGCCCGGACCGCGGCAGCGCTGGCACGTCCCTAAGCTCCTCGACGAGCGTCCTGCCGGTAATGGTGACGCATTCCCCGTGCACGAGGCCGCCATTGAGCAGAATCTTCAGCACCTGCGGCACGCCACCGGCGGCATGGAAATCGGTCGCGACGTACGGGCCCGAGGGCTTGAGATTGCAAAGCACCGGTACTTTCTGCCGCACGCGCTCGAAGTCGTCGATCGTCCACTTCACCCCGGCGGCGCGAGCGATCGCGAGGTAGTGCAGCACGGCGTTGGTCGAGCCTCCCGTCGCCATGACGAGCGCAATCGCGTTCCAGATCGACTTGCGGGTAATGATGTCCCGGGGCTTGAGATTGTTCTTGACGGCTTCCAGCAGCACGCGGGCGGACGCTGCCGCGGAATCGGCCTTCTCCGGGTCGGGCGAGGCCATCTGGGAAGAGCCGAGCAGGCTCATGCCGAGACCCTCGAACGACGAAGACATGGTGTTGGCGGTGTACTGACCGCCGCAGGCGCCTACGCTGGGACAGGCATTTCTTTCGATGCCTTCGAAGTCTTCCCGCGACATCTTGCCGGCGCTGAAGGCGCCGACCGCCTCGAATGGGCTCACGATGGTGAGCTTCTGGCCTTTCCAGGTTCCGGGCTTGATGGTGCCGGCGTACACAAAGATCCCGGGCACGTTGATGCGCGCCATCGCCATCATGCTCCCCGGCATGTTCTTGTCGCATCCGCCCACGCACAGGACGCCGTCCATCAGTTGACCGTTGACCGCGGTCTCGATCGAATCCGCGATGACCTCGCGCGACACCAGGGAATACTTCATGCCCTCGGTCCCCATTCCGATCCCGTCGGTGACGGTCGGGAAGCCGAAGGTCTGCGGTTTCGCCCCGCCCTGCTCGAGCGCGACGACGGCGCGATCGATCAAGGGCTGGATGCCGGCATTGCATGGATTCATCGTCGAATGGCCGTTCGCCACGCCGACGATGGGCTTGTCGAAGTCGCCGTCGCCGAAGCCCACGGCGCGTAGCATCGCGCGGTTCGGCGAGCGCATGACCCCCTGGGTGATCAGCCTCGAGCGGCGGTTGGGCGGCGAAGACGGATTTTTCATGCGATTTCTCCTTAGGCCGGATTCTGCGCCCTCGCCGGGCGCCGATCCAATGCATTCGCGGTCCGCCTGTAATACTCTATGGGTATGAATCTGCCGGAATTATGGCAATTGCGGTATTTCATCGCGGTTGCCGAGCGCCTGCATTTCGGCCGCGCCGCCGCCGCGCTGCACATTTCGCAGCCGCCCCTGTCGCGGGCGATCCGCGCCCTCGAAGCGCGGCTCGGCGTGTTGCTGCTCGCGCGCTCGCGCCGGCGCGTCGAGCTGACGCCCGAGGGCGCATGCTTTCTCGATGATGCGCGACGCATCGCCGCACAGCTCGAGCGCGCCGTGTCCGAGCTGCGCGGCATGGCTTCCGGCGAGCGCGGGCGGCTGCGGATCGGTTTCGTGTCGCTGGCAGATTTCGGTGTGCTGCCCGGACTGCTGAAGGCGTACAAGGCAGCGCAGCCCGGCATTGCGCTCGCCCTGCGCGAGATGCTCTCACCCGAGCAGGCCGCTGCGCTCGCGGCGGGGGAGCTCGATTTCGGGCTGCTGCTGCCGCCGGTTGCCGGCGCGGCGGAGCTTGAGCACATCGTGGTGCAGCGCGAGCGCTTCGTCGCCGCGCTGCCGTCGCGCCATCGCCTTGCGCGCGGTACCGGCAAACTGCCGATGAGCGCGCTGGCCGGCGAAGCCTTCGTCATGGTGCCGCGTGAAATCGCCCCCGGCCTGTACGATATCGTGACCGCGCTCGCGGCGCGCGCGGGGTTTTCCCTCAACGTAGCCCAGGAGGCGATTCAGATGCAGACGGTAGTGAGCCTGGTGTCGAGCGGGCTGGGCGCGGCGATCGTGCCGGGATCGCTTGCCAACCTCGGCAGGCGCGGGGTCGTGTACCGCGAGCTCGCGGATGCGCATCCGCGGCTCGACCTTTGGCTGGCCTGGCGCCGCGGTGCCTCAGGGATAACTGCGGGCGCGGCAGGGCGAGAATTCGTGGCGCACGCACGGCGGCTGGCGCACTAGGCGATGCTGGTACATCCCAATATCGACCCGGTGCTCTTTTCCATCGGCCCGGTCGCGGTGCGCTGGTACGGCCTGATGTATCTGGCTGGTTTCGCGCTCGCCTGGTGGCTGGGCTTACGACGCATCGGCAGGGGCCTTGCCCCCGTGACCCGGGAACAGTTCGACGACATGCTGTTCCTCGCCGTCATCGGAGTGATCCTGGGCGGCCGGCTCGGCTACGTGCTGTTTTACAAGCCGGCCGAGTATTTCTCGCAGCCGCTGAAGATCTTCGCGGTATGGGAAGGCGGGATGTCGTTCCACGGCGGCTTGCTCGGCGTCCTGCTGGCGATGGCGTTCGCCGCGCGGCGCCACAGGATCGGGTATTTGCGCATGATTGATTTCGTGGCGCCGCTCTGCCCCTTGGGCCTTGGCGCTGGGCGTCTGGGTAATTTCCTTAACGGCGAGCTGTGGGGGCGAGTCACCGACCTGCCCTGGGGCATGGTGTTCCGCGGCGCCGGCGCCACGCCGCGCCACCCGTCGCAGCTCTATGAATTCGCGCTCGAGGGACTCACGCTGTTCGTGCTGCTGTGGTGGTTCTCATCGAAACCGCGGCCGGTTGGAC
>WNFM01066482.1_pt2 | contig 50093 bp, 50 predicted proteins | sample 5400271 | NCBI WGS metagenome assembly WNFM01 (sample SAMN13153352, study PRJNA577476) | soil metagenome | isolation source: 60 cm saprolite on Douglas fir-dominated hillslope | place: USA:California | collected 2013-09-17
TAAGAAGGCTGTTTGGCTCGTGGCTGCTGGTTCCGCCGGGGATGAAGCTATATGCCGAAGCGCATGGCTTGGCGGATGAATGGCGCGACGTGATGGAGATGGTGGAAGCCCAGGCCGGTGGCCAGCGCGGTGGCCGCAGCGGCGGCTTGGGCGGTGGCCGACGCGGTGACGCCGCGGCGCGCGCCGGGTGGGCAAAAATGCCGGAAATGGACGGGCGGCCGACCTATGGTCCGCTGATACGGAACAGAGTAATGGTGTATGGGCCGACCAACGAGATGGGAGTGGTGTGCCTGTTCAGCGCAATGGCGGAGGATCTGGGCTTTTTGATCCTGCGGATACAGACGGAATTCCCAGATTGCGAGGCGATGATGGTGCTGGAAGGAGGCCGGCTGCGGCCGGTAAGGATTGAATTTGAATACGAAAGCCGCAATTTTCTGAAACACATGCACGATCTCAAAGGTTGCGACATTATTGTGTGCTGGGAGCATAACTGGCCGGAATGTCCGCTGGAGGTGATCGAGCTAAAGAAGTATTGCCAGGGATGCTAGAGATCGCCGAAAGTGAAAAACAAAAACCTTACGACTGATGAACGCTGATGACCGGATTAGGAATTGCCAAAATTGCCAAAGATCGCCGAAAGTGAAAACCCAAAACCTTTGAAACACAGAGGAACGGAGGAAGCGGAGGAATGAGGGATTGGGGCGATTGCCGGGAGTGCCCAAGATCGCCGAAATTGAAAGGCAGACAACAAGACCCTTGAGGGCAGCGGAGCCGATCCCTCACCTTCGCACCGACGTTACTGCTAATCGATGCTGCAAAGCGTGCTTCGGTTCGGGATAGCGCATTGCTGGGGATAGAATTTCGATAACCCGGCATGACTAGCGGCAGTAGACACTACCCTAGCGCCGCCTGCTTTACACCTTCCTCATCGCCGTGTTACTCTTTTTAAGTCACTTACAGGACGAGATTTAGATATAGGAGTCGACCAGAATTCAGTGTTAGCGAGAGAGCGAAAGGCCGACGTCATAAACCGCTTCCGAACGCATCAGGCAGATACGGGCAGCCCGGAAGTACAGATTGCCATATTGAGCGAGCGTATCGGAGAGCTGACGGAGCACTTCAAGAGCCATAAAAAGGACCATGCCTCCCGGCGCGGTCTTCTGATGATGGTCAGCAAGCGCCGCCGCCTGCTGGATTATCTGAAAGAGTACGATACCGAGCGTTACAAAGACGTCATCCAGAAACTTGGCATCCGTAAATAATCGACTGAAATCGATTGCGCATACCGACGTTTAACGCCGGCGGGGTTCGTGTATCTTCCGCCGTTTGAGCACTTGAATTGGCTCTCGCACCAAGAAAACTGCTGGTCCTCCTGGAAAAGAGGAATACATGAAGCAGACAGCCACTGTTGAACTTGCAGGCGGCAAAACCCTCCTCATTGAAACCGGACATCTGGCCAAACAGGCGCAAGGCTCAGCCATTGTGCGCCAGGGAGACAACGTTGTACTGGGCACGGCATGCGCCTCGCCCGATCCGCGCGAAGGCATAGATTTCTTCCCCCTCACGGTGGATTATCGCGAATACACCTACGCCGGCGGACGCATTCCCGGCGGCTTTATCAAGCGCGAAGGCCGCCCCCAGGAACGCGAGATCCTGACCGCGCGGCAGATTGACCGCCCCATCCGGCCGTTGTTTGCCGAAGGCTTCCGCAATGAGACCCAGGTGATTGTGCTGGTGCTCTCCGCCGATACAGACAATGATCCCGACGTTCTGGCCATCAACGCCGCTTCCGCCGCTCTGACCCTTTCTGAGATTCCCTTTCATGGTCCGGTGGGCGCGGTGCGAGTGGGGCTGGTGAACGATCAGATGGTGGTAAATCCGACTTACGAAGAAATGCAGAGCAGCCTGCTCAACATTATGGTGGTGGGTACGGCTGAAGGCATTGTGATGGTGGAATCGGGCGCCAAGGAAGTTTCAGAAGACCAGGTGCTGAGCGCGATTGAGTTTGCCCACGAGCAGATAAAGAAAATCTGCGCGGCCATGAGCGATCTGGCCAGCAAAGCCGGCCACAAAAAACTTGAAGTAACCGCGCCCGAGTTTGACGAAACCTATTACAAACAGTTGATGAAGAAAGTTGGCGCTAAGCTGACGGACGCGCTGGACACGGCGAAATACCCGAAGCACGAAAGCTACAACAAAGTCCGCGAGATCAAGAAGGAACTGAAAGCCGAGCTGCCGGAAGACGATAAGGAAGCAGCGGCGAAACTCTCCCGTTATTATGAGGCGCTGCGCGAGCGCATTTTCCGTGAAGCCGTACTCAAAGAGCACAAGCGGCCTGACTCCCGGGCGTTCGACAAGATCCGCGACATATGGATCGAAGTGGGCGTTCTTCCGCGCACGCACGGTTCCGCGATCTTTACCCGCGGCGAGACCCAGGCGCTGGTGACCACCACGCTGGGCACGCCAGACGACGCGCAGCGCATCGAGCGATTTGAAGGCGAGACCAGGAAGCGCTTCATGCTGCATTACAACTTCCCGCCATTTTCCGTCGGCGAAGTGGGCCGCATGACCGGCGTTGGCCGTCGTGAAGTGGGCCACGGAGCGCTGGCGGAGCGCGCTATTTTGGCCGTGCTGCCGGACGTCGAGAAATGGCCCTACACCATGCGCGTGGTGTCGGACATTCTGGAATCAAACGGATCGTCTTCGATGGCTACGGTTTGCGGAGCTTCGCTCTCACTGATGGATGCGGGAGTGCCGCTTTCGTCGGCTGTGGCGGCTGTGGCCGGAGTGGCCATGGGTCTGGTGAAAGAAGAAGACTCCTACGCGATCCTGACTGACATTGCGGGCGCCGAAGATCATTACGGCGATATGGATTTTAAAGTCGCAGGAACGCGGAAGGGAATTACCGCGCTGCAAATGGACATTAAGGTGATGGGTATCACGTCCAAGATCATGCATGAGGCCCTGGAGCAGGCCAAGCGCGGGCGCTTGTACATTCTGGACAGGATGGAAGGCACTATCACCGCCGGCCGCGAGAATATTTCCAGCTTCGCGCCACGTATTTACACGCTGCAGATTCCGGTGGACAAGATCCGCGACCTGATTGGGCCGGGCGGAAAGATGATCCGCAGCATTATTGAAGAAACCGGCGTGAAGATTGACGTGGACGACAGCGGCCGAGTGAACGTGGCTTCGAACGATGGGCCGAGTGCGCAGAAGGCGATTCAGAGGATCAACGACCTTACAGCGGTGCCGGAGGTCGGCAAGACCTACCTGGGCAAAGTGGTAAGGCTGGCCGAGTTTGGCGCGTTTGTCGAAATCATTCCGGGAACCGATGGGTTGCTGCACATCAGTGAAATCGCCGAGCATCGCGTGAAAGAAGTGAAAGACGAGCTGAAGGAAGGCGACCAGGTGCTGGTGAAAGTCCTGGGTATTGAAGGCAATCGCATTAAGCTGTCACGCAAGGCGATCTTGAGAGAGCAGCGCGCGAAGATGGCGCCGCAAACTCCACGCGCCGAAGGCGAAGCAGCGCCGGCAGGGGATGGGTCGAGTGGTGAAGGCAGCCGCGAAGGCGGCGGAGTTGCCGAGCCGCAGCAGCCTCGCCAACCGGGTGAAGAAACCATCACATTCGAAGGCGGCGGCGATTTTGCCGACGAAGAAGGCGAGCCCAACTTCAATCGCGAAGATGCGAACCGTGAGACTGTGGCTGCAGGCCAGCCACGGCCAGATCGTCCCAGAGGCGATCGTCCGCACGGTGGAGGCGGGGATCGAGGCGGGCGCGGCGGGGGGGGAAGACATCGCCGTGGTGGTGGACGCGGCGGTCCGCGCGGCGGCGGCGATCGCGGCCCACGCGGTGGTGGCGGCGGAGATCGCGGCAATCGCTAGAATGTTTTAAACATTAAAAGAGGTGCAGCGGCGCTGCACCTCTTTACTTTTTGACTGAGCTATCTCAAATTGCCGAAACACAGGCGGGCGAGAAATTTCTCTGGACTACGCCGCCGTCCCAGCTCCGTGACACTTCTTATACTTCTTGCCTGAGCCGCACGGACAAGGATCATTCCTTCCGACCTTGGCTTGCCCGCGAACCACCTGCTGCGGCGCGGTGTTGCCGTTCGACCCAGCCATGCGCGCCTGTTCCAGCTCTTTTTTCTTGCGGCGCTGGAACTGCGCTTCGAGGTCGTCCATTGAGGTTGACGCGCGCTTGCGGGGCGGCGGAGGCGCCTGCTGCTGATCGCCGTTCCCCTCGGCGGCTGCTGCTGCGGCCGGCTGCGGCGACGTACCTTCCACGATCTGCATGTGGAACAGGTAGCGCACCGCGTCTTCCTGCGAGCGCTGCATCATGTTCTCAAACATGTCAAACGACTCGCGCTTATATTCCACCAGCGGATCGTGCTGGCCGTAACCACGCAGATTGATGCCTTCTTTCAGGTGGTCCATGCTGAGCAGATGGTCTTTCCACTGCGTGTCTAGCACGCTGAGCATGATCATGCGTTCGTGATAGCGCATGGCGTCGGGGCCAAGCTGCTTCTCTTTGGCTTCATACAGCTCTTTGAGCTTTTCGAAAATCTGGTCGCCCAGCTCCTGGCGATTGAGCTGATTGGCGTCAATGCCTTGCTTGGCCATATCCAGGCCAAACTGCTCGATCAAATATTTGTTCAGGCCGTCCGTATCCCACTGGTCGGCGTGGACATTGCGCGGGGCAAAGCGGTCCAGCGCGTTGGCAACCATGCTGGCAACGTAATCTTCCAGAATGAGCTCTTTCTGGTCGAGCCCGGAGAGCAGTTCCTTGCGCAGCCCATAGACTGCCACGCGCTGCTTGTTCATCACGTCGTCATATTCCAAGACGTGTTTGCGCGACTCAAAGTTCTGCGCTTCCACGGCCTTCTGCGCAGCCTCAATACGCCGCGAGATCAGTTTCGACTCAATCGGCACTCCTTCTTCCATGCCCAGGCGCTGCAGCAGGTTTGATACCCAGGCCTTGGCGAAGATACGCATCAGGTCGTCTTCCAGCGAGAGATAGAAGCGCGACGATCCAGGATCGCCCTGCCGGCCGGCGCGTCCCCGAAGCTGGTTATCGATGCGCCGGGCCTCATGGCGTTCCGTGCCCAGAATGTGCAGACCGCCCACAGACACTACCTTTTCATGCTCCGTGTCAGTTTCTTTCTTGTACTTGCTGTAGGTTTCGTTCCACTTGTCCGCCGGACACTTGTACTCCTGCCCGTTGTAGTAGAAAACGATGTTGTCGGAAGTATCCTGCTCCAGCACCACTTCGCCGCCGGCGACGCGCAACTGCTGCGCAATTCCTTTCTTCACCAACTCCTGGCGCGCCATGAATTCTGAATTGCCGCCCAGAAGAATGTCGGTGCCGCGGCCGGCCATGTTGGTGGCGATGGTCACTGCATTCATGCGCCCGGCCTGGGCCACAATCTCAGCTTCACGCTCGTGATACTTGGCATTCAAGACAACGTGCTTCACGTTCTTTTTCTTCAGCAGTTCGGAAAGCCGCTCAGACTTCTCAATCGACGTGGTGCCCACCAGCACCGGACGGCCTTCAGTGGCAATCTTCTGGATCTCGTCGGCCACCGCGTAATATTTTTCTTTCTCCGTGCGATAGACGATGTCCGGATTTTCTTTGCGCCGCAGGTCGCGATTGGTGGGAATCACCACCACCTGTAATTTGTAGATCTTGTCGAACTCGGCCGCTTCCGTTTCCGCGGTTCCGGTCATGCCGGCCAGCTTTTTGTACATGCGGAAATAATTCTGGAAGGTGATGGTGGCTAGCGTCTGCGTCTCACGCTCCACTTTTACCTTCTCTTTGGCCTCAATCGCCTGATGCAGCCCATCTGACCAGCGGCGCCCCGGCATCAGGCGGCCGGTAAATTCGTCGACGATCAGGACCTCGCCGTCTTTCACCACATACTCAACGTCGCGGCGATACATGGCATGCGCCTTGACCGCAGTCTCAACGTGGTGCTTCATCGCCCAGTTGTCCGGGTCAGAGATGTTCTCGATCCCCAGCAGCTTCTCTACCTTTTCCCATCCCTGGTCGGTGATCATCGTGTTCTTGTGCTTCTCATCCACGACATAGTCGCCGGTGTATTCCTTGGGCTCTCCCGGCGGTTTTTCGATTTCCTCACCTTTGATCAGGTGTGGCACTACGCGGTCGGCGCGCTCATATTTGTCGGTGGATTCGTCACTGGCGCCGCTAATGATCAGCGGGGTGCGCGCTTCGTCAATCAGAATGGAGTCAACTTCGTCCACAATGCCGAAGTTGTGTCCGCGCTGCACGCACTCAGTCAGGTCAAATTTCATGTTGTCGCGCAGGTAGTCGAAGCCAAATTCGTTGTTGGTGCCGTAGGTCACGTCAGCGGCGTAGGCCTGGCGACGCTCATCGTCATCCAGGTCATGCACAATCACGCCCACGCTCAGCCCCAGAAAGCGGTAGAGCTTGCCCATCCATTCTGAGTCGCGTTTGGCCAGATAGTCGTTCACCGTCACCACGTGGACGCCATCGCCACTCAGCGCGTTCAGGTAAACCGGCAGCGTTGCCACCAGCGTCTTGCCTTCACCGGTTTTCATTTCGGCAATCTTGCCCTGGTGCAGCACCACGCCGCCAATCAACTGCACGTCAAAGTGGCGCATGTTCAGCACCCGGCGGCCGCCTTCACGGGCCACGGCAAAAGCTTCCGGAAGGATTTCATCCAGAGCCTGGTTGCGGGCCTCCGCGCGCCTCTTGGTCAGCTCTTCCAACTCGGCGCGAAGCCGCGGCTCGGCCGAAGTTTTCATCTCTTCGTTCACGCGGGAAATCGAGTCTTCAATCTCTTTGATCCGGTCCTTGATCCGCGCCCGGAACTCGTCTGTTTTGGCGCGCAGTTGCTCGTCAGTGAGCTGCTTCATCTGCGGCTCAAGGGCGTTGATCTGATCAATAAGCGGACGTATCCGCTTGAGTTCCCGTTCGTTACTGGTGCCAAAAACCTTGGCTAACGCTTTTCCTATCAAGTGTGGTTTTCCCTCAGATTTGCCGCTGAAAAAGGGCAAACATATACAAAATAAAGCCTACCACATTGGATGCCGCAGGGTTAGAGCAGACGCAAGCTGGCCAGAGCGCTCCTCAGCTGTCTCTCGACGGGATACTAAATTCGTCATCCCGAGGGCTGTTCCCGCGAACGCGCGCGTTTGTCGGGCCCCCATTCGCGCATGCTTTTGGCGTGAATGGGCAGATCAGCGCGCGAGCAGGCCCGAGTGACCTTGTGTTTTTGCTTGACTGAAAGACTGCCGGAACGCCTCTAGAGTCCTAGTTTGGAATTTGGTCAGTTTGATAAAACCGCTTCCACAAAGTCTGTCGCAATGACGTGCCATCCCGAGCCGAAGCACAAATCAACGGCCCACACTATTCACAATCTTGAGTGCGGAGCAGATCCCTCGCCCGCGCTGCTGCCTACGGGAAACACGATACCTTCGTTTTTATCGAGGGCAAAATGGCGGTTGCTGTGAGGATATAAAACTCCCGCTGGGCGGGGCCCAACTTCTTGTCGCCTGACGATACATATCTTTAAAAAACTCTAAGAGACTCTAATTACCGCTGTTACTGGCGGTCACGGCCCTAACTGACTAGGCTATCAACATGACTTCCGGGATATGGCTGCGCGATCATGAAACTCTCGCAGCTTTCATTTTTATCGTGATCTCGCTTACGATCATGGGCGTCTTCACCTGGGTGGAGCGCCGTTTCCTGCAGAAGTAGCCGGGCGGCTTTCCGTCGCCGTCCGGCTTTTAATCCTCTTATCCCCGGTTTGAACTTAGAGTTGATTTAGCCACTCAATTAACTCTGCCGTGACTTCATTGCGGTTTGTCTCATTGAATAGCTCGTGGCGCGCCTCAGGATAGAACCGGTGCTTGATATGCATGAAGCCTGCAGTGCGATAGTCCGCCAGCCATGGTTCAAGCTGGTGCGTGCCGCCGCTCACCGGATCGCGGCCTCCGGCAATCAGGTATAGGGGCAGGGTCTTTGGCACCTGCTTTCTGTGCGCTGATGTAGAGACTGCCGCCCAGCCATCGAGCAGATCAACCCAGAGCTGCACCGAAGCGGAAAAACCGCAAAGGGGATCGGCGACGTACTTGTCCACCTCGGCCGCGTCGCGGGAGAGCCAATCGAAGGCGGTCCGTGCCGGCGCAAATTTCTTGTTGAACGCGTCAAAGGTGAGCGACTGTACCAGCCTGCTTTTTCCGCGGGCCCCCAGGCGCAGGCGCTCCGCGCGGGCAATGGTTCGTCCGACCGTCGCGAGAGAAGTGGGCTTGCCGTTCGCCCCGGAAAGAACAACGCCCGCCAGGGCATCGCCGTGCTCGCCCATCAACTGTTCGGCCAGAGTCGAGCCCATGGAGTGCCCCAGCAAAATGATGGGCAGTCCCGGGTGAGTGGCCGCAATGTGACGGTTCAGGTGCCAGAGATCATCAAGACATCTTCGCCAGCCGTCCTGCTCGGCGAACAATCCCAGGTCGTCCGGTGATTTTGCCGTGCGGCCATGCCCGCGATGGTCATTGGCATAGACCACGTAGCCCGCGGAGGTGAGCGCCATGGCCAGCCGCGCGTAACGCCCAGCGTGCTCGGCCAGGCCGTGCGCGATTTGCACCACCGCCCTGGACTGCTCCGCGGGAAGCCAGCAGTAAACAAACAGCTCAACACCATCCGTTCTGGTAAACGTGAAAGTGAGAGATCGAGTCACCACGCTGCGTGGAGGATTCGCCATAGGAAACCGTCTAAAGTCCGGGCGGCCTTTGTGCGACGTTCGCACGCAACTGCCTTTCAATGGGCCACTCCGCAAAAGCGAACCAGAGAAGCGTGACCACGTTCGCGATCGGAATGAACATCAGCAGACACAGCACGCCGGAGAATCCGGCTTTGGAAAAAATCCTCGCCCATGCAACGGCAAACACCGTAACGATGCAAAGAAGAATGAGAAGTTCCGGAATACCAAGCTTAAAACCAATCATGCCGAAACACCTCCTTTAAGATCGCGCCGGATTCTAGCACAGGTAGTGGGTCAGTTTAGAAACTGACCCATTACCAGTATCAGCATCAGCGTCTAGCGATTCGCTTGCGAATCGCGGGCCCCAGGCCAAGACTTGAAGTCTTGGGTGAGCGCAGCGAATAGCAGACGTTCATCGCGGTAGCGATGAACCGTTAGACGGAAACCGACCCACTACTCGCAAACGGTATAATCGGCTTCATACTAGGAGATTCCATGTTCAAGCGGTCCCGTGTTTCCGCAGTTTGGATTGTGCTCCTGGCGCTTTTGGGTGCGGCCCACGCTCAGGTAGCCGGCCAATCCAAGCCTAAACCGCGCCGCTTTTTGATGTGGAAGGCCACATCGCCCACAGCCACCGTCCACCTGGTTGGGTCCATTCACGTTGGCGACCAAGGATTGTATCCGCTGCCGGCCGAAGTGGAATCGGCCTTTACCGCCGCCAAAGTTCTGGTGGTGGAGATCAACATCAAGAACACTGACCTGGCCAGGACTGCGGGACTTGTTCAACAAAAAGGAATGTATGGCGGTGAGGACTCCCTCTCAAAACACATTTCCAGGGAAACTTCCACGGCCCTGGATGATTTTTGCAGCAAGCACAACCTGCCCCGCGCCGCCATTGAGCAGGCAAAGCCGTGGTTCGTGGCGGTGACGGTTACCGCACTCTCATGGCAGCAGGCCGGTGAAGATCCAAAACTGGGAATCGACATGCATTTTCTGGATGAGAGCAAGCCGCCCCAGCGCATCGATGAATTGGAGACCGTAGAGTCGCAGCTCGCGCTTCTTGCGGAGGCGACGGAAGACGAACAGCGGGCGCTGCTGGCCTCAAGCCTGAAACAGAGCGACAAAACTAAGGAGATGATCAAGCAGATCCAGGCGGCCTACGTCTCCGGCGATCCCGCAGCCCTGGAAAAGATCATGGATGAGCAGGCCGAAACAGGATCAAAGACCCTTACCAAGAAGTTTCTGGATGATCGCAATGTAACCATGGCATCCAAAATTGAAGAATATTTGAAGGGCAAAGGTCAGGCTTTTGTGGTGGTTGGGGCGGCCCACATCGTGGGCGACAAAGGCATCGCCAGGATGCTCCGCGACAGAGGCTACAAAGTGGAGCAAGTCATGCTGGAAGCAAAATAGCACGCGGGTTGTGGCTCGCCGGCGCAAACGCTTACTTCGTGCCGACAATAAAGGTATTGCCGTCCGGGTCCTGAAAGCCCGCCGCGGTACCCCAGTCGGCCTTCATGGGCTCCATCGTGATTTTCACTCCTCTGGCTTTCAGATCGCGGACAGTGCCTTCAACATCATCAGTCCAAAAGCTGATGTTCATCTGCATGCCCGGCTGCAGGCTCTTATCAAACTTGAAGAGGACGACGCGTGTTTCAGCGCCGGGAATACCAAGCTCGACCCAGCGCTGCTGCTCGCTAAAAGGCTGGTCTGTAACGATGCGAAAGCCCAGTTTCTCAGTGTAGAACGCAATGGCCCTGTCCTGGTCGGTCACAGGAATGCTGGCAAACTTGATGCCGCGGATCATCTCGGTTACCTCCGCCGTTATTGTCAGGGTAAAGCGGCTATCCAACAAGCTACTTATAGTATTAACTGCTATAGTTGTAAAAGACTATGCTGCACATTGGGATCGATGAATATGTTTTTGACGTGCTGATGCCCGATCTGGTGGGGCATGATCACTCGCCTTCAGCGTTTCTGGTCTACCTGTTTCTGTGGTGTAAGCTCTACCGATCGGAACAGAAACGGATTGCCGTCAGCCTCCAGCAGATTGCCGAGGGCACCGGGCTCTCCAAGTCGGCGGTGCAGGCCGGACTGAGAATCTTAAAGCGCCGGCGGCTGGTACAGGCGAGCAGGCGCTCACGCACGGCGACGCCCCATTACGAGTTGCTTCGCCACTGGATTCGCCGGCGGGCCAAGTCCCAGGCCCGCGGCTGAGGCCGGAAGAGTTTACTTGCGTCCGTGCTTTTCCCCGCCTAAGGCCGAGGGGGCGACCTCTTTTCCGTTCGGCTCGTACTCCACAATGTAGCCGGCCACCGCGCTGGCAGCGACCGTATAAGGGCTGGCCAGATACATCAGTCCGGGGCCGCTGCGGCCAGGGAAGTTGCGGTTTTGCGCGCTGATCACCACCTGGTCAGGCCGGGTGGAAACTCCCGGACCGGCGTTGATGCAGGCGCCGCAACTGGGCTCAATCACAATGGCGCCGGAGCGCTTGAAAATATCGAGATAGCCATGGCGCACGCAATACTCGCGCGTCTCCTGCGAGCCAAACTGAATATAAAACTTGCACGAGTCGGCAATGTGCTTGCCCTGCTGCAACGCCTCGGCCAGCACCTGGGCGTACATATCCATATCAGCGTTTTTACCTGCCGTGCAGGTGCCGCCGTAAGCGATCTCCACCGGGACTGGCGTGTTTAGATCGCGGATAAATTTGCCATTGCCCGGATCTCCTGGGGTCGCCACCATGGGCGTAATATCGTCAGCGTTCAGCTCGATCACATGGGCATACTGCGCGTCAGGATCGCTGAAGAGGCCCTCACAGAACTTTTCCGCCTGGGCGCGCGACATGCCGCGCCGCTCCATCAGGAACTCCACCGTCTTCCCATCCGGCGCAACAATGCCGGTAAAGCCGCCAATCTCCGCCGCCATGTTGGTCATGGTGGCGCGCTCATCCACGCTCAGCGCTTCGATCGCCTCGCCGGAATATTCCATCACCTTGGCCAGCGCCTTGCCGCTGCGAATGTATTCCATGCTCAGCAGAAGCAGAATGTAGTCTTTGGCGGTGACATTGGGTTTGCGCTTACCCCGAACGATGACCTTTACTGACTCCGGCACTTTCACGCGCACGTCTTTGGTGATCCATGAATTGAACACATCGGTGGTGCCGATGCCAAAGGCAATACAGCCCACCGCGCCCACATGCGGCGTATGCGAATCTGAGCCAACATTCATCTGCCCCGGCAGCGCATACATCTCCGCTACGATCGAATGGCAGATTCCCTCCGAGCCCTTGCGGTCTTTCAACTCGCCGTGGAGCTTAATGTTCTGCTTGGCCGCGAAGTCTTCCTGCTTATACTTAAGCTGCCCGGCCAGATCCAGCAGCCCCATCTTCTTCTTCTCTTCTGAGATCACTTCGTCGAGGAATGTCAGGTGGTCGCGGAAAAAGAGGATGGTTGAGGGATCGTTGACCTTGGCGTCCTTGCCCACAAAATGCTCAAAGAAAATGGCCGCCATGGGCGTCACATATTCATGACTAAACCGAAGATCGGTGCGGGCGAAACCCGAGTCGGCCGGCTTCACGTAGTCCACGCCCTGCTCATTCTGCGCATTCAGCATGTGGCGGGCAAAGATCTTCTCGGCGATCGTCATGGGGCGGCCCCGTCACGCGAGCGTGCCGGGGACCCCGATTGCATGCGCGCGACGTTAAACGGGAACAGACCGCCGTACTCGATCACCTGGCGCGTGATATCGTCTTCGCCCTCGGTAAACTTGGCTAACGGAATCTCTTGCCCCGCGCGCACCTTGTCAATCAGGCTGAAATCAGTGGAGGTAAGCACGCCCAGGTTCTGGCAGTTCTGTTTGTAGATGCGTTCGATGTTTTCGGCGATCACCAGCTTGATGCCGGCACAGAGTTCGGCATACGGCGACTGCTCGCGGCTGGAACCCTTGCCGCGCCGCTTTCCGCTGACCGCGGCCACAAAGCCGCCTTTCTTCACGTCGCCGCGCTTGATCGGAACTTCACTGCCGCACTTCAAGCCGGTGTAGGGCCATTCCCCCAGTTTTTCGTCGAAGAAGAAGCAGATGTGCGCCGGCGTAATCTCGTCAGTGGAGATGTCATCGCGCAGCTTAGGATTATTCTGCGGATTCTTCGTGTCCCAGGGCAGGTCTTCCCCGGCCAACTGGCGGCGAATCAACTCAGGATCTTCAGTGAGAAAAAGGATGCGTCCCTCAAACTTGCACTTATCAGGGCGCTTCTGGATGTTACGGACGAGTAAAGAAGGTTCCACACCAAAATTCTAGCAAAATTTGGGGTAGCCCGTCGGGCGGTTAGAGAGGTGCTCCGGCCAGAAAACCACAACTTTGAGTTCCTTGTTATCCTGTAAGCAGATGCCTAGCTGCCTGAAATGCGGCGCCGACCTCGCTGTCAACGAAGAGGGAGTCGCTCCGGTCCTGTGCGACCGCTGCGCCGGAGCCGCCACCGGACGTGCCCGCCGCACCATGATGACCGGCACGTTGCGTGACTACCCTGTAACCACAGCTTTGCTTGCTATCAATCTGACAGTCTTCGTCGGCATGGTGGTCACCGGCGCAGGCCTCTTGGAATTTGATCCGCGGGCAGCGCTGAAGTGGGGAGGAAATTTCGGCCCGTGGACCTTGAACGGCGACTGGTGGCGGTTGGTAACCGCCGGCTTCGTTCACGGCGGACTCATTCACCTAGCCTTTAATATGTGGTGTCTTCTGAGTTTGGGCCAGCTTTCAGAACGCCTGTTTGGCAGATTTCAGACGTTTTTCATTTATCTGCTCACCGGAGTTGGTGGGGCGTTACTCAGTATCGCCCACAACCCAAAACACCTGGAGGTCGGGGCTTCCGGAGCGATATTCGGTATCGCAGGAGCCTTGTTGGCCGGGGTGAAGTTCGGCAATCTTGCCATTTCCGAGGGACAGAAGCGTTCCGTTATTAGCAGCATGGTGTTTTTTGTAAGCGTTAATTTCATCCTGGGCGCCGGGGTTTTAGGGAGCAACATCGATAATTTTTGCCACCTCGGCGGATTCATCACCGGATTGCTGATCGGCGTTCCCATGGGAGGTTTTGCTCAGCGTCATAAAATCTTTCAATGGGCTACTGTAGCAGTGACCACGATCGTGCTCGTCTTTGCCTACAAAGAGCTCGAGCAAAAATACGGTATCCCGGAACAGCTCAAGCAGGCGCAGCTTGCGCTCGACCACAAAGACTACCCGCGCGCCATCCAGTTGCTGGAGCAGTACACGAATGGTGATCCCAATAACGAAGCGGTATGGAACACGCTGGGTGACCTTTATGCCAGCTCCAATCAGCGAGATAAGGCCATCACAGCGTTCCAGAAAGCCCTGAAGGCCAACCCTGATTCGCAAGCGGCGAAGGAAGCATTGGCCGAATTGAACGGGGGGAATCCCCAGCAGAAATGACTTACCTTCGTGACTGAAAGTATTCCGCAACCGAAGGCAGTCCCTCCACCCGTCCTTCGATGATTGCTTGAAATTCCTTTAGCAGCTCATCGTGCAGCAAGGTATTGCTGCCCAGCACCTCGCGGCTGTCGAGATTGAATGGCCCGCCGCTGAAGTTGGTCACTTTGCCGCCGGCTTCTTGCACCAGCAGGACACCCGCCGCGGTATCCCAGGAGTTGAGATTGAATTCCCAGTAGGCATCAAAGCGTCCGCAAGCCAGGCAGCAAAGATCCAGCGCAGCTGAACCGGCGCGACGCACGCCATGCGACCGCAGCGTGATCTGGTGATAGAAATGTATGTTCGGATTTTTGTGGCGTTTGTGGCTGGGAAATCCCGTGGCCACCAGGCTTTCCTTGAGCTTCCGCGTGGCAGAGACGCGGATCGGGCGGCCGTTCAGGCGTGAACCGCTTCGCTTTTCCGCGGCAAACATTTCGTCACGGCTGGGATCGTAAATCACGCCGGCGATCCGCTCGCCTTTGTATTCGAGCGCCATGGAAACGCAGAAGACGGGATAGCCGTGGGCGAAGTTGGTGGTGCCATCCAGCGGGTCAACGTACCAGCGAAAGTCGCTGCCGGTCTCGCGCCGGCTGCCTTCCTCGCCCACCAGATCGTGGTCCGGCCATTGCTTGCGGATGCGCTCGATAATCATCTTTTCTGAAGACCGATCAGCCTCGGTCACCAGATCAACGTCGCCTTTGTACTCAATGGAAACCTTGCCGAAATACGACATGAGCAGCGCACCGGCTTCGCGCGCCAGTTCCTGCATGGGAGTGAGAAAGTCTTGTTGGGGGCCCATGGGCAGGGCCATCAGCGGGCGCGGCGTCCGTTATCTTCCGCGATGTACATGATTTCGTGCTTGAAGATGAACAGGTTGGGCGAGCCTTCACGAGTCAACCGGATCATGCCGATATCGTAATACTCAATCCAGCCACGGAAAATTTCGCCGGAGAGCAGCTTCACGGTGACTGGAGTCTGCTTCTCACCCAGAGCCTTCAGGTAAGAAGACTCCATCCCCGTATCTTCAGGGGGCGGCGTCTTGGTCGTCTTTTTGGCGAAGGCTGGTGCGGAGGCACGGAAAGGCATGTCCGGTATTGTAGCGCAAAAAATAGCAATCAGCACTCAGCAATTAGCATTCAGCCCTGAAAGAGTGTGCAGAAGGACAGGAAAAGTTTGACATACGGAGGAAAGGAGTAAGCGGAGGGAATCTGACAATCGAAATTCCCCTGTTACGTCCGTTCCTCTGCGTTTCAAAGGTTTTCGTGGCGTACACGTGGCTGTTTCAGGGCTGAATGCTATGTGCTGAGTGCTTACTTGGCCGGCGCGGTGTAATATCCCGCGCGATGCCGCACCTGATACGGCTTGCCATCAGGATCCTTCGCCAGCAGCTCTACCTGTATGCGCCGGAAGGGCGAGTCCGAAACTCTACGGCTGGGGTAGAAAGCCAGAAGGTACTGTGTGCGCAGCTCGTCACTAATCTTGCGAAAGGCATCATCCAGCTGCACAGCGCCTTCGGCGTAATAGTATTTGCCGCCAGTATCTTTGGAAATCTGAATGAGCGCGTGCTCGCCGCCCAAGTTGCGGCCCGCATCCGCCTCTACCGGAACAACAATGATGCTGTACACAATGGCTTCAGCCTGCTGGGCCCGGCGCAAGGCATTGTTGTAATCGGTCTTGCTGGTGGTATCGCCGCCGTCAGTAATCAGGACCAACACCTTGCGGCCCGCGCGGTCAATCAGGGCGTCAGAGCAGAGGAAAATTGCGTCGTAAATGGAAGTTCCCGGGCCCACGCGCAGGCTGTCAATGCCGCGATCAATCCGCTTTATGTCGGAGGTAAAGCCGGTAAGCTGGTCAATGTTCTCCGTCACCTCAAAAACCGAGAGATGATCTTCGGCGCGAAGAATAGAATGAACGAATTTGTGGGCCGACGATACTTCCAGCTTGAACTCGCGCTGGGTACTGGGACTGGTATCAATGGCCAGCGCGATGCTCAGTGGCATCGCCGACTCCTTCTCGAAAATTCTGATGTTCTGAGGCACGCCATCCTCCAGTAGGCGGAAGTCGTCCTTACCGAGGTTGGCGATGGGCGCGCCATGTGAGTCTGTAACCGTGGTGAAGACGTTGACCAGGCGCACGTTCACCCGGAACGTGGATTCGTCTTTCTGCGACTGCGAGCCGGGTGGAATGCGGTCGCCCTTTTGCGGGTCCTGGGCAAGAGCCACGAAGCCCGGCAGCAGGAGCAGGCACAGCGCCAGAGTGAACCACGGCGGGACAGCACGAGTCCGTTTCATAAGTATTGAATCTGCGGGTATTCTGGACAACTTAGATGCAAACGGCGGTAAAGGGTTATTTGCTGGCGCGAATTTATCACGGGGTCCCCGGTAAGCCCGGTGTTGGCTTGCCGGGGTGGTCGTCAGGAAAAGGTTCACCATCGGCCCAGACGGCGCCGTCCTCAAAATATTCTTTCTTCCAGATAGGTACGGTTTTCTTCAGGGTATCGATCAGCCAGCGGCAAGCCTCAAACGCAGCCCCGCGATGGGCCGAGGCGACGCCAATGAGCACGCTGGTTTCGCCAATCTGGAGCCGGCCCAGCCGATGGACCAGGCAGAGATCCCGTACCTTGAAACGTTCAAGTGCCGCTTGAGCAAGCTTTTCCATCTCATTCAGAGCCATAGATTCATAGGCTTCATAATCCAGGTAAAGAGTGCGACGTCCACGGGTATTGTTGCGGACCACACCTTCAAAGAGCACGGCCGCGCCGTCTTCGGGATCTTCAAGGTCTTCTTTAATTTCGCGAACATCGATCGGCTCCCGCACAATGGCGCAGTGTTCGGAGCGCAGCTCCTGCAAGCCTGATTTGCCTCCGCTCACCGGAGGCAGCAAACCGACTTCGTCGCCTTCCCGCAGGACAGCCGCGCCCTGGGCGTACTCCTGGTTGATGGAACAGGCGATCGACTTGCTGAGACCCTGGAGTTGGGGATACCGCTCCGCATAATGGGCCATGACGGCAGCCAAGCGGGTGCCCGGCTCCAGATCCAGCGAGTCTTCCTGCCGGCCAACAATGTCTTTCAGCTGCCCAAACAGCAGCACCCTGACGCGCATGGCTATAAGGATAGCGGAAACCTCAGCCTATTGGATTAAGTTTTGTTGCGGGGACGAGCGGCACTAACTTTTTGAAACCGAGGCGCATCTAATTTCGTATTAATCGTAAGAACGCACAGTTTACGAACTCATCCGGAGTGGATCACGCAACCGCTCCGGACTTTTTGTTGTCATTATTGTTTGGACCGCAGGCGCCCTCGCCTGCGCAGAAATGTCCGCAAGCCTACTTCGCCATGGCCTTTTCCACTTCATCCGCTGTCCGCGGCAGATCATGGCTGAGCATGATGAGTTTTCCGTCCTGGCCCACGGTAAAGACGTCTTCAATGCGGACGCCGAGCTTTTCTTCAGGAATATAAATGCCCGGCTCCAGGGTAAACACCATGCCTTTGTCCAGAGGCAGAGACGGGTCATTTGCGTCATGGACGTTGAGTCCCACGTGGTGCCCCAGGCCGTGAATGAAATACTTGCCCAGCGGCTCGCCGTGAAGATCTTTGCCGTGCGAGTTGATGTAGTCAAACGCCACCTTGTACAGCGAATCAGGATCGGTCCGATTGGTGGGCAGCTTTGATTTCCCTGCCTGAAACGCGTGCATGGCCGCTTCCTGCGAGGCCAGCACGATGTTATAGATTTCGCGCTGGCGCGCGGTGAACTTGCCGTTGACCGGCGCGGTGCGAGTGATGTCACTGGCGTACATTGAGTATTCGCCGGCCACGTCCATCACTACCAGGTCACCATCCTGCAATATGCGGTCATCCGCCGAGTAATGAAGCACGGTGGAGTAAAATCCCGAGCCTACGATAGGCGCGTAGGCGGGGCGTTCGCATCCACGCTTGCCAAATTCATACTGCATCAGCGCGGAGATTTCCCGCTCATTCACGCCCGGATGAATGGCCTTGAGCGCCGCCCGATGCGCGGCCGCTGAAGCCTCAGAGGCGCGCGTGATCATCTGGAGTTCGCCGGCGTCTTTGACGGTGCGCAGGCGGGCGATCAGTAGCTTGGCATCTTTGAATGAGATGTAATTAGGAAACGAATTGCCGCGTCGCAGCCATTCCAGCGGGCCGGTGGAAGGCGTGGTTTGTCCATTGGCGCCGAGGTCAGAATAAACGGTGGCGCGAGGCTGCGGCAGGATCTTGAGCAGCACGTCATGCATCTTGTCCAGGCTCTCGACCTTGTCAAAGCCGGTCTTCTGCGGCGCCTGAGGATCATCCGGGCCAAGTTTTGGGCCAGTCCACTTCTCCTGGGTCAGGTTGTGCTCGGCGAGAAAAAGGACCTCTGAATACGGATTGGCATTGATCAGAAGCGCGGCGCCGGGCTCGGACCATCCCGTGAGGTAATAAAAATTGTCGTCCTGGCGGAAGCCATAGAGGTTGTTGGGGCCTTCAGCCTCGGTTGGGGCAAACAGGACGAGCGCATCACCCTCCATGGCTTTGGCCAGCGCTGCGCGGCGGGCGCGATAGTCAGCGTTATTTTGCCGCTCCGTTGCATTCGCTCCGGCATTCGCACATGCAAAGAAGATTGAGAGCAGAGATACGATCAGGAAGAGCTGTTTTCTCATGTTGCAGCGGATTCTACCATGCGCCACAAACGTGGCAGAGCGCTAAACCTCGTTGGCGAAGCGCCCAAAATGCGTTATAAATGCGGCCATGTCCCGCATCAAGAAAGTCCTTCTATTTTATGTTGTGCCGTGCCTAGCCGGCTTTGGTTGCGCAGCCGCTTATGAGTTCTTTATCGGCTACCCGAGGATCGTTGAAGGCCGTCGCGTGTACCGCATCACGGTATGGTCAGCGGCCAATCGCTTCCAGCGTGAAAGGGTTTATTACACGTACTACGCGCCCGATGGCAAGGAAGTAAGGCACGGGACCTTCCAGAGGTTCGAGGATGGGCATCTGGCGCAACAAGCCACGTATCGCAACGGCAAGTTCGATGGGCCAATAATTTTCTGGAACGTGCTGGGGGAGAAGACGCAGGAAATTTACTATCGCGGCGGCACCCCTTACGGCTGGGCCAACTATGCGCACGGCAAGCTGGTCTCCATGCGGCAGGAGATCACTCAGGACGGCCGCAACGTGGCCGTTAAGACTTTTGGCAATGATCATTACGCTCTGGAATTCAAGTGTGGAGAGTTGATCAATGCCGCCATCAATCCCACGTCAGGAGAAATCTCTTCCATCGCCAATCCCAGCCAGCGGGCCTGCGCTCAGCCGTGAATAGCGTACGCTGGCATAGAATCAATAACCGCATCGACTAAGACAGCATGACTTCAACGGAAAACGGATCACTCCTGCACGGCATCAAGATCGTCAGCCTGGCGCTCAACGCTCCGGGGCCGGTGGCGGCCCAGCGGCTGACTCAGCTAGGCGCCGACGTGACCAAGGTGGAGCCACCCACCGGCGATCCCACCAGCAAAGCGGCGCCTGAGTGGTACGAGCGGCTGTGCAGTGGACAAACGGTGCTGCGGCTCGACCTGAAAGATGCTACCGGAAGAAACAGGCTGGATGGGTGGCTGGCGAAATCTGATTTGCTCCTGGCATCGTTTCGTCCGTCAGCGCTGCAGCGGCTGGGGCTGGACTGGGATGCGCTTCATGCGCGCCACCCTCGATTGTGTTTCGTGGGGATTGTCGGACATCCGCCGCCGGATGAAGAGCGCAGTGGACACGACCTGACCTACCAGGCCGATTTCGCGCTGTTACATCCGCCGCAGATGCCGCCCACATTGTTCGTAGACCTGGCGGGAGCGGAGCGGGCCGTCAGCATGGCGCTGGCACTCCTGAACAAAGCTGCCAGAACGGGAGAAGCAGGCTGCGCCTGGGTTTCTCTATACGAGTGCGCGCGCGATCTTGCTGCGCCGGTGAGAGCAGGACTCACCGTGCCCGGCGGATTGTTGGGAGGCGGCTATCCGCTCTACGGGTTCTACCAGGCAAGCGATGGCTGGGTGGCAATTGCGGCATTGGAACCGCATTTCGCTGAACGCCTGCTGTCCGAGCTCGATCTCAAGAAAGCCGACCGCGCGGAACTCGAACGCATCTTTCTTCAGCGTAGCGCGGCGGCGTGGGAGAACTGGGCAGAGGAAAGAGGCCTTCCGCTGGTGGCAGTGCGACGTACCGGCTAAGCAATCTCCTCAGCGGCGGCAGAGCCGTGCTGGATCAGGCCAAAGATTTTGCCGACAGCGCCGGCCGCGCGCAGGACAAAAAAAATGCGCCGGAAGAGTTCCGGCGCACGATCGAAGATATGGCTAGTGGCCCATGGCGGGTTTGTCCGCGGGGAGATCCTTTGATGTCATGTCAAACGTGAGCATGAATCCGTTCGTGCCTTTGAACTCGTAAGCCTGCGGGCCTACGCGATAGGCCTCGATCTCATTCGGCATCATTACAAAGCCGTCATTCCGCGGCGTTCCCCAGTACTTAACGTTCTTGAGCACCGCAGGTTGATCGGTCATACCCTGAAAACGTTTCAGCTTGACTTCGGCGGTCTTACCGCCATTGAGCGTGGCATGCGCCTGATTTTTGTCAAAGGTCCAGGTGTCAATATCGCCCTCAGCCGTCTTGAGTGATTTCCACTTGACGGGAAAGACGTGTCCGATGATGTCGCCCAGGGCCTCGCGTTGTTGCGGCGTTGTAGCTTTGTCAAACGTAACAATGGCCCAGTCCATCTGGCCCTTCGAGAAATCGTCACCCAGGTCGCCGTTGATCCAGAATTTGGCGCCGGTGAGATCGGTTGAGCCGTAGTGACCCTTGTTGACTTTATATGCGTTGTTGAACTTGCAGTAGCTGTGCGCCTGGCCGTGATCATGGTGCCCAGCCGGGTGGTCATTGAAATAGCACATGCAGAACTGCGGACAGCTGCAGGCCTCAATTGCGGTGGCGTTGATCGCCCAATCTGACGGAGAACTGTGGCCCACAGACATGCAGAGCAGGGCCGCGATAGGCAGGAACAACATTTTGCGCATTACAGTACCCCCTTCAAGTGCGCAATTATGCGCCGGAAAGAGCTCCGACGCAAGCAGTTACCCAGCTTGTTTCTTTGCAAATCGCACGCTCAAAACGGCAGTTATGGCAGCGATGCCTGCGAAGAAAATAACAAGCGTTGAGACATGTCCGCTCGAGACCTTTCCGGCCCGAAACAGGATGTAGCCGACCACCATATTCAATAGTGCCCAGGCAACATTTACCGTTGGCGATGACAAGCCCCTTCCGCGAGGGTGAGCGAATGGTGTCGGGAAACGGTCGCCAGAAATGCCATGCACGAAATGAGGCACAGCATTGGCTAGAAGCATTCCGGCGAAGAAACAAGCGACATAGGCATACCAACTCACTGTTTTTCCTTTCGGTTTGTGGTTGCGGGTTTATGGTATAGACCTTATCAACAATCGGAATATCGCGGAACCGAGATCGCAGCGAGCACAACCTGGGCTTCCTTTCTCTGGCCGGATCACCCCCTGCCGTGTACCATGTTTCCCTCACTCCCCATCGAGCGAAAGGATAAAGCTGTGTTTCAGAAGAACCTACTATCGGGCAAGAAAATCCTGGTAACCGGAGGCGCCACCGGTCTCGGCAAGAGCATGGGCAAACGATTTCTGGAGCTGGGCGCGTCGCTTTGCATCTGCGGACGCCGCGAAGACGTCCTGAAAGAAGCCGCGGACGAGCTGCATAAGGCGACCGGCGGGACGGTGAAGACGTTTTCCTGCGACGTGCGCGATAACCAGCGGGTGGAAGCGATGATCGAAAGCTTCTGGCAGGATGGCCCGCTGGATGCGCTGGTAAACAATGCCGCCGGCAATTTTATCTGCCGCACCGAGGACCTTTCTATCGGCGCGTTTGAAGCGGTGATCGGCATTGTGCTGATGGGGACCATTCACGTGACTATGGCGTGCGGCAAGCGCTGGCTCAAGGAAGCGCACAAGGCCAACGTCCTGAACATCACCACGACTTATGCGGAAAGCGGCTCGGGATACGTGGTACCTTCGGCTGTGGCCAAGGCCGGCGTCCTGAACATGACGCGCAGCCTGGCCGTGGAATGGGGCAAGCGCGGAATTCGATTCAACGCCATCGCGCCCGGGCCGATTCCAACGGAAGGCGCGTTTTCACGGCTGATGCCGGTGAAGTCGCTGGAAGAGCTGGCCAAGAAGCGCAACCCGCTGGGACGCTTTGGCACCCACGACGAGTTGGCGGACCTGGCGGCGTTTCTGGTGAGCGACCAGTCTGGCTACATCAATGGCCACCAGGTGGTGATGGATGGCGGCGAATGGCTGAAGGGTGCAAGCGAGTTCAGCCACCTGGGCGATCTGCTGACAGAAGAGCAATGGCAAATGATCAAGCCGAAAAAGAAAAACTAAGAGAGCTGCCCAGCCTGGCAGGGCTAAGTTGGGGGCGTGTGCATGGCATGATCCGGCGGCATTGGTCATGGTCCCGCACAAAACGCGTTCTTGCAATTACAATTCCATGGACGCTGTTAACGCACTCTTTGAAGGAGCTCACATGGCAGGGGTCAAGTTGATTGTGATGTATCCGCGCCCCAAGGACATTGAGGCATTTGAAAAGGTCTACCAGAAAGAACATGTGCCCATGGCGGTGGAGAAACTCAAGGGAAAAACAAAGTTCGTGGCAACCAAGGTGATTGGATCCCCGCAGGGCACGCCCCCTTACTACCGGATTGCCGAAGCCCACTTTCCTTCCATGGATGTGTTGCAGGCCTGCGCCGCATCCGACGGCGGCAAAGAGACGCTGGGCCATGCGGCGAAAATTTCTTCCGGCGGCCCGCCGGTGGTCATGGTCGCTGAAGAAGAATCGTTTACATTTTGACTGCACGCAGCGGCGGTGCTGCTCCATCCATAAATTGGTGATTTAACTTCTGCGACCGCGAGGTTAGGCGGCGCGTCCAATGGTCCTATTTATGAGAGCAATTCAAGTCCAGAAAACTGGGGGGCCTGAAGTTTTGACCCTGATGGATCTTCCCATTCCCAAGCCCAAGCCGAATGAGGCGCTGGTGAAGATTGCCGCGTCGGGCGTGAACTTCATCGATGTGTATTTCCGCGAAGGCCGGTATCCCTCGCCGCTACCGTTCGTCGATGGCCAGGAAGCTGCGGGCACAGTCACAGAAATTGGCAGTGACGTGAAGACGGTCAAAGTTGGCGATCGGGTGGCTTACAGCAACGTGATCGGCACGTACGCGGAATACGCCGCTGTACCCGCTGATCGCCTGGTGCGCGTGCCCGACAAAATTACCGACCAGCAGGCCGCCGCGGCGATGCTGCAAGGCATGACCGCACATTACCTGATCAATACAACCTATCTGCTCAAGCAGGGCGAGACAATGCTGGTCCACGCGGCTGCCGGCGGCGTGGGATTGCTGCTGGTACAGATGGCAAAGAACATTGGCGCGCGCGTGATTGGGACAGCCGGCTTAGAAGAAAAAGCCAAGCTGGCCCGCGACGCCGGCGCCGACGAAGTGATCTTGTACGCGCAGCAGGATTTCGAGGCCGAGACCAAACGCCTGACCGACGGCAAAGGCGTCCACGTGGTCTATGACGGAGTCGGCCAGAGCACGTTCGACAAAGGGCTGAACGTGCTTCGCACGCGAGGGCACATGGTCTTGTTTGGCGCGTCCAGCGGGCCGGTGGCGCCGGTGGATCCCATCAAGCTGATGCAGAAAGGCTCGCTCACCCTGACGCGCCCCAGCCTCATCCATTACGTTGCCACGCGCGAGGAACTGGAGCGGCGTGCCGGCGAGGTGTTCGGCATGATTACCGCAGGCAAACTGAAGCTGCGCATTTCGCACGTTTACAAGCTGGAAGAGGCGCAGCAGGCGCATCGCGATCTGGAAGCCAGAAAGACCACCGGCAAAATTCTGCTGGCGCCGTGAACAGAACTGCCAGGATTGCCAAAATCGCCGGAATTGCCAAAATTGCGGCGAAGTGCAATTTCAATTTTGGCAGTCTTGGCAATTCTGGCAATGGATAGGGCCTGCTTACCCGGCTGTTCATGGACACATCGACATCAATATAAGAGCAAAGGGGATCTTCTCATGTCCACACTCGGATTCATCGAATACGAACAAGCCAGCCCTGAAGTCCGCGCCGTCTATGACGACATTATGGCCACGCGCAAAATCGATAAGGTCACAAATTTCTGGAAGGCGCTGGCGCACGATCCGGTCCGGCTGAAACGCACGTGGGAAGACACCAAACAGATCATGGGCGCCGGCGCGCTCGACGCGCTGGTAAAAGAGCTGATCTACGTAGCCGTGAGCGTGAGCAACCAGTGCGACTACTGCATCGCCGCGCACACCGCCGCCGCGCGCAAGAAAGGCATGACTGAGGCGATGTTCAATGAGATGCTAGCCGTGGTCGGCCTGGCCAACCAGAACAATCGCCTGGTGGCCGGCCATCAAGTGGAAATCGACGAACAATTCAAAGCTGTGGGATAACCCTGTTCTGAGGACAACGGACCGCCCGCCACTGCGAGCGGCACAAGCCCGTTAGTCGCGATCGGGGCGGGAGTCGCGGTCTTTGCGGTTCTTTTTCTTGGCCCGCTTGCGCGCCAGGGCCGACTTCACGCGGCGCTTCTCACCCGGCTTCAGGTAGTAGGAGTGGCGCTTCACTTCCTTGATGATGTCTTCGGTTTGGACTTTCCGTTTGAACCGGCGTAGCGCGTTTTCCAGCGGCTCGCCTTCCTGTAATCGAACTTCTGCCAAGCAATTCCCTCCATTGCAGAGAAATATAGTGCAAATAAGAGGATAACATCCCCGGCGGCCCAGGGAGTGGGTTCCTGGGCAAAAGCCGGGGTTTTTGGGGCTCACAGACGCCCCGCGTGGGGTGGCCCTCGATTCGCCGGCGAAGGCCACCCGCTCGATGCTCACTCCCCACTAGGGCGCTGGAACAGCCGTCCGGTTGCCGGGAACGATCTGCGTCTGGTACGTAAACACCTCACGGCTGCCCGGATTGACAAACACTTTGATCCAGTGCACGTCATTGATGCCGTTGGCCTGATTATCACCGAAGGTTTCCACGTGCGTGAAGTTCTCCAGGCGCTGTCCCTTGGCGTTGAGGAACGGTTTATCGATGCGGAAGTAGTGCGAGTCGCCGTGAACGTAAGCCACCGGCTTGCGGAAAGCAATGACTTCATCGCGCAACGCGACCAGGAAGTCACGGAATCCGTCCGGCGCACCGTCTGTTTCCACCAGCGTTTTGGGATCGCGCAGAGGCGCCCGTGTGCCGTCCGTCAGGTCCCAGCCGGGATCGGCCTGGGTAAGTAGCATCACCGCCACTGAGCCGCGCGCCCTGGCTTCGGCAAACGTATCGTGCAGCCATTGGATGTTGGCGGCGTTGCGGGCGGCAAACTCAGGCGGGTCGGGCGCCGTGTCACACAGGTTGTTGCACGAGCCCTGGACATTGAGCGAGGCGTAGGTAACTCCACCCAGGTTCCAGCGGCGGTTTTCCACGCAGGGCGTGGGACCGGTGAAGGCCAAGACAGAGCGGCGTGGACTGCACCTCCTGGCGGAAGCGATGCTGGCCGAGCGTAAACGGTGTGCTGAAGAAGAGCTGGCGTTCGTGGTCCAGGCGCTCACGTGAATTAAAGCTGCCGTTGGACGCCCTGTCACAGTCGGTCCAGTCATTGTCGCCGGTGGTAAAGATGGCCGGCGCGCGCAGCGAGTTGAAGAACCCAAGCGCCTGGGTATATAGCGCGTCAGCGCAGGTGGTGGGCGTGACCGAGCCGGGTGTGCCGTTGCCGGCTTTCAGATCGCCATCGTGCACGGTGAATGCCAGTTCCTGGCTGTTCATGTCGGCGATCAGGTTTGGTACGCCCACCTGCGCCTGCACGTCGGAGTAAGGCAGATCACCCCACAGCCCGATGGCGTAGCGCTCGCGTTCGTCGTCGCGGCCATTGGCATCGCGGCCGTCATCGCGATTTTGGAAGGCCCGGAGCGTAGTAAACGATCCAAGAACCAGCACTGCCAGTGCAGCAAGAATGAGTGTGCGTGCCGTCCGGCGACCCTGCGGCCGGACTCGGTCGTTCTTCTGTGTGTCCATCTGCGTCATTTTCTTCTCCTGATTGAAAGGCGTGTCTGCCCCCGCGCGTGGACATTTGGGTGTTCCGGGCAGCGGATCAATGTAGAGCATGGTTGTTAACGGGACGTGAAGAAGAGGTTAAGAGTGTGTGTAGGAGACGCCACATCTGTTTGGCGCCGCCGCCCTCGTTTGGTTTTTCGGGGCGCGAAGAACAGGAAGCCGCTTTGGCCGTCTCTGCGGCCTTCCCGCAAAACCACAACCGAAGCCCAAACGCCGCTCCACCACCACTATGGTTGGCGGCACAACCGCCAGCCCGAGTTCCACCCCTCTTCTATCGTGCGCATCAGAACCATAGAGGAGGAAACACTGATGGCTGTTAAGCAATTATCTGGACTCAAAATAGCCGCCCTGACCACCGACGGCGTCGAGCAAGCCGAACTCCTGGAGCCCAAAAAAGCGCTGGAAGAAGCAGGTGCAAAAGTTGTGGTTATCGCGCCCAAGGCCGGTAAGATCCTGGGCTTCAAACACTGGGACAAAGCCGACAACATTCCTGTGGACATGGAGCTGAGCCAGGCCAATCCCGCGGACTTTGACGCCGTGCTGCTGCCGGGCGGCGTCATCAACGCTGACGCTCTGCGGATTGAGAAGAAAGCGCAGGAATTTGTCCGCGCCATCGATCAGCAGGGTAAGCCAGTTGCCGTCATCTGCCACGGCCCATGGTTGCTGGTTTCCGCAGGGCTGGTGAAAGGCCGCAGGGTCACCAGCTGGCCCACGCTGGAAGATGACATTCGCAACGCCGGAGGCGAGTGGGAAAACCTGCAAGTCCTGCGCGACCGTAACTGGATCAGCAGCCGCAAGCCTGATGACATTCCCGCTTTCAACGGCGAGATCATCAGCGTACTGGAAATCAACCAGAAGGGAAAGAAGGTAGCGTAAGGACCGCTGGGTAAAGCTGCTCAGCCATGTGATCGGGGAGCAGCCTATCTTCTCAGACAACAAAAAAGCCCGCCGTTTGCAGCGGGCTTTTTTGACCTTGGGGAGGATTAACGGTTTGACTGCTGTGCTGCCGCACGCTGGGCCACGATCTTCCTGGCATTTTCCGCCAGTTCCTTGGCCTTAGGCAATAGCTGGAGCGCTGATTTCACCTGCGGATCGTTCTCGGCCCTTACCCGCAAGCCCTCTTCCTGCCCGAACTCCGCAATGAAAAGTTCGGTCTTGATGTTGGATTTGATATAGTCCAGGCCTTCATTCAGTTCAGCTTCGGTGTAAGGAATCTTCTGCGCCTCCAGGAACTTGCGGAAGTCCTGCATGACCGCGTCAGTCACTTCAAAGTTCTTGTCCAGGTGGCGATTGGCCAGGTAGTGCTTGGCGAAGTTGAAGAAAGCATATTTCACCAGCAGGGAATCTTCAAAGTGCGTGGTTTTAAAGGCCTTCACCTTCACATCGGGCGTGATGCCGCCGCCGCCGAACATAGTGCGTCCGCTGTCGGTCAATTTGACTTCTTTCGAAGGCGTCGAGGAATTCGTGTTGGCGTTGTTGTTGGGATTGTCTTCCTGTTCGCGCGCGTAGTAATAGTCGTAAAGAGAAACGCCGTTGTAGTCGCGCTGGATCAGCCGGCCGCTGGGCGTGTAGTATTTGGCCGTGGTAAGCGCCAGGCCAGTATTCTCAGACAGTGGATACACCGTCTGTACCAGGCCTTTGCCGAACGTGACTTCGCCCACAATCAAGCCGCGATCGTGGTCCTGAATGGCGCCGGAGACGATTTCCGCGGCGGAAGCGGTCCCGCGGTTCACCAGCACTACCAGCGGATAATCCTTGCCGCCGTTACCGTGCGCGGCCTTGTAAGTTTTCTCCGGTGAACTGCGCCCGCGATGCGAGACGATGACCTGGCCCTTCTTCAGGAACTTGTCCGCCACGCCCACGCCTTCGTTCAACAGGCCGCCGGGATTGCCGCGCAGGTCCAGTACCAGGCCCTTGAGATCGCCGAAGCTCTGCATCGCGTCTTCCACTTCCTGCTCTGTGGTTTCATTGAAGGCGGTCACGTGCATGTAGCCGATGCCGGGACGGATCGTGAATTTCAGATCAACGCTGTTGCGTGGAATTTCATCGCGGACAACGTTGAACTCCAGCGGCTTCTCCGTGCTCTCGCGCAGAATGGAAATATGGACGTTGGTGCCTTTGGGGCCTTTCAGCAGATCGGCCACATCGCTTACGCTCAGGTTGTCCGTGGCCTTGCCGTCCACGGCGATGATCACATCACCGGGCCGCAGACCGGCTTTATACGCTGGAGTGCCGGCGAACGGCGCTACCACAATGATCTTGTTGTTGCGCGGGGCAATCTGCATTCCCACGCCGAAATACTTTCCGCTCTGCTCTTCTCTCAGCAGCGAGTAAGACTTGGGATCGAAAAAGTTGGAGTGCGGATCAAGCACGTGCAGCATGCCGGGAATGGCGCCGTTGTAAATCGCCTTGTCAGGATTCACCGGCTCCGCGTAGTTCTGCTCCACCAGGCTGTAAATCTCAGAGAACTGGCGCAGGCTGTCGCGGACATCGGCGTCCGAAGCGCCGGTTACGTAGGCAGAACTGCCGCGCTGGCTGAACCCGGCCCCCAGAAACCCGCATATGACGATGACGAGAAGGACGAAAAAAAGTGAACGACGTGTTCCACGAGACATGAAAAATCCTTGACCGCTGAGCTTGGGCTCCGATTGCGGCTACTAGCGCCAGTATAACATTCTTCCCCTCAGGGCTTTACATGCATTTCAGCCCACGTCTGTGCACCTTTGGGATTACGTGGCACTCAGGCTTTTACCGCATTCGACGCACCTGCGTAAAAATGTAAGATGCTCTTGGAGTGCCGCACGCTGCGGCTTTCTTCCATTGGAAAACTTAATCAAAATTGCGGTCTTTTTTAAGAATACCTGCGGTATCATTAAGAAATCAGACTATGGACTTCGGTTTCTCTGGCGAGATCATCTTCATTATGCTCCTGGCCCTCATCCTGTTTGGGCCCAGGAAGTTACCGGAGATTGCCCGGACCGTGGGCAAGTTCATGGCTGAATTCAAGAAAGCCAGCAATGAATTCCAGGGCCAGATGCATGAAGAGATTCGCAAGCTGGAACTGGAAGAAGCCGATCCCAGGAAGCATCTTGAACCGGAGATCGCCAAGATTTCCAGTGACGAAGACCTGTCCATCCAGGGCGCACTCAATCGCCTGACAGAGCGCATGAAGAACACCGTCTCGCAGGATTACGATGCCTGATCTTGTAGCAGAACCCGAGCAGCCATTAGAGGAAAAAGAAGAAAGGCAGATGGGCTCAATGAGCCTGCTGCAGCATTTGGAAGAGCTGCGCAAATGCATCATCCGTTCCCTGGCGGCTGTGGCCATAGGTTTCGGGGTTTGCTGGTATTTTGCCCAGGACAAAATTTACCCTCTTATTGAGAAGCCAATCCTGGTTGTATTCCAGAAATACAACATGGATCCCCATCTGACCTACCTCAGTCCTACAGATCCATTCAATCTGTATCTGAAGGTTGGACTGATGGCTGGCATTTTTTTGGCTTCTCCTGTGATCTTGTACCAGGTCTGGGGCTTTATCTCGCCGGGACTTTACCGGCATGAGAAACGCTTTGTTGTGCCGTTTCTTCTTCTCTCCGTGGGACTCTTTTTGACTGGAGGCTACTTCGGATACAAGATCATCTTTCCAGTTGCGCTGGACTTTCTGATCCATAGCTACGGCTCAGCTTTCCGGGCCAGCATCACCATTGATGCCTACACCAAGTTGTTCCTCACCATAATTCTGGGCCTCGCCATCATCTTTGAGATGCCCATCGTGCTCGGCTTTGCCGGCTTGATGGGAGTGGTGAATGCCAAGTTCCTCTTCAAGCATATTCGCGGAGCCGTGCTGATCTGCGTCACCGTCGCGGCCATCCTTAGCCCAACCACCGATATCATGAACCTGACCATCTACTCTGCTCCCATGGTCCTTCTCTACATCCTCAGTATCGGCCTCGTCTGGCTCGTCCATCCCAAACAGCGGCGCAAGCGCAGGGAAAAGCGCGAGAAACAAGACTTACAGTAGACTAATAGCGTGCCCAGCGGGCTGAAGTTCATTCAGCCCGCTCGAGGGCTATTTATCTCTGTGCAATCAAGGAGCGCACGCGTGATCTGGTGTGTACGGCGGAGTATCTGGCTGACTCTCGTTTTCGCAGTGTCGTCTCTCGGATGCTCCAAGGACAAGGCGGCTTCTACATCGGGTGAGGCCACGGCTGCACCATCGGCCCAGACCGCAGCCGCGTCTTCCGCCGCGAAGCCGATTGAGCCCGCAGGCCCCGTCATGCACATCGATGCGGCCCGCACCATGCAGTACACCAAAGAGATTGTCGCTTTTGGGCCGCGCTGGGACGGCAGCAAAGCCCTCGACCAGGTGCGCGCTTATATCAAAGGCAAGCTTAAAGGCGATCAGGTAGAGGAAGACGCTTTCGTCGCGGAAACCTCCGTCGGCATGATTCCCATGCGCAACATCGTGGCAAAGTTTCCCGGCTCCAAAGACGGCGTCATCGTCCTGGCTTCGCACTACGAGACGAATTACTGGTTGCGCAACACGAGCTTTGTCGGGGCCAATGACGGCGCTTGCACCTCCGCTCTCTTGCTGGCGATCGCTGACCAGCTCCGCGGCAAAAAGCTGGAAGGTTACAGCGTGTGGCTCGCATTCTTTGACGGCGAAGAGTCCATGACCCGGCAATGGCATACCAATGACGCCCTGTGGGGCAGCCGGCATCTGGCCAAAAAATGGCAGGAGGATGGCACCAGCAAAAAGATCAAAGCTCTCCTGCTGGCGGACATGATTGGCGACGCCGACCTTGAGATTCTTCGCGAAACCGTGTCTGCGCCATGGCTCGAAGACCTGCTATTGCAAGCCGCTACCCGGCTCGGGTATCAGTCACACTTCTTCGCCAACCAGGGGGCTGAAGAGGATGACCACCTGCCGTTTGCCCAGGTTGGCATACCGGTTGCCGACATCATTGACGTGAACTACGGCTACAATGACAGCTATCACCACACCACCCAAGATACCGTAGACAAACTTAGCGTCGACAGTTTGAAGATCAGCGGTGATGTAATCTTGGAAACCATCCGGCTCATCAATGGCATGGGCGGCAATTCTCCGGCGGCGCAACCGCAGAGAGTGCCCTCGTAAGATAAATTCCGCAGTCTCCGTGGCCGCGACTGCTTCAGGCGGCTTTTTTAGGTTGTACTTCCGCCGGTTTCGGCGGCTGCACGTAGACCTCGCCATCTCTGACCTCAACGGAATAAAGTTTGATCTTTTCCTGCGCCGGCCCTGCCACCACGCGGCCGGTGCGAATATCGAATTGCGAGCCGTGCCACGGGCACTGTACCGTGCACCCGACCAGCGCGCCATCGGAAAGCGGGCCGCCCTTATGGGTGCAACCGTCACCGAAGGCAAATAACCCTTCTGAGCAACGCCCCACCACCACACGCTCCTTCCCCACTATGGCCAGGAGCATCTGGCCATCGCCCAATTCGCTCTGGTTGCAAACCGGCCGGCTCCAGTTGGGCAGGGAACGGGTCTTGAACTTGCCGGCGCCGGCGTAGCGATGATCGACTCCGATCTGGTTGCGGTAAACCAGCGTTCCACCCAGCCAACCCGAGATCCCGAGAATTACAACTCCCATCCCCATCAGCAATAGAGTCGTCTCATCCGGTTGCACATTCGGCGAGCCCAATCGATAGGCAATGTAGATGAAAAGCAGCAGGTCCAGGGTGTTCAGCCCGCCGTGCAGCAAACCACGCTGCTTGGCGCTCGAATCCGGCGGCACCACGGTCAGCCAGTCCAGCGCTCCTGGCAGCGCTGCCAGGACGGCGCCCACGCAGCCGCCAATTACGCAATAAAAGCCGGCAGCCCATAGATCAGGATTGTTCCTGCCAATGAGATAGAAGACAAAGGCGGCGACCCATAGGCCGATTGGAAAAGCCACCAGCATCGGATGCAATGGATGTGATTGAATTGCTGCTTTGGAACGCATAATATCCCCCGTTCCTTAATGGGATACCCTGATTTGGGCCGGAAGATGCCTTGACCCACGGCCATCACCGTCCAGATCACGGTGCTCTTCCTCACACCCGCTATAATCGCCTTCATGAAAATGCCAGGCTGGATCGGCAGTAAACGCGGCCGCGCACATTAGTCCTCCATGCATATCGGGTTTTGGATTATCTTCAACGCGGCTATTGTGATCCTGCTGTTCCTGGACCTGGCAGTCCTGGGCCGCAGTCACCGGGTTGTGCCCTTCAAACAGGCCATAGGCATGAGCGCCTTCTGGATCGGCCTGGCCGCGGGCTTCGCCGTGTTTATCCACCAATGGATGGGGCCCACCAAGGCGCTGGAGTTCGCTACTGGTTATCTGCTGGAGGAAGCTCTAAGCGTTGACAATCTTTTTGTCTTCATTCTGTTATTTGCCTACTTCAAGGTCCCGCCTGAGGAAGAAAAGACCGTGCTCTTCTGGGGGATTCTGGGCGCGCTGATCATGCGCGGCATTTTCATCCTGACCGGCGTGGCGTTGGTCCAGCGCTTTCACTGGATCCTTTACGCTTTCGGGGTGTTCCTTATCTATACAGGTTTTCAATTGATGCTGGGCGGCGACCAGGAAAAAGATCCTTCACAAAATGTTGTGCTCAAATTGTGCCGCAGGTTCCTGCCGTTGACGGAAAACTATGAAGGAGGAAAGTTTTGGACACGGCAGGGAGGCAAACTCCTCTTCACGCCACTGTTCATGGTTCTGGTGGTAGTGGAGACCACGGATATCCTGTTTGCCGTGGACTCGATTCCGGCCATCCTGGCCATCACTCGCGATTCCTTCATCGTATACACTTCGAATGTCTTCGCCATCCTTGGGCTGCGATCACTCTATTTTGCCCTGTCAGGCATGATGAAGCTCTTCCATTACCTGAATTATGGGCTCTCAGTTGTTTTGATTTTTATTGGAATCAAGATGCTCTTGCCGGAGCGATATCATGTGCCTACGTGGGCTGCCCTGGCGGTGATTGCGGCCGTTCTGGCCGCGGCAGTGCTGGCCTCAGTGCTGTTTCCCAGGAAAGATGGGTCTAATTCGGAAGAGTCCCAGGCTTAAGCGATACCATCAAGGCAAATTGTTGTTCCGGTGTGAGACCGGTTGAATTCTTGCGTCTGGCCGTTCCCAGGCGAGTTTTCGGCAGGATGCCGACGCGGTCCATGTCCTCATTGGACAAATTAAGCTCGCGCAGCCCCCAGAATCGCGTTCGGATGGCCTTATTGTGCTCATTCAGGTAATTGAGTTCGTGTTCGGTGATCAGGCTCAGTGCTTTTTCGTAGGCGTCTTCGGGAGAGTCGGCAAAGATCACACGTGTCTTCGTGTGGACCACGTGAAGAGGATCGCCCTCAAGGGTAACTTCTTCCGTAAGTTCCGCGACATACCAGCGCGATTCGTCGGAGGTGTTTGCCATGTCCATCCTTTTCAATAGTTTGCGTACAAACTGCAGCTTCCTGGCATGGCCTTCGCCCCGCGCGGGTGAAGCCCCTACTGTATAAAGGGTATATTGAAGTCCTAAAAAATAGTATTGTTTTAAAATTTTTATCGTGGATTTGTTTTACTTGTTAAAGTGCGGAAGCCGCCGCGCCGCCGCCCTTTGACCCGTGGCTGAGGCCCGAAGGCGTGGGAGGCAGGGTTCCAAGCCTGTACGAAAGTAACTTGTACCTGGGTTGTACATCGTGAGACGATACATATAACACGTTGACTCTGTGAAGATTCGCAGCGTCACACCCATGCTGACACGCGCGGGACCTGGTGTGGCATGAATTTTGATAGCGCAGCTCTCTCATCTGGTGGGCCCTGGTAAACAGGGCCCTTAATTTTTCATCGCTCAGCACTCATACGAACCTGACTCCCTTTTCGCCAACGATGGAGTGCTTCTTGAACCTGCTGTCGTCGTGAGCAGGATAGTCTGTCCGATAGTGTGCGCCGCGGCTCTCCAGGCGCGCCAAAGCGGAGCGCGTGATCAGCAGCGCCGCAGTGTGGATGTTCCCGGTCTCACCATTCCGGCGCGAAGTAGCTGGCGGAAGTTTGTCGGTCGCGGCCTGCAACTGCTGCATGGCTTCCGTAAGTCCTTGCCGGGTTCGCACGATCCCCACCTTGTTCCACATGAGCTCTTGAATCTCTCGAACGAGCTGCTCGGAATCGTTTTCGGAAGCTCCGCTTGTGGGCTCCACGGGCAGGCTCAAGCACGGTTTGGCCGTGTTCTTTAGCTCTTCGCGCATGGTCTGTCCCGCTCGCGCCCCAAATACCAAGCCTTCGAGCAGGGAATTGCTGGCCAGGCGATTGGCGCCATGCACGCCTGTGCATGCCGCTTCCCCTGCGGCGTATAGTCCGGAGAGGCTGCTGCGTCCGTGAAGATCAGTGCGGACACCGCCCATAAGGTAGTGCGCCGCCGGACGTATGGGAATCAGGTCGACCGTAATATCAACGTTGTGTTTGAGGCAAGTTTCGTAGATTCGCGGGAAACGGGCCTTGATGTGGTCTTCCTTTAGGTGCGTCAGATCCAGGTAAACCACCGGATCTTTGAGGCGGCAGACTTCCAGCTCATGGGCAATGGCCCGTGCCACCACGTCTCGCGGGGCGAGTTCACCCGCCTCATGGTATTTCTGCATGAAGCGATGAAGCTCCGCATTGCGCAAGACCGCGCCTTCTCCGCGCAGGGCTTCAGAGAGCAGGAACCGCGGCGCATTTTTGACATAGAGCGCCGTGGGGTGGAATTGTACGAACTCCATGTCGCCGATCTCGGCGCCGGCGCGGAAGGCCATAGCGACCCCATCGGCCGTAGCCACCGCGGGATTTGTCGTATTGCTGTAAACGTGTCCTGCGCCACCGGTTGCCAGCAGCACAGCGCTGCTGGCGGTATGCATCGCACCCTTCGCCGAGATCAGTTTTACCCCGCAAACGCGTCCGCCCTCGGTATCGAGGCCGGCGGTAAATTCGAATTCAGAAAATGAAACGTTCTTGAGCGTTGCCGCTTTGGCATACAGCGCGCGTCCGATCTCGCGGCCCGTGGAATCGCCATGTGCGTGCAGGATTCGGTCCCGGCTATGCGCGGCTTCACGGGTGAACGTCAGCCGTGTGCCCTTGCGATCGAACTCCGTTCCCCACTCGATCAGCTCTTGTATGCGGTCTGGCCCCTCTTCCACCAGGACGCGCGCGGCGTCAGCGTTCACAATTCCATCGCCGGCGTTAATCGTGTCCTGAAGGTGCAGGCTGATTTCGTCTTCATCGCTCAAGGCCACGGCAACCCCGCCCTGCGCGTATTGCGTGGCGGATTCGGTAAGCTCCTGCTTCGCCAGAACCAGGACTCTGCCGGCTTCGGCCAGTTCGATGGCGGCGCGCAAGCCGGCCACGCCAGCGCCAACAACTATGAAGTCCACCTGGGCAGGAGGTTTTTTCATGAAGCCGCAATGGTAACAAAGATTCGCAGTCCATGATGAAGATGAATAGGGCCCCAGCGATCAGGTCTTCCTCGATCATTTATCATCGTCTTGCGTGCATACGATTAAGGTTCGTACCAAACCGGCCGGCTACCAGGTTCTTGTCGGCGCTGGGCTGCTGCGGCGCGTGGGGCGCGAAGTGCGGCGTGTGCTGGCCTCTCCGGGCAGCCGCGTGTTTGTTATTACTTCTCCCAACGTGCGCCGGCACTGGGGTGAGAAACTGGAAGAATCGTTGCGCCAGGCCAAACTGCCTTATGAAATCCTGGAAATGCACGATGGCGAGCCTGCCAAGCGGCTGCATAGCGTGGAGCAGTTGGCGGAACAGCTCGTGGACCGCAGGGCGGACCGCAAATCCCTTCTGGTAGCTTTTGGCGGCGGCGTGGTGGGTGATAGCGCAGGATTTCTGGCTGCAATTTTTATGCGTGGTATTCCCGTCGTCCAGATTCCCACTACTGTCGTGGCGCAGGTGGATGCCAGCATCGGCGGCAAGACCGGCGTCAACTTGCGTGCCGGCAAAAATCTGGTGGGCGCCTTTCATCAGCCTATCGCGGTATTGGTTGATCCGGAGGTTTTGCAGACGCTCGATGACCGCGAATTCCGCTCCGGACTGTTTGAGTCGCTCAAGTGCGGGGTGATTCGTGATCGTGCTCTTTTTGAGTTCATGCAAAGAAATTCGCAAAAGATCCTGGCGCGGGATCAAAAGGCGCTGCAGCGGATCATCACCGATTCAGTCCGCGTCAAGGCGGCGGTGGTTTCAGCCGACGAAAAAGAGTCTGGCCTGCGCCGCATTCTCAACTTCGGACATACCATTGGCCATGCGCTTGAGGCAGCCACCGGCTATTCGTATTTCCTCCACGGAGAAGCCGTGGCCTGGGGCATGATCGCCGTAGCCACAATCGCCCGTGAAGCCGGATTTTGCCGCAAAGAGACCGCGGAGAAGATTCATGAATCTGTCCTGGCTTATGGGCCGTTGCCGCCGGTTGTCTGCGGCGTGGAAGAGGTGGTGAGCCGCCTTTCGTCGGACAAGAAGGCCGTGGCCGGCGCCGTCCATTTTGTTCTTCCGCAGAAAATTGGCAAGGTACGAATCTCAAGCGCGGTTCCCGCTCACGTTGTTCGCGACGCGGTGGAGATGATCAGAAACCATGCCTGAGCAGGCCAAGACCTCCGCAGTTAATACTGTACCTAAACCTGCTGGTTCTTCCGGCGGCACTATAGGCACAACGCCGGTTGGGACTGCTGATGAGCGCTCTGCCGCGCAGGCTGTGCGGCAGATGTTTGACGAGATCGCGCCCCGCTATGACCTGCTCAACCATGTGCTCTCCATGAACGTGGACCGCCTCTGGTGGCGGCGCACCGCTCAAGTCTTCAGCCATATCCTTTCGCGGACTGATGCGCGCGTGCTCGATCTTTGCGCCGGGACCGGCGATATGTCTGTTGCTCTGCGTGCGGTTGCAACCAAGAACGGGGGCAATGCCGCGATTTGCGCGCTGGATTTCTCCCACCAGATGCTACAACACGGCCTGGCCAAGTTCAGCGCGAAGCGGGTCCAGCCGCTGGAAGCGGACGCATTGCAGCTGCCTCTGGCTGACAACAGCGTCGATCTGGTGGTTTCATCTTTCGGTTTCCGCAATCTCGCCAACTACGATGCCGGACTGGGTGAAATCTTCCGGGTGCTCAAGCCCGGCGGCGAAGCCGGGATCCTTGACTTCAGCGAACCCGGCGGCCTGTTCGGCAAACTCTATGGGTTTTATTTTCGCAAGGTCCTGCCGCGGATCGGAACCCTGATCTCAGGCGTGCGCGGTCCTTATGACTATCTTCCTGCTTCAGTCCATAAGTTCCCCGCGCCGCAACAGATGCTGGCTCGCATGGAATCCGCCGGGTTCAGCGATGCGAACTGGACGCCTTACACCTTCGGAATTGCGGGTTTATACCGCGCCAAGAAATAGCCGTTATTCGCAGCGCGTCTACTTCAGTGCTCCCGTGTAAATCGCCATGCCGACTACAGCATCCACCCCCATGACGTCGAGTTCGTCGACCTCTGCCTGAGAGCGGATACCACCTGCCACGATCAGCCGCTTCTTCGTGAGACCCGCGAGCTGGCGGGCGACATCGATGGGAAAGCCGGTCATCGTGCCCTCGGTATCGATGTGCGTATAAAGGAAAGCGCTGCAATACGGATCGAGCGCGCGAATCATGTCAGCCGGAAGCACGCTTGTTTCTTCTTTCCAGCCTTTGATGGCGACTTTGCCGCCGCGCGAATCAATCGCAAATGTGAGTTGCGCTTCCCCAAGCATCTTTGCGGCCTCCGCCGCCAGGTCAGCATTGATCTTCCCGTCCGTGAGCAGCGCCGATCCGAAAATCACGCGCCGTGCCCCGAGTGCCAGCAACTCGCGGGCGCGTTCAATGCTTCGGATACCGCCGCCGGTCTGGCAGGGAAGGCGTTTGCAGATCATGGCGATCAGCTCGCCATTGCTGCCGCTGCCCATGGCTGCGTCAAGGTCGATGAGTTGGACCAGCGGATACGCGAAAAAGCGCTCGATCCAGTAGTTGAAATCGTCAAACTCGAGTGCCTTGCGCTCACCCTGCACCAGTTGCACGATCTTGCCGCCCATCAGATCAATCGACGGAATCAGCACGGCCACCTCATGGGAATACCGGCGCTCAGCAGCGTTTGCTTGAGATCAGCCACGGCATGGGTGCGGAAGTGAAAGATCGAGGCGGCCAGCGCGGCGTCGGCCTTGCCAGTGGAGAACACCTCGACAAAATGCTGCGCGTTGCCTGCGCCGCCGGAGGCGATCACAGGAATGGAAACAGACCCGGCCACTACGGCCGTGAGCTCACAATCAAAACCGGCACCGGTGCCATCGCGGTCCATGGAGGTCAGCAGGATCTCGCCCGCACCGCGTTGTTCAGCCTCGCGCGCCCAGGCCAGCGCCTTTTTGCCAGTCGCCGTGCGTCCTCCGGCGACGAAGACCTCGGCTGCCTCGGCCGCGCCATCACCACGCCGCGCATCAATGGCGACAATCACCGCCTGCGAGCCAAAGCGGCCGGCGATCTCTTCGATCAGACCAGGATTGGCAACCGCGGCCGAGTTGATGGTCACCTTGTCCGCGCCTGCGTCGAAGATCTTCGCGGCATCTTCCAGAGTGCGTACGCCGCCGCCAACGGTGAAAGGCACAAACAATTCGCGCGCCGTCCGGCGCACGGTTTCAACCAGCGTCTTGCGGCTTTCGGATGTGGCGGTGATGTCGAGCAGGACGATCTCGTCCGCGCCGGCCTGAGCATGTGCGTGCGCCAGTTTCGCCGGATCGCCCGCATCGCGTAGCTGCTGGAACTGGATGCCTTTCACCACGCGTCCGGCGTCCACATCCAGGCAGGCGATGATTCTCCTGGCCAGGCGCTCAGAGGGCACAGAAGTTCTCCAGGATCTTGAGGCCCGTGTACGCTGATTTCTCCGGATGAAATTGCACGCCGAAGACGTTGTCGCGCTCCACGGCGGCGGAAAAACTCCCGCCGTATTGCGTGTACGCCACCGTGTGCTCCACCACTGGTGCGCGGAAGGAATGCGTGTAATAGACAAATGCGCCGCTCTCGATGCCGCGCAGCAGGCGCGAGCCATCGCTGACCTCAATCTGGTTCCAGCCAACGTGCGGCGACTTCACGGAAGCAGGGAAGCGTGAGCATTGGCCGGGAAAGAGCGCTGCACCGGGTGTTCCCGGCGCTTCGGTGCTGCCTTCAAACAGCCACTGCATACCCACGCAGATTCCCAGGAAGGGCTTGCCGTCCGCAATGGCATCAAGAACAGAGGACCGCATGTTTTCGTTCAGCGACTGGCAGCGGCTGAAATGGCCGACGCCCGGAATGATAATCTTCTCCGCCTTGGCAATCACCGAAGGATCGGAGGTGACCTGGGCTTTAGCGCGGAGATGTTCCAGGGCCTTTCTCACCGAACTGATGTTGCCCGCTCCGTAATCGACAATCGCGATCATAGAAGGTCTTTCATAAGAGCCCCTTGGTGCTGGGCAGCATCTTGGCCAGTTGGCGGTCACGCGAACACGCCACACGCAGCGCGCGGGCAAACGCCTTGAACAGCGCTTCAATCTTATGGTGGTTCGAGCGTCCGTAGAGGGTCTTGAGGTGCACGTTGGCGCGAGCGCCGCGGGCAAAGCCCTCAAAGAAGTCCTCGACCAGTTCGGATTGAAGATCGCCTACCAGGCGCGTCTTCACTTGTGTTTTGATCACAGCCGCAGCGCGACCACTGAAGTCAACAGCGGCCATGCCGAGCGTTTCATCCATCGGCATCAGAAAATATCCGGCGCGCATGATGCCGCGCTTGTTGCCCAGCGCGCTGCTGAACGCCTCACCCAGAGCGATGCCAACATCTTCCACCGTGTGGTGCTGGTCCACGTCCAGATCGCCCACGGCCTTGAGCTTCAGGTCGAAGGCCCCGTGCCGGGCAAATAATTCCAGCATGTGATCGAGAAAGCGGATGCCCGTGGAGACTTCATAACGTCCGCGGCCTTCGATGGTCAGAGCCAGCTCGATATCTGTTTCCGTGGTAACGCGATGCAGCTTAGCTCTCCTCATCTGGCCACCTGTCGCTCCGCCGGAAGTGTCGCCAGCACTTGTTTAAGTTCGGCGATCAACCGTTCTATCTCTTGCTGTTTGCCGATGGTGATGCGAACGCATCCTTCGCAATCTGGCCGGTCGCGTAAGGCAATGCCCCGTGCGCGCAGGGCTTCGAGGATGGCTTTCTTCGCGCCGCCAAAGCGGCAGAGAATAAAATTCGCCTGGCTGGGCCAGCACTTGAAGTTTAGCCGCTCCAACTCTTTTTGCAGCCAGTCGCGGCCGGCCTTTACCTGAGCCACATAAGCCTCGACAAACTCCCGGTCCGCCAGCGCCTCCGCCAGGCACTCCGTGGCGAACGCGTTCACATTGAAGGGCGAAGCCATCCGCCGCAGCACCGACATCTGCTCTTTGTCGCAGGCCATGACGCCCAAGCGCAGCCCAGCCAGCCCGTATGCCTTGGAGAATGTGCGGGCGATGAACAAATTGGGGAGCTTGCCAATCTGGTCCATCATGGTCTGCCCGCAAAAATCAAAGTAAGCTTCGTCCAGCAGAATGGCTGCGTCCGGCGCGGCGTCGATTACCTTCAAGATGCTGGAACGCTCCACGGCCAGTCCGGTGGGATTGTTGGGATTGCAGATCACGATGATTCGGGTTTGAGGGCTGATGGCGTCCAGCACTGGCTGCAAAGGAAAGCTGAATTCCGGCCCAGCAGGAAGCTTTACCACTTTTGCATCTTCCATCTGGGCGAACACGGCATACATATCGAACGCCGGAGTGACGACGATGATTTCGCTGCCCGAATCAAGATAGGCGCGGCAGAGCAGGTCAATGCCCTCGTCGGCGCCGTTGGTGAGCAGCAGTTCTTCCGGCGCAACACCCAGAAAATCGGCCACCAGCTTTTCTCCCGGCTCACGCGGGGGATAGAGCGCGAGCGTGCGGGCGCCCATGCTGTTCAGCTTGGCCAGCACGCGCGGAGAACATCCGGTGGTGCTCTCATTCATGTCCAGACGCAGATCGATTGTGGGACTGCTCAAGGGAGAGTGATACTCGCGCATCTCACGAACGCATCTGCGGGCTCTAAGCATTGGCCGACCTCACTCGAATGGATTCCGCATGGGCCTTCAGCCCTTCCGCCTCGGCCAGCGTGATCACCGCTGCCCCGATACGGTCAAGGCCATCGCGGGAAAGCTGCTGCACGGAGATGGTCTTCACAAAATCAAACACGCTGAGTCCGCCACGAAAGCGGGCCACCCCTCCGGTGGGCAAGACGTGGTTGGGGCCGGCAGCGTAATCGCCTGCGGCCTGCGGAGAGTAGTCGCCAGCAAAGATCGATCCGGCGTTGTGGACATGCGGCACGTCTTCTTCGTTCACGGTAATGTGCTCCGCGGCGATGCGATTGGCAAATTCCAGGGCCTGCTCATGCGATTCGGCAACAAGGATTGAGCCGTTCTTCTTTAAGGAAGCTTTTGCGGTTTCATTTGTTGCCGCAGCACGCTTGATGGCATGCGCCACGCTTTCCGCCAAACCTTGCGTCGATGTAATGAAGACCGCCAGCGCATCCGGGTCATGCTCCGCCTGAGCGACCAGGTCGGCGGCAATAAAGCGGGCCTTGCCGCGCTCGCTCACGATCACTACCTCCGTGGGTCCGGCAAGAAAATCGATTCCGCAATCAAACGCGACCAGCTTTTTGGCAGCGGTGACAAATAGGTTTCCCGGGCCAACAATCTTGTCGACCTTCGGCACGGACGCGGTTCCATACGCCAGCGCGGCAATGGCCTGCGCGCCGCCGATGCGATAGAACTCACGCACGCCAAGAAAGAAAGCCGCAGCCAGTGTTTCTGGCGCGGGCCGCGGAGAGACAACGCGAATCTGCTGCACGCCGGCCACTTGCGCTGGAATGACGGTCATCAGCATAGTGGAGGGCAACGGATAACGGCCTCCGGGCACGTAGCACCCGGCGGACCCAAGCGGCCGCACCACCTGCCCAACCTGAATTCCCGGAGCGATCACGTTACGCCATGGCTGCGGCTTTTGCCATTCGCAATATTGGCGGATATTGGCTGCGGCGGTCTTCAGCGCCTGCTTGAAGTTTTCTGAAACTGAATTCCAGGCCGCTTCGAGTTCGGTATCGTCGGCGCACAGGGCCTGACGCGGCTTGAGACCGTCCCACTTTTCAGCGTAGCGTCGCAGCGCCGTATCGCCGTTCTTGCGGACGTCTGCCACGATCCGGCTGACCTGTTTCTCTACGCGCGCAAGATCGTTTGCACCACGCTGCTCCAGCGCTCGCACCTCAGCTTTTGCGCGCTTTCCGCGCAGCACGCGCACCATCACAGCACCACCTTGTTCAGCGGATATTCAACAATGCCTTCCGCTTTGGCGGCTTTGAGCTGAGGCATGATTTTCCACGCCGTGGTTTCCTCAATGATTGTATTCACGGCTACCCAATCGCCGTCACTCAGGGTTGAGATGGTGGGCTTTTGCAGCGCCGGCAGAACGGAAAGCACTCCGGCCAGGTCGCCTTTGCGGACGTTGAGCATCAGCCCCACGCGCCCCTGAGCATAGATGGCGCCGCAGAGCATAAGCGCCAGGTTCTCGATCTTGCGGCGTTTTTCGTCGTTGGCCCAGGCCGTCTTGTTGGCAATGAGTTGCGTGCTCGATTCCATAACGGTCTCAATGATGCGTAAACGGTTGGCGCGCAGAGAGCTGCCGGTCTCAGTGATTTCAACAATGGCGTCGGCCAGTGTGGGTGGCTTAATTTCTGTTGCACCCCAGGAAAACTCCACTTTCACGGGAACGTTGCGCGCAGCAAAATAATTCTTAGTCACGTTGACCAGTTCGGTCGCGATGATCTTGCCCGCCAGGTCTTCCGCCTTCTGGAATCCAGAATCTTCGGGCACGGCCAGCACCCAGCGCACCTTGCCCAGGCTCTGTTTGGCGTAGATGAGTTCGGCGGCGGTCACCATTTCCAGGCCGCTCTCTACCACCCAGTCCTTGCCGGTCAGGCCGCAATCGAGCGCGCCGTGGTCCACGTAGCGCGCCATTTCCTGCGCGCGGATCAGCATGCACTCGATCTCCGGGTCATCGGTGCCGGCGAAGTACGAGCGGCTGCTCGTATAGACGTTGAGGCCGGCGCGCTTGAACAGCGCGATGGTTGACTCTTGCAGACTTCCCTTGGGTACTCCTACGCGCAGCTTCATGGTTGGCCCTCCGCGCTCTTGATCTTCAGCGGCTCAGTGAAGCAGGATTTGGTGCCGGTGTGGCAGACCAGTCCGTCGCCTTCCACAAAGACGCGGAACAGGACGGTGTCACGGTCGCAATCAGTCAAGGCGGAGATTACGCGCAGCCGGTTGCCGGAGGTCTCGCCCTTCATCCACAGCTTCTGCCGGGTGCGGGAATAAAATGTGACGTAGCCGGTCTCGGCGGTGCGGGCGTATGCCTCAGCATTCATGAAGCCTACCATCAGGACCTCGCCGGTAGAGTCTTCCTGCACTATGGCCGGGGCCAGGCCATCCATTTTGTCGAAGTCGATCTGCATGTATCCCTCACAAGCTGTCTTGATCAAGAACTGGGCGCAAACAGAGTAGCAAACAAAAAGCCCGCCGATTTTTTGCCGGCGGGCCTGAATCCTATGATTGCGCTGTATTTAACTCTTACAGGCCTCCGCCGACACGTGCGCCGCGTGATGATGGTGATGGCGATGAGTCACGGAAACCATTTCGGTGCTTATGCTAGCGAACCGCGGTGAGTTGTGTCAATCAGAAAAGCAAAGGTCCCAGAGTGGCTCCTGCCTTTTTATTCCGTGTAACCGCGTACACGCCGCCCATTCAGAATCTGTTTGATCGCATTGATGAGCTCTGCAGGAGAGTCGCTGAGGACAAAATCGGCGCCGGGAATCTCGGGTGAATGAAAGCACATTTCCAAAATCGGCAGCCCCGGATAGTGTTGGTTAACCGCGCGGGCAATCTTCCGCTTCTCCGGTCCCCCGAAGCCGTGGCCGATCAAGGCCAGGTCCACTTTCTCCGTCTTCGCCAAGGTTTCCACTTCCACCAGGTTCAGCGCGGAGCAGACCGAATAGCCTTCCTGCTCCAGCAGCAGTTGCCGGGTTGTCTTCAGAACTTCGCTGGCAGCCACTGACAGGATTTTGGCCATAGACCCCTTGAGCCTTAAATGAGTGTTGAGTGTTGCGGGATTATAACCCAAACGGATGCCTGGGCAAATTTACTGATAGTTATTCGTTCACTTCGTGGCAGATGACAGTGACTACTCCGTTTCCAGAGCAACCGCTTGCAGGTAACTTTATAAACTTTTAATATGTCTTGTTCGCTTTTGGACTGAATGTGCCAATAAGGAAAGACCGTTTGAAAAGAAGGTATCGGCCCGGAGATCTGGTGCCGGAAAGCGGTGTTTACCGCGTGACTCATGATTCGCACCGCTTAATGCATGAAGCCACGCTGTTGGTTGGCGACCGGTTTCCGCTTTGCCGTCAGTGCAAAATGAGCGTTCGCTTCGAATTGCGGCGGGCGGTGAAGAATCCCTCTCGAATCCCCTCCGGCTATCACGCCATTCTGGAAGACTATCCTGACACTGAACCTTTTCAGGTTACCTAGCGACGCCATCGAGCGACTTCATCCAGCAAGCGGCTGGCTCCACACCCTCGAACATATTTGATTCTGGCTCCAATGCACCTGCCCGGCTCGTGTGTTTAAATCATTTCCATGCTGCGCGTCTCCATGCTGCAAATCCGGGAAATCAGCCAGGAATTCCGGCCCATGCTGCGTCTGGCCTCGCCGCTGGCGCTGACTGAACTGGGCTGGCTGGCCATGGCATTCACTGACACGGTGATGGTGGGACGCCTTCCTGACAGTGCTACGGCGATTGGGGCCGTTAGCCTGGGCAGCACCCTGTTTTCCACCATTGGACTATTTGGCAGCGGCATCATGCTGGGCATGGACACCTTGGTAGCGCAGGCTTATGGCGCGCGCCGGCTGGAGGAATGCCATCGCACCATGTGGAACGCGGTGTATCTTGCCTGTGCCCTCGCTCCTTTGCTGATGGCGTCCATGCTCGCGGTGCTTCCGCTGTTCCCCTATTTCGGTCTTGCCCCTGCCCTGGTGACGCAAACGATGCCATTCCTGAAGGCCCTGGTGTGGAGCACGCTGCCTCTGGCGCTCTATTTTGCCTTGCGGCGCTATCTGCAAGCCATGCACATTGTGAAGCCGGTGGTGTTTGCCCTGATCTCAGCCAATCTGGTGAACCTGATGGGGAACTGGGTGCTGGTTTATGGGCATCTGGGCCTGCGCGGATACGGAGTGCCGGGCAGCGGATGGTCCACGTGCATCTCGCGGACGTATATGGTGCTGGTGCTGGCCCTGGCAGCCATTTATTACGATCGCAAACGCAAGAGCGGCTTGTGGAGGGCCTCGCGGCGGGTGGAGTTTTGGCGCATCCGGCAGTTGCTGAGGCTGGGCCTGCCGGCTGCCCTGCAGTTACTGCTGGAGATCGGCGCGTTTGCTACGGCAACGTTTCTTATTGGCAAGCTGGGCGCCGTCCAACTGGCTGGGCACCAGATCGCGCTGAACGTCGCCAGCTTTACTTACATGGTCCCGCTGGGGATCGGCTCGGCCGCCGCTATCCGGGTGGGGCATGCCATCGGCGCACGGGATGCCCATGGCGCAGCTCGCGCCGGCTGGATGGCGCTCTTCTTTGCCGCATGCTTCATGTCGTGCTCCGGCTTGGCGCTGTTTTTGTTTGCCCGTCCGATCGCCCGCATTTATACGCCAGAGCTTGATGTGGTCAGCGCCGGCGCTACGCTGCTGGTGGTGGCTGCCGTCTTCCAATTGTTCGATGGCCTTCAGGTGGTTGCCACGGGCGCGCTGCGCGGCGCCGGCGACACGCGGGTCGCCATGTTTGCCAATCTCATTGGCTACTGGCTGCTTGGCCTGCCGCTGGGCGCACTGCTGTGTTTCAAGCTGAAGCTGGGTGCTGTGGGCATGTGGGTGGGATTGTGCCTGGCACTGATAGTCATTGGGATCGCGCTGCTGGCGGTGTGGAACCGGGTGATCAAGCAAATGCTGGTGGAGAGTGCGGCCGCGGAGACGGTCCAGACGGCTCCATCAAAGTAAAAGGCGGGCCCGAAGGCCCGCCTTTTGGTTATGCCACGCGGAGCGTTAGAAGCGCACGTGGAATGCAAGTTGGAAGAGCCGCGAACCATCAACGGTGAATGGATCGCCAATGCCGCCGAAGACCGGGTTGGTAAAGTCCTTGCTGATCTTTCCGTGTTGCAGATCGGAAAGGTGCAGCACCTGGCCGCCGGTGCCAATGAACGTACCATTCGGCCGCATGCAGCTAACGCAAGTGGGAGACCCGAGCGCTAACAGATTCAGCACATCGTTGGCGTTGAAGCCCTGCCAGTTGCTGTGGTTAAGAAGGTTGAGCGCGTCCGCCTGGAGTTCAAGCTTTACGCTCTCTGTCCGGGGAATGCGGAAGCTCTTCTTCAGTGACGCGTCCAGGCGCCCGAACGGATTGCTCAGAGCTGCATCTCTCTTCAGCGAACCGTTGATCTTCCGGAAGTCAACGATGGTTGTTCCGTCAGAGGCGTCGACGGCTCCCTTGGCGCTAGCATCTGCGGGGGCCACAAAGGTGTTCCCGCCAGGGCCGCTGATCAGAGCATTGGAGCCATCGAAAGAGGCAATGCCGGCGCTCGAAAGCGTCCCATCGGGCAGAACATCAGGACGCTGCTGGGTTTCGCTGCCGGCCCCGAAGAACCGGGCATCGGCGTAGCCCGCAGAGCCGGTGGAGACCGGGTAGGGGCGTCCAGCCTGGAATTGGCCGACAAAGCCAAGGGTTATGTCGTTGGTAAACCACCGAACGATGTTGGTATCCGTCCAGCGGGCGGTGTCAAACACAACGCCGAAGTTGACCGCATGCCGGATATCGTTAAAGGCGGGTCCTCGTTCAGCCTTGATGTTCCTCGGATCCCCCGGTTCGGAAATGCCGAAGAAATCCTCAGACGAGGTAATGGCATGGGCCCAGGTGTAGCTGCCATTGACTGAGAAGTGATGGGCCATGCGCTTGGTAACGCTGACCAGCATGCCGTTGTATTGCGAAGTGCGGGAGTTTTCGTTGGTGCGGACCGCGGTAAAGCGATTGTCCGGCCGCGCACTGACGCCCAGGGCGGGGTTTACCTTTGGTTGATTCTGGAAATAAAAGAATCCCGGATGTGCAGGATCGGCGGCGATGACCGGGGCATTGGTGTCCCGTTCGCCGAAGAGACCGGTCCCGAACTGTCCGATGTACTGGACCTCGCCTACCAGCGTCCTGGAAAACTCGTGCTGCACACCAAAATTCACCATGTGAATTTCAGGGTTATGCAGGTTGGTGGCAATGGGGCGAACCCGTCCAAAGAAACCGCTTCCTGGAGGCGCAGCGGCCGCCAGCAAGGCAGGACTTGGGGCATTGGGGAATGCCGCCAGAATGGCGGGATTTGTGGTCGTGACGGTGTTGAGCGTGGTCCCGTCAAAATTCAGTGAGTCAAGAACCACGTTGTTGAACGCCAGCATGGTGACTTCGGCAAAAGACGCCTTGACCAGCGTTCCCTTGCGCACTTCCCAGGTAAAGCCCAGGCGCGGCTGCCAGTTGTTATAGTCCGACGAGCAGGCTGGAATAATTCCATTGCCCTGCAAGCAGGTTCCATTTGGACCATGAATCTTTCCGCCCTTGAAGGCGCCGGCTTCCAGGTCATAACGCACTCCGTAATTGATGTTGAAGTTACGGAAGAGCTTCCAGGTATCCTGGAAATAGAAGCCGTAAATGTTGTCTTTGGATGTGACCTCACCCGGTCCAACCGCGAAAGTGAAAGCGGTTGGCGTCCCGGCTCCATTCACAACGTACTGACCGAAGTGGAACTGCGGGAAGAGTGAGAACCACGGGTAATAGCTGACGTTGGCCCCCGTCTTGAAGCTGTGATTGCCATGTGTCCAGGTGACATTGTCGATGTACTGGTAGCGCTTGTTCAATCCGCCCTGCGGGCAGCAGAAGTTGGCGCCCGAGATGAAACCGGGGTGCAACTGCCCTGGCTGGGAAGTTTTGTCCGGTGTGCTGGTGAGTGTGCGCACAAAGGCAAACCGCGCTTCATTGATCAACGTCGGCGTAAGGGTGGACACAACGCTTGCGTTGATCGTGCTCACGTGAGCTACGTTGGAAACCAGATCGTCCGGCGTAACCGAACTGCTGGTTTGCACGATCAAGTTATCCTGCAAGATCCGGTCCACGTTGTAGCGAGCGGTGAACAGGTGCTTGTCTGAGATGCGATAGTCCACCTTCCCTGACCACAGTAAATTGTTGATCGGCTGCGGCACGGCTATGATGCCGGACGGCGGAGTCAGCAGAAGCGGCGCACCCTGACGGCTCAATTCATAGCTGCCGAAAAAGAACAGCTTGTCTTTTTTGATTGGACCGCCAACTGTGAAACCACCTTCCTTGCGATGGAATGGAACCCGGGGGCAACCATCCAGTTTGACCAGTTTTTGCGCCGGCGTTCCGATGCCGGTGAAATCCGCGTCTGGACAGCGCGGCGGGCCACCGACACCAGTCGGAGCCGCCGATTGAGGAATGGCGCTCTGGAACAAGCTCAAGTTGTAAAACGGATCGGACGCGCGCAGGTTGCGGCCGCGGAAGTACATGTGGCCGTCGCCGTGGAACTGATTGGTTCCGGATTTGGTCACAGCGTTGATGATCAATCCGCCAGCCTGGCCATATTCCGCGTTGTAATTATTGGTGAGGACCTGAAATTCCTGGATCTCGTCCACGGAGGCACCCAGCCCGTCGCGTCCGGAAACCAGTTGGTCAGTAATGTTTGCTCCATCAACGTTGTAAAGGTTGGCGCGATTGTTGATGGAACCGGGACCAATCAGATCGCCCGTGAGGGTGCTGGTGTCCAGCTTAACGCCGGGAGCCGTGAGCGCCAGTGAGGCATAATCGTTGGCACCGCCGCTGATTGCAGCAAACGTTGGTAATTTCTGCATTTCCAGATCGGTAACGCTGGTTGAGACATCAGTCTTAGTGGTCTCAATCAGCGGGGCCTGTGCAGTGACTTCCACGGTCTGGGTGGAGCCGGCTACTGCCATATTAAAGTCGAGATTCTTCTGGTCGCCGACGTTGAGCTTGAGGCCTTTGCCGGCTGCTTGTGAGAAGCCCTTGGCCTCAACTTTCACGTCATATGTTCCAGGCGGCAGGTTGGGGATAACGTAATTTCCGGTGGACGTTGTATTCACTGAACGTGGCACACCGGTGGCGACGTTGGTGGCGGTCACTTTGGCGCCCGCTACCACTGCTCCTTGCGGATCAACCACAGTTCCAGAAACCTGCGCGGTTGATGCGCTCTGCGCGTTTGCCAGAACCATCGGCAAACAACAGAATAATAATGCGAGTGTGCAAAACACCTGCAAACGCTTCATCGAGGATCTCCTTGAATGAAACTGAACTGAGCTGTCTCCCTCTCCATGATTGAGGCGCGGCGAAATCAACTGAAGCCAAAAGCCAGAACCGAGAGACGGCAAGAATTCTAAACTCTTTTGGCGATGAGTCCAGCGAAAAGCAATGGATTTTGAATATATAGGAAATGGAATCTTTACTTGCTCATTGCAGAATCCCGAATTC
>WNFM01297123.1_pt5 | contig 50071 bp, 45 predicted proteins | sample 5400271 | NCBI WGS metagenome assembly WNFM01 (sample SAMN13153352, study PRJNA577476) | soil metagenome | isolation source: 60 cm saprolite on Douglas fir-dominated hillslope | place: USA:California | collected 2013-09-17
GAACACCAGCGAGGTCAGTGCATCGGCTTGCGAACCGCCGAATTCGGCCGGGTAAGTAATGCCGAAGAAACCCAGCTCGCCCATTTTTCGCAGAACTTCGCGCGGGACAAAGCCTTGTTCCTCCCAGGACGCGCCATACGGTTCGACCTCCTTCGCGATGAAGCGCGCGACCTGGTCGCGCAACGCCACATGTTCTTCGGTGAGGTAGATGGATTCCATGTTCTGTTGGATGGCGCGCGCGTCCATGGCTACATGCGGAACACGCCGAAGCTGGTTTTTTCGATCGGCGCGTTCAGCGCCGCCGACAGGCCCAATCCGAGCACCATGCGGGTGTCGGCCGGATCGATCACGCCATCGTCCCACAATCGGGCACTGGCGTAGTAAGGATGGCCCTGGAGTTCGTACTGCGCGCGGATCGGCGCCTTGAAAGCTTCCTCATCCGCGTCACTCCAGGTCTTGCCGCCTTTTTCCCGACCATCACGCTTGACCTGCGCCAGCACACTCGCAGCCTGCTCGCCGCCCATCACCGAAATGCGCGCGTTCGGCCACATCCACAGAAAGCGAGGGCTGTAGGCGCGGCCGCACATGCCGTAGTTGCCAGCCCCAAAACTGCCGCCGACGATGACGGTGAACTTCGGCACGCGCGCACACGATACCGCGGTGACCAGTTTGGCACCGTCCTTGGCGATGCCGCCGGCCTCGTATTTCTTCCCGACCATGAAGCCGGTGATGTTCTGCAGGAACACCAGCGGGATGCCGCGCTGCGCGCACAATTCGATGAAATGCGCGCCCTTCAGCGCGGATTCCGAGTACAGGATGCCGTTATTGGCCACCACACCGACCGGATAGCCGCAGATGTGCGCGAAGCCGCACACCAGCGTGGTGCCGTAGAGCGGTTTGAATTCGTCGAGTTCGCTGCCGTCGACGACGCGCGCAATGACTTCGCGAATGTCGAAGGACTTGCGCGTGTCGGCCGGGACCACACCGTGCAGTTCGGCCACGGCGTACAACGGCTCGCGCGGTTCGCGCAAATCGAGCCCGACTTCCTTCGTGCGATTCAGATGGGACACGATACGCCGCGTGAGCTCAAGCGCATGGGGATCGTCGTTCGCATAGTGATCCGCCACCCCCGACACGCGCGCATGCACGTCCGCGCCGCCGAGTTCTTCCGCGCTTACGATTTCGCCGGTGGCAGCTTTCACCAACGGCGGACCGGCGAGGAAAATCGTGCCCTGGTTCCTGACGATAATCGATTCGTCCGCCATGGCCGGCACATAGGCGCCGCCGGCGGTGCACGAGCCCATCACGCAGGCTATTTGGGGAATACCCAGCGCCGACATGTTGGCCTGGTTGTAGAAAATGCGGCCGAAATGATCGCGGTCGGGGAAAACCTCGTCCCAGGTCGGCAGATTCGCACCACCCGAATCGACCAGGTAAATGCAGGGCAAATGGTTCTGCTGTGCAATCTCCTGCGCGCGCAGGTGCTTTTTCACCGTCATCGGAAAATAGGTGCCGCCCTTTACCGTCGCGTCATTCGCAACCACGACGCACTCGCGCCCGGCCACTCGTCCCACCCCGGTCACGATTCCCGCGGCCGGAACCTGGTTGTCGTACATGTTCCATGCCGCCAGTTGCGATAATTCCAGGAAAGGCGAACCCACATCCAGCAGGCGGCGCACGCGTTCGCGCGGCAGCAGCTTGCCGCGGCCGACATGTTTTTCGCGGGCGGCCTCACCGCCGCCTTTGCCGACAAGGCCGACTTTCTCGCGCAAGTCGGACACCAGGGTCGACATCGCCTCCGTCCCGGCTTTGAATTCGGGAGAGCGCGGATTGAGTTTGGTCTGGATCGCGGTCATCTTGAGTCAAGCGCGCTTTTGGATGGGATGGCCCGGCAGCAGGTCATACGGATGTTTCCAGCCCGGCTCGGAGCGGATTCGCTGCAGCCAGTCACGCACGTTCGGATACTGGTTCCAGTCCACACCGAGTTCGTCGTCGAAAAAAAGATAGCCGCAGGCGGAAATATCCGCGATCGTCAGACGGTCGCCGACGAGATAGCGCGTGCCCGACAACTGGGTATCCAGAATTTTCCAGCTCGATTCGGCGCGTTTGCGGAATTCCTCGACGATCACCGGATTCGGGTTCGGCATGAGCACGCGCAGGAAACGGTAGGTCGCCGTGTAACTGGTGAGCTTGTGGTTGTCCCACAACAGCCAGCGCAGGATCTCGCGGCGCTCGCCATCACCGTTCCAGCCGTATTTGCCGAACTGCTCGAGCAGGTAGTCGAGGATGACACCGGACTGGGCCAGGTGTTGCCCTTTGTGTTCCAGCACGGGAACTTCGCCCATGACGTTGATCTGGCGGTAAGCGGGCGTTCTGGTTTCGCCATTGAAGAAGTCGACGAAGCGCGGCGTCCAATCGGCACCGGCGAGTTCCAGGTAGAGCGCCGGCTTGTAGGAATTTCCCGATTGCGCGAATCCGTACAGCAGATATTCGGCCATGGCGTTACCAGCCCCCGTCCTGCAACCAGCGATCGACCTGTTCGAGGCGGTCGAACCCCCAGAACGGCTCTCCGTCGACGACAATGTAAGGCGAGCCGAATACCCCGCGGTCAATGGCGGCCTGCGTTTCGGCCTTGAGTTTTTCCTTCATTGCCGGATCGGCAATCAGGTCAAGCACCTTCTGCCGGTCCATGCCCACGGATGCCGCTACATCCGCCGTCACTTCGGGGCTCGAGATATCGCGGTCGTCAACCATGTAGGCCCGATACAACGCGAGCGTGACTTCTTCCTGCCGGGTTGGGCCCTGCGACTCCAGCGAGTAGATGACGCGTGATGGCGACTGGGTGGAAATCGGAAATTTTGTCGGCAGCCTGAACGGCACGTTGAACAACCGCGCCGAGCGCTCCATGTCGCGCCGGCTGTAGTCGCCCTTCAGCGGGGCGCTGGGCAGCGGCACGCCACCGGTCACCTTGAACACGACGCCGAGCAGGATCGGTTTCCATTCGACGCTGCGGCCGTGTTTCGCCGCGACGGCGGAGATCTTCGTCGCAGCCATGTAGCCGTAGGGCGAAGCGAAGTCGTAGTGGAACTGGATCGGACTAGGCATCGTCGCTCCGCTTATCTGGGGGGAAAAGTCGTGTTGTTCATTTTCGCAACCGCCGGGACCAGCGACGCCACCAGATGCTCCGGTCCGCCGAAACCCAGATTCACGGCCTGGGTCAGCGTCTGCAGCGTGGCCGCCGCCATCGCACCGGCGACCCCAAATTCCATCGCCATCTGGTGGTAGTAGCGAACATCCTTGAGCGCGTTGGCGAGGCCGAACTTCATGCCGCTGAAGTCGCCTTCCACCGCCTTGCCCGCCAGCATCTGGAAAATCCCGGAATTCGCGGCGCCGCTGGAAACCAGTGCGAAGTATTTCTTCGGGTCCACGCCGAGCTTGGCACAGGCCGTCAGCGCTTCTGCGATCAACGTCATCTGGCCGATCGCGGCGCAATTGTTGATCAGCTTGATCTTGTGCCCGGCTCCGACTTCGCCGACGTGAAAAATGTTTTCACAAAACGCTTTCAGCGCCGGCTCGATTTCCAGGAAGGTCGCATCGTCCGTGCCGACCATGGTGTTCAACCGGCCTTGTTCCGCTTCCACCGGCGTGCGGGCCAGCGGCGCATCCACGAAGCGCACGCCTTTCGCTTTGAGGTCCGCGAAAATCTTCAGCGTCGAACCGGGTTGGCTGGTCGAAGTATCCACCACGATCTGGCCGGAAACGGCGCTCTCGAGAATGCCTTCCTTTCGATAGACCAGATCTTCGACCTGCAGCGATCCGGTCACGCACAGGAAGACGATTTCGCTGGCCCTGACCAGACCGGCGACATCCTTCGCTTCCTTCGCGCCGCGCTTGACCAGATCCTCGACCGGTGCGTGATTCCTGTGGCCGAGCACGATGGTCGGAAAACCTTTCTCGACCAGGTTCTTCGCCATCCCGTGACCCATCAGGCCCACGCCGATGAAACCGATTTTCTTGTTCGCCATATCTATTTAACCTTTCAATCTATTATTTGCCACAGAGGTCACAGAGAACGGCAAAGAAAAACGTGGAAACTATACCGAGGATCAATAGCGCCGATAGTCCAAACCACTATCGGGACATCCCTTGGTTCCATTGCACTTCTCTGTGTCCTAAAAGGGTACTCCACGCTTCGCGAGGGTATCTGTGACCTCTGTGGCTAATTGGTTTTCGCTTTAGATCAGTTCAACGGCCATCGCAGTCGCCTCGCCACCGCCGATGCACAGCGATGCCACGCCGCGTTTCAAGCCGTTTTTCCTGAGCGCGCCGATCAACGTGACGAGTATGCGCGCACCGGACGCGCCGATCGGGTGTCCCAGCGCGCAGGCTCCGCCATGGATGTTCACTTTCTCGTGTGGCAGCCTGTGCTCCCGCATCGCGGCCATGGTCACAACGGCGAACGCCTCGTTGATTTCGAAGAGATCCACGTTGCCGGCGGTCCAGCCGGTTCTGTCGAACAGCTTCTGGATCGCGCCGACCGGCGCGGTCGTGAACAATCCCGGTTCCTGCGCGTGCGTCGCATGACCGACGACGGTGGCCAGCGGCTTCAAGCCCAGCTTGTCGGACGTCGAGCGCCGCATCATGATCATGGCCGCAGCGCCGTCCGAGATCGAACTGGAATTCGCCGCGGTAACGGTGCCATCTTTGCGAAATGCCGGTTTGAGCAGCGGTATCTTGTCGAAGTTGGCCTTGAAAGGCTGTTCGTCGTATTCGATGAAACGCTCGTCCTTGCCAGCCTTGATGGCGATCGGCACGGTTTCCCACGCGAACGAGCCGTCCTTGTTTGCCTTCTGCGCGCGTTCCAGCGAAGTGATCGCAAATCGATCCTGCTCCTCGCGCGTGAAAGCGAACTTCGTCGCGCAGTCCTCCGCGAAGCTGCCCATCAGCCGGCCCTTGTCGTAGGCGTCTTCCAGTCCGTCGAGAACCATGTGATCGATGACCTGCTGGTGGCCCATGCGGTAGCCGGTGCGCGCTTTCGGCAGCAGGTAAGGCGCGTTGCTCATGCTTTCCATGCCGCCGGCAACCATGATGTCGTTGGTGCCTGCGGCCAGCAGATCATTGGCGAACATCGCGGCCTTCATGCCCGATCCGCACATCTTGTTGACCGTCGTGCAGCCCGCGGACAACGGCAGTCCAGCGCCGAGCGAGGCCTGGCGTGCCGGCGCCTGACCCTGGCCAGCCGGCAGCACGCAGCCCATGATGACTTCCTGCACCTGCTCCGGCTTCATGCCGGCGCGCTCCAGCGCGGCGCGGATGGCTGCGGCGCCCAGTTGCGGTGCTGCGAAATCCTTAAGTTCGCCCTGCAGCGCCCCCATCGGCGTGCGCGCAACAGAAACTATAACGATCGGATCGGTTGCCATGACTTTAGTCTCCTCGTTTCGGAATGGCGCCAGGCGCGAAACGGCGCCGAAAGCGCAGCGTCTCGGGATAGGGAAACACATCTTCGACATGGCCCGCTGCGATGCGGCGCTGCGTGGCCGTCCAGAAATCGGCATCGAGCAATTCACGATGATGTTCGAGAAACGACGCGCGTACCCGCGGATCGCCCAGCAGGAAAGCGGCGAATTCCTCGGGGAAGATGTCGTCCGCCCCGACCGGATACCAGGGCTCGGCAGCCATCTCGTCCTCCGGGGTGCGCGGTAGTGGCATGCGGCGAAAGTTGCAGTCCGTCATGTAGGCAACTTCGTCGTAATCGTAGAACACGACGCGGCCGAAGCGCGTCACGCCGAAATTCTTGAACAGCATGTCGCCCGGAAAGATATTGGCCGCCGCCAGTTGCCGGATTGCATCGCCGTACTCTCGTACCGCATGTGCAAGTTGTTCGTCGTTCGCCGCGTCGACATACATGTTCAACGGAATCATGCGCCGTTCGATATAGAGGTGCCTGACGATCAGGGTGTCGCCTTCTTCCTCGATCATGGACGGCGCCAGCCTGCGCAGCTCTTCGATCAGCTCCGGAGCGAAGCGTCCGGCAGGAAACGCCACGTCCGTATATTCGAGCGTATCGGCCATGCGCCCGACGCGGTCGTGATACTTGACCAGCAGATACTTGTCCTTGACCAGCTGGCGCGTGGTGTCTTTCGGCGGCGAAATAACATCCTTGATGACCTTGAATACGTAAGGATAGGACGGGAGCGTGAACACCAGCATGACCAGCCCGCGTATGCCTGGCGCGCTCACGAAACTGTCGCCGGAGTGTTTCAGGTGATGCAGGAAATCGCGGTAGAAAAGCGTCTTGCCGTGTTTCTGCAGGCCGAGCACCGTGTAGATTTCGGCTGCCGGCTTGTTCGGCAGCATGGCCTTCAGAAATTCCACGTAACCCGACGGCACTTCCATGTCCACCATGAAATAGGCACGGCTGAATCCGAACAGAATGGCGAGATGCTCGCCGTCGAGCAGGATGGTATCCAGGTACAAACTGCCGTCGCCATTGCGCAGGATTGCGATCGCGAATGGTATTTCGCGATTGCCGTTGAGGATCTTTCCTATGACGTAGGCACCCTTGTTGCGAAAGAACGGCGACGAGAGCACCTGGATCTGGTGATTGGATTCCAGCGCGAACGGTCGTCCGAGGTGCGCGTGCACCGCGCGCAGCAGCCAGCGGGTATCCCGGTTCAAGTCACGGAATGGGTTGCGCAAGCCGAAATCGCGCAGGACGCGCGCAATGGTCACACGCAGGCCGTCCCTGGCCGGGTAATAGCTTCGATAGGTGGGAGGATCGGAATCGATGTGTTCGGTCGACAGCGCCGGACGAACGAACAGGAAGTCGTTGTGATAGTAGTTGCGATGCAAAATGCGGCAGCTCACCGAGTTGAAGAAACTTTCGGCCAGTTCCGGCTGTTTGTGATTGCTCAGCAGTCCGATGTAATGGAGCTTGACCTGCTGCCAAATCACATCCGGGAGCTGATCGGTGTTGAAGCGCCGCTGCAGGTAGTCGACCGTTTCGGTGATACGGCGATCATAGAACTGGATGCGCTCGCGCGAGATGCGCTGGACTTCCGCCCATTGCCCGGCTTCGAACAGCGACTTTGCATAGCGGCTGGTTTCACGAAACAGGCGATAGTGACGGTTGAAACCGTCCAGCGTGCCCTGCGCGAGGAGAAACGCCAGTTCCTGCTGCGTCTGTGCCGCGACGATTGTCATCCGCAATCCGCTATCGGGTCTCGTTGAACAGCTCGCGGCCGATCAGCATGCGCCGGATTTCGGAAGTACCGGCGCCGATCTCGTAGAGTTTCGCGTCGCGCCAGAGCCGCCCGGTCGCGTAATCGTTGATGTAGCCGTTGCCGCCGAGTGCCTGGATTGCCTCGCCCGCCATCCACGTCGCCTTTTCCGCCGCGTACAGGATGGCTCCCGCCGCGTCCTTGCGCGTGGTCCGGTCACGATCGCAGGCTTTGGCGACTGCGTAAACATAGGCCTTGCATGCATTCATCGTCGTATACATGTCGGCGACTTTGCCCTGCATCAACTGGAATTCGCCGATCGGCTGTCCGAACTGCTCGCGCTGGTGCAGATAGGGCATGACGACATCCATGCACGCCTGCATGATGCCGAGCGGTCCGCCGGCCAGCACGGCGCGCTCGTAGTCCAGTCCGCTCATCAGCACCTGTACGCCACGGTTCACCTCGCCCAGCACATTTTCCGCCGGCACTTCGCAGTCGCGAAATACCAGTTCGCAGGTATTCGAACCGCGCATGCCGAGCTTGTCCAGTTTCTGTGCCGTCGAAAAGCCCTTGAAGGATTTCTCGATCAGGAATGCGGTGATGCCTTTCGGCCCGGCCGCGACATCGGTCTTCGCGTAGACCACCAGCACATCCGCGTCCGGTCCGTTCGTGATCCACATCTTGTTGCCGTTGAGCACATAGTGCTCGCCCCGCCTGTCAGCGCGTAGTTTCATGCTGACCACGTCGGACCCGGAATTCGGTTCGCTCATCGCCAGCGCGCCGACATGCTCGCCGGAAATCAGCCGGGGAAGATAACGGCCTTTCTGTTCGGTACTGCCGTTGCGGTTGATCTGGTTCACGCAAAGGTTGGAATGCGCGCCGTACGACAACCCGACCGACGCCGAAGCACGCGAGATTTCTTCCATCGCCACCACATGGGCCAGATACCCCATGCCGCTGCCGCCGTATTCCTCTGCAACCGTTATGCCGAGCAGACCGAGATCGCCCAGCTTGCGCCACAAATCCATCGGGAATTCGTTGCGTTCGTCGGTTTGGGCGGCACGCGGGGCGATTTCGGCCGCCGCAAAATGCTGCACGCTTTCGCGCAGCATCCCGACGTCCTGGCCGAGATCGAAATCCAAAGTGGGAAAGGAAGCCATCGAGATTTTCTCCGGACTGTTCACAGGTCTGGCCTTCCATGCATGGTCATCAGGGTCTGCAACAGTGTGGCGCAAAGCGTCTCGCCTCCACCCTTCACTACAAAAGCGTCGACCTGCGTAACCACCAGGGTGCGCCCCGACCTGAGCACACGCCCGCGTGCGATCAACAGATCGCCGTCGCCCGGCGCCAGCAGATTCATCTTGTACTCGACGGTCAGCACGCTGGAACCCTCGGGCATCAGCGTGAAGCCCGCGTAACCGCCCGCCGAGTCTGCGATGGTACCGATGATGCCGCCGTGAAAATAGCCGTGCTGCTGGGTCAGTTCGGGTTTGAACGGGAGCTGGATTTCGCATTCGCCCGGCGCCAGCCGCGTGACTTTCGCGCCGAGCAGTGCCATGGCCTGCTGGCGATTGAAGCTCGATTGAACGCGTTCCGCGTAAGCGGGATTCCTGGGCTCGAAGCCGGGCATGCGATCTCCGTTTAGAGCGACTCTATTTGACGTTTACGTCAACGTCAATTCGTTCTTGTTTATTGCCGATAAAACTTTTCCGGTCAGTCAGTTAATGCCAGCAAGCCCGACAATCCGGTTTGCCCGCTGAATCTCTGGATTTCATCCTTTTTGCTGCGCAACAAATTAGATATTTCAACTACTTGCACGCCTCTTCCCTGGGCCCTTCGACTGCGAAGGCGAGGCATTGCTACTGCCATCGAGGAAATCACGGCATTGTTCTTCGAATGCAGCAATTTCACCCAGCACAACTTCAATATCTTCGCGCTGTTGCTCCAGAATGCTGCGGCGTTTGCGCAGCACCTCCTGCAGACGCTCGACCTGGGCGCGCTCGTCCTTGGCCGCATCGTACATGTCGATCAGTTCGCGGATTTCGGACAGCGACAAGCCGAGGCGCTTTCCCCGCAATGTAAGTTTCAGGCGCACCTTGTCGCGGTTTCGGTAAATCCGGTTGCGGCCCGCGCGGGTAGGGGCGATCAGCCCGTGGTCTTCGTAAAAACGGATCGCACGGGTGGTCAGGCCGAATTCGCGTGCCAGCTCCGTAATGGTGTAAGTGGTGTCGGCCATGCGGCGGCGGTTTACGTTAGCGTCAAGTAGAATCCAACTATAGCGCGGCCTTTCCTTCCACTGGTATCAGTTCATGCAGACCTCCGTTGTCCCGGCAGTTGCCGACCCGATGAGCTTCCCATTTGCGGAACCGCCAGCGGCCGGTAGCGTGCGCGAGGTTGCAGCCGGGCTTTACTGGCTGCGCATGCCACTGCCGTTCGCGCTGAACCATATCAATCTCTGGCTGTTGCGCGATGCGCAGGGGTGGACTGCAGTGGACTGCGGCATCGGCCTGGACGATACGCGCGCCCATTGGGAGAAAATCTTCGCGGAGGTCGTCGGCAGTTCGGGACTGACGCGCGTGCTGGTAACGCATTTCCATCCCGACCATTTCGGCAACGCCGGCTGGCTGGTGCAGCGTTTCGGGGCACCGCTGTGGATGACCGAGACCGAACACCTGACCGCCCACGCGCAATACGAGACGCTGGCAGGGTTCGGATCCGATGCGACCGCGGCGCTGTTTTCGGAACATGGCCTGGACGCGGAACGCGTGGCTGGCATCTCCGGGCGTGGCAATTCCTACCGCAAGGTCGTCGGAGAACCGCCAAGCCGCTTCGTGCGCATGCTCGACGGCGACGAGATCGAGATCGGCGGCAACCAATGGCGCGTCATCGTCGGGTACGGCCATGCTCCCGAGCATGCCGCGCTCTATTGCGAGTCGCTCGGCGTGCTGATCTCCGGCGACATGCTGTTGCCGAAAATCAGCACCAACATCAGCGTCTGGCCGACCAAGCCGGAAAGCGACCCGCTCAAGCTGTTCCTGCGCTCGATCGATCGTTTCACCGAACTGCCCCCCGATACGCTGGTATTGCCGTCGCACGGCCTGCCCTTCCGCGGCGCGCATCACCGCGTGCAAATGCTGCATGACCATCATCGGGACCGCCTGGCCGAGGTGCTCGATGCCTGTTCACGGCCACGTTCCGCGACGGACCTGCTTCCGGTGCTGTTCCGGCGTGAGCTGGATACGCACCAGACCTTTTTCGCCATGGGCGAATCGATCGCGCACCTTAATTACCTCTGGCTTCAGCGCCGACTCTCGCGATCACGCGGTTCCGACGACGTTTACCGTTTCGTCAAGCCGGCAAGATGAAAGTCGCGGGTGTTCCATACCGCAGCGTCTGGCGCGAAACAGACCGCGTCGCGATCATCGACCAGACGCGCCTGCCCTTTGAATTCCACACGCTGCGGCTTTCCGATTGCGACGAGATCGCACATGCGATCCGTTCGATGCAGGTGCGCGGCGCGCCGCTGATCGGGGCAACTGCGGCTTACGGCATCGCGCTGGCGATGTCCGCCGATGCTTCCGATGCCAGCCTGCGGATTGCTGCCGCGCTGCTCAGCGCAACGCGCCCGACCGCGGTCAACCTGCACTGGGCGATCGAGCGAATGGTCCGACGGATGCAGGCGATCGCGCTGCCGGATCGCGCCGATGCGGCCTGGATGGAAGCGGAGAAAATTTCGGAAGAGGACATCGCTTTCAATCTTGCGATCGGCCGGCATGGATTGGCCGTGCTGCGCTGCATCGCGGACCGGAAGGGCAAGGTGAATGTGCTCACGCATTGCAATGCCGGCTGGCTTGCGACCGTCGATGTCGGCACCGCGCTGGCGCCGATTTACCTTGCGCACGATGCCGGCGTTCCCGTTCATGTCTGGGTCGACGAAACCCGGCCGCGCAACCAGGGCTTGCTCACGGCGTGGGAGCTTTCCCAGCACGGCGTGCCGAATACGCTGATCGCCGACAATGCCGGTGGCCATCTTATGCAGCACGGGCGGGTTGACGTGGTGATCGTCGGAGCCGACCGCGTCACGGCGACCGGAGACGTCTGCAACAAGATCGGCACTTATCTTAAAGCGCTGGCCGCCAGGGATTGTGATATTCCGTTCTATGCCGCCGTTCCTTCGCCGACCATCGACTGGAACATCCATGACGGCTTGCGGGAAATTCCAATCGAGGAACGCAGTGCCGCAGAAATACTGACCATGCGGGTAGTGGATGAGGGGAATCTGATTTCGCACGCACAGATCGCACCGGATGGAACGCAGGCGGCCAATCCGGCCTTCGATGTCACTCCCGCGCGATTGGTCACGGCGATCATCACCGACCGCGGCATCGCACCGGCAAGCCGCGAAGGCCTCCATGACCTATATCGCAGGAAAGTCGCCTGAACATGACCGAACTGCAACTCAGGAAGCAGATCATCGCGACCGCGCTGCGGATGAACGCGCTGGGCATCAATCGCGGCAAGTCGGGCAATGTCAGCGCGCGCTGGAAAGACGGCTTTCTGGTAACGCCCTCGGGACTGCCCTACGAAGAAACGAAACCGGGGGATATCGTCTTCATCGACAAAAAGGCGAAGTCGAAGGGAAAGCGCGCGCCTTCTTCCGAATGGCGTTTCCACTTCGACATCTATCACGGCAAGAGCGAAGTCCACGCAGTGGTCCACACCCATTCGAGCTTCGCAACGACGCTGGCCTGCCTGGGAATGGGCGTGCCGGCCTTCCACTATATGGTCGCCGTCGCGGGCGGCAACGACATCCGCTGCGCACCGTACGCGACTTTTGGTACGCAAACGCTGTCCGACCATGCGCTCAAGGCGCTGCAGGACCGCAAGGCGTGCCTGCTGGCCAACCACGGCATGATTGCGGCCAGCGGGACCCTCACAGGCACGCTGGCCCTGGCCGTCGAGGTCGAGGCGTTGTGCGAGCAATACTGGCGCTGTCTGCAGATCGGCAAACCCAATCTGCTGTCCGACGACGAGATGGCCGTCGTCGTGGAAAAGTTCAAGTCTTACAATTCGCAGGCGCGCTGAATCGACATCGGGCTTGCACTGTTTCGAACTTCGCCCTAGCTTAGTCACATGGCCGAAGAAAAATCCGACCCGCCCGTCGCCACCGATCCGACCGATCTCGCCCGCGTATTTGCGGAGATCGCGTTGCGCAGCAAACATCTTGTCGAGACGCGACTGGCCGAGCAGGCCAGACACGCGGGCGAAGAGCGGACCGACGAATTCGGTGTCGGCAAAGCCTTCTCGGAATTGGCTGGCAAGCTGATGAGCGATCCGTTCAAGCTGGCGGAAATGTCGCTGCGCATGTGGCAGGACTATTTCACGCTCTGGCAGAACACCGTGCTCAGGGCGGCGGGTGGCGAAGCAGCGGCGGTGGCGCAACCCGGCAAATCCGACAACCGCTTCAGAAGCGAGTTGTGGCAGAACAACCTGGTGTTCGACTACATCAAGCAGTCGTATCTGATCGCCGCGCAGAACATTCAGAAGTCGGTGTCGGAAGTCGAGGGGCTCGATCCCCAGACCGAGCGAAAGGTCAAATTCTTCACCCGGCAGTACATCGACGCGCTTGCGCCGACGAACTTCGTGCTGACTAATCCCGACGTGCTGAAGACCACCATCGAGACCGGCGGCAAGAACCTGCTCGACGGCCTCAATCACCTGCTGCAGGACATTGATCGCGGCGACGGCAAGCTGGCCATCAGCATGACCGACCCCAAAGCGTTCAAGATGGGGGAGAACGTCGCCAGCACGCCGGGCAAGGTGGTATTCCAGAATGATCTGATGCAACTGATCCAGTATCAACCGACCACCAGCGAGGTCTGCAAGACTCCGCTGCTGATCGTGCCGCCCTGGATCAACAAGTATTACATCCTCGACCTGCGGCAGAAGAACTCCTTCATCCGCTTTGCCCTGGACCAGGGCATCACGGTATTCGTGGTTTCCTGGGTCAACCCGGACGAAAAGCACGCGAACAAGACGTTCGACGACTATCTGCTGGAAGGTCCGCGCGCCGCGCTGGATGCGGTGGAAGAAGCGACCGGCGAACACGAAGTCAACATGATCGGCTATTGCCTGGGCGGCACGCTTACGGCCGCGCTGCTGGCATGGATGGCGGCGAAACGCGAGCACCGCGTGAAGAGCGTGACCTTCTTCACCACACTGATCGACTTCTCCGAACCCGGCGAACTGGGCGTATTCGTCGACGAAGAAGCCGTCGACAGCCTGGAAAAGAAAATGGCGGAGCGCGGCTACCTGGAGGGCTCGGACATGGCGTCCACCTTCAACATGCTGCGCGCCAACGATCTGATCTGGTCCTTTGTGGTGAACAACTATCTGCTGGGCAAGGAACCGTTTCCATTCGACCTGCTGTACTGGAATTCGGACGCGACCCGCATGCCGGCGAAGATGCATACCTTCTATCTGCGCAACATGTACATCAGGAACAAATTGCGCGAACCCGGCGGCATCACGCTGGCCGGTGAACCGATAGACTTGTCGAAGATCGACATCCCGGCGTATTTCATCTCCACGATCGAAGACCACATTGCGCCATGGAAGACGACTTACCTCGGCGCGCAGTCGTTGAACGGTCCGGTGCGGTTCACGCTCGGCGGCTCGGGCCATATCGCCGGCATCGTCAATCCGCCTTCGGCGAACAAGTACTGGTACTGGACCAACGAGCGCCTGCACGGCAGCGCCGACGAGTGGCTCGCTTGCGCCGAGAAGCGTCCGGGCTCATGGTGGAGCGACTGGGCCGGCTGGATCGCCGGTTTCGGCGGCGAAAAAGTACCCGCCCGCATTCCTGGCGCAAAGCTGAAGATCATCGAAGACGCCCCGGGCAGTTATGCCAGTCTGCGTCTCGATGCGCCCGCGCCGCCGAAGCAGGGGAAGAAAGCGCATCCACGCGCGCCGTCGCGAAAAAAAAGCGGCTAGCGACGGCAAGCCGGGGGCTGTTTCAGAAACAGACGCTCACCTCAAATGGAAAGCCGCAGGGCCTTCGCCCTGCGGCTTCTTATTTCAACAGCCAAAAGATCAGTCGCGCTTGCGATCGTTGTGCTTTTCGCGATGGATGCGTTTGCTCTGATGATTTTCCGCCGACTGGATATTCTTCTGCTCGCCGGCACCGACATGACCATTGGCGGCGGCATTCGCCTCTTTGCGGTCGACCCTGGCCTGGCCGCGTTCAAGATTTGCGGTTTCGCGATTGGTCAATGAACCGCTCTTCACACCGTTTTCGATGCGCTGTTCCTGGTTGGCGTTTCGCTGCACATCGGCTTGCATACGCTGCGAAGACGCGGAATTCGGATTGCCGGTCTGGGCATCGTGTTTTTCGCTATAAATGTCCTTGCTTGCCTTATTCTGCGCACGCTCTATGCGTCGCTTTTCCGCGTCGGTCATCTTGCCGTCCTTCAGCGCATTCGATTCCATCTTGTCGATATGCGATTCCTCGCGCTCGAGCTTGCCGGCCTCCTTGGTGTTGAGCTGGCCGGATTTCAATCCTTGTTCGATGCGGTTTTGCTGGTTCACGTCGCGCTGCACGGTATCGGCGGCATTCTGCGCGCTTGCCGCCGTTGCGATGGTGCAGGCGGCAAGTCCCGCTGCAATGGCAGTCAGTCGAGTTCGCATGGATCTCTCCTCGCTTTTTCAATAGGACACGGAAGTTGGTCGGGCGCATTTGCGCTGCCCTTCGCTGCAAGTCCAACAACGTAACGTCAATCGGGCGGTTGACAGGCGTCGCGCGCCTCATTGTTGCCGTCGCATCGCAGCACAAAGGCCCTGTCGCCCCGGCCCGACGATTTCTTGCCGCGTTTGGGATTCTGTATACAATAATCGGCATTCAGATTTTTCTCCTTCGATTACGGGGGCGATCCGCAGGGAGCCGGCACGCGAGCGTCCCGAATCGGAACTTCGAATAAAGACCCAGGAGGACCGGATGAAACTCAGCAAAGAGCAAAGCGAACATTTCGACCGCGAGGGGTATCTGTTTTTTCCGAGCCTGTTCACGCCCGAGGAGGTCAAGGCTCTCCTGAACGAAGTTCCCGCACTCTATGCGCAGCGCCGCGCGGAAAATGTTCGCGAGAAGGGCAGCGATGCGGTGCGCACCAACTTCGCCGCGCACATGTACAACCGCCAGTTCGCGAAACTCGCCCGCCATCCACGCATGGTCGAGCCGATCCGGCATCTGTTCGGCGAGGCCGTGTACATGCATCAGTTCAAGGTCAACGGCAAGATGGCCTTCGACGGCGACGTCTGGCAGTGGCATCAGGATTACGGCACCTGGAAGAACGACGATCAGATGCCCGAGCCGCGGGCGATGAACGTGGCGATCTTTCTCGGGGAAGTGAACGAGTTCAACGGCCCGCTGATGTTCATCCCGGGAAGCCATAAGCTCGGCGTGATCGATGCGCAACACGACACGTCGACTACCAGCTATCCGTTGTGGACCATCAATCACGAAACCATCCGCAAGCTGGTCGAACGCGGCGGCATCGTCGCCCCGAAGGGTCCGGCCGGTTCGATGATCTTGTTCCACTCCTGCCTGGTGCATGCGTCGAACTGCAACCTGTCGCCGTGGGACCGCATCAACGTGTACCTGAGCCTGTGCGCGGTTTCCAACCACATCCGCCGCTTCAAGCGTCCGGAATACATCGCGCACCGCGACTTCACGCCGATCGAGTGCCTGCCCGACGATTGCCTGCTGAAGGACTACGACGTGCCGCTGCCGTGGAAAGACGGTACGCCGGAAGAAGCGCTGAAACCGCTCGCGGCCGCATAACCGGGGAACGCAATGAACCTGTACGCCAAGCTTCGCGAGCGTGAGGCGCAGGGCAAGCCGCTTCGCGTCGGCCTGGTCGGCGCCGGAAAATTCGGCGCCATGTATCTGGCGCAAGTACCCAAGACGCCGGGCCTGCACCTTGCCGGCATCGCGGATCTTTCGCCGGCCAACGCGAAAACCAACTTGCAGCGCGTAGGCTGGAATGCGGAGCGCTACGCCGCTACGTCGCTCGACGCGGCGTTTTCCTCCGGCCTCACGCATGTGGGTGAGGACTGGCAAGCGCTCGTTGCGCATCCGCTGATCGACATCGTCGTCGAGGCCACCGGAAACCCGATCGCTGCGGTCGAACATGCACTCGCCGCATTCAGGCACGGCAAGCATGTGGTCATGGTCACCGTGGAAGCGGATGCGATGTGCGGGCCGCTGCTGGCACGCCGCGCGAAGGACGCAGGCGTGGTTTACAGCCTGGCCTATGGCGACCAGCCAGCGCTGATTTGCGATCTCGTCGACTGGGCGCGCGCCGCCGGATTCAGCGTGGTGGCCGCCGGCCGTGGTCACAAGTGGTTGCCGCATTTCGCGCAGTCGACGCCGGAAACGGTGTGGGGCTACTACGGCCTGACGCCGGAACAGGCAAAGATCGGCGGATTGAATCCAAAGATGTTCAATTCCTTCCTCGACGGCTCGAAGCCGGCGATCGAGAGCACCGCCGTGTGCAATGCGACGGGACTTACGCCCGCGCCTTACGGTCTGCTGTTTCCGCCGGCGAGCGTCGACGACATTCCGAACGTGATGCGCCCGAAATCCGAGGGCGGACATCTGCATCACAAGGGCCAGGTGGAAGTGGTTTCCTCGCTCGAGACCGACGGGCGCGTCATTCCCTACGATATCCGCTTCGGCGTGTTCGTGGTGTTCGAAGGCGACACCGAATACATCCGCAACTGCTTCAAGGAATACATGGTGCGCACCGACTCTTCGGGCCGCTATGCCTGTCTGTACAAGCGCTGGCATCTGATCGGCCTGGAGGTGGGGATTTCGGTCGCGTCGGTCGGACTGCGCGGCGAATCGACCGGCTGCCCGACCGGATTCCGCGCCGACGTGGTGGCAACCGCCAAGCGCGACCTCAAGGCGGGCGAAATTCTCGACGGCGAAGGCGGCTACACGGTGGTCGGCAAGCTCCTTCCGGCGGAAGCCTCGCTGAAGATCGGCGCGTTGTCGCTCGGCCTCGCGCATAACGTGAAATTGCTCAAACCCGTCGCCGCCGGCCAGCCGGTGCGCTGGACCGATGTTGCGGTCGATGAATCCAGCTACGCGGTAAAGCTGCGGCGGGAAATGGAGCAGCTGTTCGCCTCGGCTGGGGAAACGGCGCTCGCCCGATAGGGCAATGACCCAGGCAGGCTGCGGGTGAAGGCCGCTTTCGCGGCCTTTTTTCTTTTTTGGCAGCCAGAATCGGCGGCGCCAGTACAATGCGGATCAATCGTCAGGAGACGCCTACGTGACCCAAAAGCCGCCCCGTACCAGACAGATCGTCGCCGCCGTGATCGGCAATGCGTTGGAGTGGTACGACTTCGTCGTCTACGGTTTCCTGGTCATCATCATTGCGCGGCTGTTTTTCCCGGCGCAAAGCGAATATGCCTCCATGTTGCTCACCATGGCGACATTCGGGGTGGGATTTTTCATGCGACCCGTGGGCGGCATCGTGCTCGGCATTTACGCGGACCGCAAAGGCCGCAAAGCGGCGTTGCAACTCATCATCGGCCTGATGACGCTGTCGATGGCCATGATCGCCTTCGCGCCGCCGTACGCGGCAATCGGCGTCGCCGCTCCGCTGATCATATTGCTTGCGCGTTTGCTGCAGGGCTTCGCCACCGGCGGCGAATTCGCCAGCGCCACGTCATTTCTGGTCGAGAGTGCACCGAAGAACAGGCGCGGGTTCTACGGCTCCCTTCAGATGGTCGGTCAGAGCCTCGCCGCGCTGTCCGGCGCGATCGCCGGCACGCTGATTACGCGCGGGCTTGCCCCGGAGCAGATCGATTCATGGGGATGGCGCCTGCCGTTTCTGTTCGGACTCATCATCGGACCGGTGGGACTTTACATCCGCCGCTATCTGGAAGAAACCGAGGCCTTCCTCGAATCGCGAGCCCGCGCCGTACACAACCCGCTGCGAACGTTGGTCGCGCAGAACGGGCGCGGCCTGGCGGTCACGTTCGGCCTCGTCATCTGCGGCACCATCTCCTACTACGTCGTCCTGGTTTACATGCCGACGTTCGCCAAGACCCAGCTCGGCATGCCGCTGACGGACGCTTTCGTGGCGCAGGTGATCGGGCTTGTTTGCCTCACCGTAACCATTCCTTTGTGCGGCGCATTGTCCGACCGGGTCGGCCGCAAGCCCGTCCTCATGGCCGCGACCATCGCCTATTTCATGCTGCTTTATCCGATGTTCGATTGGGTGCACGCCGCTCCGAGCCTAGCCAGGCTCGCGGTCATGCAAGGCATCTTGTGCAGCCTCGTCGGCGTATTCTTCGGGCCGATCTCCACGGCCATCGCCGAACAGTTTCCCACCGGAGTGCGCTCCACCGGGCTCGCCATCGCCTACAACTTTGCGGTCATGCTGTTCGGCGGCTTTGCCCAGTTCATCGTCACCTGGCTGATCCGCGAAACCGGTTCGCCGCTGGCTCCTGTGTACTACGTGATGTTCGGCGCTGTCGTCGGATTCATTGCTTCGATTTTTCTGGTGGAACGGCATCGCGACGAGCATCTGCCCAGGATACCCTGAAGGCCTGCGCGCCGTTCTTTCTGCGTTCGTTCATGTCCCGGAGGGTCCCATGCTCACGGCAAAGAGAAAGAACCGACGGCTATTCGCAATTCTGATTCTGGCGGCAACTTCTGGAGCAATCGCGATGCAATCTGAAACCCGTGCGGCCGATACCGGCGAAAAAACCATGACCGTCGTGCGCATCTACACCGGCGCGGACAACCAGTCCCATTTCGAGGACGTGCAGGTTCCGCTGAAAAGCAGCGGCAAGATAGGATTCATATCGGAACTCGTGAAAGCCACCGGTATCGTGTTTCGCGAGACCGGCGGGGACTACAACTACGAATTTCACACCGCTCCGCGACGCCAGTACGTAGTGAACCTGGAAGGCGAGGTGGAAATCGAAGTAGGTGACGGAACGAAACGCATTTTGCGCAGTGGCGACATCCTGCTTGCCGAGGACACCACCGGACAAGGACATATCAGCCGGGCTGTTGCAGGCAAGCCAAGGAAGTCATTGTTCATCACGCTGGACTAAAGCCGGCAGCGTTATCCTGCAGCACGCAGCCTGGACAGATATTTCATGCCCTCGATTGCCCGGCTGCCGTACCAGGATGTCATTTCTCCGTCGATCAGGGACACGGTTACCGGAGAATCCACTTCGTCCATCGGCGTCGGAATAAAATCCGTGCCGGGGGTGGCGAGAACCTGCCGGATCTCTTCGAGGTGGCGCTCACGGAACGCGTAAGGTTCCGAGGAAAGCAGCACGCGATCCACGCGCGACAGGAACTGCGGCGTGAGTTCGATCTTCGGGTAACGGTCGGCGCTTTCGATTTCCGGCGTATCCCAACCGACCGCCGCCAGGGTTCGCGAAATGTAGGTGTCGCGCGATACCGTCATCCACGGCGACTTCCAGATCAGATACAACACGCGGCAGATCCACGCAGGCCAAGACCGCGTCGGCGTAGGCCTTGCGGAACGCCTCGCTCAATTCCGCGGCCCTGGACTCGCGACCGAAGATGCCGCCAATCAACCGATACAACGGCGGATTGTCGAGCGGACCGAGCGGATGGGTCACGATCACGTTCGGGACGAAGCCCGCCAGCAAATCGATGGTGGGTTTTTCGTTCTCGTCGATGTTCACGATCAGATGCGTCGGCGCGAGTGCGCGGATCGCTTCGATGTCGACACTCTTGGTGCCACCGACCTTGGGCACCGTCTTGATGCGATCTTTGGGATGGATGCAGAAACCGGTACGCCCCACGAGCCGATCACCCACCCCGAGTTCGAACAGCAACTCGGTGAGGCTGGGGACGAGACTCACGATGCGGGCATCGGCTCGCGCCAGGGCATGCGCGCGCCCGATGGCGTCGACTGCGCGGGAAGGGGTCGTGTTCATTTTCTGACGGCGACTATACGCGAGCGTATCGAGGATGACGGCCGTCACGGCTTGCGCTTCGGCGATCGCTTCTTCCTTGTCGTCNGGGCGCGGCCGACAACGGGATCAGGCTTTCCTTCAACGTACGCAGCACAAAGCTCGACTTGCTGTGGCGGATGCCTGGAATCCGGTACAGACGTTCGCGCAGCAACCGTTCGTAGTCGCGCGTGTCCTTTACGGCGATGCGAATGTAGTAATCGTAGTCGCCGGAGACGAGATAAGCCTCCATCACCTCCGGAATCTGCTCCAGCATCTTGCCGAAGTCGTACAGCGTTTCATCCGTATGGCTCTCCAGCGTGACTTGCACGATTACGGTTTCGGAAAGTCCGATCGAAGCCGGATCGACGCGCACCGTGTAACCCTGGATCACCCCTTCACTTTCCATGCGCTTGATCCGTGCCCAGCAGGGAGTCGACGACAATCCCACGCGTTCGCTGATCGCCTGCAAGCTGGCGCGCGCATCTTCCTGCAGGACTTTCAGGATCGCCAGATCGAATTTATCGACAACCATTCTTCATATCGCCTAATTTTTGGTAAATTATTCTAATAAGACGGCATTATGGCAGAAAATAAGATGCCTTTTCTGCAGGGCGCCGCGTAGGATGCCTGCATGAGCAATCTCGCCCAGCCGCCGGTCCTGCCGACTCCCGAATTAACGGCTGTGGAGCCCATCGCCATCACCGGCGCGAAGTCCCTGCTCGATACGCTGGTCGCACTCGGCGTGGACACCATTTTCGGCTACCCCGGCGGCGCCGTGCTGCCGGTGTATGACGCGCTTCATGCGGAGCATCGCCTCCGCCACATCCTGGTACGCCACGAGCAGGCTGCGGTTCACGCCGCGGAAGGTTATGCACGCTCGACCGGCAAGCCCGGTGTCGTGCTGGTGACCTCGGGCCCGGGTGTGAGCAATACCATCACCGGGTTACTGGATGCGATTTGCGATTCCGTGCCGGTCCTTTGCATCAGCGGCCAGGTTGCAACCCATTCGATCGGCACCGATGCGTTTCAGGAATGCGACGCGCTCGGTCTGTCGCGATCGGTAACGAAATGGAATGCGCAGATCCGCAGCGCCGACCAGGTGTCGGCCATGGTGCGCAAGGCATACGGTATCGCCACGCAGGGAAGGCCGGGCCCGGTGCTGCTCGATTTTCCCAAGGACATCCAGCTTGCGACTTTCAATGCGCCAACTGAAACGCCGGAGGATCAGGCGGAACCCAAACGCAAACCGCTCCGGCGCGGTCCGCTGCGCGATGCCGTGGAACTGTTGAAGAACGCACGGCGTCCGGTCTTCTACGGCGGCGGCGGGCTGATCAACTCCGGGCCCGAGGCCTGCGCCGCTTTCACGCGACTTGTGCAGCGCACAGGCGCGCCGTGCACGTTGACGCTGATGGGCCTCGGCGCATTTCCAGCATCCCACGGACAGTTTCTCGGCATGCTCGGCATGCACGGCACGCTCGAAGCCAACCTGGCAATGCATCACGCCGACCTCGTCGTCTGCGTTGGCGCCCGCTTCGACGACCGGGTCACCGGCAAGCTCAGCGAATTCTGTCCGAACGCGAAGAAAATCCATCTGGATATCGACGCTTCTTCGATCAACAAGGTGATCAAGGTCGACGTACCGATGGTCGGCGACTGTCTTGAACTGCTCGACGCCCTGCATACCGAACTGGGCGTGCATGTTTTCGAAACCGGAAGGCTGGCGCAATGGTGGCAGATGATCGGCCAATGGCGCGCCGAGGATTCGCTGGGATTCGAAACACGCGACGATTGCATCCTGCCACAGCATCTGATGCAATCTCTGCAGCGGGCGGTCGCGGGACGCGATGCGATCGTGTCGACCGACGTCGGCCAGCATCAGATGTGGGCCGCGCAGCATATGCGCTTCGAGCAGCCCAACCGCTGGCTCACCTCGGGCGGCGCCGGCACCATGGGGTATGGCCTGCCCGCGGCGATCGGTGCCCAGATTGGAAATCCGGACAAGCTCGTCGTTTGCGTGAGCGGCGACGCTTCCGTGCTGATGAATCTGCAGGAACTGTCAACCGCCATTCAACATCGCGCCGCCGTGAAAGTGGTGTTGTGCAACAACGGGTACATGGGCATGGTGCGCCAGTGGCAGGAACTCAATCACGGCGGCCGTTATAGCCACAGCTATACCGCGGCGTTGCCGGATTTCGTGGCCGTTGCGAGAGGGTTTGGCTGGCACGCGCGCCGCGTCACCGATCCGGCCGAACTCGACGCCGCGATTGCCAAGTGCCTGGCCTGTGACGGACCGTTTTTTCTCGATGTGTCCGTTGCACCGCAGTCGAACTGCTTTCCGATGATTGCCGCCGGCAGCGGGCATCACCAGGTGATGTTGAACGAGACGACGATCTATCAGCCCGGCCCGGAAAAATCGGACTGCTGAAATACTGCGAAGCGAACTGCGCCAGGATTGAATTGCGCCGGGGACCATCAGTCCAACGCGCTTAAGAGGTGCCGCCGAACCCAGGGCGGGTGGCCTCGGATTGAACTCTCACAAGGAGCCGGAAATGCGGCAAGTTACCCTCGAAGACAAATACATCTCGGACCAGGATCGCGTTTATCTGACCGGGATCCAGGCGCTGGTTCGCCTTGCCCTGGTCCAGCGCCGGCGCGACGTGGCCGCGGGACTCAACACGGCCGGCTTTATCTCCGGCTATCGCGGCTCGCCGTTGGGCGGGTTGGACGAAGCGCTGTGGAAAGCCCAGAAGCATCTGGAAGCCCATCACATCAAATTCCAGCCCGGCGTCAACGAAGAACTCGCCGCCACCGCGGTGTGGGGATCGCAGCAGGTCGAACTGATAGGCGAGTCGAATTACGACGGCGTCTTTGCGCTGTGGTACGGCAAGGGGCCGGGTGTGGATCGCTGCGGCGACGTGTTCAAGCACATGAATTTCGGCGGCACTTCGAAGCATGGCGGCGTGCTGCTCGTCGCGGGCGACGACCACGGCGCCTACTCCTCGACATTGCCGCACCAGAGCGACCATCTGTTTTCCGCATCGATGATTCCGGTCCTGTATCCCTGCAACGTGCAGGAATACGTCGAACTCGGCCTGCACGGCTGGGCGATGTCGCGCTTCTCCGGATGCGCGATCGGCTTCAAGGCGCTGGCCGATACCGTCGAATCATCGGCTTCGATCGAGGCGGATCCGTTTCACGTGAGGACGTTGGTGCCGACGGATTTCGTGATGCCGGAAGGCGGCCTCAATTGCCGCTTGTCCAGCGACCTGCTCGGTCAGCAGGCGCGCAGGCAGGAAGCGCTAATGCAGGACTACAAGATTTACGCGGCGATGGCGTATGCACGATTGAACAAGATCAACCGCACGACCATCGATTCACCCAACGCGAGGCTCGGAATCATCGCATCCGGGAAGTCCTACATGGACGTGCTGGAAGCGCTGGAAGAACTGGGCATCACCGAAGAGAACGCCGCGCAGATCGGCATCCGGCTGTTCAAGGTCTCGATGCCCTGGCCGCTGGAACCGGACGGCGTGCGCGAGTTCTCGAAGGGGCTGGAGGAAATCCTCGTGGTGGAGGAAAAACGCCAGATGGTCGAGTACCAGCTCAAGGAGCAGCTCTATAACTGGCATCCGGACGTGCGCCCGCGAGTAATCGGCAAGTTCGACGAGCAGGGCGAGTGGGTTCATCCGCGCGGCGAATGGCTGCTGCCGGCCAAGGCCGATTTCTCGATCGCACAGATCGCGCGCGTAATCGCCGGACGCATCGCACGCTTTCACCAGAGCGACCTGATCAAGGCGCGGTTGGCTTTTCTCGATGCGAAAGAAGCTGTGCTGAAGAAGGCGGTGGACACTCCGGTGCGACCACCGTACTACTGCTCGGGATGCCCGCACAATACGTCAACCAAGGTGCCGGATGGCAGCTTGGCGCTCGCCGGCATCGGTTGCCACGTCATGGCCACCGTGATCTATCCGGAGCACAATAAAAGCCCGACACACATGGGCGGTGAAGGCGCGCCGTGGATCGGCCAGGCGCCGTTCTCGAAGCGCTCCCACATCTTCGCCAACCTCGGCGATGGCACTTATTTTCATTCCGGGTCCCTCGCGATTCGCGCGGCGCTCGCGGCAAACGTCAACATCACATACAAGATTCTGTACAACGACGCTGTCGCCATGACCGGCGGGCAACCGGTGGACGGGCAGATTTCCGTCAGCCTGATCGCGCAACAGATGGCGGCCGAAGGCGTCAAGCGCATCGCAGTGGTGACGGAAGAATTGTCGCGTTACGAGGACCGGTCGCAGTTGCCGGCCATGGTCACGGTCAACGATCGCAAGGACATGGAGGCGGTGCAGCGCGAATTGCGCGAGATTCAGGACGTCTCCGTGCTGATCTACGACCAGACCTGTGCGGCCGAAAAGCGCCGGCGCCGCAAGAAAGGCGAGTATCCGAAAGCCACACAGCGGGTTTTCATCAACGAGGCGGTCTGCGAAGGTTGCGGCGACTGCGGCGTGCAATCCAATTGCACCTCGATCCTGCCGGTCGAAACCGAATTCGGCCGCAAACGCGCGATCGACCAGTCGTCATGCAACCAGGATTACTCCTGCGTGAAGGGCTTCTGTCCGAGCTTCGTCACCATCGAAGGCGGTGCACCGAAGAAGTCGCGTGCGGCCAAGCTGGCGCTCCCCGCCCAACTCGAGTCCCTTCCCGACGCAATTGCAGCGGAACTCGGGCAAGCGCCCTACAACATCCCGATCACCGGCATCGGCGGTACCGGCGTCATTACGATCGGCGCCTTGCTGGGAATGGCCGCCCACCTGGAAGGCAAAGGCACGTCGGCGCTGGACATGACCGGCATGTCGCAGAAGAATGGCGCGGTCACTTCCCACGTGCGCATCGCCCGTTCGCCGGAAGACATTCGCGCGCAGCGCATCGCCACCGGCGAAGCGGACCTGATCCTCGGCTGCGACATGCTGACCGCCGGCGCGCACGATGCGATCTCCAAGACACGACCTGGTCGCACGGTGGCGGTCATCAATACGCATCAACAGCCTCCCGGACCGTTTGCGCAGAATCCCGACTGGCAGTTTCCCGCGGAGCAGATCCGGGCCCTGATCGACGAATCGGTCGGCAGCCGCTCCCACTTCATCGATGCCACCCGGCTCGCCACCGCATTGCTGGGCGATTCGATCGCGACCAATCTGTTCATGCTCGGCTTCGCCTTCCAGAAGGGGCTCATTCCATTGCAGGAGGAATCCATCCTGAAAGCAATTGAATTGAACGGCGTCGCCATCGACGCCAACGAGCAGGCCTTCAGTTGGGGAAGGCGTGCCGCGGTCAGCCTGGAGCAAGTAGAGAAAGTCGCGCTTCCGGCCAAGCCGATCGTCGTGCAGATGCCGCTGAACCTCGAAACCCTGATCCGCCGCCGGGTCGCTTTCCTCACTGAATACCAGAACGCTGCTTACGCGAAGCGTTACGAGAACCTGGTCGCCAGGGTGCGCGATGCCGAGGCAGGCATCGGCGCCGGGGATGCGCTGGGCAAGGCGGTGGCAAAGTATCTGTTCAAGCTGATGGCGTACAAGGACGAATACGAAGTCGCCCGGCTCTATACCAACGGCGATTTCGAGAAGCGGCTGAACGACAGCTTCGAGGGCGACTTCAAGGTCACCTACAACCTGGCGCCCCCGCTGCTCGCAAGGCGCGATGCGCAAGGCCATCTGGTCAAGGCGCGTTACGGTTCATGGATGAAAGCGGCGTTCAAGGTGCTGGCAGAGTTCAAGGGCCTGCGCGGAACGCCGCTCGACCCGTTCGGCCACTCGGCGGAAAGGAAGATGGAGCGAGGCCTGGTCCGCGACTACGAATCCCTCGTCACGGAAATGCTGACCAGCCTTTCAAAGAAAAATCACCGGACGGCGGTCGAACTCGCATCGCTGCCGGAGCGCATCCGCGGCTTCGGCCACGTCAAGGACGGCAATGTTGTCGCGGTGGCAGCGGAGCGCGATCGCCTGTTGCAGCAATTCCGCCACGGTGCCGGCATCGGCCTGGCGGCTTGATGACAAGCGGACGGCGGGCATTCGGGCTGACGTTGATGGATAATCGGCAGTTCAAAACCTTGGCCTCCGGCCGGGGTGCCTTGAGCTGCAGGGAGCGAGATTCATGACCGACTTGAGCGAGCAGCCCGCAGACCAGAAAGGCCGGGCGGCCAATAAGATCCGTTTCGTCACCGCGGCAAGCCTGTTCGACGGCCACGACGCCTCGATCAACATCATGCGTCGCATCCTTCAGGCCAGCGGCGTCGAAGTCATCCATCTCGGCCACAATCGCTCCGTCGACGAAATCGTCAACGCCGCGATCCAGGAGGACGTGCAGGGCATCGCGATCTCGTCCTACCAGGGCGGCCACGTCGAGTACTTCAAGTACACCATCGACCTGCTGCGCGAGCGAGGCGGCGAGAACATCAAGGTCTTCGGCGGCGGCGGCGGCGTGATCGTGCCGGACGAAATCGAGGACCTGCACCGTTACGGCGTCGCCCGCATCTACACACCGGAAGACGGCGCCAGGATGGGCCTGCAGGGCATGATCACCGACATGATCCGCACTGCCGACCGCAACCTGGCCGCCGAACTGCCCGCCAATCTCGACGAATTGTTCAAGGGCAACACCCGCGACCTCGCCCGTGTCATCACCGGGCTCGAAAACACAACACTATCCGACGCGCTGCAAAGGAAGCTGGTTGCCCGCGCCGCAAAGAAGGACGGAGTTCCGGTGCTCGGCATCACCGGCAGCGGCGGTTCCGGCAAGTCGTCGCTCACCGACGAACTGATCCGTCGATTCCGCATCGACCAGGGCGACGCCCTCAGGATAGCCGTCATTGCGGTCGACCCGTCGCGGCGCAAGACCGGCGGTGCGCTGCTGGGCGACCGCATCCGCATGAACTCGATCAATCATCCGAACATCTATATGCGTTCGCTGGCTACGCGCGACGCCGGCAGCGAAATCGCGGCCTGCCTGCCGGACGTGATCGCCGCCTGCAAATGCGCTGGCTTCGATCTGGTGCTGGTGGAAACGTCGGGCATCGGCCAGGGCGATGCCGCCATCGTGCCGCATGTCGATTTCTCGCTGTATGTGATGACGCCGGAGTTCGGCGCCGCCAGCCAGCTCGAGAAAATCGACATGCTCGACTTTGCCGATTTCGTCTCCATCAACAAATTCGACCGCCGCGGGGCCCAGGACGCGCTGCGCGACGTGCGCAAGCAGATGCAGCGCAACCGCGGTGCCTTCACCGTGGCCACCGACGCGATGCCGGTGTTCGGCACCATCGCGTCCCGGTTCAACGACGACGGCGTGACCGCGCTCTACCAGACCATCGTCGCAAAACTGAAGACTCGCGGACTCAAGGCCGCGGACGGCAAGCTCAAAACCACGAACGTGAAAGCGTCGTCCGGGCAGAATGTCATCGTGCCGCCGGCGCGCGCGCGTTACCTTGCAGAGATTGCCGAGACGGTGCGCGGCTACCACGCGGATGTCGCCAGGCAGTCGAAGACGGCGCGGGAACGCCAGCAGTTGCGCGAAGCTAGACGCATGCTGGATTCTGCGAAGAAGGCGTCATCCGACCTCGCGCCGCTGATCGCGGAACGCGAAAAGGCGCTGAGCCCCGAAGCCAGGGCGCTGCTCGAAGAATGGCCGCAGATCAGGCAGGCCTACTCGGGCGACGAGCAGGTCACCAAGGTGCGCGACCGCGAGATCCGCACGACGCTGAAGACGACTTCGTTGTCCGGTACCAAGATCTCAAAGGTGGCCCTGCCGAAGTTCGAGGACGACGGCGAAACGCTCAAATGGCTGATGCGGGAAAACCTGCCGGGCTATTTTCCTTACACCGCGGGCGTGTTTGCGTTCAAGCGCGAGAACGAGGATCCGACGCGCATGTTCGCGGGCGAAGGCGATCCGTTCCGCACCAACGCGCGCTTCAAGTTCCTGTCTCGCGACATGCCGGCCAAGCGCCTTTCAACCGCGTTCGATTCCGTTACGCTGTATGGATTCGATCCGCACGAGCGCCCGGACATCTACGGCAAGGTCGGCAACTCGGGTGTATCGATTGCCACCCTGGACGACATGAAGGTGTTGTACTCGGGCTTCGACTTGTGCGACCCGGCGACGTCGGTATCGATGACCATCAACGGTCCGGCACCGACCATCCTGGCGATGTTCATCAACACCGCCATCGACCAGCAGGTCGACAAATTCCTCGCGCAGCATGGCCGCCAGCCGGACGAGCAGGAAACCGCGAAGATCCGCGCCTGGGCGCAGGAGAACGTGCGCGGCACAGTGCAAGCCGACATCCTCAAGGAGGACCAGGGCCAGAACACCTGCATCTTTTCCACGGAGTTTTCGCTGAAGGTCATGGGCGACATCCAGGAATACTTCGTGAAGAACCGGGTGCGCAATTTCTACTCCGTGTCGATCTCCGGCTATCACATCGCCGAGGCCGGCGCCAACCCGATCTCGCAGCTTGCCTTCACGCTGTCGAACGGCTTCACCTTCGTGGAGGCTTATCTCGCCCGCGGCATGGATATCGACGATTTCGCCCCGAACCTGTCCTTCTTCTTCTCCAACGGCATGGACCCGGAATACACGGTGCTGGGAAGAGTGGCACGGCGCATCTGGGCGACGGCGATGAAGAACAAGTACGGCGCCAACGAACGCAGCCAGAAACTGAAATACCATGTGCAGACCTCCGGCCGTTCGCTACATGCGCAGGAGATCGCATTCAACGACATCCGCACCACGCTGCAGGCGCTGATCGCGATCTACGACAACTGCAATTCGTTGCATACCAACGCCTACGACGAAGCGATCACGACGCCAACGGCGGAATCCGTGCGGCGCGCGCTCGCCATCCAGCTCGTCATCAACCGCGAGTGGGGCCTGGCGAAGAACGAAAATCCGAACCAGGGCTCGTTCATCATCGACGAGTTGACCGACCTGCTCGAAGAAGCGGTGTTGCAGGAGTTCGAGCGCATCTCCGAACGCGGCGGCGTGCTCGGCGCCATGGAAACCGGCTACCAGCGCGGCAAGATCCAGGAAGAGTCGATGTATTACGAGCACAAGAAGCACGACGGCTCCTATCCGATCATCGGCGTGAACACTTTCCGCAATCCGGACGCAACGCAAACCGGCGGCAGCATTCCGCTGCAACGCTCGACCGACGAGGAAAAGAAAAGCCAGATCACCCGTCTGCGCGAGTTCCAGGCTCGCAATGCGGCTGACGCGCCGGCGGCACTGGCGAAATTGCGTCAGACCGTGATCGATAACGGCAATGTGTTTGCCGAACTGGTCGACGCAGTGCGCGTCTGCTCGCTGGGCCAGATCACGGATGCGTTGTTCGAGGTCGGCGGGCAGTATCGCCGCAGCATGTAGTGTCCTCAATCAGGAGAGGAAGAGATGTCCGATTTCCAGCTTAACCACCTCAACATTCCCGCGCGCGACCCGGAAGGCCTCGTGCGCTGGTACGCGCAGACTTTCGGCCTGAAAGCCGATGGCAACAAGGTGCGCGGGCCAGGCGTGCTGATCGCTTTCCAGGCAGGCGAACCGGTGAAGCGGGCGCCCGAACTGCACCTCGGTTTCCAGGTGCCAAGCAACGAGAAGCTTGCCGACTGGGCGAACAAGTTCGGTGCCACAGTCAAGCAGGGCGACGAATTCAACGCATTCCGGACCTTCGATCCGGAGGAGAATTGTCTGGAGTTGTATTGCAAAAAAGATAGTTGAGCAAACCGCGTAGAGACGCGGAAAGATCATAAAAGTGGAGGGGTCGTGGAAATCCGGAGAGTCGCGCGCGCAGCGCCGGCCTCGCGGCACCCCAGCGGCGCTCAACGAGCTGGCGCTGGGTTCCTGACGAACGACGCGATCGTCAGGCGGCTTTTTTCTCCTGACCTTCGCGTACCACCGCCAGGTAGTTGCGCCCCCACTCGCGCAAAGCCAGAATCACCGGCCGCAGGCTTTCACCCTCCACGGTCAACGCGTACTCCACGCGGGGCGGCACTTCCGCGTAGACGGTGCGAAGAACAAGCCCGGCACTCTCGAGTTCGCGCAACTGCCGCGTGAGCATGCGCTGTGTGACGCCTGGAACCTTTCGCCGCAATTCGCTGAAGCGCATGGTTCCCTGCAACAGGTGATAGAGCACGAGGCCTTTCCATTTCCCGCCAATGAGTTCCAGCGTGGCTTCCACCGGGCAACCGGGTGAACAATCGAATTTGCGATGTTTCATGAATTCACTCCACATGGCCCCGGCCGGGGCGGTATACAAAATGACACTATGTTCAGAAGTTGTGCGTACTTGCGCGGATGCGTGCGCCTGCCTACGCTCTCATTTACACGGGCCGGCGTCAATCCGCAACCCGGGAACAATGATCTCTTCTGAAAGGGAAAACGTGAACGCGCCTTCCAGAACTCTCGTATTCGTCGCCGCGCTTGTCCTCGCGCCCGCCTCGTTGACGCAGGCTGACTTGAAACCGGATGCGAACGGTTTCACCACATTGCAAGCCGGCGAAGAAGTCTGGGGGGATTATCCAGGCATCGCCGGCATCAAGCGCATGGTCGTCTACGGCGATCCGACCAGGCCCGGTGTCTACGTGATACGCGCGAAGTTCGCGCCGGGCGTGATGAGCATGCCGCACACGCACCCCGAAGACCGGCTGGTCACCGTGATTCGCGGAACCTGGTGGAGCGGCACCGGCGCGGACTTCACGCCCGGCAAGACCGTCGGAATGAAACCCGGCGCGTTCATGCTGCACCCGGCGGGGGAAGCGCATTTCGATGGCGCGAAAGATGAGGAAGTCGTCGTGCAACTGATTGGTGTGGGCCCCAGCGGCACCAAGTTCATCCATCCCGAACTGGGCACCGTCGGCAAATCGAACTGACCGGCAGAAAGGATTCCGCGTGAAAGCCGTCGGTTACAGAAATTCGCTGCCCATCTCCGAAGCGCAGTCGCTGCTCGATGTTGAAATGCCCGATCCGGTTCCCGGAGCCCGCGACCTGCTGGTCGAAGTCAGGGCGATATCGGTGAATCCGGTGGATACCAAGGTGCGCATGCGCGCCGCGCCGGAACCAGGCGGCATCAAGGTGCTCGGCTGGGACGCGGCCGGCGTCGTCAAGGCGGCCGGATCCTCCGTAGCCTTGTTCAAACCCGGCGACGAGGTTTTCTACGCGGGCTCGGTTGCGCGCCCCGGCACGAACAGCGAATTGCATGCGGTGGACGAACGCATCGTAGGCCCTAAGCCGCGCTCGCTGAACTTCGCGCAGGCGGCCGCGCTGCCGCTGACCAGCATCACCGCCTGGGAACTGTTGTTCGATCGCCTGGGACTCGTTCCCGGCGACATGCAGCGCAAGGGCACGCTGCTCGTCATCGGCGGTGCCGGCGGCGTCGGTTCGATCATGATCCAGCTTGCGCGCAAGTTGACCGGCCTCACCGTCATAGCCACGGCGTCACGAACGGAAAGCCGCGCCTGGGTGTTGGCCCTCGGTGCACATCACGCCGTGGACCATTCGAAACCGCTTGCCGCCGAAGTGCGGGCGCTCGGCATCGAGCATGTGGATCTCGTCGCCAGCCTCACCAATTCCGAGCAGCACCTAATGCAGATCGCCGAGATCATCGCTCCCCAGGGAAAATTCGGCATCATCGACGACCCGAAGGCCTTCGATATCCTGGCGCTGAAGCGCAAGTCGGTATCGATCCACTGGGAATTCATGTTCACGCGTGCCGTGTTCGAAACGGCGGACATGATTGCGCAACATCGCCTGCTGAAGAAAGTGGCGGAGATGGTGGACGCAGGCGCACTGCGCAGCACGCTGTCGGAGGAATTCGGCGCGATCAACGCGGCCAATCTCAGACGCGCCCACGCCCTGATCGAATCCGGACGGGCAACGGGCAAGGTCGTTTTGTCCGGTTTCTGAAGTCCGGCCTGCACGGACTTCGGTCCGCAGAGGCCGCATTGATCTTTTCCTTTCCCTCCCCCGCACTACCACCCCGAACGACAATGTCCTGAGGCCGCCCCGGCCATGATTTCCGGCAGTGCGCGGAGCCGAGACACCGGCGCGCGAAGGTGATACAAAGGCCGGGGCTGGCCAAAGGCCGGCCGTATACCAAAAACGGGGAGGAAAGGTCTTGGCGCAGTCGGAAACCATCAGCGGCGGGAGTATCGATACCTTCCCCCTGCTTCTGTTACGGCATGCAAGGCAACAGGGGAATCGCACTGCCATCCGCGAGAAGGACCTCGGCATCTGGCAAAGCTGGACCTGGGGGCAGGTCGCCAACGAGGTGCGCGCGCTTGCCTGCGGCCTGGCCACGCAAGGATTCCGCCGCGGAATGAACCTCGCCATCATCGGTGCCTGTATTGGTCGTTCACCGCGGCGCAATGCCTCGGCGGCGTGCCGGTGCCGATGTACCAGGATGCCGTCGCGCAGGAGATGCTGTTCTTGCTGGACAATGCGGAGATCGAGTACGCCATCGTCGAAGACCAGGAACAGGTCGACAAGCTCCTCGAAATCCTGCCGCAGTATCCCAACCTCAAGCACATCTTCTACGACGATCCGCGCGGCCTGCGCAACTACAGGCAGCCGCAACTGATGTCTTACGACCGGTTGCGCGAAATCGGCCGGGAATTCGACCGCAAGGATTCGGGATTTTTCGAACGCGCAGTCGGCGACGTCAAACCGGCGGATACCTGCGTGATGCTCTATACCTCGGGCACCACCGGTAAACCCAAGGGCGTTTGCCATACCCATGCGGGATTCATCGCCGCAGCCCGCGGCGACGTCGAATTCGACGGCTTCAATCCTTCCGATGAAGTCCTTTCCTATCTGCCGATGGCGTGGGTGGGCGATCATCTGTTCTCCTACGCGCAGGCCCTGGTCGCCGGCTTCACGGTCAATTGCCCGGAATCGTCGGAAACGGCGATGAACGATCTGCGCGAGATCGGGCCGACGTATTATTTCGCGCCGCCGCGGGTCTTCGAAAACCTGCTGACCACCGTCATGATCCGCATGGACGATGCCAGCCGCATCAAACGCGGCCTGTTCCACTACTTCATGGGCGTGGCGCAGCGCTGTGGCATGCAGATCATGGACCGCAAGCCGGTGCCGCTCCTCGATCGGCTGCTGTACTTCATGGGCGGGCTGCTCGTTTACGGGCCGCTGCGCAATATCCTCGGCATGAGCCGGATTCGGGTCGCCTATACCGGCGGTGCTGCGATCGGACCGGACCTGTACCGCTTCTACCGTTCGATCGGCATCAACCTCAAGCAGCTCTATGGCCAGACGGAAACCAGCGTGTACGTCTGCAAGCAGCCGGACGGCCGCGCCAAGCTGGACTCGGTCGGCCGGCCGTTGCCTGGCGTGGAAATCAGGATCGCCGGCAACGGGGAAGTCCAGGTCAGGACGCCCGGCATGCTCAAGGAGTACTACAAACGGCCGGACGCCACCGCGGAATCCATATCCGCCGACGGCTACTTCCTGACCGGCGACGCCGGCTTCTTCGACGCCGATGGCGACCTGAAGATCATCGATCGCGCCAGCGACGTCGGCATGCTGGCCGACGACTCGATATTTGCGCCGCAGTTCATCGAGAACAAACTCAAGTTCTTCCCCTACATCAAGGAAGCGGTCTGCTTCGGCGACCGCAGGGACATGGTTTGCGCCTTCATCAACATCGACCTGCAGGCAGTGGGCAACTGGGCGGAGAAGCGCAACATGCCCTATACCGGTTACCTCGACCTGACCTCCAGGCCGGAGGTCTATGACCTCATGCTCAAATGCATTGCGCAGGTGAATGCCGATCTTGCCGGCGAGGCCACGCTGGCCGGTTCGCAGGTGAAGCGTTTCCTGATCCTGCACAAGGAACTCGATGCCGACGACGACGAACTCACGCGCACGCGCAAGGTACGCCGCGGTTTCGTGGCGCAGAAATACGCGCCGCTGGTCGATGCGTTGTATTCCGGACAGAGCCATTGCCGCATTGCGACCGAAGTGAAGTTCGAGGACGGCCGCCGTGGCACGATCGAGGCCGATATCGTCATCCGCGACGCGAAGACCAACCTTTATCCGGCAAGGGCGGCGTGAAATCGGTGACTTGAACCATGACTGGCCAGCGCAAAACCGGTGAGGTGATGCTGTCGGTGGAGAACATTGCGCTCTCCTTCGGCGGCGTGCGCGCGTTGTCCGACGTCAGTTTCGACGTCCGCGAAGGCGAGGTCCGCGCGATCATCGGACCGAACGGCGCGGGCAAAAGCTCGATGCTCAACGTCATCAATGGCGTCTATCATCCGCAGCAGGGCAATATCAGCTTCCGCGGCGAAATGCGCCATCGGATGGACCCCCATCGCGCAGCCGCACAGGGTATCGCCCGGACTTTCCAGAACATCGCCCTGTTCAAAGGCATGACGGTGCTGGACAACATCATGACCGGGCGCAACCTGAAGATGCGTTCCAGCCTCTTCGAACAGGCTATCTATATCGGCCGCAACCGGCGCGAAGAGCTCGCGCACCGGGCCAAGGTCGAGGAGATCATCGATTTCCTGCAGATCGAACACATCCGCAAGACGCCGGTCGGGCGTCTGCCGTACGGATTGCAGAAACGCGTCGAACTCGCCCGCGCGCTCGCCGCCGAGCCGACCCTGTTGCTGCTCGACGAGCCCATGGCGGGAATGAACGTCGAAGAGAAACAGGACATGTGCCGTTTCATCCTCGATGTCAACGACGAATTCGGCACCACCATCGTGCTCATCGAACACGACATGGGCGTCGTCATGGACATCTGCGACCGCATCGTCGTGCTCGACTACGGCCGCAAAATCGGCGACGGCACCCCCGACGAAATCCGCAACAACAAGGCTGTCATCGATGCTTATCTTGGTGTTTCACACTAATGATCACACCCAACACGGAGGCACGGAGGCCACGGAGAACACGGAGAAGATCGATAACCGTAAATAGGTGGCAAGGCATACGCGCCCGGTTGTTCATCGACTCCAGAAACGGAATTAGCGGTTTTCTCCGTGTCCTCCTTTTCCTCCGTGCCTCCGTGTTGGGTTGAGGGTTCAGGATCTAGAAGATGACGTTCTTCTTTGAGGTACTGATCGGCGGGTTGCTGGGGGGGGTGCTGATCTACAAGGCGTCGGGCGTGTTCAATTTCGCGCAGGGCGCGATGGTGTTCTTTGCGGCGCTGACTTTCGTCGGCCTGCAGGAAAAGTTCGGCCTGCCGTTCTGGGGCGCCTTTGTGCTCGCGCTGGCGGCGATGGTGGTGCTGGGTATCCTGACCGAACGCATCGTGCTGCGTCCGCTCGTCAACCAGCCGCAGATCACGCTGTTCATGGCCACCATCGGCCTGTCGTTCTTCATTGAAGGCCTGGCGCAGCTCATCTGGGGGACCAACGTAAGACGGCTCGACATCGGCATCAAGGACGAACCGATTGCAGCAGTTCTCGAGCGCTTCGACATGGCGATCAGCAGTTTCGACCTGACCGCTGCGCTCGTGGCTGGCGTACTGGTCACCGCACTGGCCGTGTTCTTCCAGGTCACCCGCGTCGGCCGGGCGCTGCGTGCAGTGGCGGACGATCACCAGGCAGCTCTTGCCGTCGGCATTCCACTGAAGCAGATCTGGGCGATCGTGTGGTCGGTCGCCGGCTTCGTAGCGCTGGTCGCCGGCCTGATGTGGGGTGCGCGCAATGGCGTGCAGTACGCGCTGACTTTCGTGGCACTGAAGGCGCTGCCCGTTCTGATCCTGGGCGGCTTCGAATCCGTGCTGGGCGCGATCGTTGGCGGCCTGATCATCGGTGCGCTGGAAAAACTCGCCGAGGTGTATCTTGGCCCGTACATAGGCGGCGGCATCGAAGGCTGGTTCGCCTACATGATGGCGCTTCTGTTCCTGCTGATAAGGCCGGAAGGATTGTTTGGAGAGAAACGGATCGATCGTGTCTAAAAAAGCATTTGCCACAGAGGTCACAGAGAACACAGAGAAAGGCCAGGAAAAACTCGGCATGAAGAGCGCAGAAGATCGCGATGGCCGAGAAAAATTGCGTTCATGTTCAGCTGTCCACGCTCCCTTGGCTCATTTGATCTCCTCTGTGACCTCTGTGTCCTCTGTGGCAAAAAGGAACTAGATGTTCTACCGCGAAGCCGGACAATTCAAGACCACCTACGCCGCGGACCAGGCGCTGTTCCCGATCCGCCAGGATCGTTACGCGATGCTGGCCATCCTCGCAATCGCGTTCGTCGGCGTTCCGCTGTTCTCCAGCAATTACTGGCTGACTGCGCTGCTGATTCCGTTCCTGGTGTTTTCGCTGGCGGCGCTCGGATTGAACATCCTCACCGGCTATGCGGGACAGCTTTCGCTGGGCACGGCGGCCTTCATGGCGGTCGGTGCCGTCGCCGCCTACAACTTCCAGTTGCGTATTCCCGGCATGCCGATCCTGCTGAGCTTCGTGCTCGGCGGCATGACGGCCGCGCTGGTCGGCATCCTCTTTGGCCTGCCCAGCCTGCGCATCAAGGGTTTCTATCTTGCCGTCGCCACCCTGGCGGCCCAGTTTTTCATCCCTTGGCTGGTGACCAAGGTCGGCTGGTTCTCAAACTACTCCGCCTCGGGCGTCATCACCGCACAACGGATTGTGATCCTCGGCAAGGCATTCGATTCGCCGCAGGAGAAATACCTGCTGGTACTGGCCATCGTCGCATTGCTGGCGCTGCTGGCGAAGAACCTGGTACGCAGCCGCATCGGCCGCGCCTGGATGGCGGTGCGCGACATGGACGTCGCCGCCGAAGTCATCGGCATCCGCATTCTGCGCACGAAGCTGATCGCTTTTGCCGTGAGTTCGTTCTACTGCGGCGTCGCCGGCGCGCTGTATGCGTTCGCCTACCTCGGCAGCGTCGAGCCGGACGGATTCAACCTGGACCTGTCCTTCCGCATCCTGTTTATGGTGATCGTCGGCGGTGTGGGCAGCATTCTCGGCTCCTTCCTCGGCGCAGCCTTCATCACGCTGATGCCGATCCTGATCGAAGTACTGTTGACGGAAGGCAGCCACGCGTTCAACCTGAGCCTGGAGCCGGGCGTTACCTCCATGATGCAGTTGCTGGCGTTCGGCGCGCTGATCATTTTCTTCTTGATCGTGGAGCCGCACGGACTGGCGCGATTGTGGCAAATTACAAAAGAAAAATTACGGCTTTGGCCTTTTCCCTACTAGGAAACTAGGAACGCAGAAAACAACGATATCGGAGGACACGATGAGAACATGGAAAAAGATCCTGGTCGCGCTGCTCGCCTTCGCCGGCGGCCTGGCGATCGTGCTGCCTGTCGCGGCGCAGCAGGCCGGTACCCAGTTCATGGGCATCCTGGGATACCGGGTCGGCCCTTACGGGGCAAACGGGGCCGCCTTTTTTACCGGCATGATCGACTATCTGAACCTTGTCAATGAGCGCGATGGCGGCATCAACGGCGTCAAGCTGACCTGGGAAGAGTGCGAAACCGAGTACAACAACGCCAAGGGCGTCGAGTGCTACGAGCGCCTGAAAACCCGCAGCGAGAACGGTCCCACAGCCATCCATCCGATGTCCACCGGCATCACCTACGGCCTGATCGACAAGGCGCCGGTCGACAAGATCCCGCTGATCACGCTCGGCTATGGCCGCACCGACGCAACCGACGGCCGCGTTTTCCCGTGGGTGTTTCCGATCCTCTCCAACTATTGGGACGCCGCCACCGGAATCATCAAGTTCATCGGCGACAAGGAAGGCGGCAGCGACAAGCTCAAGGGCAAGAAAATCGTGCTGCTGTACCACGATTCGGCCTACGGCAAAGAGCCGCATCCGGTGCTGGAAGCGGAAGCCGCCAAACTCGGCTTCGAATTGAAGCTGATCCCGGTTCCGCATCCGGGCAACGAACAGCAATCGCAATGGTTGCAGATCCGCCAGTACAAGCCCGACTGGGTGATCCTGTGGGGCTGGGGCGTCATGAGCGCAACCGCGTTGTCGACCGCACAGAAGGTCGGCTTCCCGCGCGAGAAGATGGTCGGCAACTGGTGGGCCGGTTCGGAGATCGACACCGAAGCCGCCGGTCCGGCATCGGAAGGCTATTACGCCGCCAGCCTGAATCTCGCAGGCAAGGATTTCGGCGTGGTGAAGGATGTGGAGAAATTCGTCTACGCGAAAGGCAAGGGTGGCGATCCCAAACTGGTCGGCACGGTGCTATGGAATCGCGGCCTTGCGGCGGCCATGTATACGGTCGAGGCCGTGCGGACAGCACAGGGCAAGTTCGGCAAGAAACCGATGACCGGTGAGCAAACGCGCTGGGGAATCGAAAACCTGAACGTCGACCAGAAAAAACTCGACCAGCTCGGCTTCGGCAGCATGGTTCCCCCGCTGAAATTGTCTTGCCTGGACCACGGCGGCAGCGGCCTGGTGCGCTTCCAGAAATGGGAAGGCGGCAAGTGGAAACCTGCGTCCGACTGGATGAGCGGCGACAAGGACATGGTGCGCAAGATGGTGGAAGAATCCGCCGCGAAGTACGCCACCGAGAAGGGCATCACGGCGGGCTGCCTGAAGGGGTAGGCTTCGCCAGGAATGAGGGACGAGGGGCGAGGGTTGAGGGGAAAGGCGCGAAGCACAAACCCTCGTTCCTCACCCCTCGTCCTCTCTAAATGACTACTACGACTGGCGATACAACACCTGTTATGTCTGCGATATCCCCACCCCTGCTGGCCATCAACAACGTCGAGGTTATCTACGACCACGTGATCCTGGTGTTGAAGGGCGTATCGCTCGAAGTCAGGGACGGTACGATCGTGGCATTGCTGGGCGCGAACGGCGCCGGCAAGACGACCACGCTGAAAGCGATTTCGAATCTGCTATCTTCCGAGCGCGGCGACGTGACCAAGGGCTCGATCGAATTCCGTGGACAGCGCATCGACAAGCTCACGCCCTGGGAACTGGTGAAGCTCGGCGTGGTGCAGGTCATGGAAGGCCGGCACTGCTTCCAGCATCTGACGGTGGAAGAAAACCTGCTGACAGGCGCCTTTACGCGCAGCGGCAACCGCGCCGCGATCCGTCACGACCTGGAAATGGTTTACCAGTATTTTCCGCGCCTGAAGGAGCGCCGCAAAAGTCAGGCCGGCTATACCTCGGGCGGCGAACAGCAGATGACCGCCCTCGGGCGCGCGCTGATGGCCAGGCCGAGAATGATCCTGCTCGACGAACCCTCGATGGGCCTGGCGCCACAGATCGTCGAAGAGATATTCGAGATCGTGCGCGGGCTCAATGAAAAGGAAAAAGTCAGCTTCCTGCTGGCCGAGCAAAATACCAATGTCGCCTTGCGCCATGCCGATTACGGCTACATCCTGGAAAACGGGCGCGTGGTCATGAACGGCCCGGCCGCCGATCTCGCCAGCAACGAAGACGTAAAGGAGTTCTACCTCGGCCTGTCGACGGCGGGCCGCAAGAGTTTCCGCGACGCCAAACACTACCGCCGCCGCAAGCGCTGGCTGGCCTAAAGCAAATTGCCAAAGAGGTCACAGAGGACACAGAGAAAGGCAAGGTCTCCCGAAAAAATCAGCGCGTAAAGACGCCGCGGTGGTTAACTCATCGATATATCCTTTCCGTGTAACGTTAATCCTGACTTTCATTTTCCTCTGTGACCTTTGTGTCCTCTGTGGCAAAAGGTTTTTTTGATGACTGAATATTACGACGACCTCGAAACGAGAGACCCGGAACAGCGCGAACGCGCGCTGATGAGCGCGTTACCCGGACAGATCCGGCATGCGAAGGCGAACACGGTTTATTTCGCGCGGCTGCTGCGGGACGTCGACCCGAACGCGATCCACGATCGCAGGGCGCTGGCGGGACTGCCTGTCACGCGCAAATCCGATCTGATCGGATTGCAAAAACAATCCCCGCCTTTCGCCGGCATGACGGCGATCGCCACCGGCGATCTCGGCCGGGTATTTTCTTCACCCGGTCCGATCTACGATCCGCAGGGGGCGCGCGGGGATTTCTGGCGCTTCGGCCGCGCGCTGTTCGCCGCCGGCTTCCGGCGCGGCGACTTCGTGCACAACACGTACTCCTATCACTTCACGCCGGCCGGTTTCATGATGGACCTTGCCGCACAGGCTGTCGGCTGCGCGGTATTTCCCGCCGGCACCGGACAGACTGAAATGCAGGTTGCGGCCATCGCCGAGCTCAGGCCGAACGGCTATGCCGGCACGCCCTCCTTCCTGAAGATCATTCTCGACAAGGCGGACGAACTGAAGGTGGAGGTCGGCAGTCTGAAAAAGGCGAGCGTATCCGGCGAAGCCTTGCTGCCGCCCGTGCGGGAAATGCTCAAGGGTCGCGGCATCGACGTGCGGCAAAGCTATGGCACGGCGGATCTGGGATTGATCGCTTATGAAACCGAACCAATGGGCGGGCTCGTAGTGGACGAGGGGGTCATCGTCGAGATCCTGCGCCCGGGCACAGGCGATCCGGTTGCCGAGGGGGAAGTCGGCGAGGTTGTCGTTACCACCCTATGCAACGAATATCCGCTGATTCGCTTCGCCACCGGCGATCTATCGGCCATCGCCGCAGGCGTGAGCGCCTGCGGCCGCACCAACATGCGCATCAAGGGCTGGATGGGCCGCGCCGACCAGACGACGAAAGTGAAGGGCATGTTCGTGCATCCATCGCAGATAGACCAGGTCGTCAAACGGCATCCTGAAATCCTGAAGGCGCGCCTGAGCGTCGAGCACGATGCCGAACGCAACGATCGCATGCGATTGCGCTGCGAGGTTCGGAGCCGCAGCGATGCGTTGTCATCGGCCATTGCCGATAGCGTGCGCGATGTCTGCAAGCTGCGCGGCGATGTCGAATTCGCCGACCCCGGCTCCTTGCCCAACGACGGCAAGGTAATCGAAGACTTACGAAAATACGACTAGGGCAAATTTTCACCACAGAGGGCACAGATACCCTACGTGCGTAGCACGTCGGAGTACCCTTTTAGGGCACAGAGAAAATCTTTCACAGAAATTGAGAAACAGCTGTCGATGCTTATTGAGGATATCGCCCACTGTTACTTTGCGATGAATCGGTTTGTTTTTCTCTGTGCCTCTGTGGTGAGATTCTGACTTTTCCGGAGACCGAATGTCCACGCAACCAATCAGTAAATACCCAGTACCGAAACTCGAAAGCCTGCCCGCCGACATTCGCGACAAGATGCTGGAAGTGCAGAAGAAGGCCGGGTTCATTCCGAATGTGTTCGTGACGCTGGCGCACCGGCCGGACGAGTTTCGGGCGTTCTTCGCATATCACGACGCGCTGATGCTGAAGGAATCCGGCCTGTCGAAGGCCGAGAAGGAAATGATCGTGGTCGCCACCAGCGGACTCAGCCAGTGTCCGTACTGCGTGATCGCGCATGGCGCCATCCTGCGCGTCCATGCGAAGAATCCGCAGATCGCCGACCAGGTCGCGATCCATCATCGCAGGGCCGACCTTGCCGCAAGGCAGAAGGCGATGCTGGATTTCGCCTGCAAGCTATCGCGCACGCCCGAAGCGCTGACCGATGCGGATCATGAAATCCTGCGCGGCCATGGCTTCAGCGCGGAGGACATCTGGGACATCGGCGGCATCACCGCGTTTTTCGCGCTTTCCAACCGTATGGCCCACCTGATCGACATGCGCCCGAACGACGAGTTCTACCTGATGGGCCGCATCCCGCCCCCTCCCAAATGACGCACTGCAACGCCATGTCCCGGCACGGCCGTGGCGTGCCTGCGGTGCTATAATTTTTGGCAGAACGGGAACAGCGCCACAAACGCTGCAGTCCCTCGAGAAACGGCAGCAACAACCTTATCAAGGTAGAACCATGGCAGCACTTCCGGATGACGATCCGCAAGAGACAAACGAATGGCTGGATGCGCTGGACGGCGTCCTGCAACATGAAGGTCCGGAGCGCGCGCACTACATCCTCGAGCAGTTGATCCAAAAGGCACGGCGCTCGGGCGCCTACCTTCCTTACAGCGCCAATACCGCTTATATCAACACCATCCCGCCGGGACAGGAAGAGCGTTCTCCCGGCGATCACGAGCTGGAACACCGTATCCGCTCCTACGTGCGCTGGAACGCGGCGGCCATGGTGTTGCGCGCCAACAAGCAATCCTCGGAACTCGGCGGTCACATCGCCAGTTTCGCCTCCGCCGCGACGCTGTATGACGTGGGTTTCAATCATTTCTGGCACGCCCCGTCGGAAAACCACGGTGGCGACCTGATATTCGTCCAGGGGCATTCGGCTCCCGGCGTCTACGCGCGCGCTTTCATGCTCGGCCGGCTGTCGAAGGAGCAGATGGACAACTTCCGCCAGGAAGTGGATGGCAAAGGCCTGTCTTCTTATCCGCATCCCTGGCTGATGCCGGATTTCTGGCAGTTCCCGACGGTGTCGATGGGACTGGGTCCGATCATGGCGATCTACCAGGCCCGCTTCATGAAGTACCTGCAGGACCGCGGCCTCGCCAATACCGAAGGGCGCAAGGTCTGGTGCTTCCTCGGCGATGGCGAGATCGACGAACCGGAATCGATGGGCGCGATCGGCGTGGCCGCGCGCGAGAAACTCGACAACCTGATTTTCGTGGTGAACTGCAACCTGCAGCGGCTCGACGGTCCGGTGCGCGGCAACGGCAAGATCATCCAGGAACTCGAAGCGGATTTCCGCGGCGCCGGCTGGAACGTCATCAAGGTGATCTGGGGCGCCTACTGGGATCCGTTACTCGCCAAGGACAAGAACGGCACGCTGGTCAAGCGCATGGAAGAAGCGGTCGACGGCGAGTACCAGGCCTTCAAGGCCAGGGACGGCGCCTATGTGCGCAAGCACTTCTTCGGCAAGTATCCTGAATTGCTGGAAATGGTCGCCAACATGTCCGACGACGATATCTGGCGGCTGAATCGCGGCGGCCATGATCCGCACAAGATGTACGCGGCCTACGCGTCGGCGGTGAAGACCGAAGGCCAGCCAACCGTGATCCTGGCCAAGACCATCAAGGGTTACGGCATGGGTGAGGCCGGGGAAGCGCAGAACATCACTCACCAGCAGAAGAAAATGGGCACGACGTCATTGCGTGCGTTCCGCGACCGCTTCGGCCTGCCGGTGCCCGACGACAAGCTCGAGGAAATGCCCTACCTCACCTTCGAGCCGGGCTCGCCGGAACTCGACTACATGTGCAAGAGCCGCGAGGCGCTGGGCGGCTACCTGCCGGCGCGCAGGCAAAAGGGCGATACGCTGGAGATCCCGCCGCTGGCGAACTTCGAACCGCTGCTGAAAAGCTCGGAAGAACGCGAGTCGTCGACGACCATGGCGTTCGTGCGCATTCTGAATATCCTGGTCAAGGACAAGAATATCGGCAAGCGCGTGGTACCGATCGTGCCCGACGAATCGCGCACCTTCGGCATGGAAGGCATGTTCCGGCAACTGGCCATCTGGTCGTCGGTCGGACAGCTGTACACGCCGCACGATGCCGATCAGCTGATGTTCTACAAGGAGGACAAGAAAGGCCAGATCCTGCAGGAGGGCATCAACGAGCCGGGCGCGATGTCGTCGTGGATCGCCGCGGCCACGTCGTATTCGAATCATGGCGTGTCGATGATCCCGTTCTACATCTACTACTCCATGTTCGGCTTCCAGCGCGTTGGCGACCTGGCGTGGGCGGCGGGCGACCAGCGGGCACGCGGCTTCATGCTCGGCGGCACCTCCGGCCGCACCACGCTGAACGGCGAAGGCCTGCAGCACGAGGACGGCCACAGCCACATCCTGTCGTCGACGATCCCGAACTGCATTTCGTATGATCCGACCTACGCCTTTGAGGTCGCGGTCATCATCCAGGACGGCCTGCGCCGCATGTTCAAGGAGCAGGAGGACGTTTTCTTCTACATCACCTTGCTGAACGAAAATTATGTCCAGCCGGCCATGCCGAAAGGCACGGAGGAAGGCATCCTCAAGGGGATGTACAAGCTCTCCGACGGCAAGGGCAAGAAAGACGCGCCGCGCGTGCAACTGCTGGGCAGCGGCGCGATCCTGCGCGAAGTCATCGCGGCGCAAGACCTGCTGGAAAAGGATTTCGGCGTCGCGGGCGATGTCTGGAGCTGCCCCAGCTTCAACGAGCTGCGCCGCGAAGGCCTGGACGTGCAGCGCTGGAACCTGCTGCATCCGGAAGCCAAACCGCGCGAAACCTATGTCGGCCGCTGCCTCAATGCGGCGCCCGGTCCGGTGGTCGCGGCGACCGACTACATGAAGCTGTTCGCCGACCAGATCCGGCCGTTCCTCTACAAGCACTATGTCGTGCTCGGCACGGACGGCTTTGGCCGTTCGGACTATCGCCGGCAACTGCGCAAGTTCTTCGAAGTGGATCGCTTTTACGTGGCAGTGGCGGCGCTGAAGGCGCTGGCCGACGAAGGCAGCATTCCGGCCGCGACGGTCGCCAAGGCGATCAAGAAATACGGCATCGATCCGGAAAAGCCGAACCCGGTCACCGTTTGATCTTCTCCAGTCACCATTCACCAATCACCCCTCACTGAATCAAACATGGGCAGCCTCAGAGACGTCCTCGTCCCCGACATCGGCGACTTCAAGAACATTCCGGTAATCGAAGTGCTGGTAAAACCCGGCGACAGCGTGAAGGCGGAGGATTCGCTGATCACGCTCGAATCCGACAAGGCGACCATGGAAGTGCCGGCGCCGTTTGCGGGTGTGGTCAAGGAATTGAAAATCAAACCCGGCGACAAGGTTTCCGAGGGCGCGGCGATCCTCAGCATTGAAGTCAGCGAAGCTGCCCCCGCTCCGGCGGCCGCTACCGCACCTGCTGCGCCACAGAAACCGGCCGCCGCACCCGCGCCTGTTGCAGCACCGGCGCCGGTGGCAGCATCGCAGGCTGCAGCATCGGCGGCAATCAACGAGGAAGGATTCTCGCTCGCGCACGCCAGCCCGTCGGTGCGCCGCTTCGCGCGCGAACTCGGCGTCGACCTCGGCCGCGTCAAGGGCAGCGGCCCGAAGGAACGCATCCTCAAGGAGGATATCTCCGGCTTCGTCAAGACCGCGCTGGCGCAACCCTCGGGCGGCGGCGCGGGTCTTTCGCTTGGCTTGCCGGCTTGGCCACAGGTGGATTTCGCGAAGTTCGGCCCTGTGGAAAACCAGCCGTTGTCGCGCATCAAGAAAATATCCGGGCCGTTCCTGCATCGCAACTGGGTATCGATCCCGCACGTCACGCAGAACGACGAAGCGGACATCACCGAACTCGAAGCCTTCCGCAAGGGCATGGCCGACGAGGCGCAAAAGCAGGGCGTCAAGCTTACGCCGCTGGTCTTCATCATGAAGGCCGTGGTCACCGCACTGAAGGCTCATCCGGAATTCAATTCCTCGCTCGCGCCTGCCGGCGATGCGCTGATCCTGAAGCACTACTATCACATCGGTGTCGCCGTCGATACGCCGGGCGGACTGGTGGTACCCGTGGTTCGCAACGTCGACCAGAAGGGCGTGCTGCAACTGGCGAAGGAGCTTGGCGAGCTCAGCGCCAGGGCGCGCGACGGCAAGCTCGGCCCGGCCGAGATGCAGGGCGGCACCTTCTCCATTTCCAGCCTGGGTGGCATCGGCGGCACGCATTTCACGCCGATCATCAACGCGCCGGAAGTCGCGATCCTCGGCGTCTCGAAGTCGTCGATGAAACCGGTCTGGAAAGACGGGCAGTTCGTGCCGCGACTGATAATGCCCCTGTCGCTGTCCTACGATCATCGCGCAGTGGACGGTGCGCAAGGCGCGCGCTTCATTACGCACTTGACGGCTGTCCTTTCGGACATCCGGCGCGTTCTGCTGTGATCGGTGATCAGCGAACGGTAAACGGTCAAAACCGGGCTTCGCCGTTGCGCGCTGTTAACCGTTTATGGTCGAAGACCGGTATCCCTTCAGGGGCACCGTTTATGGTCGAAGACCGGTACCCCTTCAGGGGCACCGTTCACCCGGCTTGACTTCGTCAAGCCCCATCGGCGTGCTGGGCGGGACTTTCGATCCCGTCCATTTCGCTCATTTGCGCCTGGCCGAAGAACTCGCCGATGGCATCGGCCTCTCCAAAGTACGCTTCATTCCGACCGGCGCGCCGCCGCATCGTGGAACCCCCCGGGTATCCGCGGTTCAGAGGCTGGAAATGGTCCGCCTGGCGATCGACGGCAATCCGCGCTTCGAGGCGGACGACCGGGAAGTCCGTCGCGAGGGTGTCTGCTACACCTTCGATACGCTCAATGAACTGCGGGCCGAACTGGGAGGGCGTCCGCTGTGTCTGTTGATGGGATCGGACGCCTTTTCGGCGCTGACCACCTGGCACCGCTGGGAGGAGTTGTTCGACCTCGCCCATATCGTGATCGCGCATCGCCCCGGCTTTTCCCTGCAGCAATTGCAGTCCTCCCTGCCGGGGCCGCTGCGCAAGGTTTACCTGCAGCGGCTGGCTTCCTCGACCGGGCTCTTGCGCCGGGACAGTGCCGGCGCCATATACGCAAGGGAAATCACTGCGCTGGATATCGCGGCGACCCAGATCCGGGGGCTCTTGGCCGGCGGTGGAAGTGCACGCTATCTGGTCCCGGACGCCGTTCTCGATTACATTGAAACCAACCGTCTTTACAAGGAACGCGATGCACGTTGAAGCCGTGAGACAAGCCGCCGTCGAGGCGCTGGAGGAAATCAAGGCCCGGGACATCACCGTCCTCGATGTCAGGAAAATGACCGCCCTGTTCGATTACATGATCGTTGCCACCGCCGAATCGGCCCGCCAGACCAAGGCGCTGGCGAAGAATGTGGAGGAAAAACTCAAGGGGATGGGGGTAAGAGTCCAGGGCCTGGAGGGCGAAAAGACCGGCGAATGGGTGCTGGTCGACCTGGGCGACATCATCGTGCATGTGATGCAGCCGGCGATTCGCACCTACTACAACCTGGAGCAGCTATGGGGCGGCCGGCCACCGTCGCCGCATCCGACCACCTGGAGGAACGCCCCCGGCGCCGAGCCGCCGGCCGCTTTGTAGCCCCCTTCCATTTGAAGCTGCATATCCTCGCCATCGGCCACAAGCCCCCCGCCTGGGTGATGGCCGGGTTCGAGGACTACGTCCGGCGCATGCCGCGCGAGGCGCGCATCGACCTCACCGAGATCAAACCCGCCCCCCGCAGCCGGCAGACCCAGTCCGCGGCATCGATTTCCCAGATCCTCGGCGTGGAAAAGTCCCGCCTGCTTGCGGCCATCCCGCCGGGCTGTGTAAGAATAGCGCTGGACGAACGCGGTAAGCAGCTCACCACAGCCGACCTGGCGCGCAGACTGGCGGCCTGGATGCAGGGAGGGCGTGACGTTACTTTCATGATCGGCAGCGCCGACGGGCTCGACGAGGAACTGAAAGCCGGCGCCGATCTGCAGCTTGCCCTTTCGGCGATGACGCTTCCGCATGCCATGGTGCGGGTGCTGCTCGCCGAGCAGCTTTACCGCGCGATGTCGACGATCCAGAACCATCCTTATCACCGGGAATGACGCCCCGCCGGGCGCGACAAAACCAAGAGCCGAATATCGTGCCGTCGCTGGAAAAACATATCTACCTCGCCTCGCGCAGCGCGCGACGCCGCGATCTGCTCAAGCAGATGGGCGTGAACTTCGAGATGCTGCTGCTGCGGGAAGGCGCGGGCCGCGACGCTGATTTCGACGAATCGCAGATCGGCAACGAATTGCCGCGCGACTATGTCGTGCGCGTCGCCCGGCTGAAGGCCGAAGCGGGCTGGTTGCGCCTGGAACAGCGGCGCCTGATGCGCCATCCGGTGCTGGCGGGCGACACCACGGTCGCCTTCAACGACGCCATCCTCGCCAAGCCGAAGGATCGCGAGGACGCGGTGGCCATGCTCAAACAGCTCTCCGGCACGACGCACCTCGTATATACCGCGGTGGCCGTCAAATTCCACGATTCGCTGCGCGAAGCGCTTTCGGTGACCGAAGTGCGCCTGCGCGAGCTTTCCGATGACGAGATCCGGCGCTACGTCTCCAGCGGCGACCCGATGGACAAGGCCGGCGCCTATGGCATCCAGGGCAAGGCCTCGATGTTCATCGAATCCATCAACGGCAGTTACAGCGGCGTGGTCGGCCTGCCGATGTTCGAAACCTCACGCATCCTGGCGCATTTCGGCTTCCAGCTGCTGTGAACGAGGAAATCCTGATCAACGTCACCCCGCAGGAAACCAGGGTCGCGGTGATGCAGCAGGGGGTCGCACAGGAATTGCACGTCGAACGCAGCGCCAGCCGCGGCATAGTCGGCAACATCTATGTCGGCGAGGTCAGCCGCGTGTTGCCGGGCATGCAATCCGCGTTCATCCAGATCGGCCTGGATCGCGCCGCCTTCCTGCATGTCGCCGACATCTGGTCCCATCGCCAGAACCACGAAGAAGCCAAACCCATCGAGCGCATCCTGCACGACGGCCAGCGGCTGCTGGTGCAGGTCATCAAGGATCCGATCGGGACAAAGGGCGCGCGGCTGTCGACGCAAATCAGCATCGCAGGACGCCTGCTGGTCTACCTGCCGCAGGAGTCCCATATCGGCATTTCGCAGCGCATCGAGGACGAAAACGAACGCGCCTTGTTGCGCGAAAGGCTGCAGCACCTGATTCCCGCCGACGAAACCGGCGGCTACATCGTGCGCACCATGGCGGAAACCGCCAGTGAAAAGGAGCTTGGCGCGGACATCGAATACCTGCGCAAGCTGTGGTCCGACATCCGGGAAAAATCGCACGCCATTGCCGCGCCCGCGCTGCTGTACCAGGACCTGGGCCTTTCGCTGCGCGTGCTGCGCGATTTCGTCAATGACGAAAGCGGCCGCATCCTGGTGGATTCGCGCGAGACCTTCCTGCGCATGCAGGCGTTTGCGAACGAATACACCCTGTCCTTCGTCGACCGCATCCATCACTACACCGGCGACCGGCCGCTGTTCGATCTTTATGGCGTTGAGGACGAGATAGAGCGCGCACTTGCACGCCGCGTACCGCTGAAATCCGGCGGTTATCTGATCATCGACCAGACCGAGGCGCTGACCACGATCGACGTGAATACCGGCGGTTTCGTCGGCGGCCGCAATTTCGACGACACCATCTTCAAGACCAATCTCGAGGCCGCGCAGGTCATCGCGCGCCAGCTGCGCCTGCGCAACCTGGGCGGCATCATCATCATCGACTTCATCGACATGGACAACGAAGTGCACCGCAACGCGGTCATCTCGGAGTTCAAGAAAGCCCTGCTGCCCGATCGCACGCGCATGACGGTCAACGGCTTCACCCATCTCGGGCTGGTGGAGATGACGCGCAAGCGCACCCGCGAAAGCCTCGCGCACATCCTGTGCGAGCCCTGTCCGACTTGCCAGGCGCGCGGTGAAGTGAAGACCGCGCAGACCATCTGCTACGAAATCCTGCGCGAGCTGGTACGCGAATCGCGCCAGTTCGACGCGCGCGAATTCCGCATCCTCGCCTCGCAGAAAGTCATCGACATCTTCCTCGACGAGGAAGCCCAGAGCCTGGCGATGCTCGAGGAATTCATAGCCAAACCGATTTCCCTGCAAGTCGAAACGATCTATACGCAGGAGCAGTACGACATCGTGCTGATGTAGTACGAACGGGTGCTGGGTGCTGGGTGCTGGGTGCTGGGTGCTGGGTGCTGGGTGCTGGGTGCTGGGTGCTGGGTGCTGGGTGCTGGATAAGAATGTGGTGCCCCAAGCTTCGTGGTCTAGCTATTTTTGTCGAATCCTTGCGCGCTAAGCGGCGGTGCGACCTCCTCCAGCGGCTTGCGCTCCGCGTCGAC
>WNFM01328018.1_pt1 | contig 50050 bp, 45 predicted proteins | sample 5400271 | NCBI WGS metagenome assembly WNFM01 (sample SAMN13153352, study PRJNA577476) | soil metagenome | isolation source: 60 cm saprolite on Douglas fir-dominated hillslope | place: USA:California | collected 2013-09-17
TTCGACGCTAACGCCACTCACGGCTCCGCGATCTCCGATCAAAACCGCGCGAGAGACGCGCCTGCCCCGGATGGGTTCGGTCTCAAGCCAGCTGATACACCGTCTTCACCACGGTATAGAACTCGCGGGCATAGGCGCCCTGCTCGCGCGGGCCGTAGCTCGAGGCCTTGCGGCCGCCGAACGGCACGTGGTAGTCGACGCCGGCGGTCGGCAAATTGACCATCACCATGCCGGCCTGGGAATGGCGCTTGAAGTGGCTGGCGTGCTTGAGCGAGGTGGTGACGATGCCGGAGCTGAGGCCGAACGGCGTGTCGTTGGCGACCGCCAGCGCCTCGTCATAGCCGGCGACGCGGATCACCGTGGCGACCGGGCCGAAGATCTCCTCGCGGTTGATGCGCATCTGATTGGTCGTCTCGGTGAACAAGGCCGGGGCGAGATAGTAGCCGGGCTGCGCCCGGTTGAGACGCTCGCCGCCCCAGGCGAGCTTGGCGCCTTCCTTCTTGCCGATATCGATGTAGTTGATGTCCTGGTCAAGCTGGGGCTGGCTGACCACCGGGCCGATATCGGTGCCGGCGGCGAGCGCGTCGTCGATCTTGAGGCTCTTGATCTTGTCGACGACGGCGCCGACGAATTTGTCGTGGATGCCCTTTTCGACGATGAAGCGGCTCGACGCCGTGCAGCGCTGCCCGGTCTGGTAGAAGGCGCCCTGCAAGGCGACGTTGACGGCGACCGGCAGATCGGCGTCATCGAGGAGCTGCACCTTGGCGCCGTGGCCCACCGCAGCGGCGGCGACGCGCTTGCCGACATCGACCGAGCCGGTGAAGCTGATCGCGTTGACGCCGGGCGCGTTGATCAGCGCGTCGCCGACGGTCGAGCCGGAGCCCATGACGAGGTTGAAGACGCCGGGGGGCAGGCCGGCGCGGGAAATGATCTCGGCAAGCGCCCAGGCCGAGCCGGGCACCAGATCGGCCGGTTTGAAGACGACGCAATTGCCATAGGCGAGGGCGGGCGCGATCTTCCAGGCCGGGATGGCGATCGGGAAGTTCCACGGCGTGATGAGGACGACGATTCCGGCCGGCTCGCGCGTCATCTCGACCTCGACGCCGGGCCTAACCGAGGCGAGCTTCTCGCCGGCGACACGCAGCGCCTCGCCGGCGAAGAACTTGAAAATATAGCCGGCGCGCGCCGCCTCGCCGATGCCTTCGGGCAGGGTCTTGCCTTCCTCGCGCGACAGCAGGCGGCCGAGCTCGTCCTTGCGGGCGAGGATCTCGCTGCCGATGCGATCGAGCGCGTCGAAGCGCTCCTGCGGGCTGGCGAGCGACCATTTCGGGAAGGCGGCGGAGGCCGCCGCGATGGCGCGCTCGGCATCGGCGCGGTCGGCGCGGGCATATTCGCCAACGACATCGGCGGTGTTCGACGGGTTGATGTCGCGATTGACCGTGCTGCCGCCGACCCATTCGCCGGCAATGTAATTCTGCTGAATCGCCATCGCACGTTCCTCCATTCCTGTGATTGGCGCGATCATGACGCCGCCGCCAGTTGTATGACAATTCTTTTGTCGACTAAGGTGGCGGGATGAGACGGGATTATCATCCTGCGTCCTTCGAGACGGCGCTTCGCGCCTCCTCAGGATGAGGAAGATCTTTGCGTGCCATCACCAAATTACCTCTTCCTGAGGAGCGCCGTCAGGCGCGTCTCGAAGGACGCGGGATATCGATGCAATCCGTTACGAACAATGGCTGATCCCGCCATCGCCACGCGATCGTCGCGGCGCCGGCCGACGGCGCTGTCGCCCTTCCGCTTCGGCATGTTCCGCGCCGTGTGGATCGGCACGCTGTCGGCCAATTTCGGGCAATGGGTGCAATCGGTCGGCGCCGCCTGGCTGATGACGCTGATCGCGCCATCGCCCGACATGGTGGCGCTGGTGCAGGCCGCCTCGTCGCTGCCCACCCTCGCCTTCGCGCTGATCGGCGGCGTGCTCGCCGATCTCCTCGATCGCCGCAAGGTCTTCATCGTCGGACAGAGCGTCATGCTGCTGGCGGCGGCGGCGCTGGCGCTATGCGGCCAGCTCGCCCTCCTGACGCCGTGGTGGCTGCTCTTCCTCACCTTCGTTCTCGGCAGCGGCGCGGCCTTGCGCCTTGCCGCCTATCAGTCGCTGGTCGGCGATCTCGTGCCGCGCGAGGAGATTCCCGGCGCCGTCGCCCTCAACAGCGTCGGCTTCAACATCGCGCGCTCGACCGGCCCGGCGCTCGGCGGCTCGATCGTCGCGGCGGCCGGGGCGCAGGCGGCCTTCCTCTTCAACGCCCTCTCCAACCTCGCCATCATCGTCGTCCTGGTGTCGTGGCGCGGCCGGCGCAGCACCGCGCATCTGCCGCGCGAGAACGTCTTCGACGCGATGATCGCCGGCATCCGCTATGCCGCGCAGGAGCGCACGACCAAGATCGTCCTGTTGCGCTCGCTGATCTTCGGCACGCTCGGCATCGCGAGCTGGGCGCTGCTGCCGCTGATCGCCAAGAACGATCTCCAAGGCGGGCCGGTGACCTATGGCATCCTGCTCGGCTGTCTCGGCGCCGGCGCCATCATCGGCGCGGCAGTGATGGCGCCGCTGCGCCGCGCCATCGGCACCGAGCGGATGGTGAGCGGCGCGATGGCGGCCTATGGGCTGGTGACGCTGGCGCTGTCCTTCCTCCACGTCCTGGCGCTGCTCATGCCGGTGCTGGTGATCGGCGGCATCGCCTGGCTGCTCGTCATGTCGAGCTTCAACATCACCATGCAGATGTCGGCGCCGAGCTGGGTCAAGGGTCGCGCCATCGCCATCTATTTCACCGCCTTGTTCGGCGGCATGACGTTCGGCAGCTGGCTGTGGGGTCACGTCGCCGCCGCGTCGAGCGTCTATGCCGCCCTCGTCGCCGCCGGTCTCGGCCTCCTCCTCACCGCGCCGCTCGGCCGCTGGTTCGCCCTGCCCGAGAGCGGCAGCGTCGATCTGCGTCCGGCCCATTCCTGGCCGAAGCCGGCGCTCGCTCTCGATGTCGATCCGACCAGCGGCCCGGTGCTGATCACCATCGAGTACCTGGTGAAGCGCGGCGACGCCGCCGCCTTCGTCGCCGCGATGGATGAGCTGCGCCGCATCCGCCGGCGCGACGGCGCGCAGCAATGGGGACTCTACGAGGATGTCGCGCGCCCCGAGCGCTGGCTCGAGACCTTCACCCTCGCCTCGTGGCTCGACCATCTGCGCCAGCAGGAGCGCCTGACCATGGCCGACGCCGCAGCCGAGACGCGTGCTCGCGCCTTTCACACCGGCAGCGTGCCGCCGGTGATCTCGACGCTGATCGTCCACCAGCCGGAGACGCCGGGCTAGGCCGCGAGGGCGGTTCCCGCGGCTAGCGCGATCGGTTCAAGGTGCCGAGGGCTCGTCATTGCGAGGAGCGCAGCCCCTTCGACAAGCGCTCAGGAGAAGCAATCCAAAGCGAGCGACGGCTGTGGATTGCTTCGCTTCGCTCGCAATGACGGAGGGACCGTCGCGGCTTGCCCGACAACGCTTCGCCGGGCTATGCAGGCGCATGCCCGCCATGCTCGCCCCCGATTCGCGCGCCTTCGTCGTCCTGCTCGGCGCGCTCACCGCGTTGACCGCGCTGTCGATCGACATGAGCCTGCCGGCGCTGCCGCGCCTGACCATCGTTTTCGCGACGACGCCGGATAAGGCGCAGCTCACCCTCAGCGTCTTCCTCATCGGCTTCGCCATTGGCCAGCTCGCCTACGGGCCGATCTCGGACCGCTTCGGGCGGCGGCCGGTGCTGCTCTTCGGTCTCGTCGTCTACATGCTGGGCGGCATCGGCTGCGCCCTCGCCGGCTCGATCGACCAGCTCATCCTCTGCCGCCTGCTGCAGGGGCTCGGCGGCTGCGTCGGCCGCGTCATGGGCCCGGCCATCGTGCGCGACGAGTTCCACGCCCAGAAGGGCGCGCAGGTGCTGTCCTACGTCACGCTGGTGATGGCGCTGGCGCCGCTCTTGGCGCCGGTCATCGGCGGCTATCTGCTGGTCTTCGCCGATTGGCAGGCGATCTTCCTCGTCCTCGCCGTCTTCGGTGCCATCGTTCTCATCGTCATCGCCGCGCGCTTCGCCGAATCGAGCAAGCATCCCGATCCGCAGGCGACGCAGATTCCGACCCTGCTGCGCAATTACGGGCGGTTTCTGGCCAATCGCTTCTGCCTCGGCTATGCGCTGATCAACTGCTTCGTCTTCGCCGGGCTCTTCTCCTACATCTCCGGCTCGTCCTTCGTCTTCATCGAGGTATTCGGCCTGCCGGGCCATGTCTATGGCATGCTGTTCGGCGTCACCGCCCTCGCCTTCATGAGCGGCGCGGTGCTCAACGGCCGCCTGGTGCGCCGGCGGAGGCCGCAGGCGGTGCTGCGCGTCGGTCTCGCCATCGTGCTCGTCGCCGGCGCCGTCATGCTGTCCGTCGCCCTTCTCGCGCCCAGCGCCCTTGGCGTGCTGCTGGCGATCATGATCTATGTCTTCGGCATGGCCTTCGTCTTTCCCAACGCGACCGCGGCGGCGATGGAGCCGATGCCGCGCATGGCCGGCGTCGCCTCGTCGCTGCTCGGCAGCTCGCAGATGGCGATCGGCAGCCTCACCGGCTATCTCGTCAACCGCTTCTACGACAAGACGCCGTTGGCGATGGCGTCGGGCATCGCCATGGCGTCGCTGCTCGCCTGCCTTATTTATGCGCTGCTGATTCATCGCGGCGGCGCAGCACGAGGGACAATAAAGCCGCGCTGAGCGCCGCCGGCACGATGAGGAGCGGCGCCCAGTGCCAGCCGATCGCGGCGGCGAGCGCGCCGACCGTCGGCGGGCCGATGACTTGGCCGAGATTGGAGCCCTGGACGAGCAGCCCATTGGTCGTCGGCACGAGATGGCGCGACGGCGCGTGGCTCGGCACGGCACCGAACACCGAGGCGGGCAACATGCCGCCGAATCCGGCGAAGACGAGATAGAGCACATAGCTCGCGGCCACCGGCAGCGACGCGGCGAAGATGCCGAGCGAGGCAGCGCCCATGGCGAGGCTGGCGATGGCGACCAGGCGCCAGCGCCTTACGCCGTGCTGCAACAGCAGCCCGGCGGCGACATTGCCGACCCCGTTCATCGCCATCGCCAGCGCGGCGAGCGCCCCGGCGGCAACCGTGCCGAGCCCCTCATGCTCGATCAGCACCGTCGGCAGAAAGCCCATCACGGCGAGGTATTGCATCGAATAGGCGCCGAAAATGGCGGCGAGCAGCAGCGGTCCCGGCGCCGTGACGGTATCGCGCAGATCGCGCCACAGGCTGCTCGCCGGCCGCGCCGGCGAGCGCGGCAGCTCTGATGTGACGCGCGCCAGCAATACGGCGAAGAGGACGAGCAGCACGGTATTGGCGATCCACAGACCGCGCCAGCCGAACGGGACGAGGAGAAGCGGCGCCGCCAGCACCATGATCGCCTGGCCGAGCGGCATATAGGCGCCCCAGGCGCCGAGGGCGAGCTTGAGATCGTCCGGCCGCGTCAACCGCATGATCAGCGACGGCGCGGCGACGATGACCATGAGAAAGCCCATGCCCTCGACGAAGCGCGTCGCCAGCAGGACGGCGATGTCGGGCGCGGCGGCGCCGGCGAGGCTGGCGGCGGCGAGCAGCGTGAGCCCGGCGAGCACGGCGCGGCGGTCGCCCCAACGCCCGACCAGACCGCCGATCGCCATGCCGGTGGCGACGCCGATCAGGTTGAAGATCGCGAGGACCCAGCCGGCGGCGGCAAGACCGATGCCGAGATCGGTGCGCAGCGCCGGCAGGGCCATCGCCGCCTTGCCGACCTGGAAGGCACCGACGATGCCGGCGCCGACCGCCAGCCCGACGGTGAGCCAGGGCGTCTTGCGGGCGGCGACGAAGGCGGGGGCATGGATGGAATCGGTCATGAGGCGCGCCATCAATGACGCAGCCGGCCGGTTTCCTCAAGCGCCGCGCACCCTCAGCGGATGAGGTAGATCGGGCTCGACCAGATGAGATGCCCGTCCTCTTGCGTCACGCAGACATAGAGGGCGTTGTCGGTGACGTCCGTGAGACGGACGCGACGCTCGAGGCTGAGCGCAACGGTCGGATTGCGGTCGGGCAGGCGAAAGACGCGCAAGCGCCGCTTGATGCCGCCGGCGGTATCGAACACCAGATCGTCGCGGCCGATATCGGCGATCGCGATCTCGGCCTCGACCAGGCCGGCCTTGATGCGCAGCCGCCCGGCGCGCGGCTCCGCCAGCACGGCATCGAAGCCGCCGAAGCCGCCGGTGGTGAGCGCCTGCCAGGCGATTTCGCCGGGACTGCGCAGCGTCACCGGCTTGTCGAGATTCCACAGGTTTATCGGGCTGATCCTCTCGATGCGGTTGCCGGTTACCACGGCGCTGCCGTCCCAGATCGTCTGGCGGCCGCGGCCGCGATACTCCGCGCCCTCCCAGACGATTCGGATGCGGGAGCCGAGCTGCTCCGCCGCATAGGGCCGGATGGTCTCGAGCACAGCGAGGCGGTTGCGCAGCTCGATCCGCTCGATCGGCGCCGAGCCGACCACTTCGACGGTGAAGGTCACCGCCGCGTCGCCGGTGCGGAGAATGTCGCCCATCATGGCACGATCGACGCGCGCGACGACGGCGCCGCCCATCGCCGGGTCGTCGCCGTAAAGCTCGGCCGGCGTGTCGAAGCGCACCGCGGTATCGAGAATGGCGCGGCAGCCGGTCGTCGCATAATGATGGCGCCGGCGCAGCGCCTCGAACAGCGCCGGCCGCGTCAGCTCGCGCGCGAGGAGGCAGCTCAAGCCGCCATAGGCGCCGAACAGCGAGGCGCCGGGATGGCTGGCGCCGTGCCGTCCCTTGTGGCCGTCGCTATTGGCCAGCACGCCGACCCGGTAGCCTTGCGCGAAGGCGTCGTCGAGCAGCCACTCGAAAGTGCCCCAATCGGAATGCACCTCGACCGCCCGCTCGATGCGCGCGTCATGCGCCATGGTGATGTCGGCATAGCGCCCGCCGATATGGGCGAAGACGACGCAATCCTCGTCCTTCAGCGCCGCGAACAGATCCGCGGCCGAGTTGGCGTCGCTCGCGACATCGGAGAGATCGGCGACGAGGCCGTGATGCGAGCGGTGGATCGGCCGCCCCTCATGCATGAACATGACGTTGCGGTCGCCGCCGAGCCCGGTATTGCCCGACCATTCATAGCCGGGAAAGATCACGAAGCTGCCGTCGCGATTGAACTCGGTGGTGAGGCGGTTGAGCGCGTGCCAGAAGGGCGTCGTGATCTGGAAGTCGTTGCCCTGATGGCTCATTGCGTCGAGGAAGGCGCGGTCGCGCGCGAAGACGATGAGCTCGCGCGCCGAGTTGGTGCCGATCGTCTCTTCCGACTGGCCGTGGAGATCGGCCCAATAAGGCAGCAGCTCCGCGTCGCGCAGGATGCGCAGCGGGTTGGAGCGACAGACCTGCCGGCCGCTCATGTCGAGCACGTCGATGACGAGATCGCCGGGCTCGCGCACGCTCAGCCCGGCGACGGAGTGGGCGTAGGTGCCGGGACGCATGGTGAAGGTCGCGGGCAAGCCGTCGACCGGCAACGACGGGCGCAGCGCGAAGGTCCCGTCGACGCGGTGACTCGGATTGCCCCATTCGTCCTCGCCCTTGAAGCCGAGCGCGAAGCTCTCGCCGACGCGCCGTCCGGTCGGCAGGATCGCTTTGTAGAGAACCGGCTTGCCGGCGACGATCGCAATGGTCGGCTGTACCGGCAACTCGGTGAAAATGTAGGTCGCGAAGGGGTCGACCAGCACCTTGAACTCGAAGCTCGGCTCGTGAAAGGTCTGCAGCCGGAGATTGGCGAAGCGGATCGCGACACGGTCGCCTTCCCGCAGGAAGCCGCGCACGACCTTGGCCACCAGCGCCTTGTCCCACGGCCTGACATTGCGCTTGGGATCGTATTCGAGGGCGAGAACGGCGCCGTTCGAGGCCGTGGCGCTGACATGATTGGGTGCGGCGGGATCGGCGAATTGCGGCCGCCCAGGATCGCTGGCGAAGCGCTGGACGATCTTGAGCGAGCCGGTATCGTCGATGCCGAAATACCCCGCCGTGTAGGTCAGGGTGAAGGACTGCGTGCTGCCGGCCACGAACTCGCCGGTCGGATCGATGACGGCCGTACCGACCCGGTCGGCGGCGTAGGGCGCGGCGCCGCTACTGCCCATCTCGGCTCTCCTGTGACGGCCTATGCCGCGCCGAGCTCGCGCCGCAGCAGCGCGGCGCCGCCGGCGAGCGCCGCCAGCTTGCCGAGGGCGATGCCGCGATCGAGCGGCGCCATGCCGCAATTGGTGCAGGGGAAGAGCTTTTCCGCCGGCACGAAGGCCATCGCCCGGCGCAGCGTCGCCGCGACCTCCTCCGGCGTCTCGACGCGGTCGCTGGCGACGTCGATGGCGCCGACCAGCACATCCTTGCCGCGCAGCAGGGCCATCAGCTCGGCCGGAACGCGCGAATTGGCGCATTCGAGCGAGACCTGGTCGATGCGGCTGGCGGCGAGGGCAGGGAAGATTGCCTCGTATTGCCGCCACTCGCTGCCGAGGCTCGCCTTCCAGTCGTTATTCGCCTTGATGCCGTAGCCGTAGCAGATATGGACGGCGGTGGTGCAGGTCAGCCCCTCGCTGGCCCGGTGCAGCGCCGCGACGCCCCATTCGCGGACGTCGTCCATGTAGACGTTGAAGGCCGGCTCGTCGAACTGGATGACGCCGACCCCGAGAGCCTGGAGCTCGCGCGCCTCCTCGTTGAGCAAGCCGGCGAAGGCCATCGCCATGTCGACCCGGCTGCCGTAATGCGCGTCGGCGATGGTGTCGACGATGGTCATCGGCCCCGGCAGGGTGAATTTGAGTCGCCGCGTCGTATGGGCGCGGGCCAGCGCCGCCTCGCGTGCATGGACGGAGCCGGTGCGGCGCAGCCGACCCACCACGGTCGGACAATCGGCTTCGTAGCGGTTGTTGCGGATGCCCATCCTGACCTTGTGGTCGAAATCGATGCCCGCGATGCGCTCGAGAAAGCCGTGGACGAAATGCTGGCGCGACTGCTCGCCCTCGGTGACGATGTCGATCCCGGCATCCTCCTGCTCCTTGAGGACGAGCAGCGTCGCGTCGCGCTTGGCCTCGAGCAGCGCCTCGCCGCTTTGCGCCCAGGGCGCCCACAGGAGGCGCGGCGTGGCGAGCCAGAACGGCTTGGGCAGGGAGCCGGCGATCGTCGTCTCGAGCATGGCACAAACTCGCTGAAAAAAGGGCGTGGGGGCGATGCCGCGATGCTAGACGAAAGCGCCGCGCGATGCAGCGACCGTCGATCGGGTCGCGACAGCCCGCTCGCTTACATCCTGCGCCACGTGTTCTTGATGTAATCCCACAGGTTCCTGTCGCGGTCTCCCGGCTCGGCGAGGAGACCGACATCGCCCAGCGTTCCCTCCAGATCGTCGGCCTGCCCGACGGCGCCCGGCGGGCGGGAATGAGCGGCGACGCTGCGCAGGCGGCCAACGAGATTTTCTGTATAGAGCGCACCATGTTGCTGCCGCGCGACCACATCGCCGAGCGCCTGCAGCTTCGTCGCCATCGCCGGGTCCTTGGTGTGCCGGGCCCAGCGGAAATAGGCCTCGGCATATTGCGGATCGGCCTCGATCGCCCGGCGAAACATCGCCTCGGCTTCCGCCGGCTGTCCGACATCGACCAGCGCATCGGCCCATTCGGTATAGGTCGCCGCGAAGGTCTGCGGCGAGTCGGAGGGAAGGGTGCGGCGAAAGACCTGCTCGAAATAGCCGATCGCCTTTTGCGGCCGCCCGGCATGGGCATGGAGGATGCCGAGATTGAGCAGGGCCGGCGAGAAATCGGGGTTGAGACGGATGGCGGCGCGGAAATGCTTCGCCGCGTCCGGCTGGTGGCCCTCGACGAAATCGACGACGCCCTGAAGGTTGAGCAGCCAGAGCCGGTCGTCGTCCTGCGACGTCGGCAGCGTCTCCTTGATGCATTCGTCCGTCTTGGGGAAGAGAAATTTGCCGTTCACCGGCCCGAGCTGGGCGGCTTCGGTTTGCATGATCGACGCGCAGAAGACCTGCGGATCGGTGAATTTCATGATCCGCTCGGCGCCGAGATCGGCGAGAGCATGAACGTCGTTCTGCGGTTTCGTCACCTCGATCCGCGCGACTTTTTTCCCGTAGCGGTCGAGACGCAGGTTGAGGCGATAACCGTCGCCGGCCTCGACGATCTCGCCATTGACCTTGAATTCGATGAGGTTGCTCGAGACCTGCACCGCCCTGACCAAGGCGGTCAGCGACAGCATGTCGACGGTCGCCTCGATGACCCCCTTCTCGTCCTCGGTCCGCAGCCTCTGCGCCTCGGTGCGCGCCTTGGCGGCGGCCTCGATGGCGAGCAGCTTGTCGTTCATCATGCGGATGAAGACCACCGGCGTATAGCCGCGCTGCTTCATCGATTCCGGCACGCTGATCGTATCGATGAGGAGCGAGCGGAAATCGGTGGCGGCGACACCGCTGACCAGGCTGGCAATTACCAGGAGCGGCAATAATATTCCGGTAAGATCGATCATCGTCGCCTCAACCCCCCGTTTACCGCCGCGCCGCCGCAAACGGCGGCAGCGAACCGGCGACCGTCGATGACAGCATGGCACGAGCCCGCTAAGGAAGCATTGAGGGCGGATGAAGCGCCATGCTAGACGACAGCACCGATCAATCTAGCAGACGCACGCTGCCGGTCATAGGATGCCGCCAATGTCGAAACGCCCCGCCGAGATCCTCGCCACCATCGTCGAACCGCTCGGCCTGTCATCGGTGATGCGCGACACCGGCGATTTTCTCGTCACCTCACCGATCGACGGCGGCCGGCTGGCGGCTTTGCGCAGCACGGGGGTCCCCGAGCTTGACGGCGCGGTGACACGGGCAGAGACCGCCTGGCATCGCTGGCGCAACGTGCCGGCGCCGCGCCGCGGCGAGCTGGTGCGCCTGCTCGGCGAGATGCTGCGCCGCAACAAGACCGCGCTCGGCACGCTGGTCAGCCTGGAGACCGGCAAGATCCTGCAGGAAGGCCTCGGCGAGGTGCAGGAGATGATCGACATCTGCGACTTCGCGGTCGGGCTGTCGCGCCAGCTCTATGGCCTCACCATCGCCTCGGAACGGCCCGGCCACCGCATGCAGGAGACCTGGCATCCGCTCGGCCCCGTCGCCATCATGACGGCGTTCAACTTCCCGGTTGCCGTGTGGTCGTGGAACGCGGCGATCGCTCTGGTCTGCGGCGACACGCTGCTGTGGAAGCCGTCGGAGAAGACGCCGCTCACCGCCCTCGCCTGCCAGCATCTGCTCGACGAGGCGGCAGCGCAGATGGGCGATCTGCCGGCCGGCCTGTGCAGCGTGCTGATCGGCGGGCCGGCGCTCGGCGCGGCGCTCGCCGACGATGCGCGCGTTCCGCTCGTCAGCGCCACCGGCAGCACGCGCATGGGGCGCGCGGTGGCGCCCCGCGTCGCCGCCCGGTTCGGCCGCACGCTACTCGAGCTCGGCGGCAACAACGCGATGATCGTCGCGCCCTCCGCCGATCTTGACCTCGCTGCCCGCGCCATCCTGTTCGCCGCCGTCGGCACTGCCGGGCAGCGTTGCACCAGCCTGCGCCGGCTGATCGTCCATCGCAGCGTCTACGGCACGCTGATCGGGCGCCTCGCCGCCGCCTACCGCTCGGTGCCGATCGGCGACCCGCTCGAAGCCGGCACGCTGGTTGGGCCGCTGATCGACAAGCGCGCCTTCGAGGCGATGCAGGCGGCGCTCGCCCAGGCGACGGCGGATGGCGGCACCGTCCATGGCGGCGAGCGGGTTCTCGCCGAGCGCCATCAAGCCGCCTATTACGCCCGCCCCGCCCTCGTCGAGATGCCGGGACAGACGGCGATCGTCTGCCAGGAGACCTTCGCACCCATCCTCTACACCATGCCATACGAGACGCTCGACGAAGCGCTGGCGCTGCATAACGGCGTCGAGCAGGGTCTCGCCTCCGCCATCTTCACTACCGATCTGCGCGAGGCCGAGCGTTTCATGTCCGCCGAGGGCAGCGATTGCGGCATCGTCAACGTCAATATCGGTCCCTCGGGGGCCGAGATCGGCGGCGCCTTCGGCGGTGAGAAGGAGACCGGCGGCGGCCGCGAATCGGGCTCCGATGCGTGGAAGGCCTATATGCGGCGCGCCACCAACACGATCAACTACTCGAACGCCCTGCCCCTGGCGCAGGGCGTGAAGTTCGATATCGGCTGAGGATGGGGCCGACGCTGGCACTCGTCAGGGTGCCGCCGCGGCGCGCCCGTTGCTCTGCAGCCGCCGCCAGGTGTTCCTGAGCCGATCCCACAGCGTCCGGTCCGACACGGGCTCGGCGAGCAGACCGACATCGCCCAGGCTTCCCTCCAGGTCGTCGGGATGCTCCAGCTCGCCGCCTGGCCGGTGCATCTCCGACGCCGCCATGCGCAGCTTGCCGACCAGGTTCTCGGTATAGACCCCGCCATATTCCTTGGCGATCGCTTCGCCGCGCGCCGTCAACGCCGCCGCGCGCTTCGGATCGGTGGTGTGCTTCGCCCAGCGGAAATAGGCCTCGGCGTATTTCGGATCGGTCTCCGTCGCCTTGCGGAACATCGCCTCGGCTTCCGCCGGCCGGCCGACATCGACCAGGGCATCGGCCCATTCGGTATAGGCTGCCGCGAAGGTCTGCGGCGAATCGGAGGGAATTTCGTGGCGGAAGACCTGCTCGAAATAGCCGATCGCCTTTTCCGGCCGCCCGGCATGCGCATAGAGGATGCCGAGATTGAGCAGAGCCGGCGAGAAATCCGGGTCGAGGCGGATGGCGGAGCGGAAATGCATTGCCGCGTCGTCCGGCCGTTGCCCGACGAAGGCCACGACGCCTCGGAGGTTGAGGAGCCAGAGCCGATCGTCATTCTGAGCGATCGGCAGCGTCTCCTCGATGCACGCAATCGTCCGCGGAAAGTAAAATTTTCCTTCGATCGGGACGCCCGCCTCGGCCTCGATCTGCATGATTGAGGCGCAAAAGATCTGCGGATCGGTCACCTTCATGATCCGCTCGGCGGCGATGCGCGCGAGCGCCTTCACGTCGTCCTGCGGCCTCGACTCCTCGATGCGCGTGACGCCTCGCCCATAGCGGTCGAACCGCAGGCGCAGGAGATAGTTCTTGTCGATTTCGACGATCTCGCCATTGACGGTGAACTCGATCAGGCTGGTCGATTCCTGCACCGCCCTGACCAGCGCCGTCATCTTCAACATGTCGAGCGAGACCGCGACGACTCCCTTCTCGTCCTCGGTGCGCAGCTTCTGGGCGTCGGTGCGCGTCTTGGCAGTCGCCTCGATCGCGAGCACCTCGTCGTTGATCATGCGGATGAAGACGAGCGGCGTGTAGCCGCGATGCTCCATCGATTCAGGCACGGTGATCGTATCGATGTAGAGTGAGCGGGGATCGGTGACGGCAACGCCGCTGACCAAGCTGGCGACGAGGAGGAGCGGCAATAAAAGCCCGGTAAAGTCGATCATCGTCGCTTCAGCCCCGTTTCGCGACAGCGCGACCGGCGTCTTACCGCTCCCGCCGCCACCCCCCAGCCCCGATCGAATGACCCGTTCCAGGCCGCGTTCAATCGCCGCAGGATAGCATGGCAGGGCGCGAGACTATAGGAAACGCCGGTCCGTTCCGTCGCCGGAGTGCCGAGGCCGCTTGTTTCGCCTCGCTTTCTCTGGATAATTCGATCCGCAGACCAAATGCACGGCGGCGGTGCAAAAGCCCAGCGCGGAGGAACGTCACATGAATTCGCTGATCCCCGTCCCCGACTCCCTTGCCCGCTCGGCCTGGGTCGACGCCGCCGGCTATGACCGTCTCTACGCGGAATCGGTGCGCGATCCGGAGAAATTCTGGGGCGAGCAGGGCAAGCGCCTGCATTGGATCAAGCCTTACACACGGGCCAAGAACACCAGCTTCACCGGCGACGTCGCCATACGCTGGTACGAGGACGGTACGCTCAACGCCAGCGCCAACTGCGTCGACCGGCATCTCGCGACGCGCGCCGACCAGACGGCGATCATCTGGGAAGGCGACAGCCCCGCGGTGCACCGCCACATCTCCTATGCCGAGTTGCACGAGAATGTCTGCCGCCTCGCCAACATCCTCAAATCGCGTGGCGTCAAGAAGGGCGATCGCGTCACCATCTACCTGCCGATGATTCCCGAGGCGGCCTATGCGATGCTCGCCTGCGCGCGCATCGGCGCCATCCATTCCGTGGTCTTCGGCGGCTTCTCGCCGGACAGCTTGATGGGGCGCATCCAGGACTGCGATTCCAACGTGCTGATCACCGCCGACGAGGGGTTGCGCGGCGGCCGCAAGGTGCCGCTCAAGGCCAATGCCGACGCGGCGCTGGCGAAGTGCCCGACGGTCAAATCCGTCATCGTCGTGCGCCATACCGGCGGCGATATCGGCTGGGTCGAGGGCCGCGACCTCTGGTACCACGAAGCCGCCGGCGCGGTGCCGCGCGACTGCCCGCCGGAAGCGATGAGCGCCGAGGACCCGCTGTTCATCCTCTATACGTCGGGCTCGACCGGCAAGCCGAAGGGCGTGCTGCACACGACGGGCGGCTATCTCGTCTTCGCCGCGATGACGCATCAATATGTCTTCGATTATCACGACGGCGACATCTTCTGGTGCACCGCCGATGTCGGCTGGGTCACCGGGCACAGCTATATCCTTTACGGCCCGCTCGCCAATGGCGCGACGACGCTGATGTTCGAGGGCGTGCCGAACTATCCCGACGCCTCGCGCTTCTGGCAGGTCGTCGACAAGCACAAGGTCAACATCTTCTATACGGCGCCGACGGCGATTCGCGCGCTGATGCGCGAGGGCGAAGCCTATGTCAAGAAGACCAGCCGCAAGTCGCTCCGCCTGCTCGGCTCGGTCGGCGAGCCGATCAATCCCGAAGCTTGGCTATGGTATTACAACGTCGTCGGCGAGGCGCGCTCGCCGATCGTCGACACCTGGTGGCAGACCGAGACCGGCGGCATATTGATCACCCCGCTGCCCGGCGCGACGCCGCTCAAGCCCGGCTCGGCGACGCGACCCTTCTTCGGCGTCCGCCCGGTGATCGTCGACGGCGAGGGCAATATCCGCGAAGGCGCCACCGAGGGCAATCTCTGCATCGCCGATAGCTGGCCCGGCCAGATGCGCACCGTCTACGGCGACCACAAACGCTTCATCGAGACGTATTTCGCCACCTTCCCCGGCAAATACTTCACCGGCGACGGCGCGCGGCGCGACACTGACGGTTATTACTGGATCACCGGCCGCGTCGACGACGTCATCAACGTCGCCGGCCACCGCATGGGCACCGCCGAGGTCGAGAGCGCGCTGGTCGCCCATCCCAAGGTCGCCGAGGCGGCCGTCGTCGGCTACCCACACGACATCAAGGGTCAGGGCATCTACGCCTATGTCACCTTGAATGCCGGCGAGCAGCCGACCGAGGCACTGCGCAAGGAGCTCGTCGCCTGGGTGCGCAAGGAGATCGGCCCGATCGCCTCGCCCGATCTCATCCAATGGGCGCCCGGCCTGCCGAAGACGCGCTCGGGTAAGATCATGCGCCGTATCTTGCGCAAGATCGCCGCCAACGAGCACGACGCGCTCGGCGACACCTCGACCCTCGCCGATCCGGCGGTTGTCGACGATCTCGTCGACAACCGAATGAACCGGGCCTGAGCGAGACCGGAGCTCAGGGCCCGGAGATCCGCAGGCCGCGTTCGGAGACGTTGTGAAAGGTCAGGACGCTGAGCAGCTGATCGATCTCGTTCGAGCTGCCGCGCAGCGGCAGGATCAGGTGGCGGTAATAGAGATAGGGCTTGCCGACCCAGCCCATGGTTCGCTCGGCGAAGCTGATCCGCCCGCTGTCGCGTGCCGCGGCGAACTCGCGGCGCGCCTCGTCGATCAGCGAGCAGCGCATATCGGCCAGCGCCATGCCTTTGAGATGGCTGCCCATGCCGGCATCGACGGCGGTGCCGGAGAGCCGGCAGCGATATCCCCCGGCAGCGGCGGCGTCCCAGAGCAGCACGTTGGGCAGGGCCCGCGACAGATCGCAGGGATCGAGCCCGGCACGCCGCGGCGCACTCTGCGTACCGCGCTTATCGTCCCAGTAGCACAACACCTGCCGATGGGTCTCGGTCATGCGCTCCAACGGCAATTCGCGCACGCCACAGGAGACGCTCACGCCACAGGAGACGCTGAAGAACGTCTGCTCCTTTGCCCCGCCGCTTGGCGCAGACAAAGCCGTCATGGGCGAAACCGTCGGGGGCACAGGCGCTCTCCTTGCGGCTGGATCGGCAGTCGATCTGCTATATGGGAGCCAGCGCGGCGCGGATGTATAGTTGTTTCGATATATTTTAAGTAACGCCAAATCAATCGGTCTGACAGGCCGTCCCTGCATAGCTCGGTATTCGTGACAAATCGGCACATCGGGGCTGGCAACGGTGATAGCCGTCACTGTATCGGGAGATGATTACTGGTAAAGTTCCCGGTTTTTCTTCGCGATTTGCCGCGCCGGCCGGGCAGCAAGCCGGCGCGAAGCACCCCGCATCCTCGCCGTCACGCCGCCGGTTCGACATAGCGCCCTCCCCACGGCACCCCACAACGAGACATGGAATGATCGGGGCGTCGTTACCGTTGACCTAACGGCGATAGCCTGACTCGGCGCAAGCGGGCCCGGATCTTCCGGTCCGGCCCAAGGACGATCGGCGATCGTGTACGAGAGGAATATTCGATGCCGCGAAGATCGCCCCGCTCCACCCCCACCCTGCTCGCCGCCGTCGCCGGCCTGCTCGCCGTCGCCCTGCCGGCGCTCGCCGATCCGCCGGCACGCGTCGGACGGCTCAGCGAGATCTCGGGCACCGTCTCGTTCCATGACAGCGCCGACGAGCAATGGTCGCCAGCGACGCTCAACTACCCGGTGACCTCTGGCAACTCGTTCTGGACGGAGCCGAACGCGCGGGCCGAGATCAATCTCGGCTCGACTGCCATCCATCTCGACGGCTCGACCGAGCTCGACATCACCGCGCTCGACGACAAGCACTTCGAAGCCACCATGCCGCAAGGCACGATCAATATTCGCGTCACCCGCTTCGACAACGGCGACGGCTACAACATAGCGACGCCGCGCGGCACGGTCAGCCTGGCAAGCCCAGGCACCTATCGCATCGCCGCCGGCAATGACAGCGAGCCGACGCGCATCGCCGTGCTCGAAGGTGCGGCGCAGATCTCCGATCCGGATTCGACCGTCACGCTGACGCGCGGCGAGGAAGCCGTTCTCAGCGGCACCGACCATATCGACACTCGGATCGCCGAGGCGCAGCCGACCCCCTTCGACGATGCCAGCCTGGCGCGCGAGCGGCGCGACGAGGCGGCATCGCGGCCGGCGGCGCGCTACGTCTCGCCGGAGATGACCGGCTATCAGGATCTCGACGATCACGGCGCGTGGCAGACCGATCCGACCTATGGCGCGGTGTGGTACCCGCAGGCCGTGCCGGTCGATTGGGCACCCTATCGCTATGGCCATTGGCGCTGGGTCGATCCCTGGGGCTGGACATGGATCGACGATCAGCCCTGGGGCTTCGCGCCGTTCCATTACGGGCGCTGGGCCTATATCCACGATCGTTGGGGCTGGACGCCCGGCCGGTTCGTCGCCCGTCCGGTCTATGCCCCGGCTCTCGTCGCTTTCGTCGGCGGCGCCGGCTGGAGCGCCTCGTTGTCCTTCGGCAACGAGCCCTGCGTCGGCTGGTTCCCGCTCGCCCCGCGCGAGGTCTATGTGCCGTCCTACCCGGCAAGCGTCACCTATGTACGCAACGTCAATGTCACCCACGTCACCAACATCACGAACATCACTAACCAGACGATCAACAACGTCAACGTGACGAACGTGCACCACGCCAATCAGCGCTTCGCCACCGTGGTGCCGCAGAACGCTTTCGTCGCCGCTCATCCCGTCAGCAAGGCGGCGCTGCGTGTGCCGACCGAGGCCCTGGACAAGGCGCCGGTCGCGACCGGCGCGCCACTCACCCCCGCCGTCGCCGCCGCCTCCGGACGGCAGGAGGCGGTGAGCCGGGCGATCCACGTCGCGCAAGCGCGCGGCGAACGCGTCGACGGCCCGCCGCCGCAAGCCGCGGCGAAACCGGCCGCCATCGAGACCGGCAGACCCGCTCCGGGACCCGCCATCGCCGCCCACGGCAAGCCGCCGGCGAATCAGGCGCAAGGAGCGCCAGGGCAGCCAGGGCAGCGACAAATCGGCCAAGTGCAGCCGGGGCAGGCGCAACCGGCACAGGCGCAATCGGGACAGCCGCAGGCCGCCAGGCCGCCGGAGCGGGGCGCCCCAGTATGGGTGCAGAATAGACCGCCGGCAGCCGCCGCCGCGCCCGGACCGCCGATCGCCCCGCATACCGGCACGGCGGCGCCAGCCCCCCGCACGCCAGCCAACGAAACTGCCCAGGCTCGGTCCGGCGGCGCGCCGCAACCGCAAGCTGCCGCGCCCGGACCGCCGATCGCGCCGCATACCGGCACGGCGGCGGCGAGCCCGCACCCGTCCGGCAATGAGACTGCCGAAGCCCGGCCCAGCGGTACGCCGCAACCGCCACCCGCCGCGGGCGAGGACCGCGTGCCGGCCGCCCAGAACACGCCGGTTGGGAATGCGCCGGTCCAGAATGCGCCGAGCCAGAGCGCACCGGCGAGAACGGCTCAGCCGCAACCGGCGACGCCCACCGCCCCGCCGCCGACGCACGCAGCGGTCGCGCCGCCAGCACCTGCGGCGGCACCGCCCCGCCCGGCAGCGACTGCCTCCGTTCCGCCGCCCGTAGCAGCATCCCATCCGCCGGTCACCGCCCATGCGCCGACGCCGCCGGCGCCCGAACGCACGGTTCAGCGGCCGGTGCAGCAGACCGTCCTGCAGCCGACGCATCAAGGCTGGGTCCGCCAGCCGCCGCCTGCCGCCCCGCCGCAGCCGCACGCGGCGCCGCAGCAAGCCGCGCAGCCGAAGCCGGCACCGGCGGCGAAACCCGCCCCGGCGCCGGCAGGGAAGAGCGCGCCGGCGCCGGCGCAGCAGCCGCAACAGCAGCACAGCAATAACGGCCGCCCGAGCAACCCGCCCGAGCCGAAGCACGCCAACGGTTGAGCGGCGCGCCGGCTGCCGGGCAACGAGCGGCCTCCGAGCCCCCGCTACGGCGGCCGGCGCCACCGGCATCGCCCGCAGAAAACACTCCTGCGAGAACCCCGCCGCATCGCGAGTTGCGGCGCGCCGCGTCGCGCTCGGTGGCTTGACAGGATAAAGTGCTATATAGCATTATCATACATAGCTCTTTGACGCCCTGATCGTCGGCGCCTGCCATTCCCTGGAGACAACCATGCGAATTCGATTGTTGGGGACGGGCACGCCGACCCCGTCGCTGCGGCGAATGTGCTCGGGATACCTTGTCGAGACCGGCCGCGACGTCATCGTCTTCGATCATGGGTTCGGCGCTCATCATCGCCTGATGGAGCTCGGGGTCGCGGCGACGCGGGTCACCCATCTCTTCCTCAGCCATCTGCATTACGACCACTGCGGCGATTATCCCCGGCTCGTGCTGACGCGTTGGGACCAGGGGGCCGGGCAGATCCCGGAGCTCGCGGTCTTTGGTCCGCCGCCGCTGCGCCAGATGAGCAATCGGCTGTTCGGCCCCGCCGGCGCCTTCGAGCCCGACCTGACCTCGCGGATCAAGCACGACACCAGTCTTGGAATCTACGAGGCGCGCGGCGGCACGCTGCCGCGGCTGCCACCGTCACCGATCGTCCGCGAGCTGCGCAGCGGCGACATCGTCGAGCAGACGGGGTGGGCCGTCACCGTCGCGGCGGTACGGCATGTCGAGCCCTATCTCACCTGCTACGGCTTCCGCCTCGACTGCGCCGCGGGCTCGTTCGTCTATTCCGGCGACAGCGGGCCGAGCGCCGGGATGCGCAAGCTCGCCAAGGATTGCGACGTCCTCGTCCATATGTGCCACTACATCTCGGGAACCCAGCTGAATGACGGATTTGCCGCCTCGTGCATGGGCCACATGGAGCTCGCCGAGCTCGCCGCCGGGGCGGGCGTGCGCAATCTCGTCATCACCCATGTCACCGAGCAGTTCGACAAGCCCGGCATCCGCGAGCGCGTCATCGCGCAAATATCCAGCGTCTACAAAGGCAACATCTTCTTCGGCGAGGATCTGCTGGAGGGGCCGCTGAGCGCGCCGCATCTCGACAAGCTCATGTAGGCGATTGAGGAACACATCGCATGCATCGTATCCGCACGATTGTCGTATGCCTTGCCTTGGCAGCCGCTTCGCATCTGGCAGCGAGCGATGCGGCACGGGCCGCCGCGCACGAAATCCGCTTCGCCCAGACCACCGGCCTCGCCTATCTGCCCGTCTACGTCGCCATCGAGAGAAAGCTCATCGAGAAGCATGCCGCCGCGGCCGGGCTCGGCGATGTCACGCTGGTCTTCACCAAGCTCGGCAGCGGCACCGCGATCAACGACGCGATCATCTCCGGCAGCGTCGATGTCGCGATGGCCGGGGTCACCGTCCTCATCAATCTGTGGGACAAGACGGTCGGGCGAAACGCCGTCAAGGGCATGATGGCGATCTCGGACACGCCGATCTACTTCAACACCGTCGACGATCGTATCAAGTCGATCCGCGATCTCAAGCCCGGTGACCGTATCGGGATGACGGCCGGCAAGGGGACGCAGCATGCGCTCGTCCTGCAGATGGCCGCCGCCAGTGAATTCGGCTGGGAGCAGCGAACCAAGCTCGACGAGCTGACGGTCTCGATCTCACATCCCGACGGCGTCATCGGCATGCTGTCGGGCGGCGCCAATTTCAAGACGCATGCGACGACGGTGCCGTTCAGCAACATGGAGCTGGCGCATCCCGGCATCCGGACGATCCTGAACTCGTACGATGTGGTGGGCGGGCGGCATACGCTGATCGTCGCCTACACGACGGAGAAATGGCGGGCGGAAAACCGTGTCCTCTACGACGCGACCTATGCCGGCCTCGCCGAGGCGATGGAGATCATCAAGGCCGACAAACGGGCCGCCGCCGAGCTTTTCGCGCGCGTCGAGCATTCCGGATTGAGCCTCGAGGAGATCGACAAGATCGTCGGCGACGACGACATGCTGCTGTTCTCGCCGGCGCCGAGCAAGGTGATGGTGTGGGCCGACTACATGATCAAGACCGGAATGATCAAGCATGCGCTGACCGCCTGGCGCGACGTTTTCTTCGACAACGTCTATGATCTCCCGGGAAACTAGAGAGAGCGAGACGTGCAGCACTATTCCGTCGCCGCCGCCAAGTTCTGGAAAAAATACCAGGGGGCGGGCAACGCTGAGAGCTGGAAGCATCAATATCTTCGCGACTGCATCCTCGCCGCGATCAAGGACGGGTTTTGGGAGCTGGGCGAGAAGCTGCCGGCGGAAGCCGACCTTGCCGAGGTAACCCCGTTCAGCCTCGGCACGGTCCAGAAATCCTTCCGCGATCTCGCGGCGCAGGGCTTCGTCGAGCGCCGGCAAGGTGCCGGGACGTTCGTCGCGCATCGCCCGCGATCGGTCAATTCACCCTGGCATTTCCGCTTCGGCGGCGACCGGGACGGCGAGCTTTTGCCGATCTTTCCGCGCATCGATCGGATCACGCGCCGCACCGAGGATGGGCCGTGGCGGCATTATCTCCATCAGGCCAACGGCAAGCTGGTCCAGATCGACCGGATCATCGATATCGGCAATGAATTCCTGCTCTTCAGCGAGTTCTTCATCGATGAGCGGACCTACGACGCCGCCTGCGCCGGCGGCCGCAAGCTCGAGGGCGTCGATTTCCGGCGCGAGTTGAACCTGGCGATCAACAACATCGCCTACGATCTCAGAGCGGGCGAATTTCCGGCGGCGATCTGTCGGAAAATCGGCGTCGCGGCAAAGACATCCGGAACGATTCTCGACATCAGGGCGGGGTCGAGCAATCAACGACAGCGCTACTTCCAGCGCGCCTTCATTCCACCCTGCGCGCGCTGGCTGCATCTCGCCCAGTTCGATCCGAACCTGCTGAGCCGAATAACCCCGTTATCCGCACCGACGGACGAGCGCGCCAGCGCCTGAATGCGCCTTGCTGGCGCTACTCGACTGCGATGTCGTCGCGATGGGCGGCCAGGAATGCCGCGTAGCGGCGGGTCAGCTCGGGCATCACCGACATACCGGCAGCCGGACGGTCGAGGCCGAACACCGCCTTGGGAAAATCGAGCTTTTCCTGGATCGCCCAGATCGCGTCGTGCCGATCGGGCGGCAGGATGGCGGCGGGATCGCCGACCGCGACCCAGCCGATCGGCACCGTCGCATCGGCGGGCAGTCGCGTCTTGAGATGGACCGTGCCGTTGATCCGCACCTCGGCGCGGGCGCCGATCACCGCGTGATTGAACACCGTGGCACCGGTCGCCAGGAAGACGTCGTCCGCGATCGTGCAGCCGGTGAGATAGACGCGCGGGCCGATGAGAACGTGATTGCCGACGCGCACCGGCGCGCGCTTGCCGGCCTTGATGACGGCATTCTCCATGACGATGCAATTCTCGCCCAGCGTGATGCTGCCGTCCTCGGCCGAGAGCACGGCGCCGAAGGCGATGGCGCAGCCGCGACCGACGCGCACGTCGCCGCACAGGACGGCGTTCGGGGCGATCGTCGCCGAGGGATCGACAGTCGGCCGCTTGCCGCGATGCTCGTACAGCATCAGCGTGCCGCGAGAGCGCGGAGCTGACGGTTGGCCACCGTCAGCATGGCAAGATCGATCGTCGGCGCCGCGCGGATTTCGCCAAGCAGCGCCTCGAGCGGCCCGATCTCGGCGACGTGCCGTGACAGGAACCCGGGTAGCGGATCGGCGCTCGCGTCCATGCCGAGCGCCTTGCGCGTCAGCTCGGTCTGGTGCTGGAAGAAATCGTCGATCAGCGCGCCGATCGCCATCTTTTGCCAATTGGTTTCAGGCCGCAGCTTCTCGGCTGCTTCGCGCAGCGCATCGAGGGTGAACCGCGAGCCGACGGCGAAATAAAGGCAGCCGGTGGCGACGAGATCGCGGCGCGACTCCTCGGCAAGACGCACGATATCCGCCGAGGAGACGAGGAAATCGAGACCGACGATGCGGGCGGCGAGAGCGTCCGGCACGCCGCGCGCGACCAGCGCGGCGATGCGGGAGGCGTGCGCCGCCGCCTCCTGCGCCGGCAGAATCTCGCTCAGCCCCACCCCGAGCGCGGCGATGCCGGGGCCGAACTGGGCGACGCGCGCGCGCAGATCGAGCGGCAGGCCAGAGCGCAGCAGCCAGAGCGTCGCCCGCTCGACCAGCCGCGTGACATCGAGCATGAGATCGTATTGCAGCGCGGCAGGGACCTTGTTGTCGAGCGCCTCGATATCGTGCCAGAGCGAACGCAGGCGGAAGGCATCGCGGGTGATCGCATAGGCATGCGCGACGTCGCCGGCACCGCGGCCGCTCTTCTCCTTCATCTCGCTGGCGAAGGTAATGCCGGCGCGGTTGACCAGGCTGTTGGCGACGAAGGTGGCGATGATCTCGCGGCGCAGCCGATGCCGCTCGATAGCCGGCCGATAGAGCTCGACGAGCGGCGCCGGGAAATAGCGCAGGAGATCGCTGACGAGCTCCGGATCGTCGGGCAGCGCCGAGGGCAGCAACTCGGCGTCGAGCGTCATCTTGGCATAGGAAAGCAGGATCGCGAGCTCGGGCCGCGTCAGGCCGATGCGTGCCGTGGCGCGCGCCGCCAACGTCTCGTCGTCCGGCAGGAACTCGATGCTGCGCGACAGCTTGCCGCTGCGCTCGAGGCCGCGCATCAGGCGGATCTGCTGGTCGAGCACGTCGACGCCCTGGCGCTCGGCGAGGCTGATAGCCTCGCCCTGCAGGTAGTTGTCGCGCAGCACGAGCGCCGCTACCTCGTCGGTCATCGCCGCGAGCTGCTTGTCGCGCCCGGCGCGATCGAGACCGCCGGCGGCGACTACCGCGTTGAGCAGGATCTTGAGGTTGACCTCGTGGTCGGAGGTGTCGACGCCGGCCGAGTTGTCGATCGCGTCGCTGTTGATGCGCCCGCCCTTGAGGGCATACTCGATGCGGCCGCGTTGCGTCACCCCGAGATTGGCGCCCTCGCCGACGACCCGCGCCGCGATCTCACGACCGTCGATGCGCAGTGCGTCATTCGCCCGGTCGCCGGCATCGGCGGCGCTTTCGCTGCTCGCCTTGACATAGGTCCCGATGCCACCGAACCACAGGAGGTCGACCGGCGCGCGCAGCATGGCGCGGATCAGCTCGGCCGGCGTCATCTGGTCGACGGCAAGGCCGAACGCCGCCTGGATCTGCGGCGTCAGGGCGATCGATTTGACATTGCGCTCGAAGACCCCGCCGCCCTTGGAGATCAGCTTGGCATTGTAATCGCTCCACGACGAGCGCGGCAGGGCGAAGAGACGCTGCCGCTCCTGCAAGCTTTTTGCCGGGTCGGGGTCGGGATCAATGAAGATGTGCAGATGGTTGAAGGCGCCGATCAGCTTGATATGGGGCGACAGCAGCATGCCGTTGCCGAACACGTCGCCCGACATGTCGCCGACGCCGACGCCGGTGAAATCGCTGGTCTGGATATCGGTGCCGAGCTCGCGGAAATGTCGCTTGACGAGCTCCCAGGCGCCGCGCGCCGTGATCCCCATGCCCTTGTGGTCGTAGCCGGCCGAGCCGCCCGACGCGAAGGCATCGCCGAGCCAGAAGCCGTAATCCTCGGCGACGCCGTTGGCGATGTCGGAGAAGGTCGCCGTCCCCTTGTCGGCGGCGACGACGAGATAGGGGTCGTCGCCGTCGCGGCGGACGACAGCCGCCGGCGGCACGGTCGCGCTGCCGACCAAATTGTCGGTGATATCGAGCAGGCCGCGCATCAGGATCTTGTAGCACTCGATACCTTCGGCCTGGACGGCATCGCGCGACGCACCGGCCGGCGGCGGGTGCTTGACGACGAAGCCGCCTTTCGAGCCGACCGGGACGATGACCGCGTTCTTGACCATCTGCGCCTTCATCAGCCCGAGGATCTCGGTGCGGAAATCCTCCTTGCGGTCGGACCAGCGGATGCCGCCGCGCGCCACCTTGCCGCCGCGCAGATGGATGGCCTCGACACGCGGGCTGTAGACGAAGACCTCGACGAGCGGCCGCGGCGCCGGCAGCAGATCGATCTCGGTGCTCGCCAGCTTGACCGACAGATAAGGCTTCGGGTTGCCGCCCGCATCGTGCTGATAGTAGTTGGTGCGCAGGCTCTTCTGCACGAGGAGCAGGAAGCTGCGCAGGATGCGGTCCTCGTCGAGATTGGCGACGGCGTCGAGACGCTGCCCGATCGCCGCGACGATGGCTTCGGTGGCGGCGAGATCGGCGGCCTTGTTGTCCGCCGCCTGCGCGGCGGGGTCGAACTGCCGCTCGAACAAGGTGACCAACAGACCGGCGATGGCGGGATGAGCGGCCAGCGTCTGCTCCATATAGGCCTGGCTGAACGCGCTGCCGGCTTGGCGCAGGAATCTGGCATAAAGACGCAGGATGACGACTTGCCGCCAGGACAATCCGGCGACGAGGACGAGGCGGTTCAAGCCGTCATTCTCCATCTCGCCCGACCAGATCCGGCCGAAGGCCTCCTCGAAGCGCGGACGGATCTCGGCGATGACGAGATCGGCGGTGTCGGGAGCGACGCGGGCGAGCAGATCGAAATCCTGGATCCAGGCGGCGCCCGCCTTGCCGTCCAGGGTGAGGCTGTGCGGCACCTCGCCGATCACTTTCAGCCCCATATTCTCGAGCATCGGCAGGACATCGGAAAGCGCAACCGGACTGCCAGCGTGGAAAACCTTGAGGCCGAGCGCGGCGGGATTGCCGCCGCCGCGCGTATAGAGCTTCATGCCGAGCGGCAATCGATGTCGAATACCGCCTCGGCGATCGGCACGTTCTCGCGATAGGCGGTGGGGAAGGCGTTGCCGTAGCGCTGCAGCAGGCCGAGCGCGGTATCCTCGCCCTTGGCGACGATCAGCGCCTCCTGCAGCCGGTCCGACCAGACACGACCGGCCTCGGCGAGACGGCGCTCGACCTCGGCGGTATCGATGGCGGGAATCTTGCCGCGCCCCGTCTCGATCATGAAGTGGACGCGCGCCAGCACCGCCTCGTCGAGCTGGGTAGTGAAGCTGGCGATGGTGCCGTTGCACGCCTCGGTGAGGATGGCGGCGATACGTCGCCGCAGATCGGTGCTGTAGCGCTCGCGCGGCACGTAGACGAGGCAGGAGACGAAGCGCTCGAGCGGGTCGCGGCGCAGGAAGAGGGCGATGCGTTGACGCTCCTGCAGATTGAGGATGCCGAGCGCGATCTCGAACAGCTCGTCCTCGCCGATCTGCAAGAGCTCGTCGCGCGGGAACGTGTCGAGGATGTGCTGCAGGGCCTTGCCGTCGTGGCTGTTCGGCGCGAAGCCCGCCCGCGTCATCGTGCGCTGCACCTTGAGGCGGAGGATCGGGATGGCGCGCGGCGAGCGGCTATAGGCGAGCGAGGTGAAGAGGCCGAGGAACAACCTCTCGCCGAGCACCTCGCCGTTGTCGTCGAATATCTTGACGCCGATGGCGTCCATGTAGGACGCGCGGTGCACGGTCGCGCGCTGGTTCGACTTGCTGATCGTCAGTAGCCGCGGCGCACGCAGATAGTCCTGCACGTCGCGCGGCAGGGCCGCGAAATGGCGCAACCCGTCGAACACCGAATAATCGTCGTCGCGCAGTATGCCGAGACCGGATTTCGCTACGACGACGGAATCGTCCTTGTTCGTGGGACGGTAGCGATATTCGCGAAAGCCGAGGAAGGTGAAGTTCTCCTCGTCGAGCCAGCGCAGAAAGGCGGCGACCTCGTTGATCTCGCGTGCTGCCATCGGCAGCTTGCTGCTCTCGAGCTCGTCGAGCGTCGCGGACAGCGCCTTGCGCATGGCCGGCCAGTCGGTGACGGCATGCCGCACGTCCTGCAGCACCGCGGTCAGCCGCGCGGCGATCGCCTCGCGACGCGCCGGATCGTTCTGCTCGCTGATCTCGACATGCATCAGCGATTCGCGCAGCGAGCCGGCACCGTCGCTTGCCGCCTCGTCGAGCAGCTCGACGATCTCGCCCTTGGCATCGCGGCGCAGGCGCAGGACGGGATGGATGATGAGATGGACGATGAGATCGATGCCGTTGAGCGCCGCCGTCACCGAATCGACGAGGAACGGCATGTCGTCGTTGACGATCTCGACGACGGTGCGGCCAGCGTGCCAGCCATGCTCCGCCAGCCGCGGGCTGAAGACGCGGATCTTGGCGTGGCCCGGGCGGCGCTGCTGGGCGAACTCCCACAGCGAGGTCGCGGCGCGGTAGAGATCCTCGGCATCGCGCGACGTCAGGTCGTCGGGCGGCACATGCGCATAGAACTGGCGAATGACTTGCACCAGCGCCTTGGCTCTCACGGCATCGGACCGATCGGTCGCCAGGCCGGCGACGGTTTCGACGAGCGCGCGCTTGCGCTGTTCCTTTTGATGCTGCATCGGGCCTCCCCGACCGTCGTGCTCCTTGTCGAATACCCGGGGCGCGATCGGCCAAATCGGGGCGTAACGTAGTCCGATCGCGCGATTTGGCAAAGTTCCATCTCGCCGCCGGCCGGATGCCTGTCACACGCTTGTCACCAATCATTGATCGGGGCGGACGATTGGGAAACAATAGGTTGGGCCGATCGCGAATAAGGATATGATGCCGCAGGATGGATAACGCCGTAATGGACAGGACCGTACCCGCACTTTCGCGCTTGCTGCGCCGCCGCGCTGCCTTGAAGCGTCGGCGCGACCGCATCAGGGGCGCGAGCGCCGAGGAAGAAGCCGCGCTCTTCTTCACGCGCTGGCTGCGCGCCCCGCACCACATCGGCGCCGTCGCGCCGTCGAGCCGGTTCCTCGCCCGCGCCATGGCGACGCAGGTCGATCTGCGCCGTCCGGGACCGGTCATCGAGCTGGGCGGCGGCACTGGCAGCGTGACCAAGGCACTGCTCGAGGCCGGGTTGCCGGTCGACAGACTGATCGTCGTCGAGCGTGACGTGCGGCTCTACAAGATGCTGCGCCGCCGCTTTCCCCAGCTGCGCATCGTCCTCGGCGACGCGCGGCAACTCGTCGAGCTGTTGCGCCCGCTCGGCATCGACGCCGTCTCGGCGGTCGTCTCGAGCCTGCCGCTCATCTCGATGTCGAAGGCGATGCGCCGCCAGATCATCGACCAGAGCTTCGCGTTGCTCGGCGAGGCCGGGCGCTTCATCCAATACACCTACAGCCTGACATCGCCGCTCGCCGGCCGTGAGTTCGGTCTGCGCGGCCGGGTGGCGGCGCGCGTCTGGCTCAACTTTCCGCCCGCCTCGGTATGGAATTACCGGCTCGCCGCGGCGTGAGACGGCACCGATGACCCCGCCGGACGACGCGGCATCGCTGCGCGATGCGCTTGAGCGCCGCTTCGGCGACGCGCCGGCCGTCGGGGACGATCTTCCGGGACTCGCCGCGCTGTCCCGCATGGCGGCGCATCGCTGCCGGCGCGATTTCGCGGACCGCCCGGTCGACACCGCGTTGATCCGCCTGCTCTGTGCCGTTGCCCTCGCGGCGCCGACCAAGAGCGACCTGCAGCAACGCGACATCATCGTCGTCGAGGACTGCGCGCAACGTCGGCGGCTCGACGCGTTGGTGCCGCACGAGGCGTGGCCGCACCAGGCGCCGGCGCTGCTCGTCTTCTGCGGCAACAACCGCCGGCAGCGTCAGCTGCATCTCTGGCGCGGCCACGCTTTCGCCAACGACCATCTCGATGCCTTCTTCAACGCCGCGGTCGATGCCGGCATCGCGCTCGCCGCCTTCGTCATCGCCGCCGAGGCGGTCGGCCTCGGCTGCTGTCCAGTCAGCGCCTTTCGCAACCGGGCGCAGGCGATCAGCGACGTGCTCGCTTTGCCCGATCATGTCTTCCCGGTCGCCGGGCTGGCGCTCGGCTGGCCGGCCGGCGAGGCGGCGATCAGCCCACGCCTGCCGCTCGCCGCGACGGTGCACACCGACCGCTTCGACGACGGGGCGATCGAAGCGCAAATCGCCGCCTACGACACGCGGCGCGTGGCGCAACACCCCTATGCCAAGCAGCGCGCGGTGGCGGAATTCGGTACGGCCGCCGCTTACGGCTGGTCGGAGGACAAGGCGCGGCAATACGCTAAGCCGGAGCGCACGGATTTCGGCGATTTCATCCGCCGCAAGGGCTTCAATCTGCGCTGAGCCTATCCGGCTGTCGCGCGAAGGCGACGCCGATCATGCTGTCGCGGGTGACCAAGGCGGCGAGCGCCGCCTCGCTCATGCCGTCGCTGCCGGCGGGGCGCTCGGGCAGCACGAGGTAGCGCATATCGGCGGTCGAATCGTGGACGCGCACGATGATCTCGGGCGCGATCACCGTGCCGAACTCGGCGAGGACGGCGCGCGGCTCGCGCACGGCGCGGCCGCGATAGGCGCGGCTCTTGTACCAGTCCGGCGGCAGGCCGAGCACCATGCGCGGATAGCAGGAGCACAGGGTGCAGACGATGAGATTGTGGACCACCGGCGTGTTCTCGACGACGACCAGCCGCGTCGGCCCCATCTCGATGCCGAGCTCCTTGCAGGCCGCGGTGCCGTTGTCGAGCAGACGCTGCTTGAACGCCGCGTCGCGCCAGGCGCGGGCGACGATTCGGGCGCCCTGCTCCGGCGTGCGGGCGTCCATTGCCTCGATGGCGCGGCGAATCGCGTCGGCGGTGACGATGCCTTTCTCGATCAGGAGCTCGCGCACTGCGATCTCCATGCGCTGATAATAACCGAGCCGTTCCGCCGTGTCGGACAGCGTTGGATGATCGTGATCGTGATCGTGATCGTGATCGTGGCCGGGCATCGACACGGCGTCCTCCTCCTCCTTGCGCCGGCTCACGCCGGCTCGAGCCAATGCTGGTAGATTTCGATATCGAGCGTATCGTCCGCGGCGCCGGCATAATCCGGCCAAACCACGCGCTGCACGAAGCGCACGCGATAGAGCGGCTGGGCCGGCAGGCCGGGGCGGTTATAGGCGAGCTCCTCGGGATTGGGAAACGTGCCGCAGAGCCGCTCGACGATGCCGACATGGCCGCGGATATACCACGGCGTGCGCAGATGGCCGGGCGGATCGGCGCGTCGCACGCGCACACGGTCACCGGGCGCGAAACGCGCCGCCAGCGCCGGCGTCACCGACCATTCGCGGGCCGCCTTCATGTCTGGGCGGTCTCGCGCGCCTCGACCTCCGCCATCTTGCGGCCGAGCTCGTCCGCGGTGATGGCGCCGCGCTGCAGCAAGGTGGCGCAGATTCCCGCCATCCAGCGCTCGTAATAGCTCATCGCATCATAGGCCTGGGGACCGAGCGCCTCGATGTTGCGGCGCAACTCATCGGTCGAGAGGAGATGGCGCTCCGACAGCAGCCTCATCAACGCGTCGACCCGCTTCTCCCAGAGCGCGTAATCATGCTCGCTCGGCGCCACCGTGCCGGCGTCGAGCCCACCCAGGTCGTGATGGCTGCGCATGCGCTGATACTCCCTACCCTATTTTCGGTCCGCCGCCGCGGAGGCACCGACCGCGTCGATGATGCGCCAGACGGCGGCGCGATGATCCTGGCCCGTCTTCGCCTCGGCGAGCACATCGTCGAGATCGCCCTCGGACATCAGCCCGCGCTCTACCATGAAGCGGATAAGTGCTTCGAGCAGCGCGACCGCGGCGGCGGCAGCGGGGTCGGTATCATTCGAGATCAAGATTCTCTTGAGCTCAGCTCGCGACAGCTGGCCGCGCGATGGTACCACATAAGGCTTGGACATCTGTCGCCCGATGCAAGAAAGCTGACGGGGCATCATACGACGACCCCGCGAATTTTGAAATCGCACCGGCGCGGCCCTAGCCGGCAGCGCCGCGACAGGTTAGCTTCGCCCGATGATCGCCGTCGATTGGGGCACCTCGAGCCTGCGCATCTATCGTCTCGACGAAAGCGGCGCCATTCGCGCCCGGCGCGAGGCGCCGGCGGGCATCATGAATGTCGCCGCCGGCGGCTTCGCCGCGACGCTCGAGGCGCAGCTCGGCGACTGGATCGACGACACGCCGATCGTCATGAGCGGCATGATCGGCAGCCGCCAAGGCTGGCACGAGGTGCCCTATGCCGAATGCCCCGCCGGCGCCGCCGACCTCGCCCGGCTCATGCAGAAGATCGAATGGGGCGAGGGGCGGCGCGCTTGGATCGTGCCGGGGCTGAGCTGCCGCGATGATGCCGGCGTGCCCGACGTCATGCGCGGCGAGGAGACCCAAATCATCGGCGCCATTGCAGCGCTGCCGGACGCGGTGGCGACGATCTGCCTGCCCGGAACGCACAGCAAATGGGTGCGCTGGCAAGGCGGCGGCATCGCCGGCTTCGCCACCGCGATGACCGGCGAGGTCTTCGCCGTGCTGCGCCGCCACAGCATCCTCGGCCGGCTGATGGCGGAGGGCAGCGATGCGCATGATCAAGCCGCCTTCGCCGCCGGGCTGCGTCGCGCCGGCGAAGCGGGCGGCCTGCTGCATCATGTGTTCGGCGTGCGGACGCGCGGCCTCTTCGGCGAGGTCGGCGAGAGCGCCCTGCCCGCCTATCTCTCCGGCATCCTCATCGGCCATGAGATCGCTGCCTTGGCGCCGAAAGAGCAGATCGTCCACCTCATCGGCGCCGCCGGCCTGGTCGCGCTCTATCGCGAGGCGCTCGCCGCAAGCGGCCGCGACAGCCGCATCATCGACAGCGACTGCGTCGCGCGCGGCTTGTTTCTGCTCGCCGCGCATCTGCCGTCGGGGGGAACCGATGGCTGAACTGATGGATTGGCTGCAGCGCTGCCCGCTCGTCGCCATCCTGCGCGGCGTGCGTCCGGACGAGGTCGAGGCGATCGGCGCCGTTCTCGTCGAGTGCGGCTTCACCATCATCGAGGTGCCGCTCAACTCGCCCGAGCCGATCGCCAGCATCCACCGCCTCGCCGAGGGTTTCGGCGAGCGCGCGCTGATCGGCGCCGGCACCGTCACCGAACAGCGCCAGATCGCCGACATCGCCGGCGCCGGCGGCCGCCTCATCGTCATGCCGCATGGCGATCCCGTCATCATCCGCCGCAGCAAGGCGGCGGGACTGATTGCCCTGCCCGGCTTCGCGACGCCGACCGAGGCTTTCGCCGCGCTCGCCGCCGGCGCCGACGGGCTCAAGCTGTTTCCCGCCGAGGCCAATCCACCCGCCGTGCTCAAGGCGATGAAGGCGGTGTTGCCGCCGGCGGCTCCGGTGCTGCCGGTCGGCGGCATCACGCCGGAGACGATGGCGGCGTATTGGCAAGTCGGCGCACGCGGCTTCGGCCTCGGCTCGGCACTCTACGCGCCCGGCATGAGCGCCGAAACGGTGCGCAGCCGCGCCGAAGCGTTCATCGCCGAGATCAGGCGCTTGCAGGGCTGAAGGATTATCCGCCGCCGAGTATCGGCGGAATGAAATATCCCTCTCCCCGTTTGGGGGGAGAGGGATTGGCGAGCCGACTTCAGAGCGTCTTGAGGATCGCCTCGGCGCTCGATACCTCGAAGGCGCCGGGCGCCTCGACATTGAGCGTCTTGACGACGCCGTTCTCGACGACCATTGCGTAGCGCTTGGAGCGCTTGCCGAGGCCGTTCGCCGTGGCGTCGAGCTCAAGCCCGATCGCGCGGGTGAAGTCGCCATTGCCGTCGGCGAGCATGGCCACCTTGCCGTCGGCCTTCTGGTCCTTGCCCCAAGCGCCCATGACGAAGGCGTCATTGACCGAGAGGCAGGCGACGGCGTCGACGCCCTTGGCCTTGAGCGCGGCATCGTTCTGCACGAAACCCGGCACGTGCTTGGCCGAGCAGGTCGGGGTGAAGGCGCCGGGAACCGCGAAGAGCACCACCTTCTTGCCCTTGAAGAAGTCGTCGGTGTTGACTTCCTTGACGCCTTCGGCCGTCATCTGCTTGAGCTTTACCGATGGAACCTTGTCGCCCACCTTGATCGTCATGGCTTTTCCCTTTCCTCACGGATTCGCGTTGATTGTCGGGTAAATTACGGTGAATAACGGGGAGCGGATCGAGCCGCCCGCTCCCCCAACATAATAGGAGGACGGCGGAAAATCACCCCCTGTCAGCCGCCGCTCATGACGGCGGCGCCGGGGGCACGCCGGCAACCGGGCGTCCCGGCGCGGCGCGGCCGAGCGCACCCAGCACCTCGCCGGGGGTCAATATCTCGGAGAGCGGCTGCCCGTCCGGCGTCGCCGGCCCGTAAACGGCATAGAACGGGATGCCGTAGCGGCCGAAACCGCGCAGGAAAGCGGCGACGACCTCGTCGGGCCGCGTCCAATCGGCACGCATCGCCACCACGTCGGCGCCCGAGAGGCGGCGCAGCACCTCGTCCGATTGCAGGACCAGCCGCTCGTTAACCTTGCAATTGAGGCACCAATCGGCGGTGACGTCGACGAAAACGATCTTGCCGTCCTGCACCAGGGAAGCGATCGCCGGCGGATCGAAGCGGCGCCACAGCGCGTCGTCGGATGCCACCGGCGCCTGCGGCGGCGCCACCAGGAATGGCGCAGCGAAAGCGAGGAGCAGCGTCGCGGCGATGCCGGCGCGCCGCGGCAACGGCGTACGTGCGAGAGCGAGGAAGGCGAGCGCGGCGAGGAGGGCAAGCGTGGCGAGGGACGCCGCGGCAACGCCCGCCTGCGTCGCCAGGACCGAGAGCAGCCAGGCCGCCGACAGCGCCAGCAGGACGGCAAGACAGCGGCGCGCCGTGATCATCCAATGCCCCGGCCGTGGCAGATGCGCGGCGATCGCCGGCAGCGCGGCGACCGCGAAATAGGGTGCCGCAAGGCCGACGCCGAGCGCGAGGAAGATGGCGAGGACGTCGAGATTGTCGCCGCCCAGCGCGAAGCCGATCGCGGTCCCGAGGAATGGCGCCGAGCACGGCGTCGCCAGCAGCGTCGCGAAGATGCCGGCGAGGAAATCGCCACCCCAGCCCCGGCGATCGCCGATTTCGGCGAGCCCGCCCATCCATCCCGGTAGCGCGATCTCGAAGAGCCCGGCGAGATTGCCGGCGAACAGCGTCAGCAGCGCGCTCATCAGAACGAGAAACACCGGGTGCTGGAATTGCAACCCCCAGCCGACCGCCAGCCCGGCCGTCTTGAGCAGCACGATGCCGCCGGCCAGCGCGAGAAAGGCGATGAGGATCCCGGCGGCGCTGGCGAGAAAGCCGCGGCGAATGGCGGCGCGCGGCCGTCCGGCATGCCCCGCCAGGGTGAGAAACTTGATCGCCAGGACCGGGAGCACGCAGGGCATGAAATTGAGAATGAAGCCGCCGAGCAGCGCGACGCCGAGCATGACGATGAGCGCCGCCGAATCGCGCGGTGGGGCGGCCGGCAGCGGCAGCGTGCTGCTGTCGAGCGCCAAATTCCCGTCCACGACGGTGACCCGGAGAGCCTGCCCGGCGAGGCGGGACGGATCGCCGCCGCCCACCGGGACGCTGAGCACGGCACTCTTGCCATCGGCAGCGCGGCTGACCTGCGGCGCCCCGAAGGCGAAGCCGGCGGGCCCTTCGATGAAGGCGTCCGGCGCGTTCAGCGTGTCGCGCCCGGCCAACGACAATTCGAGCCGCGGATGCTTGCCGGCAACCAGCCGCGACGAGACGAGGCGCAGGCCGCTTGACCCGCCGTCGCCCGGCACCTCGCGCGCATAATTGTCGATGAGCGCCGCGTAGCCGCCCGCTGCCGTGCTTTCCACCGGCAGGTCGAGAGTCAGCACGGTATCGTACGGGATGCAGATGTCCTTGCAGGTGAGGTATTCGAGCGCGGCATGCAACGACAGCGCCGCGCCGACGCGCTCCAGCCGCGCGGTGATCGGCAAAACCACATTGCCCTGATAGCCGATCGTCTCGAGCCCGTAGGCCGAAAAGCGCCGCGGCGCCGGCCAGGCGATCTCGGCCGATGCGAGGTTACGCGAGCCTTGCCAATCGATTTGCGGCGGCAAACCGGCATCGCCGGGCGACCGCCAATAGATGTCCCAGCCCGGCGCGAGGTGGAATTCGAGCCCGAGCCGGATGGTGTCGGCAGCGCCGAGTTGCGGCGCGGCGGCAATCAGCCGCACCTTGCCCTGCTCGGTCTCGAACCACGGCGAGGCGGCCGGATCGCCGGCACTCGGGGCTACTGTACCCTGAGCCGCGGTACCCTGGGCCGCGGCGCCCTGGACGAAGAGGCCGCCCGCCAGCAGCAACCCTGCCAGCAACACCGCTGGCGCCAGCCCGGCGAGGAACCGCCGATGCGCGCCATCGCCGGCCGTGCGCGACCCTCCCGGCCTCGCCATCAACGAATACTCCACATGAGAGCCGGATTATAACGGGTGCCTTGCATCACGCGGCGTCACTAAATCGTCAATTCCGGCCACCGGCGGGCCGATCCCCGACCGCGCCGCACTTGCACTACCCCGGCAGCGCGTTTATCTCAATGACCAGTTTCGGGGACCAGTTTCCGGGATCAGCTTCGGGCCGCCCGTCCCGGCCCGGTTTGGGGATACGCAATTGAACTCGCTTGCCGGTCAGCTTCTCGTCGCCATGCCGCAAATGCAGGACCATCGCTTCGCGCGATCGGTGATCTATCTTTGCCTGCACAACAAGGACGGCGCGATGGGGCTCGTTCTCAATAAGGTGATCGGCTCGCTGACCCTGCCCGAATTGCTCACCCAGCTCAAAATCTCGCCCGACGGCCTCGCCGGGGCACCGCGCATCCATTTCGGCGGTCCCGTCGAATCCGGCCGCGGCTTCGTCCTGCATTCGGCCGATTACACCGAGTCGGAATCGCTCGTCGTCGGCGACAATCTGGCGCTCACCGCGACGCTCGAGATACTGCGCGCGATCGGGCGCGGCGAGGGGCCGCGCCGGAGCCTGCTCGCCCTCGGCTATGCCGGATGGGGTCCGAGCCAGCTCGACAGCGAACTGCAGCAAAATGGCTGGCTGCATGCGCCCGCCGACGAAGAGATCCTGTTCGACGGCGAGCTCGACAGCAAATGGGAACGCGCCCTCGCCAAGCTCGGCGTCGATCTCCTGACGCTGTCCTCCGATGCCGGGCACGCCTGAGCGCTACTGCCAGAGCCCATTTGGCCGAGCGCATTTGACGGTCAGAATTTACCGGCCTGAAAATCGGCAACGGCCTGGCGGAGTTCGGCCTCGGTATTCATGACGAAGGGACCGTAACGCGCCACCGTCTCGTTGAGCCTGCGGCCGGCGACGAGGATGAGCCTCGCACCAGCGCCGCCAGCGCGGACCTTGACGGCGTCGCCGTCGCCGAGAACGGCGAGATGACCCTGCGCGACGGCCGAGCCGGTGATCTCGGCGCCGCCCTCATAGACATAGCAAAAGGCGCTGTGCGTCGCCGGTACGGTCTCGGCGAAGGCGGCGTTCGGCGCCAGGACGACATCGAGATAGAGCGGATCGGTGGCGATGCCGCCGACCGGCCCGCGCACGCCCTCGCGCGTCACCCCGGCAATGACGCGCAGCACGGCACCCTCGCGCGTCACGGTCGCGATCGCCGGGGCCGGGATGTCCTGGTAGCGCGGCGCCGTCATCTTGTCGCGCGCCGGCAGATTGACCCAGAGCTGGAAGCCGCGCATCAGGCCGTTCTCCTGCAGCGGCATCTCGGAATGGACGATGCCGCGCCCGGCCGTCATCCATTGCACCGAGCCCGGCCCGAGATCGCCCTGGTTGCCGTGATTGTCGCGGTGCCGCATGTGGCCGGCGAGCATGTAGGTCACGGTCTCGAAGCCGCGATGCGGATGATCGGGGAAGCCGGCGATATAGGCCGTGGGATCGTCGGAGCCGAACTCGTCGAGCAGCAGAAACGGGTCGAGCTCGGGCAGATCCGGCCCACCGATGATGCGGGTCAAGCCGACCCCGGCGCCATCGCTCGTCTTGCGCCCAGTGATCACGCGGGTGACGGCGCGCCACTGTGCATCGGTCGATTTCGCGTTGGGCCTGGCCGTCATTGGAATGGTCTCCTCATCGCAGGGATCGACGGGGCAACGATCGACCGAATAAATGGTCACGCCACCCGTCTCCCGCACCTGCCTCGCTCGCATGGCAGGTCTGACCGCCGACTAAGGCCTGCGCCATTCCTCATGCAACATGGCGAAGAGCACGTGGTCCTGCCAGATGCCATCGATGCAGAGATATTTCTTGGCGTAACCCTCCTCGCGGAAGCCAGCTTTGACGAGGAGACCGCGGCTTGGCACGTTGGTCGGCAGGCAGGCCGCCTCGACGCGGTGCAGGCGCAGGCGCTGAAACGAAAACTCGAGGGCGAGGCGCAGCGCCTCCAGCATGTAGCCCCGGCGCGCATGGCGCTCGCCGACCCAGTAGCCGAGGCTGCCCGTCTCGGCGACACCGCGCCTGACATTGCTGAGGCCGATGCCGCCGATCAGCGCGCTGTCCTCCTGGCGGAAGGCGAAGAAGCTGTAGCCCTGGTCGCTGCGCCAATCCATGGCGTAGCGGGCGATGCGGCGGCGGAACGAGGCGCGGCTCAAGGCGTCGGCCGGCCAGGCCGGCTCCCAGGGCGTAAGGAAAGCGCGCGAATCACCGCGCAAGGCCGCCCAAGCCTGCCAGTCGCCGCGCTCGGGCGGACGCAGCCAGATGCGCGGACCATCGAGACGCAGCGCCGGCGGTTGCAGGTTGAAGAGACGCGGCAATTGCAGAAGATCGGCGGCCGATCCCCGCGCCGACGACCGCTTAACGGGCAAAGCGCGCACTGATCCGGTCGAAATGCTCGACTCTGCCGACCTGGCCGAGCGCGGCGAAGGTCGGTCGCGTCGCGGTGACCCGCCGGGCGACGCGCATCACCGCCTCGTTGTCGACCGCCTCGATGCGGGCGACGATGTCGGCGACGTCGAGGAGCTCGTCATAGACCAGGAGATGCTGGGCGAGCTGCTCGCAGCGCGCCGACGTACTCTCGAGCGACATCAATATGCCGGCCTTGAGCTGCGCCCGCGCCCGCTTGAGCTCGGCCACGCCCAGCCCGTCGCCGACCCGCCGGATCTCCTCGCACATCGCCGGGATGAGCTCGACGACCTCCTCCGGTCCGGTGCCGGCATAGACGCCGAAGACGCCGCTGTCGCGATAGCCGTGCGCGAAGGAGTAGATCGTGTAGACGAGACCGCGCCTCTCGCGGATTTCCTGAAAGAGCCGCGACGACATGCCGCCGCCGAGCGCCGCGGAGAGGACGGAGGCGGCGTAGTGATCGGGATCGGTATAGGCGAGACCGGAAAAGCCGAGCACGACATGGACCTGCTCGAGGTCGCGTTGCTCGCGCAGCTCGCCACCGACATAATGCGCCGGCTCGGTGCGCGCGGCGCTCGTCCGCGGCAGCTTGGCGAAGGCGCGCTCGGCATGCGCGACCAGCGAATCGTGGTCGATATTGCCGGCGGCGGCGAGCACCATGCGCGGTGCCGCGTAATTGTCGTGCAGATAGGCGGCGACGGTTTCGCGCTTGATGCCCTGGATGATCTCGGGCCGGCCGAGCACCGGACGCCCCATCGCCTGGTCCGGGAAGGCACGTTCCTGGAAGAGATCGAAGATGATGTCATCCGGCGTGTCGATCGCCTGGCCGATCTCCTGCAGGATGACAGTGCGCTCGCGGTCGAGCTCCGCCGGATCGAAGACCGAATGCTGCAAGATGTCGGCGAGGATGTCGACGGCGAGCGGCACGTCCTCCTTCAGCACCTTGGCGTAGTAGGCGGTATGCTCGCGTGAGGTGTAGGCGTTGAGATGGCCGCCGACCGCCTCGATTTCCTCGGCGATGGCAAGGGCGGAGCGCCGCTCGGTCCCCTTGAAGGCCATGTGCTCGAGCAGATGAGCGACGCCGTTGATCGCCGCCGGCTCGTGGCGGGTACCGATATCGACCCAGACGCCGAGCGAGACCGTCTCGACCGCGTCCATCCGATCGGTGACGATGCGGAAGCCGCCGGGCAGCGTGCTGAGACGCACGGTCATGCCGCGCCTCCCGCCCGCCGCGCCGGCACGGCCAGCGGCCGTGCATGGTTGCTGACATAGCGCTGCACCGCGGCGATGTCGTTGGGCAGCACGGTGATGCGCTCCCGCCTCGTCAGGAGATCGGCGAGATGCGGCGGCAGCGCCGGACGCATGCCGGTCGCCGCCTCGACGGCGTCGGGGAACTTGGCGGGGGGGGCGCAGGCCAGCGCGACCATGGGAATCGTCTGGTCGCGGCGGGCGGCGCTATGCGGATCGAGCAATTCGCCGCTCGCCCGCCACGTCGCCGCGATGCTCTCGCGCGTGCCGGCATCGTCGACGCGGTGACCGGTGAACAGGCTTTGCGCCAGGCACCATTCGGCCTCGCTCACCGGCAGCGTGCCGGTGGCGCGGAATTCCTGCATGGCGGCGGCAACGGCAGCGCCGCTGCCACCCTTCAGCTCGAAGAGGAAACGCTCGAAATTACTCGACACTTGGATATCCATGCTGGGGCTGAGGCTGGGCTCGACACCGCCGATCGTCATGCGGCCGCTGGCCAGGAAACGGGCGAGAATGTCGTTGCGGTTGGTGCCGATGACGAGCTCGGCGATCGGCAGCCCCATGCGGCGCGCCATATGGGCGGCGAAGACATTGCCGAAATTGCCGGTGGGCACGCTGAACGAGACCGGCCGATGCGGCGCGCCGAGCGCCAGCGCAGCAGCGAAATAGTAGACGATCTGCCCGACGATGCGCGCCCAGTTGATCGAGTTGACCGCCGAGAGGTTGAGGCGGTCGCGGAACGCCGCGTCGGCGAACATCGCCTTCACGAGATCCTGGCAATCGTCGAAATTGCCCTCGATGGCGATGGCGTGGACATTGGCGGCTGACACCGTCGTCATCTGGCGGCGCTGCACCTCGGAGACGCGGCCTTGCGGATAGAGGATGAAGATGTCGACGGCATCGCGGTCGCGGCACGCCTCGATGGCGGCCGAGCCCGTATCGCCCGAGGTCGCGCCGACGATGGTGACGCGCGTGCCGCGCTGGGTCAGCAACGCCTCGAACAGCCGACCGACGAGCTGCAGCGCGTAGTCCTTGAAGGCGAGGGTCGGGCCGGGGAAGAGCTCCATCAGCCACAGGCCGCTATCGAGCTCCTTGAGCGGCGCCACCGCCGCATGGCCAAAGCCGGCATAGGACTCGGCGATCAGCGGGGCGAGCGGCAGCGCGCCGATCCGCGTCCCGGCGAAGACCGCGACGATGCGCGCGGCGAGCGCGGCATAGGGCAGGCCGGCGAGGCCGGCGATCTCTTCGGGCGAGAGGACCGGAACCCGTTCGGGAAGATAGAGCCCGCCATCCGGCGCCAGCCCGGCGAGCAGAACTTCGTCGAAGCCCAGACGGGCGGGGGTCGGAGCGGCGTCGCGAGTGCTGAGATACTGCAAGGGGGCTACCGAAACCATGTGGCCATGGCCCGAAAGTAGTCCTGCGCCACCCGGCCTGCAACAAAGACGCCGCGTTCGGCTGCCGAAAATTGTCCCCAATAGCGAGAAAAGCGAAGATTTTCCAGCCCGCTAGCCAGGTGCGGGCGCGGTCAGGGATCGTCCGATTACGACCCCTGACCGGCACGCGGTCAGGCCGCCAGGCTGGTGGCGTCCGTCGATTGGCTCTGGAACGCCTGCTCCTGGAGACGGATCAGGGCGGTCAGCAGCTTCTCCGAAGCCGACTGGACGCTCGAACTGTCCGTGGTGGAGGTCGACGTGTCCGTGCTCGAAGACGCGCTGGTCGAAGCCGTCGTCGCCGGCGTCGATAAGGCGATCTTCGTGCCATCCGCGTAGGTGATGGTGGTGGTCGTCGAGCCGTCGGCATTGGTGACCGAGGTCGAGCTGTCGGCCGAGCTCGCCGAGCCGGACTGGAAGAGCGAGGCGAGCGGATCGCTGCCCCCCGCGGAGCCCCCTGCCGCGCCGGGCGGCGGACCGGGCGGCGGGCCATGATGATGACCTTTCGGCGCGCCGGCCGCGAGCTCGCTCTGGCTGACCGAGCCGTCGCCATTGCTGTCGAGCTTGCTGATCAGCGCGTCCGCCGCCTGGGTCGCCTGGTCGGTCGTCACCCCCGCCGAATCGGCAGCCGAGGTGAAGGCGGATTCGAGCTCGGATTTGCTGACCTGCCCGTCGCCATTGGCGTCGAGCGCGGCGAAGAGCTGCTGCCCGGGATCCGAAGCGGACGAGTCCGATTGCGACGACGCGCTGCTGGAATCGGCACCCTGCTGCTCCTGGAGAACGATAAGGACGCTGAGCACGCCGGAGCTCAGCCCACTCCCGCTGGTGCCCGTGGTCTGGTTCGAGCCGCCGGTGCTGCTTTCGATCTCGTTGATGATGGCGTCGAGTCCGCCGTTGCTTGCGCTGGTCTTCTGGGCATCGCTGCTGGTACTCGTCTTCGCCAGAAGCTGCTGACGAATCGCGGCGAGCAGATCCGCCGCGCTGCTACCTATGCTGTTGATACTGGACATCGCAGGTTCCTTTCCTTCATTCGTATGTCATTTCATCGTGTCCCATCAGTTGAGGATTTGATCCGTGACGTTCGCGGGCGTTCGCCCGCTTCGCGTCTCGCCCGTTCTGGACGTTATTGCTTAAACGTGGATTTCGCGCCGCTCCTGCGCAGAAAATCACCCGTGCGGCGCGTTTTTCGCTGTCATGCGTCGGGAGACGAGGAAAATCGCAAGCGGGCCGCACCGGAATCGGCGAGGCTGCCTGATCGCGGTAAAGCTATACGAGGGAGACGGCGAGCCGGCCGACCGGCAGATCGGGCGGCGTCGGCGCGCTCGGCACCTGATCCGGGCGGCAGCCCCAGGATACGATGGTCCGGCTGCCGGCATCGGCGCGCCGCTGCAGGCGCTCGCGCAACGTCCGACGGCCGCGCACCAGCAGCGATTCCATCGCCGATACCGAGATCTGCATGATCTGCGCCGCCTCGGCGCAATCCATCGCCTCGAAATAGCACAAGGTCAGCGCAGTCCGCTGCCGCGCCGGCAGCTCGGCGATCGCCCGGGCGACGAAACTTTCAAGCTGGCGCGTTTCCGCCAGCATCTGCGCATCGGGCGCCGGATCCGCCGGATCGCCGGCATCGTCGAGCGGCAGCAGACAGCCGCGATTCTTGCGCACGCGATCGAGCGCCAGATTGACGACGATGCGATAGACCCACGTCGTCACCCGCGCGGCGCCTTGATGCCATTCCGGGGCATGCAGCCAAATGCGCAGCAAGGCGTCCTGAACGACCTCCTCCGCGTCGCTTTGATTGCCGACGATGCGCTGGGCGACGGCCAGGCTGCGGGCGACGTGACGCTGGGCGAAACAGTGAAAGGCCGCCTGATCGCCGGCGGTGATGCGGGCCATCAGCACGGCGTCGCTGGCGGCCGTGCGGCCCTGCCCGGCAGGCCGGTCGACGCGCTCGCGGCCATCCCGGGCATCGACGCGCAGCGCGGTCGACGCCGTGCCGGCGGGCGATGCGGACGCCGTGTCGCGGAGTGACATGACCCTTTCCAATCGAGAGCGGATCGACCAATTGCCGCCGGATCCGTGCAACCGGCGTGCCACGCCGCCGCTCGGCGGATTCGGCGGCGCGCCTTGCCGAGAGAATCTCCCGATCGGCAAAAAGAGACCCCGGCCACGACCGCGCCGGCAAAAACTGCCGACCTTGAAATTCCCAGTGCTGCGAAATTCCTAGTGCTGCAGCGGCCGCCACGAAGCGAGCTTGCGGCGCCCCTCGGGGGAGACCCGCGTCGCCGCTTCGACCAGCATCTGTTCGACCGCCTGGCGCATCGCCAGGTCGCGGGCGCTCGCCTCGGCGACCGCCGCATTCAGCGCGGCGGGATCGAAGGGCTCGACGACCATGACGGCGCGGATGCCGGCGCGCGATTGCATGGCTTGCGCGGAACGCTCCTTGATCTCCGCCTCATGCGCGCCGAAGACATCCCGCAGCGTCGCGCGATCGGGGTCGGACAGACCGCTGCCGAGCTCGTCGATCAGCCGGGCCAGCATGGCGTCCGGCCCGCGCGGCGGCCCGAAGGCATGGCGCGTCACGAACAGCCCGGCGAAAAACAGATTGACCGCCAGCGAGATGACCAGAATGACGGAACGCCAGCGAACCGTCCGCAAGAAGCCGATCACCAACCGAGCCCCTGGACCAACCCGGTATCGAAGATCAACCCGGCGAAATCGGCGGGTGCCGTTGCCGCGGACGTGAGGTCGAACAGACCGGCGACGACGCCGAGCGCCGCCATGCCGGCAAGAAGCGCGGTCGAAGCCCAAGGATGATGGAATCGCGGTCGGGGACTCACGTTCCGCCGCGGCGGCGTCGCCAGAGAACCCAGTACGCGTTGCACCGAGGCTTCGGACACCGCAACGCGCGCCGATTGGAAGAGGCGCTCGAGCTGCACCGCCTCGTCGCGCGCGTGAACGGCGTCGGCCGAGGCAGCCAGCAACGCCTCCGCCGCATGCCGTTCCGCCGCCGGCCAGGAGCGGATGTCGGCGCCGTGAACATCGAGGAGACGCCGGAATCGTGCGAGCTCCATCAAGCCGTCCCGTCCTCCCGCACCCGCTATCCTCCCGATGGCCCGTGGCGACCGCCGCGCTTGCGCGTCGGTAAGACATGATAGCATAGGATCCGCATGACCATCCTAGACTGGCGGCATCGCCACCTTTCCCCCCGTCGAACGCTCTGATGCCCACCCTCTTCGAGCCGCGCGGCCTGCGTGAAGGGGTACGGCGCTGCGCGCCGATCGCCGTCAGCGTCTTCGCCTATGGCCTCGTCTTCGGCGCTCTGGCGGCGCAAAGCGGGCTGTCGCTCGGCGAAACCGGGCTGATGAGCGCCATCGTGTTTTCCGGCAGCGTGCAATTCGTCGCGCTCGGCCTATGGGCGACGCCACTGCCGGTCGCCGCCCTCATCGTCGCCACCCTTCTTCTCAGCCTGCGTCTCGTCCTCATGGGGGCGACACTGCGCCGCGCCCTCGCCGGACTCTCGACCGCTCGCGCGCTCGTCGCCGCCTGGTTCGTGACCGACGAGAATTGGGCGTTGACGATGAGCGAGGCAGCCAAGAGCAACGACCAGCCACCGACGCAACGCACCATGCTCGCCAGCTTCTTCATGGGCACTGGCCTGTTGCTCTACGTCACCTGGTTGGCGGCGGGGATCGTCGGCCATCTGATCGGCGGCGCGGTCGGCGATCCCAAGCGCCTCGGCTTCGACTTCGCCTTCCCGGCGATGTTCCTGGCGCTCGCGATCGGCATCGGCCGGCGCCACCCCAACGTCCCTGTCTGGCTCGCCAGCGCCGCATCGGCGATCCTGGCCGAGCGTTATCTCGGCGGTGCCTGGCACATCGTCGTCGGCGCCGGCGCCGGCATCGCCGCCGCCGCGCTCGTCTATCGCGGGCCGCGCCATGCACCCTGAGCTGATCCTGCTCTTCGTCGCGATGGGGGCGATCAATTACGGCGTGCGCGCGGCCGGCATGCTGATCGGCGAGCTCCTGCCCAAGGAGGGACGCCTGGCGGCGGCGTTGGCGCAGCTTCCGGCGGCGATCCTGATCGCCCTCGTCGCGCCGCTGCTGCTGCATGGCGGCGGGGCGGAATGGGCGGCCGCCGCCGTCGTCGCCGCCATCGCCAGCCGCAGCGAGGGCCTCCTCCTGCCGCTCGCCGCCGGGGTGATCGCGGTCGCGCTGCTGCGCCTGATCTGATGCGGCAGAGTCAGGCCGCGCCGAGATACCGCGTCTCGAGATGGCGCCGGTAGATGTCGGCGTCGAGCTTGCTGCCGGTCGCCGCCTCGATGATCTCGCCGCGCGTGAGGAACGAGCCCTTGCCGTGGACGTTTTCGCGCAGCCAGGCGAGGAGCGGGGCGAAATCGCCCGTGGCGATGCCGGGCAGGATCGCCGCATCGGCCCGCTTCGCCGCGTCGAAGAGCTGAGCCGCGATCATCGCGCCCAGCGTGTAGGTCGGGAAATAGCCGAAAAGCCCGTCATACCAGTGGATGTCCTGCAGGCAGCCCATGCGATCATCGGGCGGCACGGCGCCGATCAGCTCCTTCATCCCCGCGTTCCACGCCCCCGGCACGTCGGCAAGGGCGAGATCGCCGGCGACGAGGGCGCGCTCCAGCCGATAGCGCAGAATGACATGGGCGGGGTAGGTCACCTCGTCGGCATCGACGCGGATGAAGCTGCGCGCGACCCGGGTGTTGAGACGGTAGAGATTGTCGGCGCTCCACGCCGGACCGCCGGCGCCGAAGGCGTCGCGCAGCAGCGGGGCGAGGTAGTGGGTGAACTCGCGGCTGCGGCAGGCCTGCATCTCGATGAGCAGCGATTGGCTCTCATGCATGGCCATGCCGCGCGCCTCGCCGACCGGCTGGCGGCGCCACGCCGCGGGCAGGCCGCGCTCGTAAAGGGCATGGCCGGTCTCGTGCAGGACGCCCATCAGGGCGCCGCGGAAATTGCCCTCATCGTAGCGCGTCGTGATGCGCACATCGTCGGGCGTGCCGCCGCAGAACGGATGGAGGCTGGTGTCGAGACGCCCGTGTTCGAAATCGAAGCCGAGTCGCGCCATCAGCCGCGTCGCGATCTCGCGCTGCTTCTCGATCGGGAACGGCCCCGGCGGCTCGAGCGGCGCCGGCACCGCCGCCTGGCGCGCCAGCACCTGGTCGATGAGGCCGGGCAGCGCGGCGGCAAGGTCGTCGAACAGGCGGTCGATCTCGGCCGTGGTGATACCGGGCTCGTAGCGGTCGATGAGCGCCTCATAGGGGCTCTTGCCGAGTCGGGCCGCCTTGGCCGCGGCGACCTCGCGCGTCAGATCGAGGACACGCTGCAGCGCCGGCAGCACCATGGCGAAGTCGCTCGCCGGCCGCGCCCGGCGCCAGATCTGCTCGCAATCCGAGCCGGCGCGCGACGCCGCCTCGACAAGATCGCCCGGCACCGCCGTGGCGTGCAGCCAGCTCCGCCGCATCTCGCGCAGATTGGCGCGTTGCCAGGCATCGAGATCGTTCTGCCGCTCCGCCCCGTCGAGGAGATCGCCGATCGCCGGGTCGGTCAGGATCTCGTGGCAGACCAGTGCCAGCGTGGCGGATTGCTCGGCACGCGCCCCGGCGCCGCCCTCCGGCATCAGCGTCGCGGTATCCCATTGCAGCAGGCCCGCCGCCTCCTGCAGCGCGCCGAGCCGGCGAAAGCGCTTTTCGATGTCCTGATAGTCCGTCATCGGCTTACTCCGCTTTCGTCCGGCCGCGGTGATAGACGACATAGATCACCGCCAACCCGATCGCCAGGGCGAACCAGGTGATGGCGTATTGCAGATGGTCGTTCGGCAGGGCGATGCGGGTGACGCCGCCGCGCGGATAGCCGCCCGGATTCGGCGCCGGCCCGGCATCGACGGTGAACGGCAGCACGTTCTGCAGATTGCCGCAGCGCGCCATGCCGGCGATGTCGATCCAGAACCAATAATTGATGTCGCAGCGATTCTCCGGGACGAACCAGTTGGGCTTGTCGGAGAGGCCGCGGCGCAGCAAGCCTTCGACAGTGACCGTACCGGAGAGCTCGCCGGCCCGTCGCGTCGCCGGGTCCTTCAGATTGCCCGGGATCCAGCCGCGATCGACGAGCAGCAGCTTGCCGTCGGCGAGGCGCAGCGGCGTGACGACGTGAAAGCCGGTCGTGCCGGCCTCGTTGCTGGCGCCGAGGAAGAACTCATGGTCGTTGAGGAACTCGCCGGCGGCGCGGACATGGCGGAACTCCATCGCGGCGGCCTCGGCGGCGCCGCGTGGGATATCGGTCGCCGGCGCCGCGACGGCGGCCTCGCGCGCGGCGATCAGCCCCTCCTTCCAGTGCAGCCGCTCGAGCTGCCAGATCCCCAAACCGACGAGGACCAGAAAGGTGGGCACCGCCATCAGCGTCGGCCAAAACGCCGGCCGCAGGCGCCCGATGCGCATTCCTAGCCTCCGCCGAGAGCGAGATGGCGATATTGCAAGGCGATGAGACCGGCCTTGAGCGGGCGGAGCAGCAGGATGGCGCCGACCAGCGTCGTCGGCAGCCACAGCACGATATGGACCCAGATCGGCGGCGCAAACTTGATCTCGACCAGCGCCGCGAGAAGCACGACGACCGCGCCGAGGATGAGAATGACGAAAACCGCCGGCCCGTCGCCGGCATCCTGGGCGGAGATGTCGAGCCCGCACACCGCGCAGCGCGGCACGACGTCGAGCAATCCGCGGAACACCTTGCCGCGCCCGCAGCGCGGGCAGCGACAGAGGAACGCGGCCGTGATCAGCGAGACGGGCGGGTAGTCCCCGCTCACTCGGCGCCGGTCGCCGAACCGCCGCCCCACCAATAGACGCAGATGAAGAGGAACAGCCAGACGACGTCGACGAAATGCCAGTACCAGGCGGCCGCCTCGAAGCCGAAATGATGATCCGGCTTGAAATGCCCGGCGCGCGCGCGGAACCAGCAGACGATGAGGAAGGTCGTGCCGATGATGACATGGAAGCCGTGGAAACCGGTCGCCATGAAGAAGGTCGAGGGATAGATGCCGTCCTTGAAGCCGAAGGCGGCGTGGCTGTACTCGTAGCCCTGGACGCCGGTGAAGGAGAGCCCGAGCAGGATGGTGATGCCGAGGCCGAGCAGCAGCCCCTTGCGGTCGCCCTCGAGCAGCGCGTGATGCGCCCAGGTCACCGTGGTACCCGAGAGCAGCAGGATCATGGTGTTGAGGAAGGGCAGCTCGAAGGCGTCGAACGGATGGACGCCCTTGGGCGGCCAGACGCCGCCGGTCGCTTCCTTGGGAAACAGGCTGGCATCGAAAAAGGCCCAGAAGAAGGCGGCGAAGAACATCACCTCCGAGGCTATGAAGAGAGCCATGCCGTAGCGCATGCCGAGCTGCACGACCGGCGAATGATGACCCTGGAAGGTCGCCTCCTTGATGACGTCGCGCCACCACGCCGCCATCATCGCCAGCACGGCGACAAAGGCGACGATCAGCAGCAACGTGCCGTGCCCGTGCATGTAGAGCACGCCGCCGACCGCCAGCGCCCCGGCACAGATGGCGCCGACCAGCGGCCACGGACTCGGATCGACGAGATGGTACTGGTGCTTCGGACCGTGATGGATGGTCGCCGCCGGGCTCTCGCTCATGATCTGCTCGCTAATTCACCGAAGAGGGTTGGGAGGGCGCGTTGTCGCGCCGTTGCGCCAAGGGTCGGCTGGAATTCTGCCCGGGCTGGGCGTTCGGCTGACCGTCATCCTTGGCCCGGAACATCGTGTAGGACAGGGTGATCGTGTCGACGTCGCGCGTGTTCGGGTCGGTCAGGATATCGGGATCGACGAAGAACGACACCGAGAGATCGGCGCTCTCGCCGGGCGCCAGATGCTGCTTGGTGAAGCAGAAGCATTGCAGCTTGTTGAAATAGATGCCGGCCTTGAACGGGGTAACGTTGAAGGTCGCCGTGCCGGTTACCGGTTCGTTGGTCCGGTTGACGGCGCGGTAGGCAACAACGCGCTCCTCGCCAGGATGGACGGTAACCTGATCCTGGAGCGGCCGGAACTCCCAGCCGAGCTCGCTCGCCGTCTCGGCGTTGAAGCGCACGGTGACGAGCGCGTCGCTGGCCGTGTCCTGGTCGGGCACCGCGCTGGCGCGCTGGGTCGTGCCGCTATAGCCGGTCGCCTCGCAGAACAGGCGGTAGAGCGGCACCGAGGCGAAGGACAGGCCGACCATGGCGATGGCGACCGCGGCGAGACCCGTCGCCATGCGCGCGTTGCGGCGCTGCGGCACGCCCGCCATCAGTGACCCATCCTGACGATGGTGATCGCGTAGAACAACGCGACGAGGCCGACGAGAACGGCGAGCAGAGCCCGGTTCTTGCCGCGGACGCGACGCTGGCGATCATCCATTGCCGACACCGTGACCATTCAGCCGCCCGCGCCGAGCAGCACGCCGACGCCGCCGGCGAGCCCGGGCGCCCGATCGACGACCATGACGGCAAAGAGCAGGAAGAGATAGAGGATCGAGAAGGCGAACATGCGCTTGGCGCTCGCCTCGCCGTTATCGTACCAGACGCGGATCGCGGTCAGCGTGAACAGTGCGCTCAGCACCAGCGCCACGACAGCGTAGACGAGCCCGGTCAGGCCGAGGAAGGCGGGCGCCAGCGCGGTCGGCCACAGCACGACGGTATAGAGCAGCATCTGCTTCTTGGTTTCGCGCGCGCCGGCGACCACCGGCATCATCGGCACGCCGGCACGGGCGTAGTCGCCGGTGCGATAGAGCGACAGCGCCCAGAAATGTGGCGGCGTCCAGAAGAAGATGAGGGCGAAGAGGACAAGCGAGGCGGCCCCGACATCGCCGGTGACCGCGGCCCAGCCGACCATCGGCGGGAAGGCGCCGGCGGCCCCTCCGATGACGATGTTCTGCGGCGTCCGGCGCTTCAGCCACACCGTGTAGACCAAGATATAGAAGGCGATCGTTCCGGCGAGCAGCGCCGCCGCGATCCAATTGACCGCGAGCCCCATGACGACGACCGAGGCAGCGGCAAGGACGCAGCCGAAGCCGAGCGCCTCTCCGGGCGCCATGCGGCCGGCCGGCAACGGGCGGTTCTGCGTGCGCTTCATGACCGCGTCGATATCGCGGTCATACCACATGTTGATCGCCCCCGACGCGCCGGCGCCGACCGCAATGCACAGCACCGCGACGGCCGCGAGGAGAGGATGCAAATGCCCGGGCGCAAGGTAGAGGCCGACGAAGCCGGTGAAGACGACGAGCGACATGACGCGCGGCTTCAGCAGCGCGACGTAGTCGGCGACGCTGGCCTCGCCGACCACCGACGCTCCTGGGGCGTGGCCGGCGATCGTGCCGGTGCCCGCGAAATCGGCGGAGGAGATATT
>WNFM01172960.1_pt2 | contig 49892 bp, 50 predicted proteins | sample 5400271 | NCBI WGS metagenome assembly WNFM01 (sample SAMN13153352, study PRJNA577476) | soil metagenome | isolation source: 60 cm saprolite on Douglas fir-dominated hillslope | place: USA:California | collected 2013-09-17
AGGCCGCTGGATTTCACCGTAGGCGGCGTGGTCGGGCGGGAAATTGAAGTCGCCGGTGAGGATCGCCGCGGCGGTCTGCGGCGTGGCGTCGAATGGGCCGCCCTCGGCGGTGGGCGAGCCGGGGCGCGCCGCGCGCCCGCATGACTCCTCGTGCAGCTCGCGCAGGCGCATGGCCTGCGCGCGCCGCTGGATGTCGGAGTAATACTCGAGGTGCGTCGTCGTCACGCGCACCGGGCCCATTGGCGCGTTGAGGGTGAGCTCGACGGCGACGCGCGGCATCGTTTCCTTGCCCGGATCGGCCGGCCACGGCAACGCGTGGCGGCGCACGGAGAGCACGTCGTAGCGCGTCGCGATGGCGTTGCCGAAACGCCTTCGCCGCCCTCCCTCGGCCGACACGTCCACGCCGAAGGCGGCGAACAGGCGGTACTCGGGAAGAAGGCGCTCGGCGATCTCCGAGAACTGGTCGCCGCCGTCATTGCCCTCGAGGCCGGGGAAGTTGTCCGCGATTTCCTGCAGGCAGAGCACGTCGAAGCGGGCGAGGTCGCGGGCGGCGCCCACGATGCGCTCGAGGTCCACGCGGCCGTCGATCCCCAGGCCCCACTGGATGTTCCAGGTGATGAGCTTCATGTCGAGATATGGACTATTGGGCAGTGTTCATTGGCATCGTAGAACAACGGGGACGATCGGGCTAACGGCGGAACCCCGGCGATGGGGTGCTACGATGCCACCGTGGTTCCTTCCTCGTGGCGCGCAGTCGTGCAGGCCCTCGCGGCGCTCTCGATCCCGTTTTGTCTCGGTGGGTGCGCGGCACTGCTCAACCATGCCGAGCTATCCGTGCTCACGACCGGCCCCAATGGAGCCGAGACGCCGGAGGCAGCGGGAGTCGTATTCGAACGGCTCCGGATCGAGAGCGGATCGCGTTCCCTCGACGCCTATCTGGTTCGGGCGCCGGCCGAGTGCAAGCGAGACGTGGCGATACTTGTCTTTCACGGGGTGAAGGAAACGATCTCGGAGTGGTCCCGCGCACAACGTTTCCTCCACGATCACTGCGTGTCATCCGTGGTGTTCGACTACTCCGGACACGGCGATAGTTCGCGGCCAGGGACTTTTTCGAACCTTCACGAAGACGCAATCGCGACCTATGGGCGGTTCGCCAGCGCATTCCCTCGCACGAGGCGATGCGTTGTGGGGCACTCGATGGGCAACGGGGTCATGCTGCAGGCGCTATCCAGATTTGAGCCGGCACCCTCATGCGTTGTCGTGGCGAGCGCGTTCAGCTCGCTACGCGACCTGGCGGCACGCCAGGGAGGAATGGCGGCAATCGCGTCGTTCACGGTTGCGGATATCTGGGACAACGTGACGAATGTGAAGCTCAATACAGCGCCCTTGCTGGTCATTCACAGCGAGGCCGATACGGTCATCCCGGTAGAAATGGGGCGGCGCGTCTTCGAGGCGGCGCAAGAGCCGAAATCAATCGTCATCCTGAAGTCGTTCAAGCACAACGCGCCTTATCAGCAGCCGGACGAAGCGTGGTGGGGTCCCGTGCTGGACTTCCTCGCCGCGGCGCAGTAACGAAGGATCGAACCGATTCAGAGTGCGCCGAGGCCCGAGACCGCCTGCCGCATTGTCGCGGCGCTGCGTTCCAGCGCGGCACGTTCGTCGTCCGACATGCGAGGACGCAGGATGTTCGTCACTCCTTCGCGCCCGATCACCGCCGGCATCGACAAGGTCACGCCATACTCCGGCAGGTGGCAGCCGATGGGGAAGACGGCGCGCTCGTCGCGGGTCATCGCTTCGACGACGCGGCCGCAAGCCATGCCGATGCCGTACTGGCTGGCGTTGATGCCCTCGATGATGGTGATGTTGGCATTGCGCACCTGCGTCTCGACCCGCGCCTTGAAGCCGGCGATGTCATCCTTGGGAATCAGGTCCAGCACCGGGGTGCCGGCCACCTGCGCCGAGGACCACAGCAGCACGCGCGAATTGCCGTGTTCCCCGATGCATTGGGCATCCACCTCCGCCGGATGCACGCCGAGCTGGCGGGCGATGTAGAACCGGAACCGCAATGTATCGATATAAGTGCCGGAACTGTGCACGCGATCATGCCCGGAGATCCCGCGCGCCAGCTCGGCGAGCGGCTCGGGCGGATTGGTAATGACAATGATGGTCGCCTTCGGCACGACCGCGATGATCTTCGGCACGATCTCCCGGATGGTGGCCGCGTTGGCTCCCAGCAGGCGCAGGCGCCCGGCGGGATCGTTGCGGTCCATCGCGCCGCCGGCCTTTTCATTGATGCCTACGGCAACGAGGATCAGCTCGGCGTCTTCGAGATCGGGGTAGCCGCCGCCGACGAGCCGCACCGGCGGGCAGAGCGGCGTGCCGTACTGCATGTCCGTGACGAGCCCGCGCACGCGCCCGTCGTCCTTGTCGATGACAACGATCTCATGCGCGCCGCCGCGGCCGATGATGGCCATGATGCACGCCGAGCCGACGGCCCCCGCGCCAATAACGCCGACTTTCATGCCCGCTCCCTTGTATTGTTGTCCTGGGCTGGTGGAGATCACGGGTGACGCGCTCGCGCCCCAATTGACCTCGTGATTGCCAGAATCTTGCCAGAATCGACCGGCACGATCCGGGATATGGATCGCTTCGTCTCGCCGCTGCTGGGCCTCATCGCCAGCTTCTCCGTCACCGCCGCCGAGGTCGTCGCGCGCCCCGAGTGGGAGCGCCACTTCGAGGCGAAGGGCGTGCGCGGCACCTTCATCGTGTTCGATCCGGCGAGGGACCGCTACCTGGTGTTCAACGAGCAGCGTGCCCGCACGCGCTTCCTCCCCGCGTCGACGTTCAAGATCCCCAACGCCCTGATCGGCCTCGAGTTGGGCGCGATCGACGACGAGAACGAGGTGTTCCGCTGGGACGGCAAGCCCAAGCCGCGCGCGGCCTGGGAGCGCGACCACACCCTCGCGAGCGGCATGCGCGAGAGCGTCGTGTGGATGTTCCAGGAGGTCGCGCGGCGCATCGGGCGCGAGCGCATGCGCGAGTGGCTCGACCGGCTCGAGTACGGCAACCGCGACATCAAGGGCGGCATCGATCTCTTCTGGCTGCAGGGGACGCTGCGCGTGAGCGCACGCGAGCAGGTCGACCTGCTGCGCAAGCTCTCCGAAGGCGCGCTGCCGATGACGCAGCGCTCCCAGCGCCTGGTACGCGACGCGCTCCTGGTCGAGAAAACCGCGGCGTACCGCCTCTACGCCAAGACCGGCTCGGCGGGTCCCGGAACGAACGCGATCGCGTGGTGGGTCGGCTGGATCGAGCGCAAGGGCCGGCCGACGGCGAACTTCGCGCTCAACCTCACGCCTTCGCCGACGACTCGCTTCGAGGACCGCTTCGACATCGCGCGCGCCATCCTCGGCGAGGAAGGCCTGCTGGGTGGCTCCGGCCCCCGCGAAGGAGGTCTGAACTAGAATAGCCGCTGCCCATTTCACCCCGGCAGGACGCCCATGCTGTTCTGGTTCGTGATCATCTACTGGATCATCTCGGTGGCGATCGGCATCTACGCGGCGAAGTGGGTGCACAACACGAAGGACTACGCGATCGCCGGGCGGCGCATGCCGATGTACATCGTGACCGCGACGGTGTTCGCGACCTGGTTCGGCTCCGAGACGGTGCTCGGGATCCCCGCGACCTTCATCAAGGACGGCTTCTCGGGAATCATCGCCGACCCTTTCGGCTCGTCGCTGTGCCTGATCCTCGTAGGCCTCTTCTTCGCCCGCCCGCTCTACCGCATGAACCTGCTCACGATCGGCGACTACTACCGCAAGCGCTACAGCCGGCCGGTCGAGATGCTCACCACGATCTGCATCGTGGTCTCGTACCTCGGCTGGGTGGGCGCGCAGATCAAGGCGCTGGGGCTGGTCTTCAACGTGGTCTCCGAGGGCGCCATCACTCAGCAATGGGGCATGATCATCGGCGCGTCCACGGTGCTCGTGTACACGATGCTCGGTGGCATGTTCTCGGTGGCGATCACCGACTTCATCCAGATGATCATCATCGTGGTCGGGATGCTCTACATCGGCTGGGAGGTGAGCGGGCTCGCCGGCGGCGTCGGCACGGTGGTGGCGCACGCGGCTTCGAGCGGCAAGTTCAACATCCTCCCTGCGCCGGAGCTGAAGGACATCCTCTGGTTCTTCGCGGCGTGGATCACGATGATGCTGGGCTCCATCCCGCAGCAGGACGTGTTCCAGCGCGTGCAATCGGCCAAGAACGAGAACATCGCGGCGAATTCCGCGATCCTCGGCGGCGTGATGTACTTCTGCTTCGCCTTCATCCCGATGTTCCTCGCCTACTCGGCGAGCCTGATCGACCCGAAGATGGTGGCGGCCAACCTCGACAAGGACTCGCAGCTGATCCTGCCCAACCTGATCCTGTCGCCGATCGTGCCGATCTTCGCGCAGATCATGTTCTTCGGCGCGTTGCTCTCGGCGATCAAGAGCTGCGCCAGCGCGACGCTGCTCGCGCCCTCGGTGAGCTTCAGCGAGAACATCCTGAAGGGATTCTTCCCGCACATCTCGGATCATCGCTTCCTGCAGATGAACCGCGTGGTCCTGGTGGGCTTCACCGCGCTCGTCACCTTCTTCGCGCTCTCCACCGAGGCGAGCATCTACAAGATGGTCGAGAACGCCTACAAGGTCACCCTCGTGGGCGCGTTCGTGCCCCTTGTGTGCGGGCTCTACTGGAAACGCGCCACCAACCTGGGCGCCACGCTTGCCATCGTCCTCGGGCTCACCGTGTGGATCGGCTTCGAGGCCTTCACGCCCGACGACGTCGTGCCGCCGCAGCTCGCCGGCCTGGTGGCGAGCTTCACCGGGATGCTCGTGGGCTCGCTCGCGATGCGCAGCCAGCAGCGCGAGGCGATGACCTAGCGTTGCTGGTCGGCTCGATCCTCCTTTATCTCGGGCTGTCGATCGGGGTCGGGCTCTACGCCGCCACGCGGGTGCGCGGCGCGGCGGACTTCGCGGTCGCGGGACGGCGCTTCGGCACCCCGGTCGTCACCGCCACCGTGTTCGCGACCTGGTTCGGCGCCGAGACCGTGCTCGGCATCCCGGCGACATTCCTGAAGGAAGGACTGCGCGGCCTCGTCGCCGACCCCTTCGCAGCGGTGGCCTGCCTGGTGCTGGTGGGAGTCGTGTTCGCGCGCCCCTTCTTCCGCATGGAGGGCCTCACCCTCGGCGACTATTTTCGCGCGCGCTACAACCGCTCGGCCGAGGTTGCCCTCACGCTGTGCATCGCCTTCTCGTACCTCGGCTGGATCGCCGCGCAGTTCGTCGCGCTCGGCCTCGCCTTCAACGTGCTTTCGGCGGGGGCGATCGATACGCGCACCGGAATCGTCATCGGGGCGGGGGTCGTCCTCGTCTACACCATGGCGGGCGGGATGTGGTCGGTCGCGCTCACCGATTACCTCCAGGCGGTGATGATCGTGGCGGGGCTGGCGTACTGCGCCTGGGTCGCCGCCGACCTCGCCGGCGGTGCCTCGCGGGTGCTCGAGGTGGCCGGCGCGGACGGGCGCATGCGCTTGCTTCCGGAGGGCGACGCGCGATCGGTGATGGCGTGGATCACGGCGGGTCTCGTGGTCGCCCTGGGGTCGATCCCGCAACAGGATGTGTTCCAGCGCGTGAAGAGCTCGCGTGACGAGGCAACTGCGGTGCGCGCGTCGATCCTCGGCGGGTTCGCCTATCTCGCGGTCGCGGCGATCCCCATCTTCCTCGCCTGCGCGGCGCTCGCGATCGACCCGGCCGGAGTCGAGCGCCTCGCCGCCGACGACCCGCAGCTGATCCTGCCGACCCTCATCCTTGAGCGCACGCCACCGGTGGTCCAGGCGCTCTTTTTCGGCGCTCTCATCTCCGCCATCCTTTCCACGGCGGGCGGCGCTCTCCTCGCGCCCGCGGTGGCTCTCGCCGAGAACGTCGTGCGCCCCTGGGTCAAGCCCAAGGGCGACCGGGCGCTGCTCGCGACGATGCGCCTCACCGTAGCGGGGTTCGCCGCCGCGGTGCTCGCGATGGCGCTCACCTCGAAGCTCTCCATATACCAGCTCGTCAACGAATCGGGGAAGGTGGTGCTGGTGACCTCGTTCGTGCCCCTGGCGGCCGGGATCTTCTGGCCTCGCGCCACGGCGCGGGGGGCCCTGGCCGCGATCGGCTGTGGGCTGGCGGCGTGGCTTGCCGCCGAGGCCCTCGATCCGCAGGCCCTCATCCCGCCAGCCCTGATCGGATTCGGGGCAAGCCTGGCGGGGATGCTGGGGGGGTCAGCGTCCGCCAAATGAGGCGCCAGGCGCGTTTCGGCCTGCTTTTTCCGCATTTCATCGCTTTCGGCTTTCTCCCCGGCTCCGCCCTGCCTAATCTTCGGCCATGTTCGATGCCGCGAGCTCCCGCAGACACCTTCTAGTAGTGGTGGGCGACGGCCGCAGGACGCAACCCAGGAGCCAAGGAGACAAGAGCATGAACGCCTACCGCTTCGCAGAACTGCCCAGCAACTCGTCCGTCGCGTCGTTCGTGACGCTGCTGGTCTCGGGGTGGTTCCTGGTCGCCTCCGGCGCCATCCTCGCCGATCCGGCCTCGCCCTACACGCAGCGCGCGCAGTCTCAGACGGTCCCCGCTCCGCAGTTCGCCCGGGCTGCCGATGCGCGCCTCGCGACGATCACCGTCGAAGGCCACCGCACGGCCGATGTCCGCCTCGCGACGCTCACGGTCGAAGGCCACCGCACGGCCGATGTCCGCCTCGCGACGCTCACGATCGAGGGCCGCCGTACGGCCGACGTCCGCCTCGCGACGTTCACGGTCGAAGGCCGCCGCCTGGCCGACGTCCAGCCCGTCGCCGCGACGGTCGAAGCCCGCCGCCTGCAGCCGCAAACGCTCTAGAGTCACCGGCCTTACCGACTCCCAGGTCGGATTTCCCGCCCGGCGCGCCTCCCGCCGGGCTTTTTCTTTTCCGGCGTATTCCAGCCCCCCTTTTGCGCGTTTCGTCGCAAGGGTTTTGCCCCGGCTCGCCCCCCGTGGGTAATCTTGGCTGCCACTGCCCGGGTCACTCATACTCGTGGCGGTAGAAGAGCCCTATCCCGCTCGAGAGCCGATTGAATTCCTACGCCTATCTGCTGGAAGGCCTGACGGTCCGCCGCGTGCTGTCGGTGACGCTGATCTGCGCCGCCGCCGCGGGAGCCGTCGTCTGGCTCTTCCTCAACACGTACAGCGACCTGCTGGTGAGCGCGCTGTGCGTCGGCTATACGTGCATGGTGCTGTTCACCGTGGCCGGCAACATTCGCCAGGTGCGCTTGCCGCGCGAGGTGATACAGCTCTTCGCCATCGTCCTCGGGTCGTTCCTCGGCACGGTGCTCGCGCAGATCATCAAGGGGCGAGATCCGCGCCAGATGCTCACCGAGCGCCTCGCGGGCCTCACCATCACGATGGGGCTCGGGATCGGCGTGGGCTGCGTGGTCGTTGCTGCCTACATCCTGCGTGAGAAGCACGCGCGCGACCAGGCGCGGCTCCTCAAGGCCGAGGCCGAGCGCCACCAGCTCGAGAAGAACATCCTCGAGGCGAAGCTGCAGCTCATGCAGGCCCAGGTCGAGCCGCACTTCCTTTTCAACACCCTCGCCAACGTCCAGCACCTCGTCGAGACCGATCCTCCGGCCGCCACGCGCATGCTCGACAGCCTCATCCAGTACCTGCGCGCGGCGCTGCCGCAGATGCGCGAATCGACCACGAACCTCGGGCGCGAGCTCGACATGGCGCGCGCCTTCCTCGAGATCAACCGCGTGCGCATGGGCTCGCGCCTGGACTTCGCGATCGAGGTGCCCGAGCCCCTCATGTGCCGCGCGTTCCCGCCGATGATGCTGATCACGCTGGTCGAGAACGCGGTGAAGCACGGCGTGGACCCGTGTTGCGAGTCCGGCTCGATCACGATCCGCGCGCAGGAAGCCGCCGGCAGGCTGCGGGTGTCGGTCGAGGACACCGGCGAGGGCATCAAGCCGACGAAAGGCGGCGGCGTGGGGCTCGCCAACATCCGCGAGCGCCTCAAGGCCCTCTACGGGGTCTCCGCGCGCCTGGTGATCGAGGAGCGCGCCCCGCGCGGCGTGGTCGCCTCGATCGAAGTCCCCGCGGGAGCCGGCGCTTGAGCCGCGTAAGCGCCGTCATAGCGGACGATGAACCGCTGCTGCGCGCCCAGTTGCGCTCGCGCCTCGCGCGGATGTGGCCCGAGCTTGCCGTCGTGCACGAGATGGAGAACGGCCGCGACGTGCTGCAGGTCCTCGAGGACCACCGCCCGGCGCTCTTCTTCCTCGACATCCACATGCCGGGCGTGAACGGCGTGGAGGCGGCGCGCGCCATCGGCAGCCGCGCCCACGTGGTCTTCGTCACCGCCTTCGACCAGTACGCGGTGGAGGCTTTCGAGCGTGGCGCGGTCGACTACATCCTCAAGCCCTTCAACGAGGATCGGCTGGGCCTCACGGTCGGCAGGCTCAAGGAGCGGCTCGCTTCCCGCCCGCCACGCATCGAGGACCTCGTGGAGACGCTCGCATCGCGCCTGGGCGCTCGTCCATCCGAGCACCTGCGGTGGATCAAGGCCTCGGTGGGCCCGAGCGTTCGCCTCATCCCGGTCGAGGAGATCCTCTTCTTCCAGTCCGACGAGAAGTACACGCGGGTCGTGACCTGCGAGGCGGAATCCCTCATCCGCAAGCCCATCCGCGAGCTCCTCGAGGAGCTCGATCCGGCCAAGTTCTGGCAGATCCATCGCGCCACCATCGTCAACGTCGACCACATCGCCTCGGTCCGCCGCGGGCTCAAGGACCAGGCCGAGATCAGCCTTCGCGACCATGCCGCGACCCTCGTCGTCTCCCGTGCGTTCACCCATCTTTTCAAGCAGATGTGACCCCGCTGGGGGTCGCTGCGCGGGCGCCGCGGCGTCAGTCCATCGGCCCTTCCTGCATTTCACTCCCCGTCCTCTGCATTTCGCCGCCCGGCCGTGGAAGGCCTTTCCGGGCACCTCTACAGTAGCTTCCACGAGCCGCCCCGCGGCTTCCAACCGAGGTCGATCCCATGTCGCTCATCCAGTCGCTCGGACCCTCGCTCGCGATGGTCATGATGTTCTTCGGCGTGCTGCTGATCTCACTTTCCGCGGCGGTGATCGCGCTGTTGGCGGATTATTGACCCTCGCATCGACGCGCCCTCCCCGAACCGATGAAGGCCCTTTCGAACATCCTCAACAAGACCCCGTGGTGGGCGCTGCTCGCCGGGGGGCTGGCCCTTTTCATCGGCCTGGCGGTGTTCGTGACGCCCTTCCACCTCATGCGGCTGGAGAAGAGCGGCGCGACTCCCGAAGAGAACCGTGCGATCAAGCGCGAGATCGACTCCGCCTTCTCCGAGGGGGCGATCAATGTCGCGAGCGGCATCGTGCGCGAGCTGCTCGAGCACACCAAGGACCCCGCGCGGCGCGAGGAGCTCGAACGCGCGCTCACTGAGATCGACCAGGCCCGCGAGGAGCTGCGCAGCGCCGGCGCGGACGTGATCCGCGCCAAGCGCGAGGCTGCCGAGGCGGTGACCGGCGCGGTGCAGGACGCCACCGTGGCGATCGGCCAGGCGCAGCGGCAGGCAGCGCAGGCGCTGAAGGACGCGGGCGTCGAGGGCGACAAGGTGCAGAAGTCGCTCGCCGAATCGCTCGCGGCGGCGAAGAAGGCGCGCGAGGAAGCGCGGAAGGCCGCTCGCGACGCCCGAGAAGCCGCGCGCGAAGCCGAGCGCCGGCGCCAGGCCGAGCACATGGGCCATCCCGAGATGTCCCCCGGAATCACGATCGACCTCGACAAGGGGGTCCAACTGGTCCCGCTGCCACCGGAGCAGAAGGAGGAAATCCGCAGGAAGGTCTCGGGCGACCTCCAGCGAATCGGCATGGGCGCGGGCCTGATCCTGCTCTTCATCCCGCTCTTCATCCTCACGATCGTCTCCAAGTTCTTCATTGATCGCTCGCGCGCGGCGCAACGCATGGCCGACCTCAAGCGCAAGGAGGCCGAATACCACCGCATGAGCCAGCAGGTGACGGAGGCGAAGCTTTCCGCGCTGCAGGCCCAGGTCGAGCCGCATTTCCTGTACAACACGCTCGCGAGCGTCCAGGCGCTCACGGAGGTGGACCCGCAGCAGGCGAACGCGATGACGGGCCACCTCATCAACTACCTGCGCAACGCGCTACCGAAGATGCGCGAATCGGTCTCGACCGTCGGGCAGGAGGTCGAGCTGGTGCGCGCCTACCTCAACATCCTGCAGATGCGCATGGGCAAGCGCCTGTCCTTCACGATCGACGTCCCGCCCGAATTGATGGAGGCGCCGTTTCCCCCGCTGATGCTGCCCTCGCTGGTGGAGAACGCGATCAAGCACGGGCTCGAGCCGCAGCGCGAAGGCGGCGAGGTCGTGATCAGCGCCGCGCTCGTCGACGGGAAGATCGTGATGAAGGTCGCCGATACCGGCCGCGGGTTCGCCGATACGCCCGGGACCGGCGTCGGCCTCACCAACATCCGCGAGCGCCTCGCCGCGCTCTACGGCGAGGCGGCCAGGCTCACCCTCGTGGCGCAGGAGCCGCGCGGCGTCGTCGCCTCGATCGAAGTGCCCAGGGAAGGCGCGCGCCCGCAGCCGACGATGCCGCCCGCGTCGGCGCCTGCGCCGGCCCCGCAGGGCGCCGCGGCGCGCACGCTCGCGGCGATGGGAACCGCCGAGCGCGCATGGCGCAAGGGCCTGTCGTTCGCCTTCGTGGTGCTGGTAGTGCTTGCGGCGGTCATGGCCGGCCTTGCGATCGTTGGAGTGGCCACCGGCCTGATGCCGGTCCAGATCGGAACGGAAACGGTTGGTGGAGCCTCCGGCGCGCTGATCGGAGCCGCCGGTATCGCGGCGGCGTTCGCGGTCGTGGTGCTCGCGCTCGCGATCGTTCTCGCGGTGGTCTACGGCCTGGGATTCCTCTTCGTCGGCCTCGCGATCTTCATCCCGTTGGTGATCCTGGTCTCGCTCTTCCCGGTGCTCGCTCCGTTCATCCTGCTCGGGCTCGGCATCTGGTGGCTGGTACGCCGCTCGAAGCGCGATGAGGCCGCCGAGTCAAGCGCCGCGGACTCGGCCGTAAAATAGGCAATGCCCACCGCCATCGTCGCCGAGGACGAGCCGATCCTGCGAACGCAGCTCGAGAACAAGCTGAAGAAGCTCTGGCCCGAGCTCGAGATCATCGCCTCGGTCGAGGACGGCGCGGCCGCGCTCGAGGCGCTCGAGGATCGCGCGCCCGATTTCATGTTCCTCGATATCCAGATGCCGGAGATGACCGGGGTCGAAGTCGCGCGCCATGTCGCGGGGCGCAGCCACGTGGTCTTCGTCACCGCCTACGACCAATACGCGATCCAGGCCTTCGAGACCGGCGCGGTCGACTACATCCTCAAGCCCGCCACGGACGAGCGCCTCGCGGTGACGATCGAACGCCTCAGGGGCAAGCTGGCGACGCCCCCGACCGACCTCACGGCCGTGCTCGCGAAGCTCACCGAGCGCCTCGCGGGCAGCCGCGAGCGGCTGCAGTGGATCAAGGCGACACAGGGGCAGAACCTGCGCCTCATCCCGGTCGCCGAGGTGCTCTTCTTCCAGTCCGACGAGAAGTACACCCGCGTGGTCACCGCGGAGAGCGAAGCGCTCATCAAGACGCCGATCCGCGAGCTCCTCGACGGGCTCGATCCCGAAGCCTTCTGGCAGATCCACCGCTCGACCGTCGTCAATGCGAAGGCGATCGCAGCGGTGACGCGCGACTTCCGCGGCCAGGCGCACGTGAAGATCAAGGGCAAGGACGAATCCCTCATCGTCTCGCGGATATACTCGCACCTGTTCAAGCAGATGTGACCCGAACGAAAGCGCCTCTCGGCCGCTTAAGGAGGGTCATCCTCGAGTCGTCGGGGATCCAATGCATCGCGAGATTGGATTCCCGCCTACGCGGGAGTGACGGGAGCCCCGATGATCTACGCGCTCGACGACCGCAAGCCGACCTTCGCGGGCGACTACTTCGTCGCCCCCAATGCCGCCGTGATCGGCTCGGTGGCGCTGGGCCCCAACGCGAGCGTGTGGTGGAACGTGACCATCCGCGGCGACAATGACCTGATATCCGTGGGCGAGAACGTCAACGTCCAGGATGGCTCGGTGGTCCATACCGACGAGGGCGTGCCGGTGGTCCTCGAGCGCGACGTGAGCATCGGGCACCTGGTGATGCTGCACGGCTGCACCATCGGCGAGAACTCGCTCGTCGGCATCGGCGCGATCGTGCTCAATCGCGCGGTGATCGGCAGGAACTGCCTCGTCGGGGCGGGCGCCACCGTCACCGAGGGCAAGGTGATCCCGGACGGCTCCCTGGTGCTGGGCGTGAACAAGATCGTGCGCTCCCTGTCCACCGAGGAGATCGCGATGAACACCTGGATCGCCCGGCACTACGTCGAGCGCGCCGCGCGCTATCGCAAGGGACTCAGGCCGCTGGAGTGAAGGCGAGCCGCTATCGCGGGTCGCTCGCGGTCTGGGCCCTGCTGCTCGCCTACGCGAGCCTGTACCCGTTCTTCGCGCTGCGCCTGCCCACGGCCGAGGCCGCGGCGGGATTCCTCTCGCGCCCGCGTTTCGTCACCGAGTTCGATATCGCCCTCAACGTGCTCGCCTACGTGCCGTTCGGCGCGCTCGCCTGCCTGTACTTCCGCCAGGCGCGCGGCGACGCCGGCGCGATCCCGCGCGCGGCCGTGCTGGGCGCCGCGTTCAGCTTCGCGATGGAGACCTGCCAGCTCTTCATCCCCAACCGCGTCGCCTCGATCTACGATGTGCTCGCCAACTCGGGCGGCACGTTCCTGGGCGCGCTCGCGTTCGCCGATCCGTTCTATTCCCTCGCCACGCGCCCCCTGGGCGAGTTGCGCGAGAAGCTCGTCATCCCCGGGGCCTGGGGCGACGCCGGACTGGTGCTGCTGATGCTCTGGCTCATCGCCCAGCTCAATCCCGCGCTGCCGTTCTTCGGCGCCGGCAACATCGTCGGGGGCGATGCGGGGCCGAACGACCTCGCGGCGCTGCAATGGGCGGCGGTCGCGATGAGCATCTGCGGCTTCGGCTTGTTCGTCTCGGCGCTGCTCGCGGCCGACGCGGGGGCGCTGCGCGCCACGCTGGCGCTCCTGAGCCTCGCGCTATGGCTCAAGTTCGTCGCCGCGTCGTTCATGCTGCAGCCGCACTTCGCGGAGGAATGGCTGAGCGCGGGGCGCGTCGCGGGCCTGGTCGCCGGGATGGCCTGCCTCTACCCGTTGCGGCGCCTGGGACGAGCCGGGCGCGTGTACCTCGCGATCGTCTTCATCCTCGCCGGGGCGCTGTTCTCGAAGATCTTCGGCGCCTACAGCGGACTGGACGAGTTCCTGCGCCTCTTCCGCTGGCCGTACGGCCAGCTCGCGAGCTTCGCGACCCTCACGCGCTTCCTGCACGAGACGTGGCCGTTCCTCGCGATCGTCTTCCTGATCGCGATCTTCTTCGAAATCCGCCGCCGCCCCGTGTGATAAATTGCCCTGTTGAGCGGCGTCGCCTTTCGTCCGCTCCAACGGGCCTGCGATGTTCTATAAACATCACGTATTTTTTTGTATCAATCGCCGCGATCAGCCCGCGGCGTGCTGCGCCAAGCACGACTCCGAGGCGATGAGGGAGTATGCCAAGAAGCGCGTGAAGGAGCTCGGCCTGTCGGGACCGGGGAAGGTTCGCGTCAACTCGGCCGGCTGCCTCGATCGCTGCGAGGAAGGTCCCTGCATCGTGGTCTATCCCGAAGGCACCTGGTACTCGTACGTCGACCGCCAGGACATCGACGAGATCATCGACCAGCACCTGGTGGGCGGGCGCCCGGTCGAGCGCCTCAAGATCTGATGGCGGCCGCGACCGTCCGCGCGCTCATCGCCGGCGCGGCGGGCAAGATCGAGGTGGCTTCGGCGGTCCCCGAAGGCGCTCGCGCAATCGCCGTGATCGCGCATCCGCATCCGCTATTCGGCGGCACCATGGACAACAAGGTCGTCACGACGCTCGCGCGCGCATTCGTGGAGTCGGGCGCGGCCACCTACCGCCTCAATTTCCGCGGCGTCGGCGCTTCCGAGGGCGTCCACGACGAGGGCCGCGGCGAGGCCGACGACATGGTGCGGGTGATCGCGCATGCGCGCGAGCGGCATCAGTCGCTGCCCCTGATGCTCGCGGGCTTCTCCTTCGGCGGCGCGGTCGCCGTGCGCGCGAGCGGGCGCGTCGAATTCGAGCGCCTGGTGCTCGTGGCGCCGGGCTTTCGCCGCATTACCGGACAGGGGATGGGAGAAGCGCCGGACCCCTCCGACCCGAACCTCGGCGCTCCGGGCCGCCACAGCGCCGCCAACACGGTGGTGATCCACGGCGACCTCGACGAGACGGTGCCGCTTTCGGATTCGCTTGGATGGGCGCTCGTGCGCGAGGTGCCGGTGGTCGTGATTCCCGGCGGCGAGCACTTCTTCCACCGCAAGCTGCACGTGTTGCGCGAAATCGTCGCGCGCTGGGCGTGCTAGAGCTTTCCTAGGTTTTCGCCTTCGCGCGCGCGACTTCCTCGGCGAGCTCCTTGCCGGACTTGTAGTGCGGCACGCGGAAGACCAGGCGCGAGCTGCGCTGGATGAAGGCGTTGGAGCCCTTCACCTCCTCGTCCCAGTACTTGTTGGCGAGCGCCATGTTGCGCGGCAGGTCGAGCATGAAGGCGTCGTACGAGCCCTGTCCGCCGAACATGTAGAGCTTGCCGTCGATGATCTTCCAGTGGTCGACGTCCCCGCCCCAGGGAATGCCATAGACGATCCCGTTGGTGCAATAGCCGCCGAATTGCGGGATGTACTTCTCCGGCGCGGCGTCGAAAAGCGCCTTGTGCTGCGGGGTGGCGAAGCGGAACGTGACGTCCTTGTACACCGTCTTGATCGAGGCAAGGCCCTGCTTGTCGCGAGCGTCGGTGAAATAGCTCACCACGTCGTAGCCGAAGAGCATGAGATGGCGATCCTCGCCGTCGGAGACGGCGTTCACCGGGCTCAGGCCCTGGCCGGGGCTTTGCGTCACGAGCGGCGCGCAACCGCAGAGGAGAGCGCCGAGCGCGAGGGCGGCAACCGACCTCATCGGTACTTCACGCTGCAACCGTAGGGCGTGGTCGTCGACACGCTCACGGGCTTGCCGGCCTTGAGCTCGTCGAGCGCCGCGGCGACGTAGTTCTTCGCCGTCCTGACGTCTTCGAGGTTGGTCGAGCGCTTATCGTCGATCGCGCCGTTGTAGACCACCTTGCCCGACGGATCGATGATGAACATGTGTGGCGTGGTCTTGGCCCCGTAGGCTTGTCCCATCGCGCCCGGATCGTCCATGAGGTATTTCGCCGGGGCGGCGCCGAAGTCGCGCAGCTGCCCCGCGAGCTTGGCCGGCTCGGTGTAATCGGAGGCGGTGCGCGTGGTCGAGTTGACCGCGAGCCACACGACATCACCGGCGTATCTCTTCTGCAGCGCTTGCATGTTGCCGCTGCGATAGTGCTTCTGCACGAAGGGACAGCCGAAGTTGTGCCACTCGAGCACCACGGTCTTGCCCTGGTAGTCCGCGAGGCTAACCGGCTTACCCGAAAGGTCGGTGACCGTGAAGGCCGGGGCGCTCTGGCCGGCGGGGGCGTTGGCGAAGGCCGTGCCGCAGGCGGCGGCGATGACGGCGGCGATTCGTTTCATGATGGGCTCCGTTGATGTCAGCGTTGCGTGATCGCGGTCGGGGTGCGCGTGGCGGGAAGGCGCGCAAGCTCTTCGAGCACCAGGCCGGGTGTGAGCACTTCGGGCAGCAGTCGCGGCGAGCTTTCTCCCGGGACGTAGAGCGCGTAGACGGGCACGGCGTTACGCCCGAGCGCGGAGAGCGTGCGCGTGATGCGCGGATCCTGGCGCGTCCAGTCGGCCCTGAGAGGGGCCACGTCGCGCGCGGCGAATTCCTTCACCACGCCGGCGTTGTGGAGCGCGATGCGCTTGTTCACCTGGCAAGTCACGCACCACGCGGCGGTGAAGTCGACGAACACCGGCTGGCCGCTCGCGGTGAGGCTCGCGACCTTCTCGGGCGACCATTCCTGCCACGGCAATTCGCCGGCGCGCGCGACGGTCTGCGCCGCAGCCGGCGCCGGCGGGCCGGGCCAGGCCACCGCGACGCCCGCGGCCGCGAGCATCAGGGCGACCACCGACCTCCACAGCGCGGGGCTCTGCTCCCAGCGCCCATACATCCACGCGGCCATGGCGATCAGCACCAGCCCGGCGAGGAGCGCCAGCACGGCGTCGTTGCCCGACTGCGCGCCGAGCACCCAGGCGAGCCACGCGACCGTGGCGTAGAGGGGAAACGCGAGCGCCTGCTTGAAGGTCTCCATCCACGCCCCGGGGCGGGGCAGCTTGCGCAGCAGCGCGGGGAAGAACGAGAGCGCCAGCACCGGCAGCGCCATTCCGAGTCCCAGCACCGCGAACACCGCTAGCGCGGAGGGCGCGTCCTGCGTGAGCGTGAAGCCGACGGCCGCGCCCATGAAGGGCGCGGTGCAGGGCGTGGCGACGACCGAGGCGAGGACCCCGGAGAGCGCCGCGTCGGCATAGCGGCCGCGCGCCGTGAGGCTCGAGGTGATCGACTGCGCGAATGCGCCCCACTCGAAGACGCCCGAGAGGTTGAGGGCGAGCACGAAGAAGAGCGCGGCCAGCAGCGTCACCACCACCGGTGACTGGAGCTGGAATCCCCATCCGAGCTGCGCGCCGCCCGCGCGCAGCGCGAGCATGATGGCGGCGAGCGCGACGAACGAGGCGAGAACGCCGATTAGGAAGATCACGCCCTGCAGACGCATCGCGCGCGCGTCGCCGTGCGCGTGCTCCACGAAACCGAGCACCTTGATGCCTAGCACCGGGAATACGCACGGCATCAGGTTCAGCAGCAAGCCGCCCATGAGGGCGAAGGCGAGGGCGGCCAGCGTGCTGCCGCCGACCGGCGCACCGGACGTGGCGCCCGCAGCGGCAAGCGAGCTGCCGACGGCGGCCGAAACGCTGATCGCCTTGCGTCCGTTGCTGCCCGACCATCCGCTTTCCGAGACCGCCACGCCCTTGAGCGAGGCGAGCCCCGCGGCCGGAGGCTCGGCGAGCTTCATGTCGATGCGCAGCGCGCCTGCCTCGCGCGTGAGCTTCTGCGGCGCGGCGGGCTCGATCACCCCCTCGCGCTCGGGAAAGAACGCCACCTTCGCCGGAACCTGGGCGCCCTCGGGCGGCGTGAGGCGCACCGAAAGGATTTGTCCCTGCACCGCGGCTTCGAACTTCCAGCCCGGCGGATCGACCGGCCACATGTTGCGCGCCCGCTCGATATGCGCCTGCCAACGCGGGTTCGCCACCGCGTCGCTCGCCGCGACCGGGAGCGTGAAGTCGAGCTCGCCCTTCTCGGGAATGCAGATGTCCTTGCACACCAGCCACTCGGCCTTCGCCTTGATCGGCGCAGTGCCTGGCTGGGCGTTGGCCGGCGGAGTCAGCTCGGCAAGGAGGACCACCTCATCCTCGAAACCGTAGTTCATCAACGGACCGACCGGCAGCGGTTGCGGGAACGGCCAGCGGATCTCGCCCGCCTTCCATCCCGCTGGCAGGATCCATTCGATGCGCGTCGGCAGTCCCGAATCGCCGGGGTTCTTCCAGTAGGTGTGCCAGTGCGGCTCCATGCGCAGCTTGAGACCCACGAGCGTGGGCTTGCCGGGCGCCGCGGCGGCGCGATCGGCGACGAGCTCCGCCTCGACGTGCTCGGTCTTCACCAGCGGCGCGGACCACGCGGGAAGGGCGAGAGCGAGGAAAAAGGAGGCTGCGGCGAGGCGGATCAGCGACATCACGTAAAATTATAGTCCCATGCTGTGGATCAAATCCCTGCACATCGTCTTCGTCGTCGCCTGGTTCGCGGGGCTCTTCTACCTGCCGCGCCTCTTCGTCTATCACGCGCAGTCCACCGACGCCGCCTCGAACGAGCGCTTCAAGGTGATGGAGCGCAAGCTCTACCGCGGCATCATGACGCCTTCGATGGCGCTCACGCTGGTGTTCGGCGTGTGGCTGTGGCTCGGCTACGGCTTCCGCGGCGGATGGCTCGAAGCCAAGCTGGCGCTCGTCGCCGCGCTCGTCGCCTACCACTTCTGGCTCGGCAAGCTCGTGCGCGACTTCGCCCGCGACGCCAACCGCGCGAGCCACGTGTTCTACCGCTGGATCAACGAGCTGCCCCTGGTGCTACTCGTGGCGATCGTGATCCTCGTGGTCGTCAAGCCGTTCTGAGTGGATAACAGCGGCAGGCGGGAAATATTGCGTCGGCCGGCGCCGGGCGCGGAGCATTTCTTCGCGCCCTGCCCGCGCGGTCTCGCGCCGGTGCTCGCCGAAGAGCTCGCCGGGCTCGACGCGGCGAACACCCAGGCTCGCGACGCCGGCGTCGCCTTCACCGGCCCGTTCGACCTCGCATACGCGGCGAACCTCCACTCGCGCATCGCGAGCCGCATCCTGTGGCGCGTTGCGCGTTTTCCGTACGCCAGGGAAGACGACGTGTATGAGGGCGCGAAGGCGGTGCGCTGGAGGGAGCTCTTCTCGGCCGAGCGCACTTTCCGCATCGAGACCAACGCGCATCGCAGTCCGGTGAAGAGCCTCGACTTCATCACCCTGCGCGTGAAGGACGCGATCGCGGACCACTTTCGCGCCGCGCTGGGCCGCCGGCCGTCGGTCGCGCCGCGCGAGCCGGACGTGCGCGTGCACGTGTTTCTCGACGAGCGCGAATGCACGCTCTATCTCGATACGAGCGGCGAGCCGCTCTTCAAGCGCGGACGGCGCGACCGCACGGGGGAAGCGCCCTTGAAGAAGAATCTCGCCGCCGGGATCCTGCGCATCGCGGGGTGGCGCCCGGGCATGCCGCTACTTGATCCCATGTGCGGCGCGGGGGCTTTCCTTTCGGAGGCGGCGGAGATGGCGCTCGGCCGAGCCGCGGGCCGTGAACGCGATTTCGGCTTCCAGAAGCTCGCGCGCTACAACGTCGGCACTTGGGAGCGCGTCCGCGAGCGCGGCGCGCGCGAGGAGAAGGAGCCCGGGACGCTCGCGATCTTCGGCTCCGACCTCTATGGACGCACCCTCGAGCACGCGCGCCAGAACCTGCGCGACGCCGGCCTCGAGCGCGCCGTGCACCTGAAGCAGGTGAACCTGCTCGAGCTCGCGGCGCCCGCGCCCCGCGGGATGCTGGTGACCAACCCGCCCTACGGCGTGCGCCTCGGCGAGGCCGAGAAGCTGGCGCAGTTCTATCCCAAGCTGGGCGACGTGCTCAAGCGCCACTTCGCCGGATGGACCGCATTCGTCTTCTCCGGCGACCCGCAGCTCGCGAAGCTGATCCGCCTGGAGGCCTCGCGACGCACGGTGCTCTACAACGGCGCGCTCGAATGCCGGCTCTACGAATACCGGATGGTGTCGGGGGGTAACCGCCGCACGGACAAGCCCGCCGCGAAACCGGCGCGGCGGTGAACACCGAGACGCTGCTGCGCCTCGCGCTGGTTCCAGCGGCGGGGACACGCCGTATCAGGCTACCTCGGCGGAATGCCCCTGATCGGCGGGCCGATCACGCTCTTCCTAGCTCTCGATCACGGTACCGACTTCGCCGCGCGCTCGGCGACGGTGACGCTCGCCGCGATCCTCGGACAGGCGGCGCACCTCCTCGCGTTCGCCTGGGTCGGCCGGCGCGCGAGCTGGCCCGTGGCGCTCGGGTGCGGCTGGGCGAGCTACGCGGCGGTGTCGTTCGCGGTCGCGGCGATCGCCCTCACGCCGCTCAGCGCGGCGGCGCTCGCCGTCGCGGGCCTTGCCGCGGCCTGGCGCTGGCTGCCGCACCCGAGCGGGGCGGCCACCCGTCCGGCAATCCCCGCGGCCGAGCTGCGCTTGCGCCTCGTGGCCGCCTTCATCCTCGCCGCCGTGATCCTCTCCAGCGCCAACGCCCTGGGTCCCGTGGTGAGTGGCGTGCTGCTCTCGGTTCCCGTGACCGGCTCGATCATGCCGCCCTTTGCCCTTGCTCTTTACGGCGCGGAAGGCCTTGCGCGCCTTATGCGCGGTTTCGTGCTCGGGCTGTCCGGATTCGCGGCCTTCTTCTTGGTGGTGGCCGCGGCCGTGGTGCCATTCGGGATCGCGCCGGCATTCGTCGCCGCGTTGCTCGCGGCCCCGGCGGCGCTCTTTGCGGTTACCCGAGCCGCGAGGGTTGACGACGCTCGTCGTAGGAGCTAGCTGACAACCTCAGGCGCGGTTGCCTGATTAACGCGGGCCGCGCGGGCATCGATGATGGGGTTGCGACAGGGGGAGCGCCTTCCGGGGCTGTCCCGCGCTGGAATCTTCATCCCCATCAACGCAACAGCAACGGAGGTCCACCATGAAGGCATTGATCGCATTGCTCGTCGGCGCGTCGTTCCTGCTCGGCGGCTGCAACACCATCGAAGGCGCGGGCAAGGACGTGAAGGCCGCGGGATCGAAAGTCGAAGGTGAAGCCGCGGAGCACAAGAAGTACTGAGTCATGAGCACGGCCATTTCCGCGGACACCCTGCTCAGGTCCGGAGACGACGCGCCGGAAGCCGCGGATGTTCGCGTCCAGCTTCGCAGGGACCATGAAGCGTCCCTGGCGGAGCTGGAGGCGTTACGGCAGGAATCCGACTCCGAGCGTTGCCATTTCATGTTGCGGCGCATGCGCCGCGCCTGGGTGATTCACGCGCTCGCGGAGGAGACGGTCGTCTACCGCGCGCTCGAGGGAGCGGAGGCCGGGATCGAATCGAAGACGCGCGCCGACGAGCGCTTCGTCGAGCACGAGCTGGTGGAGAGTCTGTTCGAGAAGCTGTCGCGCGCGCGCCCGGGGACGCTCGAATGGCACGCGCGCGTGAACGTCGCGCGCGAGCTCATCGCGCGCCACATCGAGAAGGAACACGAGGACATGTTCGAGCAGCTCGGGCGCCGTTTCGACGACGCGCAGCTGCGCGAGATGGGCCGGCGCTTCGAGCTCGCGCGCGAGAAGCTCACGTTCCTCGAAGACGCGAAGGCTGCCTAGCTCCTAGAGCTCGAGAGCGGCGCGCTCCACCAGGAAGGCGGCATCGACGCCCGGACCCAGAGTCCCGAGCGCGTGGCCGCGCGCCGCATCGAGGCGCGAGGCGCAGAACGCCTCGGCGGCGCGGGCATCCGAATGCCGCTTCATGAGCGAAGCCTGCACCGCGACTGCGAGCGATTCGACGATGACTCGCGCGCCGGCCTGCGCGCTCACCGGGTCGACCAGCAGTCCTGCGGCGCGGTCGAACGCATGCGTCGTCCTCGCGTCCGGCGCGGCGCCGACCTCGTCGGCGAGCGCGGCGAGGGCCTCGCGGCTGCGCTCGATCGCGCGCAGCACGTCGAGGCAGATCACGTTGGCGCTGCCTTCCCAGATGCCGTTGAGCGGCGCTTCGCGATACAGGCGCGCGAGCGGCGATTCCTCGACGTAGCCGTTGCCCCCCAGGACTTCCATAGCCTCGACCGCCACGATCGTCATGCGCTTGCACAGCCAATACTTGGCGACCGGGGTGAGCACCCGCTGCAGCTCGCGCTCGCGTGGGTCGGCGGCGCTGGCGTCGAACGCGCCCGCGAGGCGGAATGCGAGCAGCGTCGCGGCCTCGGCTTCGAGGGCGAGGTCGGCGAGCAGGTTCAGCATCAAGGGATGCTCGACGAGACGGCGCCCGAACGAGCTGCGATGGCGCGCGTGGTGAATCGCCTGGTTCAGTGCCGAGCGCATCATGCCCGCGAGCGCCACCACGATGTCGAAGCGCGTGTGGTGGGCCATCTCGATCAGCGTCGCGATGCCGCGCCCGGGCTCGCCCACGACCCACGCCGCGGTGCCGCGATATTCGATCTCCGCGGATGCGTTCGAGCGATTGCCGCACTTGTCCTTCAGGCGCTGGATGAGGAAGGGATTGCGCGTGCCGTCCGGAAGCGAGCGTGGCACGAAGAAGCAGGTGACGCCCTCGGGAAGGCGCGCGAGCGTGAAGAACGCGTCGCTCATCGGCGCGGAGCAGAACCACTTGTGGCCGTCGAGACGAAAGGCGCTTCCGTCGCGCCGTGCGCCGGTCTGCACGGCCCTCAGGTCGGAGCCACCCTGCTTTTCGGTCATCGCCATGCCGATCGTCACGCCCGCCTTCTCGGCGAGCGCGATGGGCCTTGGGTCGTAGGCGTCGGCGAGCACCCTTGGGCGCCACACCCGCGCGATGTCGGGCGCGTGCGCGAGGATCGGGATCGAGGCGAAGGTCATCGTCACCGGGCAGGAGGTTCCCTGCTCCAGCTGGTTCCACAGGTGGAAGAGCGCCGCGCGCGCGGAGAAACCGCCCGCCTCGCGCTTCCAAGCCATCGAGTGCAGGCCGGCACCCAGGGCGCGATGCATCAGGTGATGGTAGGAGACGTGGTATTCCACCTCGTCGATGCGCCGGCCGAAGCGGTCATGCGTGCGCAACTCCGGCACATGGCGATTGGCGAGCGCGGCGTGGGCCTGAGCCTCGGCGGAGCCGACGAACTTCCCCAGGTCGGTCGCCGCCCCCGCTATCCACGGTACGCCCGCGCGGCGAACCGCCGCCTTGAGCCAGGGATCGGCGGCGTAGGCATCGTAGCCTTCGAGGGCCGGCGGCTGGTTGAGGACTTCGTCGTTCATCGCGCTTTGCGCCCGAGGTCGTGCACCCATTCTACGAGCGCGTCGAGCGCCGGCTGCGCGGCATTGGCATTGGCGTGGTTGACGATCATCACCACGATCCAGCGCCGCGAGTCGCGGTCGAGCACGTAACCCGCGATCGCCTGCACGCCGTTGAGCGTGCCCCCCTTGAGGTGCGCCTGGCCCGCGGCGCCTTTCGCCGGCCGGCGCCTGAGCGTTCCGTCGATCGCGTACACCGGCAACGACGCGGCGATCTCGGGCATCAGCGGGCTCGACCAGGCGCTCCTGAGCAGCATCGCCAGCATCGCGGCGCTGGCACGCGCCTCGCGCGAAAGCCCCGAGCCATTGTCGAGCACGAGCCCGTCCGCCGCGATTGCCTTGGCCGCGAGCCAATTGCGCACCACGCGTTCAGCCGCGGCCATATCGGCGGGACGCGCGCCGAGCTCGGCCGCGAGCCCGAGGTAGATCTCGCGAGCCATCACGTTGTTGGAGTGCTTGTTCATGTCGCGCACGAGGCTCGCGAGCGGCTCGGACTCGTGGCGATAGAGCAGGCGCGCGGCCGGCGATGCGTTCGCCTCGCGCATGCGCCCGCGCAGCACGCCACCCGCCTCGCTCCACGCCCAGCGCCACACCGCCTCGGTGAAGGGCGCCGCGTCGAGCACCGAGAGGGTGAGCGTCTTCTCGCCGCATTCGGCGGCGTAGCTGCCGCCGAAGCCCATCGTGACCACGAGGCCGTTGCGGGTAACGTCGTGCTCGAGGTTGCCGCGCCACGCGCCGCAGGGGCCCGGCACGAGGCGAATCCGGCTCGCGATCTCGACATTGGGCAAATCGGGATCGGCGGTGACACGCACCCCGGCGCCGTCGGCAACGAAAGTGAACTGGATGGCCTGGAAGTTCACCAGGAGCGGATCGGGGCCGACGTTGTAGCCGCGGCGCGGCTCGCCGTCGAACTTGCCGGGATCGTACGCGGCCGCGCTGAAATAGCCGCGGTCGACGATGACGTCGCCGCGGATCTCGCGCAGGCCGCGCGCCCGGAGCTGGTGCGCGGCCTGCCACAAGCGCTCGTAGGTGAGCTTGGGATCGCCGCCGCCGCGGATCACGAGGTCGCCATCGAGGACCCCGGCGGCGAGCTCGCCCATGACCAGGAAATCGGTATGGAAAGTGAACGCGGGACCGAGCAGGTCGAGCGCCGCGTACGAGGTGAACAGCTTCATCAGCGAGGCCGGATTGACCAGAGCCTCGGACTGGTTGGTGACCAACGGAGCCCCGCCTTCGACGGGAACCACGACCACGGCCGCCGCAGTGCTCGGAACCCCGGCGGTGGCGAGCGCGCGGCGCACCGTATCGGGCAGCTCGCGAGCGCCGAGTGCCAGCGGCACCAGCAGGAGCGCGGTGAGGAGCGCGCGCATCAGGCGAATGCCTCGACGATGGCTACGCCCGCCGCCAGGATCTCGGCGAATTCGGCGTCGTCCACCACATAGGGCGGCATGAAGTAGACGGTACTGCCGATGGGCCGCAGCAGCACGCCGCGCGCGAGCGCGAGCTCGAAGGCGCATTCGGCGAAGTCGCGTGGCGCGTTGCGCACTTCGAAGGCCCAGATCATCCCGAGGTGGCGGAAATCGCGCACACCCTGGTGGTGCGCGAGAGAGGCGGCGGCGGCGACGAAGCGTGCCGCCTTGCGCTCGTTGGCGGCGATCACGTCCTCGCGCTCGAAGAGGTCGAGCACGGCGCACGCCGCCCGGCAGGCGAGCGCGTTGCCGGTATAAGAGTGCGAATGGAGGAACGCCCGCGCGGTGTCGTCGTCGTAGAAGGCCGCGTAGACCTCGTCGGTGGCGAGCACGCACGACAACGGCAGGTAGCCGCCGGTGAGGCCTTTCGAGAGGCACATCAGGTCCGGGGCCACGCCCGCCTGCTCGCAGGCGAACATCGTTCCTGTGCGCCCGAACCCGGTCATGATCTCGTCGGCGATGAGCAGCACCTCGTGGCGCGTGCACAGCTCGCGCGCGCGGCGCAGGTATTCGGGGTGGTAGAAGCGCATCCCGCTCGCGCCCTGCACCAGGGGCTCGACGATGAGCGCGGCGACCTCGCCCTGGTGGGCCTCGAGCAAGGCCTCGAGCGCGCGCGCCGCCTCGATCGCCGCCTGCATGCCGCCGAAGCGGTGGTCCGCGGCGTCGCGGGAGGGAAACGGCGCGAGCAGCGATTCGCGCAGCAGCGGCGCGTAGGCGTCGCGGAAGATGGCGACGTCGGTGACACCTAGCGCGCCGACCGTCTCGCCGTGGTAGCCGCCCTGCAGCGAGACGAAGCGCCGCTTGCCGGCGCGGCCGCGGTTCGCCCAGTAGTGGAAAGCCATCTTGAGGGCGATCTCGGTGGCCGAGGCGCCGTCGGAGGCGAAGAACGCGTGGCCGAGGTCCCCGGGCGCCAGGTGCGCGAGGCGCTCGGCGAGCACGATCGCCGGCTCGTGGGTGAATCCGGCGAGCATCACGTGCTCGAGCGAGTCGAGCTGGTCGCGGATCGCCGCATCGATCGCCGGGTGCCCGTGGCCGAACAGGTTGACCCACCACGAGCTCACCGCGTCGAGGTAGCGGCGCCCCTCGAAGTCGTAGAGCCATGGCCCGCGTGCCCTCGCGATGGGCACCAGCGCGATGCGCTCGTGGCGCTTCATCTGCGTGCACGGGTGCCAGACCGCGGCAAGGCTCCGCGCGGTCATGTCGGAATTCGTCATGCTCCCTAGCCCGGGGCGAGCCGGTTGATCTGCTGCGCGGCGGCGCTGGTCGCCTCGGTGGCGAGCGATTCGAGGCTGTCGCGCGGCATCGCGAGCGTGCCGCCGGTGAGGTAGCACAGGGCGGTGAAGAGCGTGCGGATCTCCACGGCGGCGAGCGGATCGGGGCTCTCGCCCGAATCGATCGCGACGCCGTCGACGTTCACGATGACGCGCAATCCCTCGGCGAGCAGGGCGCTCGAGCCATTGCGGTCGTAGTGGTCGGCGAGGCGCTCGAGGATGAGTCGCTCGAGCTCCCCTTTTTCGGCATTTCCCAGCAGCGGCACGCTTCGCCTCGCGTCGGTTCGAGCGAGCATTCTAGCGCCCTGTAGGAGGGCAGGCGGATGGAGCGTCGGACGAGGCGACGCCTCCCGGGGCGCAAATGGCATCCACCGCGAGGGAGTGCTAGCAACACCGGCGCGCAGTTTCATGCGACAAACGCGACGTGCACGAATGTTGCTTTGCCTCGTTGGAGGATATGGAACTTACCGTCGAGTAGCCCTTCTGACTGGAGGACGACGAATGCATCTCCTGGACCGCATCGAAACGCAGTTGATCGCGAATCGCCTGCCCCTGGTCGCGATCACCGTCGCGGCGGTGCCCTACGTCAACACGCCGGTCGTGCTCACCTTGCACTGGCACGGGTTCGTGGAGACGCGGCTCGCGGACGTCACCGACGCCAACATCGTCGCCTACCAGGCGGTTCCGAGCTCGGCGTTGCAGCTGAACGAGCGCTGGGATCGGTTCGATGACCTTGAGAACGAGGTATTGGACGTCGCATGGGAACTGGGATCGTGGGACCTTGCGCGGACCGAGGCATTGCCGTTCGTGCGCCCCGGGGCCGACGAGCAGGAATCGCTCGAGTGCATGGGTGCATTCGGCTCGCTTCCGATCGCGATCGCGGGCCAGCCTCCGGTCGTCGCCGAGGTTCCCGATGCGAGCGAGTTGATCGAGGCGGCGGCGCGCTCAGGCTATGTGCGCTGGCTCTTCAGGCCGGTGCGTGGTGGGGTGTGGGCGGAGGTCGCCGAGGATGTGACGCTCGAGGAAGGTGGCTATCGCAACCCGCCCTGCCCCTACCTCGCCACGCCCACGAAAGTGGGCCGCGCGGCGCGCCCGCGCCAGGTCGTCTACCAGTTCGGCCGCTGCGGGCGGCTCGCAGGCTAGCAGGCTCTCTCCTCGCCGCCACGGCGCTCGCAATCGCCGGCGGCTGCGCCACGCCGCCGCTCGAGCGCTACCTGCTCCAGGCCGACGACGACGTTCGCATCCGCGGCGCGAACGGCCTGATGTCGAGCGCGCAGAGCAAGGCGATCCTCGACCGCCTGGACGCGAGCGGCGCGGCGGGCGACGTCCTCAGGCACCACATCGCCCTCGAGGAGGCGCTTGCGGGCAATGCCCTCAGCGCCGGCAACAAGGTCGTGCTTCTCGAGGATGGCGCGCGCACCTATGCCGACATGCTTGCGGCGATCCGGGTTGCGAAGCAGTCCGTGCACGTGGAGACGTATATCTTCGAAGACGACGAGGTCGGGCAGCAGTTCGCCGCGGCACTCGGCGAGCGCGCCCGGGCGGGGGTCAAAGTGAAGCTTCTCTACGATGCGGTCGGCTCCATGAAGACGCCGCCGGAATTCTTCAAGGGGCTGTCCGCCGCGGGCATCGAGGTGGCGCAGTTCAATCCGTTCGGCCCGGCGGGAATGATCCTCAAGGGACCGATCGAGCTCAACCACCGCGACCACCGCAAGCTCACCATCGTCGACGGGCGCATCGCTTACCTGGGAGGGATCAACATCAGCGCGGTCTACAGCCCGAACCGTTCGCTGTCGGCGCCGCGGATCGAGCACGATCCGCCCTTCGAGAAGCGGGCGTGGCGCGATACGCAGGTGCGCATCGAGGGCCCGGTGGTCACCGACCTGCAGCGCGCGTTCCTGAAGCAGTGGGCGCGCACTCGCAAGGAAGCCGTACCCGAAGGTAAGGAGTATTTTCCCGCGCTCGCGGCACGAGGCCCCACGATCGTGCGCGCGATCGAGGGCGCGCCTTCCGAGGATGGCGTCAACATCCTCTATGTGGCGCTCATCTCCGCCATCGAGAACGCGGAGAAGAACGTGCGCATCACCAATGCCTACTTCGTCCCCAGCCGCGAGCTGCTCGCGGCCCTCGAGGGGGCGGCGCGGCGCGGCGTCGACGTGCGCCTCGTCCTTCCCAGCCGCACTGACAGCTGGCTCAGCTTCCACGCCGGTCGCTCCTACTACGAAGAGCTGCTCGAATCGGGGGTGAGGATCTTCGAGCGCAAGAATCGCCTGCTGCACGCCAAGACCGCGTCGATCGACGGCGTGTGGTCGACCGTCGGGTCGACCAACCTCGACTGGCGCAGCCTCGCCGACAACGACGAGCTCAACGCCGTTGTCCTCGGCCCGGACTTCGCGGCCCAGCTCGACGCCATGTTCGAGAAGGACGCCGGCGACTCGACGGAGATCACGCGCGAGGCCTGGCACCAACGGCCTCTCAAGGACCGGCTGCGGGAGGCCGCGGCCGTCGCCTGGGCGCGCCTCCTCTAGCGCCAAGGTAAGCGGTCACTCCGAAGGTGGTCCAAGGCGCAGGGGTTGAAATCCCCCCCGGTCGCGCCTATTATTAGCACTCGCCGCGGGTGAGTGCTAAACCCCGCCCAGATCCGACCCCAGCCCCACCCGGGCTTCGGCCCCGGCAAGCCTGTGGAACCGTGAAGACCAACTGAGGAGTGAACTCATGAAACTGCGTCCCTTGCACGACCGCGTCATCGTCAAGCGCCTCGAAGAAGAGCGTAAGACCGCCTCCGGCATCGTCATCCCCGACACCGCCGCCGAGAAGCCCGACCAGGGCGAGGTCCTCGCTGTCGGTCCCGGCAAGAAGAACGACGACGGGAAAGTCACCGCCGTCGACGTCAAGGTCGGCGACAAGGTCCTGTTCGGCAAATACTCGGGCTCGACCGTGCGGGTCGACGGCGACGAACTGCTCGTGATGCGCGAAGAAGACATCATGGCCGTCGTGAACTGAACAGCCAACGAACCGAAATCGAGAGAAGAGGAATACAACCATGGCAGCCAAAGACGTCAAATTCAAAGAGAACGCCCGCGCGCGACTGATCGCCGGCGTGAACATCCTGGCCGACGCGGTCAAGGTGACGCTCGGGCCTAAGGGCCGCAACGTCGTCCTCGAGCGCTCCTTCGGCGCCCCCACCGTCACCAAGGACGGTGTCTCGGTCGCGAAGGAAATCGAGCTCAAGGACAAATTCGAGAACATGGGTGCGCAGCTGGTGAAGGAAGTCGCCTCCAAGACTTCCGATGTCGCCGGCGACGGCACCACCACCGCGACCGTGCTCGCGCAGTCGATCGTGACCGAGGGCATGAAGTACGTGGCCGCGGGCATGAACCCGATGGACCTGAAGCGCGGCATCGACAAGGCGGTCGCCGCCTCGGTCGAGGAGCTGAAGAAGATCAGCAAGCCGTGCACCACCTCCAAGGAAATCGCGCAGGTCGGCGCCATCTCCGCCAACGCCGATCCGGAGATCGGCAAGACCATCTCGGAAGCGATGGACAAGGTGGGCAAGGAAGGCGTCATCACCGTGGAAGACGGCAAGGGCCTGGAGAACGAGCTCGAGCTGGTCGAGGGCATGCAGTTCGACCGCGGCTACATCTCCCCGTACTTCATCAACAACCCCGACAAGCAAGTCGCGCTGCTCGAGGATCCGTTCATCCTCCTGCACGACAAGAAGATCTCCAACATCCGCGAGCTCCTGCCGGTGCTCGAACAAGTGGCCAAGGCCGGTCGTCCGCTGCTGATCATCGCCGAGGACGTCGACGGCGAGGCGCTCGCCACCCTGGTGGTGAATAACCTGCGCGGCATCCTCAAGACCACCGCCGTGAAGGCGCCGGGCTTCGGCGACCGCCGCAAGGCGATGCTCGAGGACATCGCGATCCTCACCGGCGGCACGGTGATCGCCGAGGAACTGGGACTCAAGCTCGAGAACGCCCAGATCAAGGACCTCGGCCGCGCCAAGCGTATCGAGATCGCCAAGGAGACCACGACGATCATCGACGGCGCCGGCAAGGAAGACAACATCAAGTCGCGCGTCGAATCGATCCGCAAGCAGGTCGAGGAAGCGACCAGCGACTACGACAAGGAAAAGCTGCAGGAGCGCGTGGCGAAGCTCGCCGGAGGCGTGGCGGTGATCAAGGTCGGCGCCGCGACCGAAGTCGAGATGAAGGAGAAGAAGGCGCGCGTCGAAGACGCGCTGCACGCGACCCGCGCGGCCGTGGAAGAAGGCATCGTTCCCGGCGGCGGCGTGGCGCTGCTTCGCACCCGCGACGCAGTCTCCAAGGTGAAGACCGAGAACGAGGACCAGGCCGCGGGCGTGAAGATCGTGGTGCGCGCCCTCGAGCAGCCGATGCGCGAGATCGCCCGCAACGCCGGCGACGAGCCGAGCGTGGTCATCAACAAGGTGAGCGAGGGCAAGGGCAATTTCGGCTACAACGCCCAGACCGGCGAGTACGGCGACCTGGTGGCGATGGGCGTGCTCGACCCGACCAAGGTCACCCGCTACGCGCTGCAAAACGCCGCATCCGTCGCGGCGCTCATCCTCACGACCGATGCGATGGTCGCGGAGCTGCCCAAGGACGACAAGCCGCCGATGCCCGGTGGCGGAATGGGCGGCATGGGTGATATGGATATGTGACATCGCCGAAGCGGCCGCGAGGGTCGCTGAGGTGATGTCATCCCGGCGTACGGCCGGGATCCAATCTCAAAAGCCCCGCTTCGGCGGGGCTTTTTTTTTGCGGCGTCGGGGCATGGCGACGCTTGCGTCCACCGGACCAGCGCCGTTTCCCGGAATTGTGATGTGCCGTCCCTAGTGGCAGATGTGCGGCGACCTCAACAGTCCGCAGTAACGCTCACTCGAACTTCTCGCCGGATTCCTTCACCACCTTCGCCCAGCGCGCCTTCTCCTCGCGGATGAAAGCGCCGAATTGAGCGGGAGTCTGCGGACGCACCTCCGCGCCTGCCTTGTCGAGGCGGTCCCTCATCTCCGGCGTGGCGAGGATGGCGGTGACGGTGGCGTGAAGCTTGTTCACGATCTCGACGGGCGTGAGCGCGGGTGCGACGATGCCCTGCCACGATCCGGTCTCGAATCCGGGCATCCCGGATTCGGCCACCGTCGGGATCTCCGGCGCGGCGGCGAAGCGTTTCGCGCTCGAGATCGCCAGGACCTTGAGCTTGCCGTCCTTCACGTAGGGATAGGTCGCGAGCATGCCGTTGAAGAGCACCTGCGCCTGCCCGCCGATCACGTCCGTGATCGCCTGCGAGCCGCCCTTGTAGGGAATGTAGGTCCACTTGATCCCGGCGCGCATGGCGAAGTCGACGCCCGCGAGGTGGTTGGCGCCGCCGATGCCCGACACCGCGAAGTTGAGTGAATTGGGCTGCGCCTTGGCGAGCGCAACGAGCTCCTTAACGTCCTTCGCGGCCACCGACGGATGGACGGCCAGCAGGTGCGGCGAGTAGGCGATCATCACCACCGGCGCGAAGTCCTTCACCGGATCGAACGGCAGCGAGGCGAACACGCTCGGGCTGATCGCGAGCGAGCCGATGTCGGCGAGCAGCAGCGTATAGCCGTCCGGCGGCGACTTGGCGACGAAGTCGGCGCCGACGTTGCCGGTCGCTCCGGGCTTGTTCTCGATGATCACGGCCTGGCCGAGCGCCGCGGTGATTCCAGGCGCGAGCGCGCGCGCGAGGATGTCCGACGTGCCCCCGGGCGGATACGGCACGATCAGCTTGATGGTCTTCGACGGCCACGACTGTGCCGACACGGGCGCTGGAACCACCAGCGCGGCGAGGATGGTCAGCATGCAACGGATGAGCGTTCTCATCGATTTTCTCCCTGGACCTCCATTCTGCGCCGCCGCTCCCTAGCGGTGGATGAAGAGGCGGTAGACCGGGCGTGTCAACAAGACCACGATCAGGTATCGGACGACGTGCGCGGCGGTGACGAACGCGACGCTCATCTTCAGCACCTTCGCCGTGATGCACATCTCCGCGATGCCGCCGGGCGCCGCGGCGAGCAACCCCCCGCCGAGATAGGTGCCGCTGCCCACCGCGAGCCCCCAGCCGACGAGCGCGGCGATGGCGAGCATCAGGACGAGCGTGGGTACGAGCGCCATCGCGAAGCGCGGCGCGGAGCGCAGGAACCCAGGCTCGAAACGCGAGCCGAGCGAGCATCCCATGAGGACCTGCGCGGCGTTGGTGAGCGGCGTGGGGACGGAGGAGAAGTCATGGCCGGTCACGGTGAATGCGGTGGTGACGATGAGCGCCCCCATCATGAAGGCTGTCGGAAGGGGCGCGAGCCGCGCCGCCGCGCCCGCTACTGCCGCGATCGCGACCAGCAGCGCGAGGCCGCCCGCGTCGAAGGCGACGACCACGGGGCGGTAATCCTCGGTGGAATGGAATCCGGAGAGCGTGATGGCGACCGGGAAGACGGTGACGACCAGCACGATGCGCAGCGAGTGCGCCAGCGCGACGCGATCGGTGGCCGCGCCGTACTGCTCGCCGAGGCTCGCCATCTCCGCAGCGCCGCCCGGCATGCAGCTGAAGAAGGCGGTCGCCCGATCGGCGCCCGACAGGCGGGCGAGCAGCCACGCGCTGAAGGTGCCGAACGCGAGCGCCGCGAGGCCGAGCGCCACGAACCAGGGCCAGAGCGAGATCACCTGCGCAACCACGGGCGCGGTGAAGTACAGCCCCAGCGACACGCCGACCACGACGAACGCGGCGTCGCGCCCGCCCGGCAGCGGCTTGAGGCCGGCACCGGCGAGCTGCGCGCAGCCCATGGCGAAGGTCGCTCCGATCATCCACGGCAGCGGCGTGCCGATCGCGGCGCACGCCGCGCCGCCAATCGCGCTCACCGCCAGGCCGCCCGCGATGGGCGCGACCTTCGTGCTGATTTCCAAGGGGGAAGTGGCTCGGGATGGGGCGAACAGTTATAATTTTATGCTTTCCCGGCCTGGTAGCTCAGTTGGTAGAGCAGTGGACTGAAAATCCATGTGTCGGTGGTTCAATTCCGCCCCAGGCCACCAATTCGTCCCATGCGCCCTGATCGCCCTTCGTGGGCCCCGCATCCCCTGATCCCGTACTGATTGCCGGTGGAGGCATCGGCGGGCTCGCCGCGGCGCTGTCGCTTGCGCGCGCAGGGCATCGGGTCCGCGTCCTCGAGCAATCGTCCGAGATCGGCGAGATCGGGGCGGGCATCCAGCTCGGTCCCAACGCCTTCTCGGCATTCGATGCGCTCGGTGTCGGCGACAGCGCGCGCAGGAGGGCGGTGTACACCGATCGTCTCGTGATGATGGACGCCGTCGACGAGCGTGAGGTCGCGGCCGTTCCGGTCGGCGCGGCCTTCCGCGAGCGCTTCGGCAATCCGTATGCGGTCTGCCACCGCGCCGACGTTCACCGCTCGTTGCTCGAGGCGGTCGAGAGCGTGGCCACGGTCGATCTTCTCACCTCGGTGCGCGTCGATCGCATCGAGCAGGAAGGCGATCGCGTCACCGCCATCGACCAGCATGGGCGGCGCCACGCGGGGGCGGCCCTCATCGCCTGCGACGGGGTCAAGTCGGCGGTGCGAAGGCAACTCGTCAACGACCCGGTGCGCGTCTCGGGGCACGTGGTCTATCGCGCGGTGGCCGACGCCGAGCACTTCCCCGCCGACCTCAAGCTCAACGCGCCCTGCCTCTGGGCCGGACCCGATTGCCACCTGGTCCACTATCCGCTGCGCGGTGGCGAGCAGTACAACGTCGTGGTCACCTTCCACAGCCGCGGACACGAGGAGTGGGGCGTCACCGAGGGCAGCCGCGAGGAGGTCGTCACCTATTTCGCGGGCATCGCGGCGCGACCGAGGCAACTGCTCGACGTGCCGCGGAGCTGGCGCCGCTGGGCCACCGCCGATCGCGAGCCGATCGGGCGCTGGACGTTCGGGCGCGTTACCCTTCTCGGCGATGCGGCTCACCCGATGTTGCAGTACCTGGCCCAGGGGGCCTGCATGGCATTGGAGGATGCGGTAACGTTGGGCGAGGCCCTCACGGCGAGGGGCGGCGATTTCGCCTCCGCCTTCGCGCTCTACGAGCGATCGCGGATCGCCCGGACGGCGCGGGTGGTGCTCCTCACTCGCGAGATGGGCCGCATCTACCACGCCAAGGGCGTGGAACGCCTGGTGCGCAACGACCTGTGGAAGGATCGGGCGCCCGAGCGCCACTATGATGCGCTGGAGTGGCTTTACGGCTGGAGGAAGGAGCGCTGTCTGGCTGTCTGAGGCAGAGGCTGACATGGACCATCGCGACATCGAAGCGGGGCGGCAGGCGTTCTACGATCGCATCGACCCGCTCGACATGGCGCCCCTTTGGACGCGGTTGAAGGCGCTCGTCCCCGAGGCGCCGGCGCAGACCGGCGTGCCGCACCGCTGGAGCTACGCGCAGGTGCGCCCCTTCGTCCTCGAGTCCGCTGGGCACATCTCGGCGCGCGAAGCCGAGCGGCGCGTGCTGATCCTCGAGAATCCGGCGCTGCGCGGCTCGTCGCGAATCACCGCGACGCTCTACGCGGGGCTGCAGCTCATCATGCCGGGGGAGGTCGCCCCGGCGCATCGCCATACGCAGTCGGCGCTGCGCTTCGTGCTCGAGGGGCGCGGCGCCTATACCGCGGTCGACGGCGAGAAGACCACCATGGAGCCCGGGGACTTCGTGATCACTCCCTCGTGGACATGGCACCACCATGGGCACGAGGCGCAGGGCCCGATGGTATGGCTCGACGGGCTCGATATCCCGATGCTCGCCTACTTCGGCGGAACGTTCCGCGAGGACCATGCCGCGGAGGAGGCGCCCCTTGAACGCCCCGAGGGCGATTCGTTCGCGCGCTACGGCAGCGGCCTGCTTCCCGTCGGTCACGTCGCACGCTCCTCCAACTCGCCGGTCTTCAATTATCCCTACGGGCGCACGCGCGAGGCGCTTCGCGCGCTCACCCGCGCGGGGCCGCCCGATTCCCACGCGGGCTATCTCATGCGGTATGCCAATCCGTCGGACGGCGGATGGGCGATGCCGACCATGGCGACCATGATCCGCCTCCTGCCAGCGGGGTTCTCCACCCGTCCCTACCGCTCGAGCGACGGCATGGTCTTCGTGGCCGCCGAGGGGCGCGGTCGCATCGAGGCGGGCGCGGCGAGGCTCGATATGGGCCCGTGCGACGTGGCGGTGGTCCCCGGTTGGACCCCGCATACGCTGCACGCCGACGAGGACCTGGTCCTGTTCTCGTTTTCCGACCGTGTGGCGCAGGAGAAGCTCGGGTTTTTCCGCGAGCAGAGGCTGTGACACAATAGGCGCGCCCGCCCGTCCCTCCAAAGAACCAATGAACGTTTCCTCCCGGCGCTTCGCCAATGCCGTGGTCCTCTCCGTGGCGGGCCGCCTCGACCAGGACACCTGCGAAGCCTTTCGCGCCAACCTGATGACGGTGGTCGAGGACGCTGCGCACGACGGCGGGGCCATCGTCCTCGACCTCTCCAACCTCGAATACGTGTCGAGCGCCGGGTTGCGCTGCTTTGTGGTGGCCTCGCGCCAGGCGAAGGCCCAGCAGGGACGGATCTTCGTCGCCGCCCTGCAGCCCATGGTCGGCGAGATCTTCAAGCTCAGCCACTTCAACCTGCTCTTCCAGGTGTTCCCGACGATTCGCGACGCGCTCAACACCGTGTCGACCGAAGCGGTCGCGGCCTTCGAGAAGGGCTAGCGGGCCGTGCGCGTACGCTTCTGGGGGACGCGGGGCTCGATCGGGGTCGCCCTCACCTCGGCCGACGTGCGCGACCGCCTCGCCCAGGCGCTCCTCCAGGCCTCCGGCAGGACCTTCGAGAGCTACGAAGAAGCGCATGCCTACGCGACCTCCGAGCTCGACTTCTCGCTCACCCACACCTTCGGCGGCCACACGCCGTGCGTCGAGATCGTGGTCCCGGGCGATGACTACTACGTCTGCGACATGGGCAGCGGCGCGCGTCCCTTCGGTGTGCACGTGCTCGCGAAGCAGGCGCGCAAGCCCGCCACGGTCAACATCTTCCAGTCGCACGTGCACTGGGACCACATCATGGGGTTCCCCTTCTTCGGCCCGGCGTACGTTCCCGGAACGAAGCTGCGCATCCACGGCTGCCACGACGTCCTCGAGCAGGCTTTTCGGCTGCAGCAGTCCCCGCCATGCTTTCCCGTGCCCTGGGAGCAGCTCGGCGCCTCGATCGAGTTCGTCAAGCTCGAGGTCGACAAGCCGTTCCGCGTGAATGACGTCACGGTCACCCCCCACCTGCAGCTGCACGGCGGCGATTCGTTCGGCTACCGCTTCGAGCGCGAGGGCAAGTCGGTGATCTACTCGACCGATTCCGAGCACAAGCTCGAGAATCGCGCCGAGGCCGAAGGCTTCGCGAACTTCTTCCGCAACGCCGATGTGGTGATCTTCGACGCCATGTACGCGCTCGCCGAGGCGATCAGCGTGAAAGCCGACTGGGGCCATTCGAGCAACATCGTCGGTGTCGAGCTCTGCCAGATGGCGCGCGCCAAGCACCTGGTGCTGTTCCACCACGAGCCGGCCAACAACGACGCGACCCTCGAGGGGCTGCTCAGGGAGGCGCGCCGCTTCGAGGAGCTCACGCGCGGCGACCAGCCGCTCAAGGTTTCGGCCGCCTACGACGGCCTGGAGATCGACGCCTGAACGCTCTCGGCGGGCTGCGCGTCCTCGCCCTCGTCCTTCTCGCGGCCCTGTCGCTGTTCGTGATGTTCTCGCCCACGGCGTTCGGCCTTCGCAACGTCGTGTTCGACGGCTACCAGCGACTGTTTCCCCTCGAGCGCACGACGCAGCCCACCGCGATCGTGGTGATCGACGAGGCTTCGCTCGCCGCGTACGGACAGTGGCCGTGGCCGCGAACCCGCATCGCCGAGCTTGTCACCCGGATCTCCGAGGCGCGGCCGGCGTCGATCGCCTTCGACATCCTTTTCCCTGAGCCCGATCGTTTTTCGCCCGCGTCGATCGCGGCCGAGATCCCGCTCCTGCCCACCAACGTGGCGCGAGCGCTCGAAGCGCTGCCTTCCAACGACCAACGGCTCGCCGATGCAATGAGAGGTCGCAGGGTGGTCCTGGGACTCGCGGGGCAACCCGAGCTCGACGCGCGCTTCCCCAATCCGCCGCGTTCGCCCCCGGTGGTGCTGTCGAGGCCCGGGATCGACGCGCACCTCGCCCATCACCGCGGCCACATCAGCAGCATCGACGTCATCGACGCGGCCGCCGCCGGGCGCGGACTGATCAACTCGACATTCCAGAACCAGAGCGTGCGTCTTGCCCCGATGGTCGAGCGGGTCCAGGGCGTCCATGTCCCGTCCCTCGGGGTGGAGGCATTGCGCGTGGCGCTTGGAGGCCGTCTGCGGCTCGAGCAGGAGGGCAACGGCCCGCTGCGGATGCGCTTCGCGGACATTACGATGCCCTTGCAGGAGGACGGCACCGCGTGGCTGCGATTTTCGAGCTCGGAGGGCGCCAACATGATCTCCGCTTCCGAGGTCATGGCGGGCAAGGAGCAGGAGCGCATGCAGCAGAAAGTGGTCTTCATCGGCGTCACCGGACTCGGAACGCTCGACTACAAGTCCACGCCGATCGGAGAGGACGTGCCGGGAGTCCTGGTGCACGCGCAGGTGGTCGAGAATCTCTTCAATGGCGTGTCGCTCGTTCGTCCCGCGATCGCCGTGCGCGTCGAAGGCGTCGCCCTGATCCTCTGCGGCTTCATCCTCATCGCCTTCGTGCCGCGCATGAGCGCGCTGCAGAGCATCAACGTGGTGCTCGGGCTCGTTGTCCTGCTGACGGGAGCGGGGCTGATCGCGTTCCGCCATTTCAACCTGCTGTTCGACTTTGCCTGGCCCGCGATCGGCACGCTCGCGGTCTTCGGAAGCGTCGTCGTTGGCACGCTCTCCGAAGCCGAGCGCCAGCGCCGCCAGCTGCGCGAGCAGGCGGCGCGGATGACCGGAGAAGTGGACGCCGCGCGGCGCATCCAGATGGGCTTGCTCCCCAATCCCAAGGAGACGCTCGGCAACGACCGGCGCTTCAAGATCGCGGCGCTGCTCGAGCCGGCGCGGACCGTCGGCGGCGACTTCTACGACTGCTTCATGGTCGACGACGACCACCTCTTCTTCGTCGTCGCCGACGTTTCCGGCAAGGGCGTTCCCGCGGCCCTGTTCATGGCGGCGGTGAAGTCGCACGTGAAGACGTCCGCGTTGCGCGGCGGGGAAATGGGCGAAGTGCTGTCCCGCGCGCAGGAGGAGATCGAGCGCGAAAATCCGGAGCAACTCTTCGTGACCGCCTTTGCCGGGCGCCTCGAGCTCGCGACGGGCGAGCTCGAGTTCGCCAACGCGGGCCACGAGCCCCCCTTCGGGCGCAGCCCTCGCGGCGCGCCCGAGCGTTACCCGGCCCCTGGCGGGCCGCCGCTATGCGTCATGGATCGCTACCAGTTTCCCTCGGGGCGCCGGCGCCTGTCGCCGGGCGAATGGATTTGCGTCGTGACCGACGGCGCGACCGAGGCGATGAACACCGCGCAGGAGTTCTTCGGCGTCGAGCGCCTGCGGACATCGCTCTCCTGGATGCCCGAGGACGTGGACCCGACCGAGCTCACGCGCCGATTGCGCGATGACGTGCAACGCTTCGCCGGTGCGGCGGAGCCCGCGGACGACATCACGCTGCTGGTGTTGCGGTGGGAAGGAACCGGGGGCGCCTGAGGGCGCCGGAGAATCAGCGAACGTTGATCTCGACGCGCCGGTTGCGCGCCTCGGACACCATGTCGTCGGTCGGCACCAGAAGCTCGCGCTTACCGCGCCCGGCCGCCGTGATGCGCTCGGCCGGAATGCCCAATTCGATCATCATCTCGCGCAGGCGCTCGGCGCGCGCGAGCGATAGCCGATCGTTGAATGGCAGGCTGCCCATGGTGTCGGTGTGCCCGATCACCACGATGTCGGGAAGCGGACGGCGCTTGAGCTCGGCGAAGACCTTCTCGAGCTCGACCTTGGATTCGGCGGTGAGCTCGTCCTTGCCTTCGAGAAAGTAGAGCAGGAAGGTGGCGGGCTTGCCCGGGAGGGCGGCGAGCGTTGTCCCGAAGGACTCCTTCACCTCGGCCTCGGTCAGGGTGGCCGCGGTGAGCGAGCCGTCCGCCGCGAGCCGCTGGGCGGAATAGGCCGCGTTGATGACGCGCGTCTGGGATCCCTGCGTCACCACGATGGAGCCGACGTGACCGTCATTGCCGGGAATCACAGCGAACAGCGCCGGCCTGGTAGCCGGCGCTGTGCAGCAACCCGCGACAAGAATCGCGAGGGATACCGCCAAAACCCTCGTCACGGAGGCCTAGGGCTTTGCGGGTGCGTCCACCTGCACCAGGAATTCGGTGCCGCGCACGCCCATGATCGCCGACGGAGTGCGGATCTTCATCGACTCCGGCGACTGCTTCACCATCTTTCCCGAGACGGCGGCGAGCCGGCCCTGCTTGAGATTGCCTTCGAACTCGCCCGCGTAGGTCGTCGAATCGAACTGGTACTTCTCGATCGCGAAGATGCTGTTGGGGCCGATGGAGACGAGGCTGTTGTCGGAGAACGTGATGCCGGCCGAGCCATTCGCCCCGGTAACGATCACGTCCTGCGTCTGCAGGCCGGCGCCAACCGTGGCGGGCAACTTGTTGGTGCCGCGCTGGATCTGCACGTCACCGCTGGAAACCTTGACCAGCCCGATATCGGCCGCGACCGCCGGGCCCGCGATCGCCAGGGCGACCGCCAGAATCAATGCCTTGCGCATGATGCCTCCTTGCAGATTGAGCGACTTAGCGGCCCTATAATGCCAAATCCCGAGGAGGCGTGCCTGTGAACCTGGTCACTACGCGGATGGGGATGTTTCAGTCCCGGCTGGAGGAGTGGAAGAAGGCGCGCGCCTTCATCGAGAGCTTTTGCCGCGGCGCGGGGCTGCCGAAGGACTCCGGGCTCAAGGCCAACCTGGTGATCGAGGAGCTTTTCCTCAACACCGTCAAGCATGGCCACAAGGGCGGCAGCGAGGCGCCGGTCTGGATCACCCTGGAGGCGAGCGAAGGCGAGGTCTCCCTCACTTACGAGGACCGGGCGCCGCCGTTCAACCCGTTCGCCCGCGCCACGCGCGAGATGCTGGAGGCGCTCGCCGAAACGCGCCGCGAAGGAGGGCTCGGCGTGATTCTCGCTCACGGCCTCACGTCCTCCGCCGACTACGCGTACGTCTTCGGCCGCAACCGCATCCGGCTCACGATCGCCTGAGGCCGGCCGTCGCGCTTTAGAGTTGCGACTCGATGCGGTCGCAAAGGCTTTCGATCACCTCGATGCGCGAGAACAGCTTGTCGTCGGAGGCGATGACCTTCCACGGCGCGGGGTCGGTCGATGTGCGCTCGATCATGTCGTTGACCGCGCGCTCGTAAGCGGGCCACTTCTTGCGGTTGCGCCAGTCCTCGGCCGTGATCTTGAAGCGCTTGTAGGAAATCTCCTTGCGCGCCTTGAAGCGCCGCAGCTGCTCCTCGGGAGTGATCGCGAGCCAGAACTTGGCGACGATCGCGCCTGCCTCGGTGAGCTGCTCCTCGAATTCGTTGATCTCCTCGTAGGCGCGCATCCAGTCGAATTCGGTGCAGAACCCCTCGACGCGCTCCACCAGCACGCGCCCGAACCATGAGCGGTCGAAGATCACGCTGCGGCCATGGCCGGGGATATGCCGCCAGAAGCGCCACAGATAGGGCTGCGCGCGCTCTTCGTCGGTCGGCGCGGCGACCGGAATCACGCGGTAGAAGCGCGCGTCCATCGCCTGCGTGAGGCGGCGGATGGTGCTGCCCTTGCCGGCCGCGTCCATTCCCTCGAACACCATGATGAGCGAGCGCTCGCGCATCTTCTTCGAGCGCGTGAGCCGCGCCAACCGCGCCTGGAGCTTGCGAAGTTTCTTGGCGTAGTCGTCGCGCTCGAGCCGGCGCTTGTAGTCGAATGAGCCGAGCAGCGTCCTGCCGTCGATCGGCAGGGCCGGCGGCGGCGCGGGCGGGGAGAGGACCGGCGCGGCGCCCTTGAGACGCAGGGCGAGCGCGTCTCGCAGCAGCCGGCCCGCGGTAAGCGAGCGGTACTCGTGATCGCTTCCCTCGATCACCTCCCACGGCGCCTCGCCGGTGCTCGTCTCGCGCAAGGCGTCCTCGGAGATGTCGACGAACTCGTCGTAGTGCTTGAAGTGGCGCCAGTCCTCCTTCGATACGCGCCAGGCGCTTTCCTTGTGCGAGGACAGGTCCTTCAGGCGCTTCTTCTGCGCCTTCTTCGACAGGTGGAACCAGAGCTTGAGCAGCAGGACACCCTCGGAAACGAGCATGCGCTCGAAGTGCCGGATGCGCTCGAGGCGCCTCTGGAACTGCAGTCGCCGGTCGTGGCCGATGACGCGCGCGAGGATCGGGTCCGTGTACCACGAACCGAAGAGGATGCCGATCCGGCCCTTCGGCGCGAGCGCCTGCCAGAAGCGCCACATCTCGGGCCGGTCGCGCTCGACGTCGGTGAGCGCGCCAAACGCGTGGGTATGAATGTGCCGGGGATCCATCCACTCGTTGAAGAGATTCACGGTCTCGCCCTTGCCCGAGCCGTCGACTCCGTTGACGAGGACGATCACGGGAAAGTCGTTCTTCTTCAGCAGCTCGTACTGCAGGTCGAGCAGTTTCTGCCTCAGCTTGGGCACCTCGCGCTTGTAGCGTGCCTTGTCGAGCTTGTGGCCGATCTCGGCGGATTCGAACACGGGCGATCTCCTCCTCGGGGGCGAATATTCTGGCATCGCGCCGGCGCGCGTGCTTGCGGACGGTCAAGCGGGGTCGGAATCCTTTGATACCTTGCGGCGCCACGGACGCCCCGCGCGTTCGAGTCGCGCGACCAGCTCCTCGAGCGAGCGCGGATCGCCGCGGGCGATCGCACCGAACCAGCCGCGCGCGAAGGCGGCGAACGGCGCGGGCGGTTCGAGCTCCGGAAGCAGCGCGAGTGCGGTCGCCGCGTCATGCTCGCGACCGAGCGCGTCCTGCAGGCCGACCAGCCGAGCCACATAGCGCTTCGTGCGCCGCGCCTTGAAGACGGAGGCGAGGCTCTCGACGCCGTAGCGCAGGCGCTTGGCATCGACCCGCAGGCGATGGCGCTCGGCGCTCGAGAGGCGAGCGACATGCGCGGCGTCGGCGAGGAGCCGCTTGTGGCGCTTGCGCATCACGCGCGCGGCGAATTCGTCCAGGCGCGCCGCGCAATCGCCGGTTGCCTGCCCTGCTCCCAGCCATCGCGCGATCTCGAGGATCACCTTTGCGTGCGAGGCGGCGAGGAGCGTCCTGCGCGCGTGCTCGCGCTCGGTGCGGCGCCGCCGCGCCACGGCGGAACGCAGGCGTCGCCCGAGGGCGGCGTCGCCGAAGGCCGCCAGCGCGGGGGGCAGCGACTCGGTTCCGAGCACGTCCCAATCGCGCGCGCGTCCGAGCGCGGAAGCGGCTCCCGCGAGCTGTTCGCGCCAGGCCGCGGCCTGCTCGAAGCCGATCGCGTCGCGGAACAGGCGAAGCGAGGAACGCATGCGCCGCAGGGCGATGCGTGCCTGGTGCACGAATTCCGGCGCTGCGGCGTGGAGGACACCCTCCTCGTTGGCCTGCAGCTGCTCGAGATTCGAGGCGACGATCGCGCGCGCCGCGGCTTGCGGAGCCATCGCGGCCTCGAGCTCGATCGGGGAGGACTTGACCGGCGCAAGGCGCGCGCCACGGAAGAGCCGGTAGCCGCGCTGGGCCTTGGTCACGGCGCTGGGGCGCATCGCCACGTGGTCGAGCATTCGCGCGGCAAGATCGAATGCGGCGTCCGGCCCGCCCTCCAGGCACTCGATCTCGACTTCGGAAAAGGCTTCGCGCCGCTCGCCGCTCGCGACCTCGCCGGTATCGAAGGCCACCTCGAGCTTCGATCCGGGCTGCGGGGCCAGTTGCCATGCGGTGCGCCGGGTGTCGACCTCGAATACCGGGGCGAGACGCCGGTGTAGCGTGGCCGCCTCGTCCAGGTCGGCCAGGGGCGACTCGACGAACAGGGACAGGTCGAGGCTGGGGCCCGGCCGCGCGAACTCCCATTCGTCGCGCGCGTGCAGCCCTCCGGCGCCGCTCGCGCCCGCCTTCAGGGTCTGCACCCAGCGCCGACCGCTGCGCCGCAGGCGCAGCGCCATCTGCGCTCGCGCGAGCGCGCAATCGGGCGTGTCGAAGTAAATCGCCCGCAGGCGCCGGCGCTCGGGTATGCCCGCCGCGAGCGCCGGCAACGCGAGGAGCGCCTCGCGCGACGCGGGCGGCAGCTCGAACTTGAGCTCGACCTCCACGCTCAGAGCGCGGTGCGTGCGCGCCAGAGCTCGGGGAACAGGACGACGTCGAGGGCGCTGCGCAGGTAGCTCACGCCCGCGGTGCCGCCGGTGCCGCGCTTCCAGCCGATCACGCGCTCCACCGTGGTCGCGTGGCGGAAGCGCCATTGGCGGAAGGCGTCCTCGAGGTCGACGAGCTTCTCGGCGAGCTCGTAGAGCTCCCAGTGCTCCGCCGTCGTCCGGTATACATCCACCCAGGCGGTGCAGACCGATTCGTTGAACGCGTGTAAGGAACGCCAGTCGCGCTCGACGCATTCGGGATCGACGCGAAAGCCGCGCCGCGCGAGCGCCCGGATGGCCTCGTCGTAGAGGGAAGGCGAGCGATGCAGCTCCTCGAGAGCGGCGAAGAGCTCGGGACGATGCCGATGGGGCTCCATCATCACCGCCTGCTTGTTGCCGAGGATGAATTCGACCATGCGGTATTGGAAGGACTGGAAGCCCGACGATGCGCCAAGCTTTTCGCGAAACGCGGAGTACTCCGCCGGCGTGAGTGTCGCCAGGACGTCCCACGACTGGACCAGCTGTGCGAGGATCCGCGAGACGCGCGAGAGCATCTTGAAGGCCGCCTGCAGGTCGTCCGCGCGCACCCTGTCCCGGGCGGCGGTGAGCTCGTGGATCATGAGCTTCAGCCACAGCTCGGTCGCCTGGTGCTGCACGATGAACAGCATCTCGTTGTGGTCGCCCGAGCGTGGTTGCTGCGCGCCGAGCACGTCGTCGAGCCGCAGATAGTCGCCGTAGCTCATCGCTCCGGAGAAGTCGAGGCGGGCGCCGTCGAGGGATGTCGGATTCGTCATGGCTCGCAACGCGAGTGCGGTGGGCTAGTCTAGCCGCAATTGGTAAGATGGATCGAAGGATTCCCGAATGCACGCCACGCTCCCGCTCCTCGCCGCAACCGATTTCCCGCCGATCCGGCGCAGGCGCCTCGAAACCCTGCAGGTCAACGTCGGATACGTGTGCAACCAGACGTGCTTGCACTGCCACGTGAACGCCGGGCCCACGCGCACCGAGACGATGAGCCGCGAGACCGCCGAGCAGGTGCTCGCCTACCTGGAGGCGAGCGGCGCGGGCACCCTCGACCTCACGGGCGGCGCGCCGGAGCTCAACGCGAGCTTTCGCGACATGGTGCGCGCCGCGCGCGCCGCTGGGGCGCGCGTCATCGACCGCTGCAACCTCACGGTCCTCTCCGAGCCCGGCCAGGAGGATCTCGCCGAATTCCTCGCCGCCGAGCGCGTGGAGATCGTCGCATCTCTGCCCTGCTACACGCCCGAGCTGGTCGACCGCCAACGCGGCAAGGGCGTCTACGAGCTGAGCATCGCCGCGATCCGCCGCCTGAACGCGCTTGGGTACGGGCACCCGGGAAGCGGGCTCAACCTCGACCTCGTCTACAACCCCCAGGGGCCCAGTCTGCCGCCCCCGCAGGCCGGGCTCGAGAGCGACTACAAGCGCGTTCTCGGCGAGAAGGCGGGAATCGTGTTCAACCGGCTCTATACGCTCGCCAACATGCCGATCCAGCGCTTCGGATCGATGCTGATCTCGAAGGGGCAGTTCAACGGCTACATGGCGTTGCTGCGCTCGGCCCACAGCGACGCCAACCTCGATTCGGTCATGTGCCGCTCGCTGGTGTCGGTCGACTGGAGGGGATACCTGTACGACTGCGACTTCAACCAGATGCTGGGGCTTCCGCTCGCGGTCGCCGGGCGGTCGCGCCCCCACCTGAAGGACGTCCTGGATCGCGACCTGGACGGCAACCCCATCGTGGTGCGCGATCACTGCTACGGCTGCACCGCCGGGCAGGGGTCGAGTTGCGGCGGCGCGCTCGCTTGATCCGCGACGATCCCTTCCACCGGCACGAGGAGCGCCCCGGGCGCGCCTGTCCCGTTTCCTACCGCTATTCGCCGCGCGTGTTCGACCGCGAGCCGGAATTGGTCGCTGACACTTTGTATGTCGTGGGCGGGCTGTACGGAAACCCCATGGCGCTGGAAGCCGTGCGCGCGCTCGCGGCGAGTGAGGACACGGCGGTGAGCGTCGTCTTCAACGGCGATTTTCACTGGTTCGACGTGGCGCCGGCCGATTTCGAGCGTGTCACGCGCGAGGTCCTGGAGCACCACGCCCTGCGCGGCAACGTCGAAACCGAGATCGCCGCCGAGGACACCGGCGCGGGTTGCGGCTGCGCCTATCCGCTCGAGGTGAGCGATGCCGAGGTGGGACGCTCCAATCTCATCCTCGAGCGCCTGCGCGCCACGGCGCGCTCGTTTCCCGAGCTGCGCTCGCGGCTGGGGGCGCTGCCGATTCATCTCGCGGCGCGCGTGGGCGATGCGCGCATCGGCGTCGTGCACGGCGACGCGTGCTCCCTCGCGGGCTGGGGTTTCGCGCAGGATCGCCTCGACGATCCGGCGCATGCGCGCTGGATCGAGGCGATGTTCCGCGAATCCCGCGTCGACGTTTTCGCGAGCACCCATACGTGCCTGCCGGCATTTCGCCGTTTCGCCCTCGGTGCGGCCTGCGGAGTCGTCGCCAACAACGGCGCCGCGGGGATGCCCAACTTCTCGGGCTCGCGCGCGGGACTGGTGACACGAATCGGCCGGCGGCGCTTCGCCGGCCCCGAGCGCCTTTACGGGATCGAGACGTGCGGCGTTCACGTCGAATCGCTCGAGCTTGCTTACGACCACGAGCGTTGGGTGGCCGGCTTCCTGGCCTCCTGGCCGCAGGGTTCGCCGGCGCACGACTCCTACTTCAACCGCATCGCAAACGGCCCGTCCTTCACGCTCTCGCAGGCCGTCCCGCGCGCGGCTTGATGCGAGCGCGCGGCAAGCCCAAGCGCGTCAACCTCGCGCTCCAAGGCGGCGGGTCCCACGGCGCGTACGCCTGGGGCGTACTCGACCACTTCCTCGAGGACGGGCGCATTTCCGTTGACGGCATTTCCGGAACCAGCGCAGGCTCGGTAAACGCTGTGGTCTACGCTTACGGGCACATGGTGGGCGGCGTCGAGGGCGCGAGAGAGATGCTCGCCGCGTTCTGGAAGCGCCTTTCCGATACCCGCTCGGGCTTCAGCAACCCGGAGATGTTCTACGCCTTCAAGATGTTCACGGGAAGCGTGTCGCCGTACCAATGGAACCCGCTCAACTGGAACCCGTTTCGCGAGGCACTCGAGCGTACGGTCGATTTCGATCGCCTGCGCCGCTGCAAGACCACCAAGCTCTTCCTGTCGGCTACCAATGTCGAGACCGGCAAGGGACGCGTATTCACCACGCGCGAGGTCAGCGTCGACGTGGTGATGGCCTCCTCGTGCCTGCCGTTCCTCTTCCAGGCGGTCGAGGTCGACGGCTCCTACTATTGGGACGGGGGCTACATGGGAAACCCGGTGCTCTACCCGCTCTTCTACGACACCGACACGCGCGACGTGATCGTCGTGCACATCAACCCGATCGAGCGCCCGGGCGTCCCACGGCTCGCCCACGAGATCGAGAACCGCCTGAACGAGATCACGTTCAACTCCTCGCTCATCAAAGAGCTGCGCGCCATCGCCTTCGTGCAGAAGCTCGTGGCCGAGGGGTGGCTCAAGCCCGACTTCCGCGGCAAGCTCAAGAACGTGCTCATGCACTCCGTGCGCGCCGACAAGGTGCTGCTCGACCAGTCGATCGCAAGCAAGTTCTCGCTCGACTGGGACTTCCTGCAGGAGCTCTATCGCCGGGGCCGCGCGACCGGCAAGGAGTGGCTCGACGCGAACTACCGGCACATCGGCCGGCGCTCAAGCGTGGATCTGCGCAAGGAATTCCTTTAATTCCCGACAGAGTCGGATAGCCTCGTCCCCAGCCCAATCCCCCGGAATCCGCCATGAACAAAGGCAAGCTCGTCATCCTCATCGTCATCCTGGCGGGCATCGCGGCGTTCTTTGCCTTCGACGTGCCGCAGTACCTCTCGATTGAGTTCTTCCAGAAACAGCGCGCGCTGATCGACGCCTACTTCACCGCCCATCCGCTCGAGACGGCCGCGATATTCTTCGCCGTCTACGTCGCCGTCACCGGACTCTCGCTTCCCGGGGCCGCGATCCTCACGCTCGTCGCCGGGGCGATCTTCGGCCTGCTGTGGGGAACCGTCATCGTCTCCTTCGCGTCCACAATGGGCGCAACGCTCGCCTTCCTCGCTTCGCGCTTCGTGCTGCGCGACTGGGTGCAGGGGAAGTTCGGCGACAAGCTCAAGCCGATCAACGAGGGGGTGGCGCGCGAGGGGGCGTTCTATCTCTTCGCGTTGCGGCTGGTTCCCGCATTTCCCTTCTTCGTCATCAACCTCGTCATGGGGCTCACGCCGATCCGCACGGCGACCTTCTACTGGGTGAGCCAGGTTGGCATGCTCGCCGGGACGATCGCGTACGTCTACGCGGGCACGCAGCTGGGGCAGTTCAAGATCTCAGCGGGCCTCGTCGCCGCGTTCGTGATCCTCGGAATCTTCCCGATCGTGGCGAAAAGGGTTCTCGATGCGCTCAAGGCGCGCAAGGTCTACGCGAAGTGGAAACGCCCCGCGACCTACGACCGCAACATGGTGGTGATCGGTGCGGGCTCCGCCGGTCTCGTGTCCGCCTACATCGCCGCCGCGGTGAAGGCGAAGGTGACGCTCATCGAGCGCCACCGCATGGGAGGCGACTGCCTCAACACGGGTTGCGTCCCGTCCAAGGCGATGATCCGCTCGGCGAAGCTCCTGTCGCACATCCGCCGCTCGAAGGAGTGGGGCATCCGCAGCGCGTCGGCCGATTTCGATTTCGCCGAGGTGATGGAGCGCGTCCAGCGAGTGGTGAAGCAGGTCGAGCCGCACGACTCGGTCGAGCGATACAGCAAGCTCGGCGTCGAGTGCGTGAAGGGGACGGCGAGGATGGTGACGCCCTGGAGCGTCGAGGTCACGCTGCCCGATGGGGCGAAGAAGACCCTTACGACGAAGAGCATCGTCATCGCCGCCGGCGCCCGCCCGTTCGTGCCGCCGATCCCGGGCTTGCAGGAGGCGCGCCCCCTCACCTCGGACACGGTGTGGGACATTCGCAAGCTGCCCGGGCGCCTCGTGGTGCTGGGCGGCGGCCCGATCGGCTGCGAGCTCACCCAGGCCTTCGCGCGCCTCGGATCGAAAGTGACGCAAGTCGAGATGCTGCCGCGGATCATGAGCCGCGAGGATCCCGAATTCTCCGAGCTGGTGACGAAACGTTTCCGCGAAGAGGGAGTCGATGTCCTCGTGGGCCACAAGGCGAAGCAGGTGATGGCGGAAAACGGCGTTAAGGTGGTCGTGGTCGAGCACGAGGGACGCGAGAAGCGCATCGAATGCGACGAGATCCTCTGCGCCGTGGGCCGTGTCGCGAACACGCAGGGATACGGGCTCGAGGAGCTGGGCATCCCCACGACGAAGCAGCGCACGGTCGAGGTTAACGAGTACCTGCAGACCCTCTATCCCAATATCTTCGCCTGTGGCGACGTGGCCGGCCCGTACCAGTTCACGCACACGGCGGCGCACATGGCGTGGTACTGCGCCGTGAACGGCCTCTTCGGGCGCTTCAAGAAGTTCCGCGTGGACTATTCGGTGGTGCCGTGGGCCACGTTCACGGATCCGGAGGTGGCGCGCGTGGGCTTGAACGAAACCGAGGCGAAGGAGAAGAATATTGCGTACCAGGTCCTCACCTATGGGCTCGACGACCTCGATCGCGCCATTACCGACGGCGAGGCCGAGGGCCTGGTCAAGGTGCTGGTCAAGCCGGGAACCGACCGGATCATCGGCGCGACCATTGGCGGCGAGCACGCCGACGACCTGATCGCGGAGTTCGTGCTCGCGATGAAGCACGGCGTGGGCCTGAACAAGATCCTGGGCACCATCCACGCGTACCCCACGCTGCCGGAGGCCAACAAGTACGTGGCCGGAGCGTGGAAACGCTCGACCGTGACGCACGGCCAGATGGATTTCGCGGCAGCATTCAACGACTGGACGCGCGGCGAGGCCGGCCTCGGCACGGTGATCGCGAAGCTCTTCGGCCTCGGCGACAAGAGACCCTATTACGAAGTGGCGCAAAGCCACGGAGACGACTGATGAGACGAATCCTCGCCGCCCTCCTGTTCATCATCGCCAGCGCGCCGGCGCTGGCGCTCGATCACTCCTACAAGACCTGGGACGAATTGCTGAAGAAGCACGTGAAGTACGTGCAGAACGGCAACGCCTCGCGCGTCGACTATGCGGGGTTCGCGCGCGACCGCGCGCAGCTCAAGGAGTTCGACGCGTGGTCGAAGCCGCAGCAGCAGGCTTTCCTGATCAATGCCTACAACGCCTTCACGATCGAGCTCATCCTCACGAAGTATCCCGACCTCAAGTCGATCCGCGACCTGGGCGGGTTCCTGAGCAAGCCGTGGAGCAAGAAGTTCTTCACCCTTTTCGGCCAGGAGTCGTATCTTGATTTCATCGAGCACGAGATGCTGCGCAAGGACGGCGTCTACGACGACCCGCGCGTGCACGTCGCGGTGGTCTGCGCGTCGATCGGCTGCCCGATGCTTCGCAACGATGCCTTCACCGCCGCGAACCTCGAGGCCTCGCTCGAGGACGGCATGAAGCGCTTCCTCTCCGACCGGACCCGCAATCGCTACGACCCGCAGGCGCGCCGCCTCGAGATCTCGAAGATCTTCGACTGGTACGGCAAGGACTTCGAGAAAGGCCACAAGGGCTTCACCTCGGTGAAGGCGACGATGGCGAAGTACGCCGATTCCCTCGCCGACAAGGCCGAAGATCGCGCCCTGGTGAGGGAGCAGAAGGCCGAGGTCTCGTTCCTCGACTACGACTGGTCGCTCAACGACGCGAGGTAAAATCCGGCGCATGACCGGCGGCTCGCTCTCCATCGTCATTCCGGTGCTCGACGAGGCCCGCGGGATCGCGGCGGCGCTGGCGGCGCTCGGTCGGCTCCGCGAGCAAGGCGCCGAGGTCGTGGTTGTCGATGGCGGCAGCCGGGACGACAC